>WNGD01007161.1_pt1 | contig 12123 bp, 10 predicted proteins | sample 5400671 | NCBI WGS metagenome assembly WNGD01 (sample SAMN13153369, study PRJNA577476) | soil metagenome | isolation source: 40 cm soil or saprolite under grassland replicate 2 | place: USA:California | collected 2016-06-15
GGGGGGTCGAAGCCGAAGATCCGCGAGTAGAAGTAAAGTTCTCCGCCGAGCGCCCTCTTGATGGTCTCCGCGCGGCGGAAGCCGTGTTGCTCCCCTTCGAACGGCAGGTATGCCACCGGGATGCCCTTCTTCTTCAGCGTTTGTACGAGAATCTCGGCCTGATTCGGCGGCACCACCTTATCCTCGAGGCCTTGCAGCACGATCATCGGCGCCTTGAACCCGTCCACGTGGTAAATGGGTGATCGCTCCACGTACAGGTCCCGGCGAACCGGATAGGGGCCGATCAGCCCGTCCAGGTACCGCGACTCGAACTTGTGGGTGTCCTTGGCGAGGGCCTTCAGGTCGCTCACCCCGAAGTAGCTCGCACCTGCCTTGAACACGTCGCGAAAGGCCAAGGAGGCGAGTGTTGTATAGCCGCCGGCGCTGCCTCCCCTGATGGCCAGACGTTCACCATCGACGTCTCCGCGCTTCACGAGATAGAGCGCAGCGTTGACGCAGTCGTCGATGTCCACGATTCCCCATTTGCCATTGAGCCGCTCACGGTACTCCCGGCCGTAGCGCGTGCTGCCGCCGTAGTTCACATCCACAACAGCGATCCCCCGGCTTGTCCAGAACTGGATCGAGAGATTCAGCTGGCTGGTCGTTGCACCCGTGGGCCCACCATGGCTAATGACCAGGAGCGGCGGCCCCTCGCCATCCGGGACGGCGTAATCGTTGTTCGTCGGGGCGTAGTAGAAAGCATGGGCCGTCACACCTCCCTCGGTGGGAAACTCGATCGCCTCGGCGACTGAGATGTATCCTTCCTCGATCTCAACCTTGCTGGAGCGCCGAAGTACTTCGATTTCCCCGGTTTCCAGGTCCAGCTCGACCACCGCCGCCGCCTCAGTCGGAGACGCGCCGAGAAACACCGCCTTGTTGTCGTACGCCCGCAAACCCGTGATCTCGCTGTATGGCGTATGAACTTCTCTGCGCCGCCCTGTGTCCGGCTCCATGATAGCCAGCTTCGATTGACCACCGTCCTCGTAGGAACAGACGAGGCCGCCATTGGCCATCACCGCATACGTCCGCATGCCGAACACCCATTGCGGCAGGCCGAACTCCAAGGACGTCTCCCACACCGGCTGGACCTCCTCGCCGTTCCACCGGTACAGGTTCCACCAGCCGCTCCGGTCAGAGACGAAGTAGAGCGACCCGCCGGGCGCCCATTCGGGCTGGAAGATCGACTCGTTAGGCCCGCCGGCGACCAGCTTGGGGCGGCGGAGGGTCCCGTCATCATCAACGTCCGCCACCCAGAGTTCAGTGCCGTCCCACGGCATATTCGGGTGGTTCCATGCGAGCCACGCGAGTCGCGAACCGTCGCCCATCAGTCGAGGATTCGAGTAGAAATCGTTCCCACCAACAAGCACATCTCCTTCGCCTCCCTGCTCGGCGTGCACGCTTGCGATCGTGTTGACGGCCTCTCGAGAGGCGTCCCGGTGGTCTTCGCGCACGCAGATAATGCGGCCTCGCTTTGCGTCCACCACTCCGTCGGCGTAGCGGAGGTCTGCGGCCGGAGTAAGCGGTTGCGGGTCGGAATCGACCGTCTGCCGGTAGAGTCGCTGGTCTTCGAAATTCGAGAAGTACAGCACACCGCTTGCTGGGAGGTATGATCCGCCGCCGTACTCGTGGACCGTCGTGCGGGCGTTGAATCCTGCGGGAGTGACATCAGAAGTGCGTCCGTCCGGAGTGCGGCGGACGACGACATAGCGCCCGCCCTCGGTCGGTCGCTGCTCCAGCCAGTAAACGTCTGGACCATCCAGCGCGACCTCCCGAAGCATGATTGTCTCGGCGACGATGAGGTCCGGCGTGATAGGCGATTTCCACGCTCCAAACGGGGCGATATTCTTGTCAGCCAAGGTGATTCTCCTTCAGACAGCCGTCTGTGTGCCTGTCCGAAAGTATAGTGCCGCCACCGGCACTGGATTGGTGTGCGTGGCCGGAGCATGCACGTCCCAACCACCATTCCCTTACGAATAGCGAACACATGAGCGAAAACGCTATCATTGATCGGAATGAAGACCAACGTCCTCTACTACGGCGACAACCTCGACATCCTTCGCCATCACATCCCCGACAACTCCATCGACCTCATCTACCTCGACCCACCCTTCAATTCCCAGTCCACCTACAACGTCCTCTTCCGCGAAGAGTCCGGCGCCGTCAGCCACGCACAGATCGAAGCCTTCGAAGACACCTGGCACTGGGGCGAAGCCACCGCCCAAGCCTACGACGAAGTCATCCGCGGCCCGCACCAACAAGTCGCCCGCATACTCAAGTCCATGGTCGATGGCCTCGGCCACAACCAGGTCACCGCCTACCTTACGATGATGGCAATCCGCCTCATTGAGCTGCACCGTGTTCTGTCAGCATCCGGTACTATCTTCCTTCATTGCGACCCGTCGGCCGGCCATTATCTGAAGGCCCTACTAGACGCCATATTTGATCCTCGCAACTTCCTGAACGAAATCGCTTGGAAGCGCTCGAGCGCTCACAGTGATCGCGCTCAAGGCGCGAAGCACTTTGGGCGCGTACACGACACGATTCTTGTATATGCGAAAACTGGGCGGTTTGAAGATCGGCCCTGGAACCAGCGGTACGAGAAGCACTCAGAAAACTACTTGGATTCTCACTACAAATATGTGGAACCCGAAACCAGCCGGAAGTACCGGCTCGACAATCTAACCGGGCCCGGAGGGGCAGCCAAAGGCAATCCTTCCTATGAGGTAATGGGTGTCACACGCTTCTGGCGGTACAGTCGTGACCGCATGGATCAACTCATCGAAGAGGGACGGGTCATACAGACAAGACCGGGCGCGGTACCTCAATACAAGCGCTACCTTGACGAGATGGAAGGCACGTCCATCCAGGACGTGTGGACGGATATTCCACCAATCAACTCGCAAGCGAAGGAACGTCTGGGCTATCCAACGCAGAAGCCACTCACTCTTCTGGAGCGCATCATCAACACGTCATCCAACGCAGGCGACATCGTCCTCGACCCTTTCTGCGGCTGCGGCACCGCCGTCCACGCCGCCCACAAGCTTGACCGCCGCTGGATCGGCATCGACATCACCCACCTCGCGATCGGTCTCATCCGCCGCCGTATGCAGGACGCCTTCCCCGGCCTCGACATTGAGGTCATCGGCGAGCCCGTGGACCTAACCGGCGCGCGCGAACTCGCGAGCAAGGACAAGTACCAGTTCCAGTGGTGGGCGCTCGACAAGCTCGGAGCCCAGCCCGTCGCGGGCAAGAAGAAAGGCTCCGACAAAGGCATCGACGGCGTCATCCCCTTCTTCGCCGGCCCCAAAGAGGACTACAAGCGCGCCATCGTTTCCGTCAAAGGCGGCGAACACGCCGGGGTTCTCGCCGTCCGCGACCTCAAAGGCGTCCTCGACCGCGAAAAGGAGCCCATCGGCATCCTCCTCACCCTCAACCCACCCACGAAAGATATGATCACCGAAGCCGCCGCCTCCGGCTTCTACGAGAGTGACTTCTGGAAGAAGAAGTACCCCCGCGTCCAGATCATCACCGTCCTCGACCTCCTCAAAGGCAAACGCCCCGAAATGCCCTGGGGCGGCAGCCCCTTCGCCAAAGCCCCCACCGAAAAAGAGAAGGCGGAGCAAGAGGCCATGCTGTGAGACAAAAGCGCGACCAAACAGAGGTGCGAGTATCGGACGAGACAGCTAAGGCGCTTGCTAGGCTCGCTCACGAAATCACCGAACAGCCAGACGAGATCGTTTCAGGTGCTGTCAGCTTTAAAGACGCTGTTGTTCCTGATCGCTTGCGAACGGATGAGTTCGAATCCTTCCACATCCGCGGTCGTAAATATTGGCTCTACCGACTGGCATTGAGCCACCTCGCAGAGGAAAAGACATTGGAACACCTAACCGCTCGCGATATCGAGCCCCAGCTCTGGGACTTAGTGTGTGAACTTTCAATCCGGAGAGAAAGCTACCGCGATCAGAAGATGAGGAGCAGGAGGATTTCCGAATTTCTACGGTCGATAGAGCGGCCTTGGCGGAATTTCGAGGCTATTCTCGGTCTTAGCGACTTGGGGGTAACGGAGGAGTTCATCATCGGCGGGGTCACCTTCCAAAAGATGACTGCCGCAGGGGCGCGGAAATGGGGGCTGGGCGGGCACGAGCATCTAGTGCGCACGGCGAAACTGATTAGCGCTTCACCGATTGCCATGACGGAGATCCGAGCGGGAAGCCATGCTAAAGCTTCAGGGCGTGCGAAGGAGAAGGTGGACGATGCTTTGAACTTTCTACGCTTCAGTCTGTCCGGCGCCATCTATGCAAACGTATGGGACGAGCAAATGCTCTTCCGGCGAAATGGAATTTGGGTCGTCAAGGCCTTGGGTGAGGACTCTCTCCCGCAAACCAACTTGGGGCGCGGGTTTCGGCCCATGGGATTTGATATACCGGGCAACCTAGCGGCAATACTTACTGAATACTTGCGACCAACTGAGGACGTCCTTGCCAGTGGCGGCGATGACTTGAAGCGGCGCGTTAAGAGGGCGATCCACTGGATAGGCACGGCTACGACGAGAGAGAGCTATGACGACAAAATTACCGATCTCTGCACCGCTCTAGAGACCCTCCTCGCAACCAAGGACGAAGGACGCAAGGCGGAGGCAATAGCAGTTAGATCGATGCTTCTTCCGGCTGCGCTAGGGCAGGGGTTTCCTGACCCTCGCGTTGTCTTCTTCCTCTATGAGCGGAAACGTTCAGATCTTGTGCACGGCTCCGAGCACCGGATCGGTGATGAAGAAGATTACCGTCATCTACGGGAGTTGGCGGTGAAGACGGTAGGGCAATACGTCCAACTAGTGAACAGCAGTCCCAGGGTGACCAAGCACAGCAAAGTCATTGAGCGCATTGAGGCACCCGACCGGCTGAAAGACGTGCTCGATCTGCTAAAAGGCAGTCGTGGAGCCGCCGCTGTGAAGTTGCGGGCATTTGCCGAAAACCGGCTGGTCGCCAAGACAGCAGCCTGACGCGACTCAGCCACACGCCCTTCATCACGTCTCGCCAGACGACCTATCGTCTTAAGCATCCGCTTATCCGCTGCGCCGCAGGCAATCCGTTGACGAGTGGTAACCCCCAAATGACCGACCCCTCCATCGTCGCCCAGGGCTACGACGCCGTATACGACGTCATGCCCCGCAGCCCCACCCTTCTCCGCCTCTGGAGGCAGCGCGTCGCCGGCCCGGACTACCCCGACGACTTCCACCACATCAGCTTCATTACCCTTCAGGACCTCCGCCACCTCGCCCGCGCGCTCGGCCTCTCGCGAGGCTCGCGCTTCAGCGACGTCGCCTGCGGCATGGGCGGCCCCGCCCTCTGGATCGCCCGCGAGACCGGCGCCCACCTCTCCGGCGTCGACCTCGCCGCTGTCGCCGTCGCCCAGGCCCAAAAGCGCGCCCAAAGGCTCGGCTTCGCCGACACCGCCCGCTTCTCCGCCGGCAGCTTCGCGCAGACCGGCCTCGACACCGCCTCCATGGACGCGGCCATGAGCGTCGACGCCCTCCAGTACGCCCCCGACAAAACCGCCGCCCTCCGGGAATTCGCCCGCATCATCCGCCCCGGCGGCACGCTCGCCATCTTCGCCTTCGAGCTCCATCCCGAGCGCTCCCGCGGCCTCCCCGTCATCGGCGACGACCCCGTCGACGACTATCGCCCGCTCCTCCGCGACGCCGGCTTCGACGTCCTCCAGTACGACCAGACTCCCAACTGGCACGACCGCCTATTCAGTGCCTACCGCGCCGTCATCGACGCCCGGGACGCCCTCCGCCAAGAAATGGGCGAACCCGCCACCGCCGCCATCCTCAGCGAAATGACCCTCACCCTCGACCGCGACATCTACAGCGGCCGCATCTTCGCCCTCGCCGGCCGCAACCTAACACCTAACGCCTAACACCTCACCTCGTACCTCGTTTGCGCATCGTCCACTCGAATCGTGGTATTATAGGAATACAGGAAAATCACATGCCAGTAGTCCGCATTACCCGAAATTACCAGGTGTCCATCCCCAAGTCCGTACGCGACGCCCTTGGCCTCGAGGAAGGCGATCTCGTCGAGGTCGAGGAGCGCAGCGGCGAGATCGTCATGGTCCCCAAGAAGCTCATCGACGCTGCTCAGGCTTGGTTCTGGTCCCCCGAATGGCAGCGCGGCGAGCGCGAGGTAGACGAGGATATCCGCGCCGGCCGCGTCATCGGCCCTTTCAAGAACATCGAGGAGTTGAAGAAGCACTTCGGCGATGCGTGAACTCCTGTTCACGCCCCGCTTCGACCGCCTATTCCGAAGCCTCCCAAAAGACATCCGCGAGCGCGCCTACGAAAAGCTGGCGCTCTACCTCCAGGATCCGGCGCACCCATCCCTTAAGGTTAAGCGGGTCAAGGGCTCCCCCGAAATATGGGAGATGAGCGTAACCATGAGCATCCGCATCACGTTTCAGGTCGAAGGCGAGAAGGTGGTGCTGCGACGCATCGGTACGCACGAAATCCTCCGCCGGCCATAGCCTGTGTGACCAGCGCGCGCTTTCTCGTACCTTACCTCTTACCCAGTGCCACTTCCCCTTAGACTTCCCGGCCCCACGCGCTACCCTTAAACCGAGAAGCTCTCAGTGTCTTCCATTGAGGAGGAGGTGTGGTGGTGGAATCAGCAAACGAGGCCGAAAGGCCTGAGCAATCGCCGATTGCCGATCGCAAGGATCGCCATCCCGGCTGGGGTGGCCGCCGCCCCGGTGCCGGCGCTCCCAAAGGCAACCTCAACGCCCTCAAGCACGGCCGCAACTCCCGCCGCCAGGCCCAGCTCGTCGAGCCCCTCATGCAGGTACCACAGACCCGCGACACCCTCATCGCCCTCGGCAAGCGCAACCGCCGCCTGCGCAAGCAGGCCGAGGAAGGCGCCGGCGTCCTCATGACCCGCCTACTCGAAAACGTCGCCAAGATCACCCTTAATCAAGCCTGTCCTGAGCACGGTCGAAGGGGAGACAATCAAGACCAAAACAATCAAGAATTTCTCGACTTCCTCAACACCGCCACCGCCCAAATGAGAATACTTCTCGAAAAGCAATCAAGGCTTAGGCGCACCCCAATCAAGCCTGTCCTGAGCCGGCCGCGAGGCCGAGTCGAAGGGCGCCCACCGCTATCCGACGCCTAACAGAAAACGGCCCCGTCTCAGAAGGCGGGGCGGCTCTCGTTCCCTGTTGCAGCCGCGAAGCGGCTAGTAGTCCATCGGCGGCGGCCCGCCCATCGGCATCGCCGGCGCCTCCGACGGGATCTCCGTCACCAGCGTCTCCGTCGTCAGCACCAGCGCCGCGATCGACGCCGCGTTCTCCAGCGCCGTCCGCGTCACCTTCGCCGGGTCGATAATCCCGTGCGTCAGCAGGTCGACGTACTCGTCGGTGGCCGCGTCGTAGCCGTAAGTAGTGTCGCTTGAGCGCTTCACCTGGTCCACCACCACCATCCCCTCCTGCCCGGCGTTCTCCGCGATCATCCGCAGCGGCTCCTCGAGCGCCTTGCGCAGGATCCCCACGCCCGTGCGTTCGTCCGCGCTCAGCTCCTTCTCGAGCTTGTCCAGCCGCTTCTGCGCCCGGATCAGCGCGACGCCCCCGCCCGGCACGATCCCTTCCTCCACCGCCGCCCGCGTCGCGGACAGCGCGTCCTCCACCCGCAGCTTGCGCTCCTTCAGCTCGACCTCCGTCGCCGCGCCGACCTTGATCACCGCGACGCCGCCGGCCAGCTTCGCCAGCCGCTCCTGCAGCTTCTCGCGGTCGAATTCAGACGCCACGTCCTCCGACTGCGCCTTGATCTGCTTGATGCGCGCCTGGATCGCCTCGTCCGAGCCGTGCCCCTCGATGATCACGGTATCTTCCTTCGTCACCACCACCCGCCGCGCGCGCCCGAGGTCCGTGACCTGGACGTTCTCCAGCTTGCGGCCCATCTTCTCCGTGATGAACGTCCCGCCCGTGAGGATGCCAATGTCCTCGAGGATCGCTTCACGCCGGTCGCCGAAGCTCGGCGCCTTGATCGCGAGCGCGTTGATCGTGCCCCGCAGCTTGTTCACTACCAGCGTGGCCAGCGCCTCGCCCTCCACGTCGTCGGCGATGATCACGATGTTCTTGGTAATTTGGAGTATGCGCTCGAGCGTCGGCAACAGCTCGGCCACGCCGGACAGTCGCTTGTCGGTGATGAGAATGTAGGGGTCATCGATCACCGCCTCCATGCGGTCCGGGTTGGTGACAAAGTAAGGCGAGACGTAGCCGCGGTCGAGCTGCATTCCCTCGACGAACTCGGTCTCCATGCGGATGCCCTTGCCCTCTTCGACGGTGATGACGCCGTCCTTGCCGACCTTCTCCATAACATCGGCGATGATCTCGCCGATCTCGGGGTCGTGGCCGGAGATCGTCGCCACCTGCGCGATCTGCTCCTTGCCCGCTACCGGCTTCGCCACGTCACGAATGCCCGCGATGACGGCCTCGACCCCCCGCTCCAGTCCCCGCTTCACGCTCATCGGGTTAGCGCCGGCTGCGACTACGCGCAGCCCCTCACGCACGATTGCCTGCGCGAGCACGGTGGCGGTCGTTGTCCCGTCGCCGGCGACGTCGTTGGTCTTGCTCGCCACTTCGCGGGCGAGCTGCGCGCCGAGGTTCTCGAACGGGTCCTTGAGCTCGATCTCCTTGGCGACGCTGACCCCGTCGTCCACGATCGCCGGCGGCCCGAACTTCTTCTCGAGGATCACGTTGCGGCCGCGCGGCCCCAGCGTCACGCGCACGGCGTCCGCCAGCGCGTCGACGCCGTCTTTCAGCCGGCGCCTGGCGTCTTCGTCAAATAGCAGTTGCTTTGCAGGCATGGGAACCTCCTAATTGGCAGGAAGAGGGAAGGAGGAAGGTGGAAGGAGGCTCTTCCCTGCCCCTTCTTCTTTCTTCCGTCTTCCTCCTTCCTACGCGAGTTTCGCGAGAATATCGCTCTCCTTGAGCACCATGTACTCGTCTTCCGTGTCGCCGTAAACGCCACGCGGGATCTCCTGCCCGCTGTACTTGGCGTAGAGCACGCGGTCCCCGACCTTGACGTCGATCGGCACGCGCTTGCCGTTGTCGTCCAGGCGCCCCGGGCCGGCGGCGATCACTTCGCCAAGTTGCGGCTTCTCGCGCGCGGTATCGGGGATCACGAGTCCGCTGGCGCGCACCTCGTCTTGCCTCGTCTGCTTAACGACGATACGGTCGCCCAGCGGGACGACTTTGACGGTGGACTTGGTCTTCGGCTTGGTTTTCGTTGCTGCGGGCATTAGGCCTCCTCCTCGCAAGGGAATGTGATTCGCAATGCGTTAGCACTCTAAAGGGCAGAGTGCTAACAACGGAATAGTAGGGCAAAGAAGAGGCATGCGCAAGAGGGAACTAAAGAGAAGTGAAAAAAGCGCCATGGGAAAGGCGCCTGGATCCAAGATGGGAAGCCGGGAGCCATTATGCTCTGTTCCGTGTTTCCAGTTCCTAGCCAATGCGCAACCCCGGGTCGATGTCCAGCTCTAGCCCGGCCGTCTCACCGTCGAGGAGCCGCCGGTAGCCGGCGGCGGCGACCATCGCGCCATTGTCGGTGCAGAGGGCGGGCGGCGGTACGATTACCGGGATCGGGGAGCGCTCGGCCAGCACTGCGCGAAGCGCGGAGTTCGCGGCAACGCCGCCGGTGAGGATGATCTCGCGCGCGTCGTGGTCGCCGGCCGCCTGCACCGCCTTGGTCACCAGCGAATCGACCACCGACTCTTGAAATGCCGCGGCGAGCGCCGCCGCCGGCGGGGCCACACCTTCGTCACCGCGGACAATCCGCTGCACTTTCGTCTTGAGTCCGCTGAAGCTGAAGTCATACCGCCGCTCCAGGCGCGCTCGGGGCAGCCGGCCGGCAGGCGCGTCGGCTTCCGCCGCAAGTCGCTCGATCGCCGGCCCGCCAGGGAAGCCGAGACCGAGCAGCCGCGCCACCTTGTCGAATGCCTCGCCGGCGGCGTCGTCCACCGTCTCTCCCAGGCGGCGGTACTGCCCGTGCCCTTCCATGAGCACCACGTCGCTGTGCCCGCCCGAGGCGATCAGCGCCAGGGCCGGGAATTCTGGCTCTCGCGCCCGCTCGAGCCAGGCAGCGTAGATGTGACCCTCTAGGTGATTGACGGCGATCAGCGGCCGCGAGAGCGCAAAAGCGAGCGCCTTGGCGAAGTTGAGGCCGACGAGAAGCGCTCCCGCGAGGCCCGGCCCGTGCGTCACCGCTATTGCGTCGATGCCGTCGAGGACGACCGAAGCTTCGCGAAGCGCCTCGTCGAGCACAGGCACCATCGCCTGGACATGTTCACGCGAGGCCAGCTCCGGGACGACGCCCCCGTAACGCGCGTGTAACTCCACCTGCGAGGAAACGACGTTCGACAGGATACGATTCCCGTCGGCGACGACCGCTACGGCGGTCTCGTCACACGAGGTCTCGATACCGAGGACGTTCATTTGGTAGCTGTCAGTTGTCAGCTCAATCAGTATCGCGGGGTCCTCTTCAGCGTCCGGAACTGAAGCGACGAGAACGGCGCCGCAGTCCGGCAGCGCACTTGCCTGCCTGTACACGGCGGGAAGCACTCCGTCCGCCGGCAGCGCCAGTGATCCGCCGAGGCCATCCTCGGGGAGGCTCTGCGCCAGGCTCGGTGTCATCATCAGCAGCCTGTCTCCCTCCTGCATCTCGAAGAGCGCAAAGTCGGGCCAGAATTCATCGAACATTCCAAGCGGTTCCAACGCGTCCGCAAGCTGCGGACGGATGTGTCGTATCTTGCCGTCCTGGTAGAACGCGGCGCCGGCCGGCGCGACCTGCGCCAGGTAGACCTCGTTCCCCCGCACGGCCGCACAGGAGATGCCCGCCGCTATCCAGTGCTCCCTCAGGCTCCGCCGGTTCCACTCGCGCAGGTTCTCGTGGGCCTCGCGTAGCGCGCGCAACAGGCCACCGGTCAGCGAGACCTTGGACTTGTGGAAGACGCTTCCCACAGCCTCCTTCAACTCCGCGCAGAATTCCACGCTCCCCGCCGTGGCCGGCTGTACGATCAGCAGCAGGTCCGATGCTTCCGGGCCGCGCATCTCATCTGGAAAGACGCCCACCCAGGGCGTCTCCTCTTGAGCTTTCCCATCTGCTATCCCGAACTGCCCGAGCCAGAGCATGACAGGACGATTATAGCGAGACGGCTGGAACCGGCTCGTTTAGACGGCCGTCGAGGGAATGAGTGTAGAAATGCGAAAAGCGAACCACTTTCACGGGCCGTTTTTACGAATTTCGACTTTCGAGATCTGTGCTAGCTAACGGTGGTTGACGGTTCTATGCTGCGCCTTGCGTGCGGGCGGATGCGGTACGTGCACGCGCGCTCCCCGCGCAGCAGGCTACGGGTCAGCCGGGCGTCGTCTCCGCTGAGAATTCGCACGAAGTCGACATGTAGAGCGCAGACGGCACGGTCACGCTCTGCTGTTTTCGGGAAGGGACACGTATACTCGTCGATGTAATACTCCCCGTCGGCCTCAGTCACGTCCACCAGGCAGCCCTGCTCCTCCATAATGCGGGCCGTTTCCCGCACACGCTCAGCCTTCGCTTTGCCCTCCACCCGCTCCCGGTAGGGCGCGGCAAGGCGCTCGGATACGTTGTGCAGAAGCTGGTGAAGCTTTTCGTTGCCATCGGTCGCGCGGATCTCCTCGAGGAGGACGCTCGCCAGCACGTCGTACGTCTTCGGAAAGACGGAGTCCGCTTCGTCGGTCAGCGAGTATACTAGGTTCGGCCGGCCGACGCGGCCCCGCTCCTCGCGCACAGCCACGAGCCCGTCTCGCTCGAGCACGGTCAGGTGCTGGCGGATGCCGGTTGACGTGAGGCCGAGAAGCTGGCCAAGCTCCTTCACGGTGGCGCTGCCGTTGCGCTGAAGATACTCGAGGATGCGCATGCGTGTAGACTGCATGTGTAAAGAAGCTCTAGCCATAACAAAATTTTAGCACTTCTATCAACAATCCGGAATCTATTCATATCGAATGGCTACGCCCGACGACCCTCGCGAATACAAATACGAAGCCGATGCCCTCCTC
>WNGD01018345.1_pt1 | contig 12122 bp, 12 predicted proteins | sample 5400671 | NCBI WGS metagenome assembly WNGD01 (sample SAMN13153369, study PRJNA577476) | soil metagenome | isolation source: 40 cm soil or saprolite under grassland replicate 2 | place: USA:California | collected 2016-06-15
AGTAACGCAATTCCACCACCCGACTTTGGCGCTCATTGAGCACCGCGAGTTTCTCCAAAGCCTCGTTCAGCGCGAGCCGATCGGCGCCTCTTTCCGGCGAGAGCACCAAACCTTCGTCCAGTGTGACTTGCTGTGCACCACCGCCGCGCTTGAGTTTTCTTTTGGCCCGCGCGAAATCAACCAGAATGCGCCGCATGATCTGGGCTGATACGGCAAAAAAGTGGGCGCGATTCTCCCAACGGACACCATGTGCATCGATCAAGCGCAGGTACGCTTCATTGACCAAGGCGGAAGTCTGCAAGCTGTGGCCTGCGTACTCCCGGCGCATGTAGCGCTTGGCAAGACGGTGAAGCTCCGCATAGACCAGCGGCATTAGCTTTTCGAGCGCCGCCTGGTCGCCAGCGCTCCAAGCCAGTAGCAATCCTGTAACTTCTTCCGGCAGGGCTTGGGCCATCTCCCTCCTTGCGGCAGGTGGTCTTAAGTGACTCGAAAAGTATCACACCTAGAACGGTTTTCACTACGAACGTACAGTGGGAAAAGAATTTCCTTCTCGCCGCTGCCGCTTTTTCCTCCAGACTCCGCTTAACAAGATGAAGGCATTCAGAGGATCGCTCAGTAATGCGAGCGGCAAACGTCGATCGGGCAAAGAATGCTCGTCCACAAAGAAAGAGGTAAATCATGAAAAAGCAGATTTTCACAATGATCGCGATGATAAGTCTTCTTGGTTGTCTGACCGTTTCGGCCAGGGCACAGTGCAGCAGAGTACATAATCACATGCTTACCTGAGGCCGGACTGCTGCTGATTCGCAGCAAGGATCAAAAGGCAAGCGCGGCGGTGATTATAATCTCAGTCACCGGCAAGGCACGGGATCACGGAATGCTTATGTTCCACCGGTACGGCAGTCAGTATTTCTTCGTACAAGCCTGGACTGCCGGAATAAAGACCGGACTGGAATTGCCGACGACGCGTGCCGAACGCTACGCTGCCCGCGAGTTGGCGGGCATCAAGCCGAAGACTGAGATGATCGCGCTGACTGCACGGCAATAGACGAAAACAAACAACCCGTAACGAGGCAGCAAGCAGCGAAGCATCAGAGGCAGGAGAACTCGCTGCAAGTTGCGACGCGGCAACAACCCGTAGTTCCTCGAGCTTCGGGTTGTCGCTTTTGTGATTTGCCGCTTCGCTCGATTCATTTCCTCTCAGAGATCGAAAACTCATCGATCACGGCGAGCGTCTTCCGCAACTTGGCGATCCAGCTTCATATCCGTCGCCAGATACACCTCGCCCATCCCGCCCGCGCCAATCCTGGAGCGAATTTCGTAGCGACCAAGTTGAGTTCCTTGTGGAATCGTCACAGTCTGAGAAGGCGATACTTAGCTCGGCGGCAAAGACCGCTGTATAGTTAAAACCTTGACATTCTATCTGTGTTCAGCCAGCGGAGCTAGAGTTTTCGAGTGCGTCCCAGTTTGAAGTTTGGTACAGAACCGCGAGCTGTAGCGAGCGGGTCAATAGCTACTCCGCGCAGAATACCCGCTCGCTATCGCTCGCGGTTCTGTACGTGCCAGACACTAGAACACTACCCGAGTGCGATTTTAGCGCGTGTCGTATTCGATGTTAGAATGCCTGCCACCGACTTGGCCACCGACTTGATCAAAGAATGGATTTGCGCGACATAGAGGAACTGCTACGCGCCTGTCAGAACGGCGAGCTGGACACGCGCGCAGCCGCGCGGCAGATTCGCGATCTTCATTACGAAGACATCGGCTATGCGCGCGTCGATCACTCGCGTTCATCGCGCCAGGGATTTCCTGAAGTGGTATTCGGCGCCGGCAAAACCCGCGCGCAAGTGGTAGGCATCGTCGAGCGCCTGGTCCAGCATGCTCCGAACGTGATCGTCACGCATACAGATGAAGGCACATATGGAGAAGTGCGAAACGTGGCCACCGACGCGGAGTGGCATGAAGTCGCGCACTTGATAAGAATTCAAAAGGATCGCACTGAACGCGGAGTTGGGGTGATTGCCACAGTCACTGCGGGAACCAGCGACATTCCCGTCGCGGAAGAAGCGGCGCTAACGGCGGAAGCAATGGGCAATCGCGTCGAGCGCGTCTGGGATGTTGGCGTTGCCGGCATTCATCGCGTGCTGTCTGAGCGCGCGTTGCTCCAGCGCGCGCGTGTGATTATTGTCGCCGCGGGTATGGAAGGCGCATTGCCTTCCGTAGTTGGTGGCCTGGTCGGCGTTCCCGTGGTTGCCGTGCCAACCAGTATCGGTTATGGTGCGTCTTTTGGTGGTGTGGCGGCGCTGCTTGGCATGTTGAATTCGTGCGCTTCGAATGTGAGCGTGGTGAACATTGACAATGGTTTTGGCGCGGGCTTTGTGGCCAGTTTGATTAACCGAAAATGGGAAGCGCCGGTGGACTGAGTTCTGATGATGCTTTGAGTTTGCTTTGTTATCACTCCCGCTAATCTTGCGACTAACAAGCCCTATTCCCCAACAAAGAGAAATTCGGCCTGCGCCCGTCTTGACCATTTTTCTTCTGGCTTGGCTGGCCGGTCAGGCGTTTCTTTTCTCCGGGTGTATTTCTCCCAAACGCACGCCTAATCTGGAACGCATCTTCGCCGAAGCGCGCGCGAGAACGGGCAAGCGACCCGTGATCATCATTCCTGGTGTACTCGGCTCGAGATTGGTCAACTCAAAGACCAGTGAGGTAGTTTGGCCCTCCGTGCTTCGTTCTGGCGACGACCATTCGACGCTGCCGATGACGCCAAACCTCGCCGCCAACCGCGATGACGTGGTGCCGAAAGGAATCGTTGAAACCGTACGACTGGCGCGCGTGCTGCCGGAAGTCTACGTCTATCGGGACCTGCTCGACGCGCTCAGACATTTCGGCGGGTATCGTGAAGGTAACTGGAACAGTCCGGTTGATGGCGATGATCGAGACACCTTCTATGTTTTCGCTTATGACTTCCGCCGAGACAATGTAGAGAATGCGCAACTGCTTGAGAAAAGCATTCGCGCGTTGAAAGCGAAGTTGCATCGACCGGACCTGCGCTTCAACATTCTGGCGCACTCGATGGGTGGTCTCATCGCGCGCTATGCGGCGATGTATGGAGATGCGGACCTGCCACCTGATGGCGTTCAGCCTCAACCAACGTGGGCCGGCGCCGCGGACATCAACAAGATCATCATGTTGGGCGTGCCGAACGAAGGTTCGACGGACGCGTTTGCGACGCTGATCGACGGCTATTCAATCACGGAAGGGTTGCGACGGCGCATCCCCCTACTCAACAAACTGACGGCCGAGGAATCGATCACCGCCCCAGCCATCTTTCAACTTCTGCCGCACGGCAAGGTCGCCAGGTTTCTCGACGAGAGTCTGAAGCCCTTGCCGATCGATCTTTATGATCCTGCCGTATGGAAGCGCTATGGCTGGTCGCCGATCAACGATAATGATTACCGCCGTCGCTACGAGAATCGTCGGAATGGGTCTGAACACTCGTCTACGAGCAAGCGCTCACTCGAGGAGCTGGATGGCTATCTTGCGGCAGTGCTGCAGCGCGCGCGGCGATTTCACGAAGCCCTTGATGCAGTTTCAGACAATCATCCGCCCGTGTTGCTCCTTGCCGTGGGCGGCGACTGTGAAGAGACGCTGAATGCGCCAATCGTCATGCGCGATCCAAAACGCGATCGCTGGCTGACACTGCTCAGGCCACGGGAGTACGTCACGTCCGCAGGTCAGCGCATTTCTCGACGTCAGGCGACGGAGGCCATGTCTGCGCCCGGAGATGGCCGGGTTACCCGACGCTCGCTGCTGGGTGAGGATCTCTCGGGCAGTAGTCGCGCCGGAGCGGTGTCCGACTCGCCGCTGTTCCTCGCCTACGCGACTTTCGGCTGCGACCTGCACGGCGCGCTGCAAAAAAACAAGACGCTCCAGGACAATGTACTGACTGCGTTGATGAGTGAAGCGATGAAGTAAAGCAGGAGGCAGGAGCAGGAGGCAGACGGCAGGAGGCAGACGGCAGGAGACACGTCAAACCGAGAAGCGTTCTGGATGAGTGATCATACCTCCCAACATTTTCCCGATTTCTTCATAAGCCGATCTGAGTTCAGCTTGATGCTCTGTTGAGAGGTAGCCACACTCCGCCGCAAAATCGATCCATACTTGCGTTTCAGTCGCTTCTCCATCTGCATCCGCCATCTTACTAACAAACATTTTGACGTAGCGTTTTTTCCGATAGCCCTCACCGATGTTTGCTGCAACGCTTCGAGAAGCTCTTCGAATCTGATCGGTCAAGGAATATTTCTCTTCCTTTGGAAAGCCCTTTGATAGGTGAAAGATCTCCATTGCCAGTCGGAAGGCGAGTTGGTAAACCTTCAAGTCTCTGAAGCCTTGTGAAGTCATTGTGGCTCTCCTTAGTTAGTGAGTTGTTAACGTCGTTCCTCGGCCTGCCGTCTGCCTCCTGCTCCTGCCGTCTGCCTCCTGCCTCCTGCTCCTATCACTAAGGATTAATCAAATTATCCAGCTTCTCCGCCCAATCCTGATCGAGGTTTTGGAGGATGTTGTACTGTTCGATGGCGGCCTCGCGATTGCCCAACCCCAAATAACACTTTCCAAGATTGAAATAAGCTTTGCCGAAATCCGGTTTCAGACGAATCGCTTGCTTGAACGCTTCCAGGGCTTCGTTTAGCTTGCCCAGTTCCTGCAACGCTTCGCCCATATTGTTTGGCGCCCCAGCATCGCCTGGCTTCAACACTGACAACTGCTTGAAGATTTCGACCGCTTCCGCATACTTCTTCGAGCGCAAGTATCTTGGCTTTTCGTGAAGCCTCAATGGCCTCTGTGTGATGGCCGAGTTTTTCGTTGCAGAAACCCGTCTGCGCCCACGCTTCCGCATAGTTGGCGTCTGACTCCACCGCTTTCTCGAAATAGGGCAGCGCTTTTTCGCAATCGTCTTTTGAAAGGAAGCTGAGTCCGTCACGGAAAAACTGAACCGCTTTCGCGCGTTTATTTCGGCCAGCGACGACTACGAGATCCGCGAGCGACATTGCTGTCCCAGTTTGTAATTGCGAAATTCGCTCTGAAGGGATTGCGAAATTGATGCTCTGCCCGCCCGTGATCTGTAGAGTAGCGACGCCTATTACTTGACCGCGCATATTCACGACCGGACTGCCGCTCGAACCCGGAGAGATCGGTGCCGTAATCTGAATGATTCTGCCGAACGTGGGAATGTCGCGAACGGCCGAGACGATACCGTTGGTCACGCTGCCTTCCAAACCGAACGGATTGCCGATCACGACGATGCTCTCGCCTTCCTGCGGCGAGGTTCGTTCGAGCGACAGAGGACGAACCAGATTCGGAGGCGCTTCAATTCTCAACAAGGCAACGTCGCCTTCAGCATCTACGGCCAGGACGCCTTTAACCGGATAAACATTGCCGGTCGAAGAATGAACCTCCGCGCGATACGCGCCTTCGATCACGTGGCGATTGGTGACCACGCGATCGACTTCAATGAAAAAGCCGCTGCCTCGCGAAAGACTCTCGCCGCGGTTGTCGAACGTCACGATCGCGACAGCGGAAGGTTTGATGCGACGGACGAGTTCTGGCAGCGCGTCCTGAGAGTGTGCGGGGACAACGGTTGCGAAAAAGGTGACAAGAATCCAGACTGTGGCGGATGTTCGCTTGCTGTCGAGCGATGCTTTCTTGACTGCCTTCATGCCGTGCTAACCATTGTAGTACTTTCCAGGCTCTCGCTCACACTTGTCCCGCGAAGCTCCTGCCAGCCTCGTCATAGATCTCTTTGGTCGAACGATGCGAGCCGAATACGAAGGCTCCTGTTTCCGAGCTGAAGAAATGTTTTTCGGTTGCCGTCGTGAATTGAAACCACGAGACCGCCCCGTTCGGAAATGGAGACTTTCCGATCCAATTGATGGTGGAATTCCCCGGCGCGAACTGCAGAATTGCAGGGACACCGGAACTCATTTCCCCCAAAAAGAGCGCACTGCCGGGAGCCAGCACCAGCACGCCCGCGCCCTCCCACGGAAAGATCTTGAACCACGACTTAAACCGCGGCTCGGAGGCATACCGCACGGGAAGCCAACGCTTTGTGCCCACCAACTGTTGATTTGCGGCGAGCATCCGTTCTCTGATCCGTTTTCTTTTGCTAGTTTGAAAAAAGACGTAGACGAAAAACAGAATAAACGGACGGGCTACTGCCCCGATAGCGCCAGCTTTTGTGCCCGCGAAACGATCTCACTCAACTTCACGTCTTCACTCTGCCTTGTTCGGCGATCGAACAACTCAACCAACCCATCGGCGATCTTCTTGCCGATCGTGATGCGATAGGGAATGCCAATTAGATCCGCGTCCTTGAACTTCACACCAGCGCGTTCGTCACGATCATCAAGCAAGACGTCGAGCCCGGCGCGTTGCAAGTCTTTGTAGAGGTTCTCGCCCGCCTCGCGCAGCTCGTCTTGTTTCATGTTTGTAACCGTGACAATCACATCAAACGGCGCGAGCGACTTGGGCCAGATGATGCCGTCGTCATCATGATGAAGCTCGATCGCCGAAGCCATGATGCGCTCGACCCCGATGCCGTAGCTGCCCATGATAATCGGCACTTCCTTGCCGCCCTGATTCAGCACCGTTGCACCCATCGAAACCGAATACTTCGTGCCGAGTTTGAAGATGTGCCCGATCTCTAAGGCCTTGAAGACTTCGAGTGTGCCGTTTTCACAGTTCGGACAGCCTTCGCCGGCATTGACCGCGCGCAAATCCGCCCACTCATCAACCGAAATGTCGCGCTCAATATCCACCCCGCGAATGTGATAGTCATCCGTGTTCGCGCCGGTCGTCATGTTGCGGCGACCCCGTAGAGCAAGGTCCGCAATAATGCGCACTTCATTTCCGGTGATGATTGCTTTCCGCTTTGCACCGACGGCGCCGAGGCTGCCCGCGCTCGCCCCCATCAGCGAGACGATCTCTTCGGGATGTGCCGGTCTCGCGGTCGCACCGTTCAGCGCCGCCGCAAGTTTCGTGTCATGCAGTTGATGATCGCCGCGCAACAACGCGAGTACGTATTGCGACTGCTCGTCATCCTTCGTAGCCGCGTAAACCAGCGTCTTGATCTGCCGATTAGCCGCCGCGCCGCCAGGAAATGTTGTCAGATCTTCAATCGTTCGCACTCCCGGAGTCGGAAACGCTTCCGGCGCGACCGGTCCGGCGCCGTCTTCAATTAACGGGATGCGCGAAGCTGCCTTCTCAACATTCGCGGCGTAGCCGCAGGCTGCGCACGTCGCGATCAGATCTTCACCCGCGTCGGTCTTGACCATGAATTCTTCAGATTGCGAGCCGCCCATCGCGCCCGACGATGCTTCGACGATCAGATACTTCAAGCCACAGCGATCGAATATACGTTTATAGGCTTCGCGCTGATCGTTGAACGCGCGATCCAGCCCAGCCTGATCGATGTCGAACGTGTACGCGTCTTTCATGATGAAGTGACGCACGCGCAGCACGCCGGACTTCGGTCGCGGCTCATCGCGAAATTTTACCTGGATCTGATACCAAACCTGCGGCAATTGTTTGTAAGAACGGAGCTCGTTACGCGCAATCGACGTGAACACTTCTTCGTGCGTCATGCCCAGACACATGTCCGCGCCTTTACGATCCTGGAGCTTGAACATCTCGTCGCCCATTACGGACCAGCGGCCCGATTCTTCCCACAATTCGCGCGGGTGCAGCGCGGGGAGGTAAAACTCCTGTCCGCCGATGCGATTCATCTCTTCGCGCAGGATCTGCATCACTTTCACGGCCACGCGTTGCGCAAGTGGCAGATAGGAATAGACCCCGGAGGCGAGCTGGCGCATAAGACCCGCGCGCAAAAGCAGTTTGTGCGAAACGACCTCGGCATCAGCCGGATCTTCGCGCAGTGTTGGGATGAAATATTGTGACCAGCGCATGACGGAGCATTCTCGCTTAGCAGCGCTCCGCAACGCAAACGCTGAACATTAGAATAGCCACACAGGCCAGAGACACAGAGAAAAATAGAAGCAAGAAGGATCTGAGAGAGCGTGTTGCTAATGATTACGCTACACTGCTCCTTTTTCTGCTTACTGCTTACTGCCTTGTGCTTTCTCTTCTCTGTGTCTCTGTGCCTCTGTGGCTTGCATTGTTGCGGGTACAGTTACCGTGATGTACCATCCAACTCTCAAATTGATCTTCTCAATGAGGACTCGATCAAATGAAAATAGCACTTGCGAGCGATCACGCCGGCTACGCCGAAAAGGAACGTTTGAAGCCCCTACTGCGCGAGCTGGGAGTCGAGGTGCGGGACCTCGGCGCCGATTCCGAAAGTTCGGTTGATTATCCAGACTACGCCGCGAAGGTTGGGGAAGCAGTGGCGCACGGTCAAGTCGATCAGGGCGTGCTGGTCTGTGGCTCCGGCATTGGGATGGGGATTGCGGCCAACAAAGTGCCCGGTATTCGCGCCGCGCTTGTGTGGTCGGAAGAGACTGCGCGTCTCGCGCGCCTACATAACGATGCGAATGTCCTCGCGATCGGCGCCCGCACAACGCCGCCCAATGAGATTCCGAAGATTGTCCGCGCCTGGTTTGAAACAAATTTCGCGGGTGGCCGCCACGCTGAACGAGTTGAAAAGATAAGGCAGATCGAATTAGCCACAGAGGCACAGAGACACAGAGAAAAGAAGGCAGAAGGCACCAGGCAGTAGGCAGAAAACAAGAGGCGGCACTCGCACAATCATGAACAACACGGCCTTTCTCGCCGTTGACGCTTTTTGTTTCTCTGTGCCTCTGTGCCTCTGTGGCTAATTCTGGAAAGGGAAAATCAAATGCCCGATCTCAGGAACGCGCCACTTTCTCAGGTCGATCCCTTGATCGCAGACGCCATCGATAACGAAGTCGCGCGTCAGGCCGACGGCCTCGAGCTGATCGCCTCCGAAAACTTCGTCAGCGAAGCCGTGCTCGAAGCGGCAGGCTCGGTGTTTACCAATAAGTACGCCGAAGGCTATCCGAAGAAGCGTTACTACGGCGGCTGCGAATGGACCGACGTCGTGGAGCAGGCGGCGATCGATCGGGCGAAAGAGTTGTTCGGCGCCGATCACGCCAACGTGCAACCACACAGCGGCGCGCAGGCCAACATGGCTGTCTATCTCGCGGCGATTCAATATGGCGACACAATTCTCGGTATGAACCTTTCGCACGGGGGCCATCTCACGCACGGTCACCCGATGAATTTTTCCGGCATTAGCTACAAGGTCGCTGATTACGGCGTCTCGCGCGAAACGGAAACAATCGATTATGACGAGTTGCAACGAATCGCCGAACAGCACAAGCCCAAACTGATCGTCTGCGGCGCCTCCGCCTATCCGCGCATCATCGATTTTGATCGGATTAGCGAGATCGCCAAAAGCATCGGCGCGCGCATGTTCGCCGACATCGCGCATATTGCCGGACCGATTGCTGCCGGCTTGCATCCCTCGCCCGTGCCCGTTGCTGATTACGTCACCAGCACGACTCACAAAACGCTTCGCGGTCCGCGCGGCGGCTTGATTCTTTGCAAGGAAGAGCACGCGAAAGAGATCGACCGAAAACTGTTCCCCGGCGTGCAGGGCGGTCCCTTGGTTCACATCATCGCCGCCAAAGCCGTCGCGTTTGGTGAAGCGCTGCGTGAGGATTTCAAGGAGTATCAACGCCAGATTCTGGCTAATGCGAAAGCACTTGCCTCCGAGTTGCAGGAACAAGGCCTGCGTCTCGTCTCAGGCGGGACGGACAATCACCTGATGCTGGTCGATGTCTGGATGGATGGGAAAGGCGTCACCGGCAAAGACGCCGAGAAAGCCCTCGAAGCCGCACGCATCACCGTCAACAAGAACACCATTCCATTTGATCAGAACAAGCCCTTCGTCGCTTCCGGCCTGCGCATCGGCACTCCGGCCGTAACCACGCGCGGCATGAAACAACCCGAGATGCGCGAAATCGGCCGCCTGATCGCCGAAGTGATTCACGCTCCCGAATCTGAAGATGTGCGACGGAGAGTGCGGCAGGGCGTCGCCGATCTGACCGCGCGATTTCCGCTATATCCGAAGCGATTGAAGCGCGAGGACCATCAACCGGAAGCGATGGGCGCGGATTAATGCAGTTGCTGTTTTGGTTGAGGATCAAAGGTTCGGAGATCGCGTTCGTCTGGCTTCAGTTTTCCAGCCGCGTTCACGCGGCTTTCTCGCAGGGTTACTAGACCAGCAGTTTTACGGCTGGGTACCTGAGTGCCGTGGAGGCCATACTCAATCACGATTAGGGTCGCGGAGCGACCAGTGAATTTAGCCGGCCTTTCAAGGCCGGGAAACCGGTCCATCCAAATCAATTCGTCGCGTAGCGACGATTGAGAACAGGAGGAAGACTCTCACATGGCCAATACCTACACATCGTTGCATTACCATCTCACGTTCAGTACGAAGAATCGCGAACCCTGGATCTCGCCGACGATCGAAGCACGCGTCTGGGCCTACATCGGCGGCATCGCCCGACAACACAAGCTGAAGGCCCTTCAAGTGGGTGGTATCGAAGACCACATTCACGCTCTAGTAATGGCCCCGCCGACCCTTAGTCCCAGTCAAATTGCGCAGTATTTGAAAGGTGACTCTTCCAAGTGGATTCATGAAAAATTCCCCAAGCTGCGTGGTTTCGAATGGCAGGAAGGGTATGGCGCGTTCACCGTCAGCCAGTCCCAAGTTCCTGATGTGATTGAATACATCAAAAATCAGCGGGAACATCATCGCAAGAGAGGTTTTCAAGGAGAGTATTTGGAGTTGCTGCGCAGACATCATGTCGAATACGATGAGCGTTACTTGTGGGGATGATGATTCACCCGTCGCTACGCGACGCTGTTAGATTTTCTTCCGACGTGTGCCGGCCTTGAAAGGCCGGCCTAAATTCATGCGCCGCTAGGCGGCGCTAACCCAGCCGTAAAACGGCTGGTCTAGTAACCCTGCGGGAAAGCCGCGTGAACGCGGCTGAAGAATCTCGGTAGATGTAGCGGAACCGATCGTTAGCTATGGAAACAATCTTCGGACCTGGCGGCTTAATCGCCAACGCTCATCCCGAGTACGAATACCGGCCCGGCCAGATTCAAATGGCCACGGCCGTCATGCGTGCGTTTGAACAGCGGCGACATTTGATTGTCGAAGCGGGAACGGGGACCGGAAAGACGCTCGCTTATCTTGTTCCGGCCGTGGCAGCCGCGATTGGCGGGAATGGGCGTGTGATTGTTTCCACGGGCACGAAGAATCTGCAAGAACAGTTGATGGACAAAGACATTCCGTTTCTTCAGAGCGTCCTACCGAAGAATTTCAAAGCCTCGTACATGAAAGGCCGCAACAACTATGTCTGTTTGCAGCGGGTTCATCGCGCCGGAGACTCGCCGGTTCTCAACGGTCTCGATGAGATGGATTATTTCGAAGAGGTCTGTCATTGGGTCAAGGGAACCGAGATAGGGGATCGCGCAGAGCTGTCGAATCTGCCGGAGAACCTTTCCTTCTGGCGACACATCGACGCGCGCTCGGAGACCTGTCTGGGCCAAAAGTGTCCCGACTTTGATCCGTGCTTCATTACGCGCATGCGCGACCGCGCTACGCAGGCGGACATCGTCGTCGTCAATCACCATCTCTTCTTTGCCGATCTCGCGCTGCGCGACAGCGCCTATGGACGCGTGTTGCCGGATTACACGGCTGTGATTCTCGACGAGGCGCATCTGATCGAAGACGTGGCATCCGAATATTTCGGCGCGCAGGTATCGAATTATCAAGTTGACGATCTGGTGCGCGACGTTGGTTTCGTGACATTTGAAAATGGTGAAGTTGATCGCGAGGTCACGAAGACTCTATCGCGGATGATGCGTTTTGCCGATCAGTTCTGGATGGGATTTCGCGAAGGGCGCGGCGAAGAAGCGCGGTTCCCACTCGTCCCCGGCACATTTGCGAAGAAAGACGCTGATGGTGAAATGCAAGCGACCCCGCTCGGCGACTCGTATCTGGCGCTCGATGGATCGCTGGCGCGCCTGGAGACTACGCTGGATGCGCTCAAGGAGAAGCCGGCCGAAATCGA
>WNGD01005628.1_pt1 | contig 12118 bp, 18 predicted proteins | sample 5400671 | NCBI WGS metagenome assembly WNGD01 (sample SAMN13153369, study PRJNA577476) | soil metagenome | isolation source: 40 cm soil or saprolite under grassland replicate 2 | place: USA:California | collected 2016-06-15
GGTCTCGCCGCCTTGTCGAGCGCCAGCAACATAAGCCTCACCCGATTGGTATTCTCGACGCTCAATCCCTTTGGGTCGCCGGTCTCCCAGTAACGCCTAATACCATATCCCATTGATCAGAACCTGTGCGCCCAGTCGCGCAGTCCGATGGACATGATCCGCCACGGCTGGTCGACGAGCTTGTTCCAAGCCTCACAGCAATGGTCGACGAGATTGTCGTAGGATTTGAACACGCGGTTGGAGAGCCAGTTGTCGCGCATGAACTGCCAGACGTTTTCTACCGGGTTGAGTTCGGGGGATTTCGGCGGCAAGGCGACAATGGTGATGTTGGGCGGCACGACGAGGCGCGTCGACATGTGCCAGCTCGCCTGATCGACCAAGAGCACAGCGTGGACGCCAGGCGCGACGGCCTTGGCGATCTCGACGAGATGCAGGTTCATCGCCTCGGTAGTACAGGCGGGTAGGATCAAGGCGGCGCCCTTGCCCTCCTTCGGGCAGACCGCACCGAAGATGTAGGTCGAGGCGGTGCGCTGGTCGTGAGGAGCGCTCGGGCGGGTGCCGCGCTTGGCCCACCGGCGCGTGATCTTGTTCTTCTGGCCGATGCGCGCCTCGTCCTGGAACCAAATCTCTATTGTCTCGACGTCGACCGCCTTTTCGCGCGCGACTTGGTCCAGGCGCGCGGGAAAGTTTTTTTAAAATCCTCGATCGCGCTTGCCGCCTGGGCGTGGTGGCGCGGCCGGGCCGAGAGCTTGCGATAACCCATGGCCCGCAACTCCCGGCTCAAGGTCTGCTTGGCAATGGTGATGCGGAACTCCTCGAAGATCCATTGCGCCAGATCGATCAACCGCCATCGCACCACCCCGTGGATAGCCGCGATCGGGCCAGTCTCGATCATCCGCTCAATGGCTCGGCGCTGGACGTCATTAAGCTTCGAGGGCTGGCCCGGCGATTTGCCGTCCAGAAGACCGTCGGGGCCTCGCGCATTGAAGCGGAGCACCCAATCGCGGATGATCTGAAGTCCCACGCCCCCGATCTTCGCTGCCTCGCTGCGCGTTGCACCGTCATAGATCGCCGCAAGCGCCAGTAACCGTCGGGCCTGCGGGCCGTCCTTCGTCTTCTTCGCCAACCCGCGCAGCTGCGATGCCTCAAAATCCCCCCGCAATGGTATCGGAACAGACATGGCGAACTTCCCCCGTTCGCCACCTTGAATCACAGCCGAGCTGATTTGGAAATCGCCCCATGAGTCAGGTTTTCAGGGATGTGGTATGAGTTCGAGGCCACACGGGTGCAGGGTTCACAAGAGGGAATAAGTCTGGACGCCCGGCTTCCTCGGCCCTCGCCCGAGCAGTGCGGTCGGAATGGGGCGCTGGGACACAGATGAACCGGACCCAGAGGGAACCGGTCCACCCCCGGGTTTTTCCAGTTGATTGCAATAACCTCGGTAGCCTCGATTATTGCTTTCCCGTGCCTGTGTCCCCGCTGAGACGCAGCTCTCTGCGGGATCAATTTACGCCTCGGTCGCAGCGATGCTCGGCGGCGGTGTGGGACCGCGGGGTTCTACCGCCGCCGCGCAGCAGCGGCACGTCGAGCTCTCCCCTCGTCATTCCGGCCGGACATTTGCCTGCGCCACGCCCGGATGGCTCGTCATGTATTCCTTCAGCGCTGCGGGGCCCTTGTTATAGAGTGTATAGGACAAGGTGATCGCCGGGATTTCCTTCGTATCGTCGTCATTGGCGAAAGCGGGATCGACGAAGAACGACACGGTGAATTCCTTCCGCTCGCCCGGCATCAGCAGCTGCTCGGTGAAGCAGAAGCACTGGATCTTGTCGAAATACTTCCCGACCTCCAGAGGCGTCACGTTGTAGGTCGCGGTGCCGAGGCTGGGTTGCGTGCCGCGGTTGACCGCCGTGAACGCAACCTCGCTCCGCTCGCCGAGACGAACCTTGACTGGGCTGGGCGGCGTGAAGCGCCACGGCAGATTGGACGCAACATTGGCATCGAAGCGCACCTCCACGGGCGCTCCGGTTGCGGCCCCGGGCGCGGCCGTGGCAACCTGTGTGGTTCCGGCAAGCCCGGTCACCTGGCAGAACATCCGATAGAGCGGAACAGCGGCGTAGGTGAGAGCGATCATCGCCGCAATCACCGCAACCGAGGCCGCTACGGGAATCATGTTGCGGCGCCTCAAGCCCCGGACCTGCATGAGCCTGTGGAGGCGGGGGAGCCGTTCGATCCACGATTTCATGATCCAAACAGGCTCTTCAGTTTGTCCCAGAGGTCCCGTTCGCCGTGGCCATGGGGCTTCTCGATATCGTTCACCAGCGCATTGACGAAGACGACGAGATTGGTCGGCTCGAACTGCAAGCCATGGAAATTCGCCCGCCAATGCCCCTCCTTGTCGATCACGTGGGTGACGATGCCGTGGGTTTGATAACCCTCATCCGTTTTATCGAACCTATGGCCGAACTGCTCGGCGAGCCGGCGCGTCGTGTCCTCTGCCTGGTCCGGCTTGGTCGTGAGGAAGATCCAGTTCGCAGGGTCGAGACCGTGCGCATGACCGTAGTTGCGCAGGACCTCGCCCTTGTCCCGGCTCGGATCGGTAGTGACGGTGATGAACTCGACCCGCTGTTTCATTGGCGACTGGTTGACCAGTCCCTGGATCTCGGCGATGCGCTCCGCATGCAAGGGGCACACATCAGGACAGTGGGTGTAGATGAAATGCAGAACCACGACCTTGCCGCGGAAATCTGCGAGGCTGACGGGACGCGCGTCGGCGTCCTGCAGGGTGAAAGCAGGCGCGTTCCTGTCGATCGGCTGAAAATATTTCTCGCGGTCGCCGAGCTCGGTCTCCAGGTCCTTGAGCGAATGCGACCACGCCCCAGGCGCCGCCGGGGCCGCCAGTGCGATCGCAAGCATGAGCGTCGGCAAGTATCGCATCTTTGCCTCGAAGCGTTTGCCGCCGAATGAAGCCGCGGCCGTTGGTCACTCCTCGACGGTCGCCATGGGACTCAGCCCTTGTCGGGCGTATGCCTACGCCACTGCTCGTTCGGACGATGCCCGCGGCCGCCCCGCATCATCGCGGAGCAATGATCCATCATCCCGCTCATCCGCCCCATCATTCCCATCATGCCGTCACGGTCCATCCCGCCATTTCCCATCATCATCCCATGGCCTTGGGAGTCGGCGGCATAGAGCGCCGAACCGCCGAGAATGGCGGCGAACGCCACGGAAGCCAGCGCGAGGGATTTCATGAATTTACGCATCAGAGTCTCTCCTTTTCTCGCTCGGGGTCATCGTCCGATCCGGATTGCTCGGCGGCGATTCGCATGAGCGGCTGCCCAACAACTTGTTCATGCATAGGCCCGCGCCGCACATCACCAGACACGGCAAAGCGGTGAGTAGGGCCGGTGCGATGCCGGCCGCCACCAGCCAGCTCCAATTGAGCGCTAAGCCGGTTGCGAGCGCGATGGCAGCCAGGACCAGGACGCCACGCCAGCCGCCGAGATAATACCAGCATGCGCGGATCAGATCGCGGGTGAGCGAGGCATTCGCGGTTTCCGCGGTTTGAGGCGTGGTCATGTGATTCTTTCCTTTCGTTCTCGATTATCTGCCCAGCAGTGATTTCAACCAGGCCGAAGCGCGGCTCAGCACTCCTTGCGGCCCGTCGCTTCCTCTCGCGTCTTTGATCGGCTCGGCCCGGGCGCCGCTCGCGATCACGTGTTGCCTCGAGATGACGCTCTTGAGGAAATCGACGATCTCGGCCGAATCCCACACGACCGGACCCGAAACGCGGCCGAGCTCGCGGCCTTCTCGATCGAGCAGGAGCGTCGTCGGCACGCCGACGGTGGCAAGCTCGCGTATGCTCCGGCCCGCTGAATCGAGATGGATCGCCAAGTTGCGAGCGCCGACGTCGGCATAGAACTTGCGGACCGCTTCGATCCATTTGCGGTCGATCGAGAGCGCTACCACTTCGAATTCCACGCCGCCGAGACGCGCCTGCAAGCGGTCCAGCGCCGGCATTTCCTGCCGGCATGGGCCACACCAGGTCGCCCAGATGTTGAGCAGCACAATCTTGCCCTTGAAATCGCCGATATTTTGCGCGCGTCCCTGATCATCCTCGAACCCGATCGCCGCGATCGGTTGCGGCTTCGGATGCAGGACGAAGTTCGGAGGCGGCTGCTGCGCCGAGGCAAATGGCGGAATCGCGAGGACCAGCCATGCGGCTGCCGTCCCTATGCTCAAGAAGCGCGCCATCGCTCCGATCATTCCCGTTGCAGCCTGCGCACCAAAGGCAGGACCGTCTCCTGTAGGTCCTTGGCCGTGAGCGGCCCGATCTGCTTGTAGGCAATGCGCCCGTCCCGGCTGACGACGAAGGTCTCCGGAACGCCGTAGACGCCCCACTCGATCGCGACGCGGCCATCGCGATCGGCGCCGGTCCGCGTGTAGGGATCGCCCATGCTGTTGAGCCAGCGCGCTGCGTTGTCCGGCTCGTCCTTGTAATCGAGACCGTGAATCGGAACGGTGGAGTCGGCCTTGAGCTGCATCAGCAACGTATGCTCCTCCCGGCACGCGACGCACCACGAGGCGAAGACGTTGACGAGCGATACTTCGCCATCAAGGTCCGTGCTCGAAAGTCCGAGTTCGCGCCCTTTGACAGGCGGAAGGCTGAAGACCGGCACCGGCTTGCCGATCAGTGCCGAGGGAATCTTGCTCGGATCCCGATCGAGACGAACGGCGAATGCGAGCATCAGCCCGAAGAACAGGACCAGCGGCAACAGCAGGACGAGGCCCGAACGGCGCGGCGGAGCCGCATCGGTTCGTTGGGCTGCTAGTTCCCCCGTGCTCGGCGCATTCGACAGCATGATCTATTCCGTCGCGTAGATCCGCTTCTCGCCCTTGCCGATCTCGTAGATCTGGAACGGCTCGGTCTTCTTGCCGTACATGCCGGGTGAGCCTTCCGGCATGCCTGGAAGCGTGATGCCGGTGATCGCCGGTTTCTCGGAGAGCAGCCGCTTGATAATTTTCACCGGGACGTGGCCGCCGACGACGTAGCCGTCGATCATCGTCACGTGGCATCCTTGCAGATCGGTCGGCACGCCGTGCTGCTCGTTGATCATCGCGAGATCGTGGGTATTGACGACCTTCACGCTGAAGCCGTTGGCGCGCAGGTAATCGGCATAGTCTTCGCAGCAGGTGCACTGCGGGTCCTTGAACAGCGTCGCGTTCCGCGCCTCTCCCGCGAGCCCCGATGAAACCGTGACACCGGCGGAGAGCAGACCCAGTAGAAAGGCCATCACGATCGTAGATCTCATTGCAGTGTCTCCCTTCGGTCCTTGTCCTCACGTCACCCGCACCACGCTCATCATTCCGGCTTCCTGATGCTCCAGGATGTGGCAGTGGAACATCCAGTCGCCGGGATTGTCCGCCACGAACGCGACCTCGGCGCGCTCGCGCGGCGCAAGCAGCACGGTATCGCACCACTCGCGATAACGGGTCGGCGCGCCGTTGCGGGAGACGACGCGGAACGAGTGACCATGCAGGTGGATGGGGTGATACCAGGCCGTCTTGTTGTCGATGGGGAAGACGTAAGACTTGCCGCGGTCGAGCGTCAGGATCGGCTTCATGTTGTGGCCGCGCGCCGCGACCCCGTTGATGGCCCACATGCCGCCGTGCCCCATCATTCCCACTCCGCCGCCCATCCCCATGCCGCCCATCATGCCGCCGGTGAGCGTCACGTCGTGACGAATGGCGCGGGCAAGATCGGGCTCCGGCATGGTGTTGGCCGGAAGCGTCGCGGGAATGCCGGCGATCCGCGTCGCGCGCGGCGGCTCATCGCTGTAGCCGACCTCGACGAGCTTGTAGGCGAGATCCCGGTAAAACGTGTCGATCACCGACGCCGAACTGCCGGGTGCTCCGATCATGTCGATAATCAAATCGGCGCGCATGGCCGGGCCGAGCACGATGCGGCCGCCCTCGGGCGCGTGCGGTTCGATCGGCTGCCCGTCGAGTGCGACCACCAAGGGGCGATGATCCTTGAACTCGAGGCCGAAGATCCGCGCCGACGCCGCGTTGACGAGGCGCAGGCGGATGCGCTCGCCGCTTCGAACTTCGAAACGCGTCGGAACGCGGCCGTTGATCGTCACCGTGTTGCCGATGCGGCCGCTCATGCTCATTTCCATTGGATTGTTGAAATCCTCGGCAATCGCCGCGTCGCGCCGCAATCGCCAATCGCCCAGCACCCAGACCACGTCCCGGTCGACCGGCAGCGGATTTTGCTCTTCGACGATGAAAGCGCCGGCAAGGCCCCGTCCCACCTGCTCGGCGCTGTGCGCATGCGGGTGATACCAATAGGTGCCGGCATCCCGCACCGCGAACTCGTAGGAGAAGCTTTCGCCGGGTTGGATCGAAGGCTGGGTGACGTCCGGAGCGCCGTCCATCGCGTTCGGGACGCGCAGCCCGTGCCAATGCACCGTGGTATCCTCGGACAGCCGGTTGTCCACGACGATCCTGACGTGATCGCCCTGGCGAACTCGGATTTCCGGCCCCGGAGATTGGCCGCTGTAACACCAAACATCGGTTTCGGGATAGGGAGCGCCGACGATCGGGAGCCGAGCCGGCGCGGCGACCAGGTTCACCTCCTTGGCTGCCGGGACGCCCGCGCGGGCATCGCGCAAAACGAGCGACGCGCACGCGAGGCTCGCTGCGCTCATCAGGAACGATCGGCGGTCGATCGCCGGACGTAGAGGGTCAAGGGGCATTTGCAGCCATTCCGCGTGAGGGTCGAAGATCGAGCCGCGCTGATTTGCAAGCGCGGCCGATGCTGCGGCGCGTGCACGTGCAATCCGGCACGCGCGTTGCCGAGCGCGAAGGCTGGAAAGCCCCGCCGCTCAGCTCACAATGGCTGGTCTGGGAGGATAAGGATCGGGAGGGTCGTTGTGGCTCGCCAGCGACGAGACGACCGGCAACGCTGCCATTCGCAGGATGACCGGAACCGGGAGAGACCCTGGGGCCGGCAGGACGGCGAGCGCCCCGGCGCATGCCGCGGAGCATGCCGCGGCCGACATGTCGTGATCGCCTCCGCCGCATTGATCGCACGGATGCGCTGGCGCCGCAGGGGCACCGGTCCCCAACACGGCCTTGACGTGCAATGTATCGGAAAAGGCGTGCCTCACGCCCATTCCGCTCACGGAAAAGGCGAGCATTGCAACGCTGAAGCTCAAAATCATCGCGCTCATGCGCTTGGCGAGGCGCGATCGAAGCAGCCGGCGCATGGAAGAACCATAGACGCCGGAACCGGGCCACGCAATGGCCGCACGAGCTTGTGACTCTTTGTCACCCAGCACCGACGAGGAGTGGGGTCGGGTTTACCCATAACTTCAGTGATCGTGGCAGCACGCGTTGTCTTCGCACGCCTCCTTCCCTCGCGAACCAGGAACCAGACGATGCCGAACGAGGTGGCCGAGACCACCCACCACGACCCGATCAGCAGCTGCCCAACAAGCCCCACCACGACGACCGGCGAGAGCCAGTCGCACGTGATGCTCTCGACCGCGTCGGTGCGAAGCGCACGGCTGCGGAGCGCCTCGGCGAGGCGCAGCTTGCGGCGCGACAGGGAGTACATGATCGGCATGGCCAGCGCGCTGACGAGGGAGGCCCTCCGACAGGTACACGATGTTGAGCCAGATCGTGTAGTTTCCACGCGATCGACGCCTCGAAGACGCGGGCCTGACGGGGCGGGCCGCGCCGGCGGCGCCAGCTCGCGATCCGTGTTCGCTTCACCATCGTAAAAGCCGCGGGCCGACCACGCCGCCGAGGACAGCACATAGGGCGATCGTGAGGCCATACCAGAGAGCAATGAATGGAAACGAATCGTCTGTACAATGCAGCGCGTACGCGAACGCGCTTATGCCGCCGGCGGCCCGGCCGGCCATGGCCCCGGCCAGCGTGAGATTCGTCGGGGCCAACTGACGCATGGCCCAGATAATGCCGGCAAAGGGTACAATTGCATTGAGTGGGATACAAACAAGACACAACAGCCAATTTTGACCGACGATCATAGCTTTCCAATCCGATAGAGGCGCAAGGGCGAGACTGACACTCGCCGCAACCAACGCAACACCGAATGGCGAAAGTCCGAGCGTGAAGGACACGAGCCGCTCGCCGCCGGGGCGGGCGATCCTGGTCAGATTCGCCAGCGATATTCCGATAATCGCCCCAGCAAATGCAGACTTCACCATCACGAACAGCAAGGCGTGCTGTTCTAAAAGATCTGTGCGGATTCCCAGGAAAAGCATCATCGCTGCGAGCGCGACCGCCGCGCCGAGCCCGGCTGAAATAAAGATCAATCGCGGAGCTTCTCGGGAATCGACAGCTTCGAGGTTCGTGCTGATCATTTTCACAAGGTCATCGGTTTTCACGAGCTTCGTCCTCTTGCGATCAGCGCGGACAGCGCCTTCATTCCGCGATGCACATTCACCTTCACGGCGGATTCCGACATCCCCGCTCGAGCTGCTGCCTCGGCGACACTCAATCCATCCAATTTGACGTATCGAATGGCCTTGCGCATTGTCGGTGTGAGCTGTTCCAGGAGCTGATTGAGGTCCAACGAACTCTCGCTTGCGACGTGGTCGTCATGGGCGGCGATCTCTTGAACATCATCGATCGGCATGTTTTTCAGCGAAGTCCGCGTCCGTCTGAGATAATCGATCAGCTTGTAGCGCGCGATTGCATAAAGCCAGGGCGTAAACGGCTGGTCCGGATCGTAGGTGTGCCGGCGTACATGGACCGCCAGCAGCGTCTCCTGAACGAGATCCTCGACGTCGCTTGGGCTTCGAGCCGTTTGTATCAACCTGGACTTGTAATATCCGCGCAAATAGCGGCTCAACCGGCCAAGAACATCTCGGTACGCGCCTTCGTCGCCGCCAAGGGATGCCGTCATCAGCCCCTTCAATTCGCCTTCGATCGCGTCCATCCTGCACCTACCCGATACATTCGCGGCTGGAACAATGCCGGTTACAGCGAATGAACGGCTTTCTTCATGCTCTGCGGTCCCATCTTACCACGACCGCACATCGGGTCACGGAGCCGTGAGCATGTAACCGATCGCGTAGGTCCCTCGAACTGACCATTAGTCGCCTAATGCGGGCTACATCGGCCCTTTGTGGCGACTGGAACGCAATCGGAGAGGTAAAATGGCCAGCAAGGCTAGACTCATCGGGGCCGTGCTCGCGGCGAGCTTGGCTGCAACAGCGTCGATCACATTAGCCCACAGCGGTGCTCAGGCGACACAAGGCGCTGATCGACAAACATCTGAACCCAAGTCGACCGGACACATGACTCCAATGGCCGAACACTGCAATTCGATGATGAAGAGTATGTGGCAGTAGCGGTTACGGATGAGAGGTGTCAATGCACTTCTCATCCCCGCAATATCAAGATCATCTCACGGAGCGAGTCTCATGATGATGGATATGATGGATACGACAGGAATGTGGATCGGCATGGTGGTCGGAATGGGCGTGATTTGGCTGCTCGTCATTGCTTTCCTGGCGCTCGGGATAGCGGCGTTCATCAAGTATCTCCGCTCCTAGCCCAACTTCGGGTGCCATTCCGAATGAACACCAGGACCAGCGTTTCCCCTTTCAGAAACATCCATAGAGGATGCGAAAATGGGCCTTTATTCCGCGTGGTTTTTCCCATGGGTGCTGGATCTCGTGATGCAGCAGAAACAACTGAAGCCGTTCAGAGAAAGAATCGGTAAGGCCGCGAGCGGGCGCGTTCTTGAGGTCGGCATCGGATCCGGACTGAATTTGCCGTACTATGGAGCGCAGACCGACCAGGTTTACGGACTAGATCCCTCTTCTGAACTGTTGAGGTTTGCAGAGGAACGCGCCAGCAAGGCGTCCGTCGCCGTTGAACTCTTGGGCGGCTCCAGCGAGAGTCTGCCGCTTGAGGACAGGAGCATCGATACCGTCGCAATGACCTTCACGCTATGCACCATCGGCAGCACCGAAAAGGCGCTTGCCGAGATTCGGCGCGTACTCAAACCCGGCGGCAAGTTTCTTTTTGCCGAGCACGGTCGTGCGCCAGAAACCAACGTCGCTCGCTGGCAGGACAGACTCACGCCGTTGTGGAGGCGAGTTGCGGGCGGGTGTCATCTCAACCGAAAGCCTGACGATCTGATTCACTCTGCCGGTTTTCGCATCGATCGGGTTGATACGGGTTACTTGCGTGGGCCGAGAGTCATGTGCTTTCTCTATGAGGGCGTAGCAACGCCGCGATGAGCGGCACCAAGAACCTCCCGCTGGGTGGGGTGCTGGATGGAGAAAAGCATGAGCCGCTGCCCGGAGAGGAACGCTCCCGCTCTCGTTGATGCTGGCATGATGGGTGATCGGGCCGACCTGATATTTGCCGACCCGCAGGAGATTACGTCACTCATAACCCATCAATGCTGACTACCACGAAAGGTGCGACCATGGGGGCCGGTTACATGACAATCAAAAATACCGGAACAGAACCTGACCGGCTGATTAGCGGCACAACGGATGTCTCAGCAGATTCCAAATTCATGAAATGACGATGGACGAAGGTGTTTCTAAGATGCGTGAAATGAAATCCGGTATCGAGATCGAGCCTGGGGAAACCGTGGAACCGAAGCCCGGATCATCCCACATCATGTTCGTCAATCTGCAACGGCGGCTACAGAAGGGGAAACGGATCAACGGAACACTAACATTTGAGCGAGCCGGAACAGTGATAATCGAATCCAGTTGAGACAGTCGGGACAAAGGCGATGGAGCAAGGCGGCACCGATCATGTGCATCATTAAATGCGGCAGAGAGAAATTACCCTACTCCACCGCAAGCCGAACCGGTTCACGATCAGAACGAAGTTCTCCAAGTGACTGGCGCATCACGACGGTTGCGCCTTGGAGCGATAAGCTCGACATAATTGTCGCTACAATGATGTCCGGCCAACCAGTTCCCGTTCCGAACACACCAAGGGCGGCGAGCAACACAGCCAAATTGCCGAGCACATCATTCCGGGTGCAAATCCAGGCCGAACGCATATTGGCATCGGCACTTCTGTAAGCCCATAACAAGGCGAACGAAAGCCCATTAGCGACCAATGCAGCAATACCCACCGCACCCATGGTCACGGCTTCCGGCAATGTTCCGTGCCAACCGTGCCATACCGTTACGCCTATCACCCAGATGCCGACCAAGCCCATGCTGACGCCTTTAGCGAGAGCGGCCAAGGCCCGATAACGGAGAGCCATGCCGACGACGAAAAGGCTGACAGCGTAGTTTGCCGTATCCCCTAAAAAATCCAGTGCATCGGCCTGTAGGGATGCGGACCCTGCGGCGAGACCTGCCCCAATCTCCACCGCAAACATGGTCGCATTGAGAGCCAGGGCAATCCACAAAATGCGGCGGCGGGCAGGGCTGGACTCCGCAGGTCCGTGACAATCGTCGCAGCAGGTGGTCTCCATTCGGCGGATATAAGTGCTCGGGGGAGTGTTACACAATTACACCGGAGCGGCGGGTTTCGGTCCACAAGAGTCAAACCCCACTGTCCCAAATCATCCACCGCTGCCGGTCCTGTTACGCCACGATGGCGTTATTCAAGATGCTTCAATCCTCAAAGAACCCCTCGAACCTAGTGGCGACAATGTCAGTGTATCGGCATGTTGACCTGATGTCCGAATGACCGAGGTAAAACTGGATCGCACGGGTGTCACGGCCATCATTAGCGAGTTTAAATCCGCAAGAGTGTCGCAAACGGTGCGGCCGTGATGCTTCTATCTTTGCCCTCTCCCCCAGCCGGATCATGAGCTTGTAGAACCCGTCTGGGGTGAATGGATGGCCTCTTTCCGTCATGAAGATGTAGCGGCTCGGGGGTTTCTGGTCGGCCTTGAGCTTTCGGAGCCCGCGTAACTCTCTGCCGGTCAAAGGATGGTCGGTGTTCGTTCCGTTCTTGACCCGGCGACAGTGGATCAGCCCCCGCTCCCAGTCGATATCGGACCATTGCAGCCGGACCAGTTCACTCGCCCGGAAGCCGTGAACGTAGCAGAGCAAAACCATAAGCGAATCCCGAAATCCGTAGCGTCCATGCTTGCGGG
>WNGD01005629.1_pt1 | contig 12117 bp, 11 predicted proteins | sample 5400671 | NCBI WGS metagenome assembly WNGD01 (sample SAMN13153369, study PRJNA577476) | soil metagenome | isolation source: 40 cm soil or saprolite under grassland replicate 2 | place: USA:California | collected 2016-06-15
GGTGAGAGCTGTCAGTCCCTGCCCGGCTTGACGTAGCCGAAGAACGCGCGGCGCTTGATGAGCTCGGCGACTTCGGCGGGGACCATGCCTTCCCAGGAGTCGTCGTTCGCGGCTATCCTCCGCAGCACGTCGCGGCTGAAGATCGGCAGGCACTCAGGCCTGTAGTTGTCGAGGTGGACGAAACTGCCCCGCCCGGCGAGGTAGTCGTACAGCGGCTGCAGCTCAGTCCGGACGTTGATGTCGTTCACGGTCTTGAGCTCATCATCTGGCGAGGGCTGGAGCGGGTAGACGTAGAGCTTCAGCTCGTTCTTGAACAGCCGCCCGAAGCTTTCCAGGATCCCGCCGGGAAGCTGTACGTGGTTCTTCTCGTCGAACAGGTCGATCAGGCTCGGCACCCCCATGACGATGCCGATCCGCTCGCTCGTCCGCTCGGCGATATAGGCGGCCAGGCGGTAGTAGTCGAAGTAATCGCTGATCAGCACAGTCATGCCGCACGCCGCGAGCAGCTCCGCACGGGCGAGGAAGTCGCGCCGGTCCACATCGGCGGCTCCGCCTGCGAGCAGGTTGCGCATCGTGATCTCGGTGAGCGTCAGTACCGGCTTGCCCGCGACGTCCGGATCTTCCTCGAACTTGGCCTTGGCCGTCTCGAGCATGTCGAGGTTGACGTGCGTCGGCGGCCGGAAGCTGCCCCGCTCCACCAGGATCGCCTTCTTGCGCAGCACCTCGCTCGGCTGCAGGACCTCGCGGTCGGGGCCGAACATCGCCACGCCGCTCAGCCCGAGCTGCACGAGCTTGAGCGCCATCAGCCTGTTGTCCACGCCGCGGAACTCGATGCCGCGGAACTGGATCATGTCAATCTCGATGCGGCCCGTGGTCAGACGGTCGAGGAGGCTCTCGATGAGCCTGTCCGGCTCGTGGTGCTGGAAGAACGCCCCGTACAGCAGGTTCACCCCGACGATCCCAAGCGCCTCCTGCTGTGCGAACGCCTCGACATCGAGCATCCGCACGTGCATGACGATCTGGCTCGGCTCGTCGTGTGGCTGGGCCTGGAACTTCACGCCCATCCAGCCGTGGCACTCGCTGCCGCCCCGGTAGCTGCGCGCCACGACCGTATCGGCAAATGCGAAGAAGCAGTTGTCGTCCCCGCGCTCATCGCCGAGCCGGTCGACGTTGAGCTGGAATTCCTTGTCGAGCATGCCCTGGAGCCGCCCGGCGGACACGTACCTTTCTGTCTTGCCGTAGACGGCGTCGCTGACGGCCATGTCGTAAGCGGAGATCGACTTCGCGATGGTGCCTGCGGCGCCGCCCACCCGGAAGAACCACCGCACGACCTCCTGGCCGGCGCCGATCTCGGCGATCGTCCCGTACCAGCGCGGATCGAGGTTGATGCGCAGAGCCTTCTGATGCGTGTCGGATGCACGAGCGCCGGCGATGAGCTCGGTCATCCGTCCCCCTGCCTGCTCACCTGGCCTGTTGCTGCCGCCTGCCGTCCTCGTCCATGGCAGCGGGCCGGCCCCAGCCTCGGCGCCGAAATTGTACTAATCTCGCCGCGGCCAGCGCCAGCGCACGCTGGCGGGCATCCCGCGGGGTCCCAGCGCCGCTGGGCGGCTCAGCTCCGCCAACCTTCAAACCGCTGATGCTCTCGCAGGATTGCAGAATGTCGGTGCGTCTTGAATCCGACTCCGCGCCCCGCGGGCTGGTTTGGCTCGTGAGGATGACCGCAGTTGCTTGCCGGGGGTGACCGTGCCAGTGCCGCGATGAAGCCGGTGTTCGTGAGAGTGACCGTGCCGGGGCCGTGATGTTCCGGCTGGCTATGCGGATTCGGGGGTCTGTGTCTCCGGCGGCTTGCGGCCCCAGACCAGGTAGAAAGGCCGAATACCGCCACCGTGCGCGGATCCTCCAGATGGGAGCGGGCGGCGGCGTCCAGTTCCTCCAGCTCAAGCTCGCTGGCCAGTCCCACCTCCAGCACGTACCGGCGCATGCTGCGCACCAGGTCAACCAGGATTGTCCGCCGGGAATGGCCCGGCGGATACAGCTGCACCCTGGCTTCCACCCCGACCCCCGCCAGCCCGGCCTGGCGGAACAGCTCTGGCACCCGCCGGCCGATGTGCGGGTCGGCGCCGTTGCGGCCGAAAACCACCGGAAAGATCTCGCCGACCCGGGTGAAGGCAGGATGCGGCGGATAGCACATCGTGTACTCGGTGTCAGCCTCCATGGCCGCCACCCAGCCCCCCGGGCGGGCCAGCCGCACCATCTCGGCGACCACCTGCGGGGGATCGGGAATATTGACCAGCAGCGTGCGGGCGTGCACCAAGTCGAACGAGCCGGACGGCAGCCCGGTGCGGCGGGCATCCGCCGTCACGATCTGCACCCCGGAAAGTCCTCGCCCGGCGGCGAACTCGGCCGCCATGGCGGTATATGCCGGGTTAGCATCCAGGCCGGCCAGCCGCCCGCCGGGGAGCACCCGCTCCGCCAGCAGGTCGAGGATGCCGCGCGGCCCGCAGCCAAGATCGATCGCGCTGTGCCCGGGGCGCAGGCCTACCCGGTCCAGCAGCGCAGCGGTGTAAGCAGCCAGCTCATCGGGCTGGCGAAGCAGCCGGTCGCGCTCCCCCTGACTGGCGCCCAGCGCGTAGACCGTGGTGGCATCCGGACCGCTGCCGGCTGCGGGCTGCACAGATCCGGTCATGACCTACCCCCTTCCAGGGGCGAGGCCACAGGCCGGCGCCCCCTGCCGCGGCCTGGAGCCAGGCTAAACGGGCTGCTGCACCCCGTCCACGGCGCTGGCGAATGTCCTCGCAGCCGCCAGCCATCACCTTCGCGTGCCAGCGTGATCGCCCGCTGCTCCGCGTGCGTCCGGCACTGGTCATGGTGGCCAAGCTCCCCGAACTTGCAGTAGCAGTGGTCTTCCCCGGGGAAGGGCACGCCGTTGTTACCCCACGCCAGCAGGCTGCCGTCTTTCACCAGCACCGCGGCGTGCCGAGTCCGCGCATGGGAATCGCGGGCCAGTTCCGCCGCCCGCGATACCATCTGCTGCGCCACCTGGCTGTCCTGACGGTTGAGCGGCCGCCATTTGGGGTTGCTGCCCTGGTTGCACGCCTGCCATCCCTTCGCGGCGAAGACTAACCCTTCGCCAACGGCCCAGCGACCCCACCTGCCGCGATGCGCCCATGCCCCGACCGGGCTCGGGTGAGCGTGTCGTCCAGCGATTGGCGGCTCAGCCTTGACGGCCGGGCTCGGGCCGCACTCTACTGGCATGTCCTGCCAGCGAGGAACCGCTGCAGTGGACGTGACGTAACGGTCATGGATGCGGTCCCGTTCTGCCGCGATGCTCAGCACGACAGCTGCTGTGCGACAGTGGAGATCATCAGTCCATGCCCCTGAGTTAGCTGGCAGGCTGGCCGCGCGAGGGCGTCCGGAGGAGAAGAGCAGCCATGAACGACCCTGGCCTCACCCGTGTCGCCGTCTACATCGACTTCGACAACATCGTGATCTCACGGTATGACCAGGTTCATGGCCGGGGCCAGTTCCAGCGTGACAAGGTGCGCGGGTTCAGCAGGGCCGACGGATCGGCCGATCCCGGCGTTGCGGACAAGCTCCGGCGCGCCACGGTGGATGTCGGCACGGTGATCGACTTCGCCTCATCGTTCGGCACGCTGGTGCTGACCCGCGCCTATGCGGACTGGTCAGACCCGGTGAACGCCGACTACCGCGGGCAGCTCGTCAGCCGGGCGGTGGACCTGGTGCAGCTGTTTCCCGCCGCCGCCTACGCCAAAAATGGTGCCGATATCAGGCTGGCGGTGGATGCGGTGGAGGACATGTTCCGCCTTCCCGACCTGACCCACGTGGTGATCGTGGCCGGGGACTCCGATTACATCGCCCTCGCCCAGCGGTGCCGGCGTCTGGGCCGTTACGTCGTGGGGGTGGGGGTCGCTGGATCGACCAGTAGATCGCTGGCTGCGGCGTGTGATGAACTGGTCACCTATGACGCGCTTCCGGGCATCGCGCCCGCCGGCGCCGACCGGCAGCCAGCCGCACGGACGGCCGGCGCGCAAGCCGATCGTGAGGAGCCCGCCAGCGCGCCGCCCGCGCGGGGCTCACGGCGTACCAGGCGGCCTGCGGCCGCGGTGACCGACGGGAGTGATCTCGATTCCGAAGACCCGCAAGAGCTGGCGACCAGGCTCCTGGAACGGGCGCTGCGGCTCGGCCAGGAAAAAGATGACGCGGACTGGCTGCATAGCTCCGCAGTGAAGAGCCAGATGAGGCGCATGGACCCGTCCTTCAGCGAAAGGGCACTCGGCTATCGTTCATTCTCAGACTTCATCAAGTCACGAGAAGGCGTCGCCGAACTCGACGAGACAAACCGCGGACGGCTAGTACGGCTCAACCCGGCCCTGACCGCACAGTAGGCAAAGCGTGCCAACGGCCGCGCAAGATGCCATCCCCATGTCGCGCCGAGGATTGCAGAGCGTGATGTGCGCCCGCCGCCTTGCGACAGTGCACTCTATGCCGCGGACCGCCTTACGGATATTTCGAAGAGGTCGGCGTGGCGTCCTGATGGGTCTGTGTCACGGCCCGCCGCCCTCAAGGCTGTAGGCCTGGTACTCATCCGGGCGACCCGCGCGGGATGCTGGCCGTCCAAGTGGGCGGACAGTACTCGCTCCGGCAGGTGGCCGGTTGCAGAGCGCTGACAGGAGGCTTCGCGCATGCTTGGCGCCCGGCACTATGGGTGCCAGGGAAGGAGCAGCACGATGACGGAGCGAGATGATTCTCTGCACGTGGTTTTCGGCGCGAGGGGTGCCATCGGCGGTGCCGTCGTGACCGAGTTGGTGCACGCTGGCCGGGGTGTGCGGGCGGTCAGCCGCGGCGGCCAGGCTCGCGATGGTGCGCAGGGCGTGGCGGCTGATGTGTCCGATCCGGCCCAGGCGGCCCGCGCGGCAGCCGGCGCGTCGGTCATCTATCACTGCGCAAGCCCTCCGTATACCCGATGGCCCGAGCTGTTCCCGGCGCTGACCTCCTCCATCCTGGATGCAGTCGAGTCCAGTGGCGCCAAGCTGGTCTTCGCCGACAACCTGTACGCCTACGGGCCCGTTGACGGGCCATTGCGCGAGGACCTGCCCGCCGCCGCACGCGGCCGCAAGGGCAAGATCCGGGCCGGCATGGCCGCCCAGCTGCTCGCCGCGCACCGCGACGGCCAGGCCCGGGTGGTGATCGGGCGGGCCTCGGACTATTACGGCCCGCACGGGACCAGCTCCACCGCTGGCGAGACGGTGTTCGGGCGGATCCTGGCCGGAAAGAAGCCGCAATGGACCGGACGTCTCGACCAGCCGCATACCTTCCACTACCTGCCTGACATCGCCCGCGGGCTGCTGGTTCTGGCTGACCGGCGGGAAGCCGACGGGCAGATCTGGCACCTTCCGGCGGCCGGGCCGCTGACCGCCCAGCAGTTCTTCGACATGATCGCCACTGCCGCCGGGCAGCCGGTACCGGTCCACGCAAGCATCGCCAGCCCCGCACTGCTGGCGGCCGCGGGCATCTTCTCGCCCTTGCTGCGCGAGATGCGGGAGACCACTTACCAGTTCGGCGCGCCCTTCGTCATCGACGCCAGCAAATTCGAAGCCGCCTTCGGCCACCTGGAACCCACCCCGCACCGCGACGCGGTCCAGCGGACCCTCGCCTGGTACCGGTCCCGCTGACCGCAGGCCACCGCGCCCAGCAGGCGATGAGCGCCGATTACGCCCACTGCGGCTCCGGCCCGCATGCCCTCATGCGCACGATTCCCAGATCTGCACAGCCTTTGTCTTGATCGGCGCCAAGCCGACGTCCGCGCAGATCGGCGGCACGACTGTGGTTAAGTGCGATGTCACCGTCTGTGAACCGTCGCGGCAGAACCCCGGCCGCGCCACCATAGGCAGATGAGCCAGGAGCAGCCCGAAGCACCACGCGAGCAGCTCGCCCGGCAGGCCACCGAGGCCTACAACGAGCTGACCGCACATGCTGGAGCACTCTCCACGGAGGCGACACAAGCGGCCCGCAGCCTGCGCGAACCATGGCGGAGTTCGAAGCCATCTTCTACGGCGGCGACGTCACCGTGTCCGCCCGCCTCCTGCGCCGCCACTTGTCAGTGGAGCAGCGCGTCGAGCTGGCCCGGCTCATCACCGAGCCTTAAGCGCTGACCCCGCCCAAGGGGTCAGCCGGCTGGCCGCGTGGCGGCAACCTCCCACCAAGGTGGCCGGCATCTGTCAGCGCTCAGGCCAGCTGTCCATGCTGGAGGACAGCCTGCTAGCTGACTCGTCGAAGCGTTGTAGCGCCCAGGCCAGACTCGCTGCCTTCTCGCCGAACGATTGGGCGGCACCTAGCAGCACGGGCATCGTGTCGTCCCGGGCGATCTCGGCAGCGGTATGCATTTGGTCAGCTGCCTGTGTCATTGCGTCGGCTTCAATGAGCGCGGCAAGGGCCCTCGCGCGCGCATCCGGGGACAGGGCTGTCCCGCCGAGCAGTTGTTTCAACTCGGCGATGTAGCGGGCCATCTCAGTGCGGTTCTCGTACCAGCCCATGGCGTGTCTCCAGTCTTGGGGGCACCAGCGGTATTCCCTCGCGGCCGTGATGGTTCACGCGGCGCGTTCAGCACGTCCAGCTCTGCGATATGAAACCTAGACCGCCTAACCTTCTGAGGCGCGCCGCCTCGCTAGTCGCCCAGACCCCAAGGGCGTCTCGCGCCATGGTCCAAGATGTGGCTCCGGCGGACTCCGGCAGTCGCCCGAATCCGCCGCCAATCTGCGTGTCCCCGTGTCCGAGACCCTTGCCGGCTTCCTTGCGTGTCTGCTCACGAGTGTCGGCACGCCGCGCGACACTGAGGTCGAGGCGTTCACTGAGGGAGGCGTCATGAGCGACCCCACGGCGAGCTTGCGAGACCGCACGAGCGTGCTCGGCGTGGCCTTGACGCAGTGGGCAGATCGGGGCACCGCACAGGACAAGGCAGCCGCCAGGCGGGCGGGCAGCACCGCGGTTGACGCGATCGACGCCCTGCTTCGTGACCTCTTCGCGTTGCGCGGGCGCCTCGTCCGGGAGATCCGCCAGGCCGACGACGCCGCGCGACCCCGGGTTGCCTGAACTGGCCCAGGCGGGAGCAGGCGTTTCGCTGAGTCGCTCAACCGCAGTGGCGCGATCCCGGTGACGATCGGCGACAGTTCGCCCGACGTGGCGACGATCATGGCCTCGTCGACGAGGCTGCGCCCTTCCTCGACCCGGCCCAGGCTGAGCAGGGCCCGGCCCTGGTCGTCACGTGCGAGCCAGGTCAGGTCCGCATCGCCGAAGCGCTCGCCGATGGCAGCGACCTGCGCGGCGGCGCGGTAGCCCCCCTCGAAGTCACCGCGGGCCATCGCGGCGAGCCACGCCGGGATCAGCTGATAGCCAGACTCGACACACTCCACCTCGCCAAGAACACGCTTGGCGCGGGCAAACCAGCCGTTGGCCTGCACCGGGTCACCCCGGAACAGGCGGTTGTGGCCGATCCAGAATGCGCACCGGGCGGCACGCGCCCGGTCACCCGCGGCCAGATGACCGTAGTGGGCCCGCTCCAGGCATGCCGCGTACGCCGCGTCTCCCCCGAGCATGTACGCCGCTGTTCCAAGGAGCTCAAGATCAGCCGGACCGAGCGGCGCCGCCTCGTCGGCTCGCGACAGCTGGTCCATCGCATCGAGCCACTCCGCGGCCGCGTACGACTCGCGACCGCTAGAGAGGTCCGGACCAACCACCGTCCCATCGTGTCCGCGAACGACGGCGCGCGCGAGGTCTGCTGAGTGCAGAACGACGAACAAGGTGACGATCTGGCCCCGGCGCAGTGACACCGAACACGACGATGATCACAGGGACTACCCCTCGGGTGGCCGCTCGTTCGTGTGCGATCACAGCCTGACCATCTCAGAAGAAGCGCAACAGCCCTCCCACCTCATTGGCCGGATGGGAGGGCTCAGACGGACGGCCTGAACATCGGGCAGACCCTGACCGCGGGCACGGAATCTGGCCCACCGGCTGGACAGGCCGTACTGATCTACGGATCAAGAGCCGGCGGCAGGCGTGCGCAGGCCCAACCGTGCCCGCCGTATGCCCGCCAGAAGGGCTACAAAGAGAAGCACGGTCAGTCGCGGAGCAACCAGCAGCGTGCTTGACCTGCGGCGTCGCAGGTCCTCCGGCCGCGGCCACCACCGTTGCAAGCAGATGTTCGGACTGCCTTGCCCTCGCCCCTTGCAAAGGGCCCGGCGGCGAGCTCGCGGAAGACCGACATCACGCAGGTGCCGCAGCTGCTCGACTGCTGTCAAGACCCATAGCCGCCTATCGACGGAAGCCGACGGCCTGGAACATCGGGTCGGCACGCGACCACCACTGGACGGTTCTGGACGGTCCGCCCATTGCCACGGAAGAGGAGGTCACACCCGCCGCGTGCCCAGAGGCCGACCCATGCTCAAAGCAGCGCCGAAGTCCAATTCGGAGCCGTCAGCACGGGTCACCCGGCGCACCGGGACCGCCGATCAGAACGGCGGCGATGCGCGCGTTCATGTTCTCGGCCTCTGGGCACACTCGGTGAGCCCTTGGGGTCGTGGGTCTCTGCATGCCGACCAGTTGCGCGGTGCGGATCGACGGCAGCGCGACGTTCACCACGAGTCATGAGCTTGGCCGTCCGGAACGCCCTCAGTGGAGCTGGCGCTTTGAGCCTGGGACCATTGTGTGCCATCCTGGCGGCGGGTCGCCCGTCTGGGGCGGCTCCCGGATGAGGCGGGGCGTCGTTCCCGGTTAGCACACGAGGCTTTCAGAAACTCACTCGTGTCCCTTGTGGTACAGGTCACTGGTTCGGCCCTCATCGTCGCTGCGTTTGCTGCCAGCCAGGCTGCCGGGATCGGCAGGTCGACGCGCCTCTGCCTGGCTGCCGGCGTCATCGGCTCGCTTGCCCTGGCCGCTAGCGCGTTGCCGGGTTCGCAATGGGGTTTCTGGCCCTGGAGGGCATCTGGTCCGCCGTGTCGCTCTTCAGCCTGTGTAAGACATTTCGTGGCTCAGGGCGGCTTGAGTGTGACGGATCGGGCAATTCGCCTACGGTCAGCACCCCGCGCTGGCGCTGACCCGGCGGCGGCGAAAGGGTGACGATGGATTCCTTGATCGATCCTCGGGAGTATGCCGCTCTCTCCGAATGCACATACCTGAACCAAGCCTCGCTCGGGCTGATACCCCGTACCTCGCTAGAGGCAAGCGTCCGGTTCTTGAACGACATCGCCCAGCACGGCAACCTCCGCCTCTCGGACCAGGCCGAGGCGGAGGTTCTCGATGCGCTGCGCACGGCTGCCGCCGAATTGCTCGGCGTGCCGTTGGTGTCAGTCGCGGTGGTGGGCGGAGCGAGTGAAGGTCTGAGCCAGCTTGCGGCTATGCTGTCCGGCCCGGACGGTGAGGTCATCTTGGTGCCGAGCGACTTCCCGAGCGTCACGTACCCGTGGCTGGCGGCTCGTGAGCGCTCCGGCATGCGGATCCGCTGGGTTCCCGACGTTGCGACTGACGACCTCACGCTTTCGCTGGTCGAGGCCATCGATGAACAAACGACGGTTGTGTGCGCCAGCGCGGTTCAGTACGCCACCGGCAGCTTGATCGACGTCGCGGGCCTGGTGGCGGGCGCCCGAAGGGTTGGCGCCCGGGTCGTGGTTGACGTGACGCAGATGGCCGGCGCTGTCCCGGTCACCATGAGCGAATGGGGCGCAGACGCGCTGGTGTGCAGCGGGTACAAGTGGCTGTCGGCCCCGGGCGGCGTCGCGCTGCTTGCCGTAGCCGAGGATCTTGCGGCCGCCATCCCCCCGATGGTCGGATGGAAAGGCAGTCCCGCACCTTTCGACTTCAGGCCGCAGGAACTCTCGCTGGCCGCGGGCGCCCGGCGATTCGAGCTGTCGACCATGTCTTACAGCGCTGCCGTCGGACTACTCGCGTCCATCAAGCTGCTGGCCGGAATCGGGCTGATGTCGATACACGAGCACGCTGGCAGGCTGGCAGCGGACCTGGTCGAGCAGACTGCCCCGCTCGGCTGGACGCCGTACCGGGCGCTGGCTGACCGTTCCGCGAGCGGGCACATCGTCTCGCTCAGGCACCCCGCCGCCGTGGTCGAGGAGGTCCAGGCCGCGCTGGCGAGAGAGCACCGGATCCACACCAGCTCCCGCGGGGGCGGCATCCGCGTGTCGCTCCACGCCTACAACTGCGGTGACGACGTCCTAGCCCTGTCGGACGCGCTGACATCAATTGGCCCGCTCTAGTGGTCCATCTTGGCGCCATCGTGTTGGCGCACAAGGCCTCGCCGCGCAGAACCCCCTTCGCCTGATTGGGGCGGCCCAAAAGCTCGGCCCGACACCAGTCGGCGTCCGCACAGGCTGTGAGCGTGCGCCGTTTATGCCCACCGTGGGTGACGCGTCGGAGCGCCGCTGCCCTCCGCTGTGAGGGCCTCCGCCGTAGCCAGTGCGGCCCGGCCAGGCGGAGGCCGCTGCTGGGCACCCGGTTCTTACCGGGACGCACCGGCGACGTAAGCCGCAACGATATAGGTGGCGTACCGGTCGAGACTGCCGCGGGCGCGGTCATAGCGAATCGTGGTCCTCGGGTCAGAAGAGACGGGCCGGTCACCGATTGGCGACGCTGTGCGACCGGATGAACCGCAGCACGCCGGCGTTGAACTCTGCGGGGTGGCTGTTGAACATGTTGTGGGTTGCCCCCGCGATGGTCAGCCGATCAGCATTCGGCACCAGCTTTGCCAGGCGGTCCGTCACCGCCTGGATGTGCGCCGGTGACTCCGCGCCCGAGACCAGCAGCGTGGGCACTCGGATGGCCCTGGCATCAGAGGCAGCGAACGGGGGAAACCCGGCCTTGATCTGGGCCTTGAGCGGCCCGGCGTTATCGACGAACCGCCGGAACATCGCCTCGGGTATGCCTTCCACGACCGCGTCGCTCGTGTTGGCGGCCATGAAGACCCGCAGCGCTCCCGCATCGTCGCCACGTTCGAATGCTTTGATCGCCGGGCCCACCCCCTTGGCGCCGAACTTGATGAAGCCGATGCCGGCGCGGGGGTGCCGGATCAGCAGCTTGATCACCTGGGCCGGCCGGGGCGGGATGCTGACGCCGAGCAGCGGGAAGGCCGGCGGCTCGAGCAGCACCAGTGTGCGAAGAAGTTCCGAATGCTGTGAGGCGAGGCGCAGACTGCCGAAGCCGCCGGGCGAAGAGTGCCCGACCAGGTGCACTGGTCCGGCGTCGAGTCCCTGGATGAACTGGGCCAAGTCGTCCACGAAGGTGTCGAGGGTGATCGATTCGTCCGGACGCAGCTTCGGGTTTGGCCAGTACCCGCGGCAGCTGAGCGCAATCGTCCGGTAGCCGGCACCGAACGCGTTCATCTGCTGATCCCAGGCGCGGTAGTCACCGACCCCGCCGTGTACGAACAGCACGGGCTCGCCCTGCCCTTGTTCGACGTAGGCGAGGTCAACACCATTGACCGTGGCTGTGGACATTGCTGTCCTCCTTCGGGTCGCCGCGAGGGCCGTTCACGTCGGCCGTTCACGGGCTGCACCCCCGAGGCTAGGACCGCCCCGATGCGCCCTCCATCGGGAATTCTCCCCATGTCACCAGGCCGTGCTCCATGGCGAAGACCGTCGCCGCGGCGCGGGAGGACACCCCGATCTTGGCGTAGATGTTCTGGATGTGGCGGTCCGCGGTCTTCACCGAGATGCCGAGCGCCTTCGCCACCTGCTTGGTAAGCAGACCGCGGGCCAGCAGTGCCAGCACGCGGCCCTCGCGGTCGGTCAGGCCGTTAGGGCGGTCGAGGCGTGGCACCCGCTGGTCGGCCGACTCGGCCACGGCGGCAACGGCGTCCGGATCGAGCCGACCTGCCTTCGCCTCGGCGGCGAGGGCTTGCGCGGCCTGCTCGGCCGGCATGCCCGCGCGGTGCGGACGTTGCTCGCACTTCGTGTGGAACACGTCCGCCGCGGCTAGCAGCCGGGCCGGCATGGTCAACTCGGCGACGGGCATGCCTCGGTGGTAACCGGACCGGTCGAGACGCTCGTGGTGAGCGCACGCGACCGGCGCGAGGCCGGCCAGGAAGGCGGCGCG
>WNGD01005631.1_pt1 | contig 12115 bp, 10 predicted proteins | sample 5400671 | NCBI WGS metagenome assembly WNGD01 (sample SAMN13153369, study PRJNA577476) | soil metagenome | isolation source: 40 cm soil or saprolite under grassland replicate 2 | place: USA:California | collected 2016-06-15
ACTACTTTGGTAGTTTCAATTTAGTCAGCTTGTAGAGCCGACTGACAGGAACAGCTTTTTGACAGTCAATGCAAGGGCCATAAGCTTGTCAAGCGACTTGAGTGAAATCCGCTTCCGAGAAACTACCAAAGTAGTATTAGCTATAATATCAAATCCTGCTGATTCCTTCTGTAAATGTAGTGGTGGGGCTTGCCCCCACCAGGACCCAAACAGACACGGATGATCAGGATTTGGTATAACACTTCTATTCCAGCCACAAAAGAAATGCTACTTTACATCCCCGAAATACGTGCTAGACATAGAAGCATAAAGATTTCAGTCTTGTGAGTGGAGGAAGGTATCGCGTATGCCCAAAGCATACAAATATAAGCGCAGAAGATCACGCTTCTTGAGATGGATAGCTGAAACCATTATTATTGCAATTGCAGTTCGAATAATTCGGCGCATTATGCGCAGGTTCTAGCTGACTTAGAAACAGTGATTAGCTCAAGAGAAAGGAGAGTTAAATGAACGTAGCGCCAATGAATGTCCACGGTTGGAAGTTTGAACTCGTCGATTCACAACTGCTAATTACTTCTGAGCAGGATGCTAATACACAGATACAACTCAATGCCAATGCCGCTTATTCCCTGCTGGACTACCTCTACCAGTATCGAAACGACCTCTATGAGGCAATGCGGCAAGAAACAAGCGAGGAAGTAGAGCAGAGAAAGACGGAGCTACATAGCACCCAAAACGCAGACGAAACGCTAGCTGAATAAAACTTGTTCATAAGGGCTTCTTTGCTATTACGCCTCCACTCCGGGGAAATTGGGCAGGACACTTTCTCACCTGCTCCCACACCAGCAGTCTCCTACCATCCTCAAGACCGGGCAGGATTACAGGTACATCAGCCTTCAAAACCACTCCCACTTGCCGGGCGGCCCTTTGACCATGTTCCAATTCTTCGACCAGGTCGCCCTTTTTCGGCAGAATGATCAGTCCACCCACACAGCAGAATGGTGCGGCATACTCCAAAAGCATGGGCAGGGACGCAACAGCCCGCGCAGTCACAACATCAAACGAGCCACGATATTCGCCTTTATGCGCCAGTTCTTCAGCACGTCCATGCACTGCTACTACGTCTTTAAGCCGAAGCGTCTCAATCATATGTTGCAAGAATCTTACTTTTTTGCCCGTGGCCTCTAACAGCACCACCTGCCAATACGGACGTACAATCTTGAGTGGAAGACCTGGAAAACCTGCGCCCGCCCCAATATCGAGTAAACGCGCAGATGGCCTATCATAGACCATCTGCAAAGACAAAGAATCAAGGAAAAGTTTAAGCAAAACTTCCTCTGGATCGGTAATGGCAGTAAGGTTGATGCGTGTATTCCAGTCAAGCAGTTCTTGCCTATATTGCAGAAACTGTCCTAACTGTTGCTCGGTCAGCTCAAGACCAAGCTTATGCAGGCCTTCAAGGAATGGTTGCACGGTGAAATCACGCTATAAACTTCCGCTTGCTGTTCAGGTAATCGACCAGCAGGTATTCACCCAGGTTGTTCTTATCCGCGTAGAAAGTGCGACCGTGGTTGATTGCCGAAAGTTGATTCACGAAAGCCACCATCCAGCGATCATCTTCCAGCATGAAGGTATTAATGATGATGCCCTCACGCGTACAACGCTGGACCTCTAACAACGTCTGCTGTTCAGCAAAGGGATTGGGCGGATAGCCAAATTGCCACTCACCATCCTCAAGCCAGACGGTAGGGCCTCCGTCAGTAATCATGATGATTTGTTTGTTCACACCATGATGGCGAGCTAACAGCTGGCGTGCCAGCATGAACCCATGCGCCATGTTCGTGCCAGTGCTGTTATCGTAGCGACCCATCTCTACTAGCTCTTCCGGTTTGTATTCGCGAGCAATGAATGAGAAACCTACAACGTACAGGTTGTCACGTGGGAACTGCGAGCGGATCAGGCTCTCCAGAGCGACCGCCACCTTTTTGGCGGCGGGTTGGCAGCCATTGTAGACCATACTCATGCTCAGGTCGATCATCAACACGGTTGAAGACTGCGTGGTGAATTCGGTGCGGTAAACCTCAAAATCATCTTTTTCCAGTCCAACAGGGGTGCCAGTACCGCGCCGGTGCACTGCATTCATCAGCGTTTTTTCCAGGTCCAGCAGGAATGGGTCGCCGAATTGATACGGCTTGCTCTCATCCATGCGCTCACCCCCCACTCCACGGAATGGGCTAATATGGCGCCCGAAGCCATCGCGCTTGAGTTTATTAAAGATGTCCTGGAGAGCTTTCTGGCCAATCTTACGAATGCCCCGAGCGGTCAATTCCCAGTAATTGCCTTTTTTCTGGATGTAACCGGCCTCCTCGAGTATCTTCATGAGTTCCTTCAACTCTTCGACCGATTGATACTCTTCGTCGCCAAGAAGATCTTTCACCTTCTGGCTATCGATTGCTTCCAGGTTGTCGAGGCGTCGCGCCTCATGGAACTGGTCTTCCAGGCCTTCCATTTGCTGCAAGCGGCTCATCATGCGCATGGCTTCATTGAGCGGCAGAGACTCATCTCCCCGGAAAGGAAAGCGTGTGCGCATCTGCTCCATTGGAGCCAGAGCTTCGAGATTCATCGCCAGCTCCATCAGGTCAACGCGGATGCGATCATCTCCCATGAGCTGCTCCATGAGATTTTGCAACTCCTGGCGTTGTTCAGGCGAAAGATTATCCATGATACCCTGCATCGCCGCCATCTGCTGCTGCATCTGCTCGATCAGGTCATCCAGCGAATTGACGCCGGGGAAGTATTCCCCATGCTTCTGCATGAACGAGTCGAAATCGGGCTCTCGCCCTTCCTGGCGGTCACGTAGCATTTTATTGAGGTCACGAATCATCTCGCGCATCCTGGCAATGTCTTCAGGCGTCATATTCTGCAACGACTGCTGCATACCCTGGAAGAATTGCTGCATCATCTGCTGTTGCAGGCTGTCCATCAGCTCTTTGAACTTTTCACGAGCCTCGTCATCCATGAAGTCATACTCGGAAAGCCCCTTGATCTGCCCTGGGATATCCCTTGGCAGTCTATCAAGGAAGTCCTGCTTCCTTTTGGCAATCATCTCCAGCATCTTGCGCTTCTGCTCGGGCGTGAGGTCATCGCCGCCCTCGCCAGATTGCCCTTGCTCACTGCCACTCGTCCCTTGCTGGCTTTCTTGCCCGCTCTCACTTGCGGACTGAGGTTGGTTCGCCCCTTGCTGCTGGCCAGAGGGCTGTAGCTGGTTTGATTGTTGTGATTGCTGAGATGGCTCACCATCCAGGCGGCGTTGAATGCCCTCGCGCTCCAATTGCTTAATCTCTTCGAGCTTTTCACGCAGATCATCCATCACGCCGGAGGCCATGTTGTAGCGATTGAGTTGCTCATTCCGCATATTGCGCATGCGTTCCATCAACTCACGCAGTCCCATAGTCCTGCGACCATCATCGCTGCGCATACCCTCCTGCATCAGCCTTTTAAGCGCCTGTTGCAGGTTGCCACCTTCCATATAATCATCTGCAAGCGCATTCAGAATATCATCAGCATCCAATCCCTCGATGTGCTGCGTACCATCCCAGCGCGAGTATCCGTAGCGATTCTTGAAAAAGCGTTTGAACATGATGAGTCTTCCCTTTATCGACGATAGCGAACTTTGCCGTTGATCTCATCCTTATTAAGCCGTCGGTTCAAATGCAGGCCCTCGAGTATAAACTCGACGGCTGATGCAACGCTGGCTGGACTGCCCCGGCCATTGAGCTTATCAACGGCTTTGCTTAGCCCACCTACTTTCGCGAGCTGGTTGACGTATTCCATAGATGACAAATCGTCACCAACCTGCACATTCAAACCCCGCTCGAAACCAGCAACAAGCTGTTCAAATTCACGCACTTCAAAGTATTCACTAAAGATCTCGAGGATTGCTCCGTTTATAAGCTTTTGCACGACACGCTCTTCCCTGACATCACCCACGGTATCAAGCTCGATTTTGCCACAAGTCGAGGCTATTATTGCTGACAGGTCACTGATCCGTGGAGCGACCTGGCGCTCCTTCAGTCGTAGAGCACGACGGCTGGCATTGCTGAGTACGTTCTCAAAGTTTGATACCGAAACGCGCACACTCACTCCAGAACGCTGGCTGATGTCGTTGCTACTCCGTGCCAGTTGGGTAATTTCGGCAATCACTTCTTTCATAAACTGCGGGAAGATAATCTCCATTCCCTCAGTTATGAAGTGGTTGCTTTCGGATTCCATGATCTGAATCTCGTGCTCCACTGTGCGGGGATAATGAGTGCGGATTTCCGAGCCAACACGGTCTTTCAGAGGCGTGATGATGCGTCCACGATTAGTATAATCTTCGGGGTTGGCGCTGGCGACAACATAGACATCCAATGGCAAGCGAATCTTATAGCCGCGAATTTGTACATCACGCTCTTCCATGATATTGAGCAAACCTACCTGAATACGCTCAGCCAGGTCAGGCAATTCGTTAATACAGAAGACGCCACGATTGGTGCGAGGAATCAAACCATAGTGAATGGTCAGTTCGTCCGAGAGATAGCGGCCCTCCGCTACACGTACGGGGTCTACCTCACCCACCAGGTCAGAGATGGTAATATCAGGCGTCGCCAGCTTCTCGCCATAGCGGCGGTCGCGAGGTAACCAGTCTATCTCTACATCATCTCCGAGTTCGACTATCTTATCACGGCATGCTTTACAAACAGGCTCGAAAGGATTGTCATTAATTTCGCACCCGGCGATTACCGGTATAACATCATCGAGTAAGTTGACCAGGTTACGTGCCATGCGCGTCTTTGCCTGGCCTCGTTCACCCAGAAAGATGATGTCCTGACCAGAGAGGATGGCATTTTCTACTTGTGGGATAACCGTCTCTTCGTAGCCCACGATCCCTGGGAATATATCTTCTCCTTTGCGGATACTCTGAATGAGGTTTTTCCGCATCTCCTCTTTTACAGAGAGGACTTTATATCCACTTTCACGCAACTCGCCAACAGTGCGAGGTCGGGTCATAATGGTCATTCCGCTTTTCTGCTACCTTTCTTGGGGACTGGCACGTGTGATGCATGTCTGGGATAGGGGAAAACTGACCTAACCATTCCTACATGATCCCACTGTACCAAAACAGGTGGAACCATATGTATTCTACCGTCTTATAAGAGAAAGCGCAAGTGTCAAGGTGTGAATGACAAACAAGGAGACAGCCCGACCCAATCACACTCGCAGTTCCACTCAATCGTGAACGGCAGAGGCATTCCTCGCTGGTGCCCTTTATCACTACGGTACAGGAACATCGACATCAGCCCAGATTACCGACTCTCGATATTGATTTGCCCGTGTACCGCCAGGTAGGAGTTGCTTCCCCACCTGTTCTAGCGCGGCACGGCGCTCGGCAATCGGCATCTGGGGATGGGTCATTCCAGGGTCTTCGACCACCCAGGGGGCCATCGCCAGGAATTCACCTTTCAACGACTTCCCTGTAACGGTATGCACAAACCCATCATTGCCCACAAAATTACACCGCGGGGCTGGTTCACGATCACTTTTCTTCGTAATAGAGGATTGTCCATCGAACGTGACATCGAAGAAATTCCCTACCTGCATCGGGCAAACATTATAATACAGGTTAAAATAGTCATCCTGCAAAGAGCCAAGCACGGAGTTTAACCACTCCTGCGGTTGCCATTCCCAGGTTTTGCAAGCAGCTGCCCAGGGTGTATCATTCGCATCGTGCTGGATGACAATGCGCGTCCCCTGGCTATCCAATTTTCGCAAGTATTCCGGCGTAAATGCATCCAGGCTGATCGCAATGCCAACCTTCCCCATCTCTGTATCAAATGCCTTGACTTGCTCCAGGTCGCCTGCAGTCAAATCAAGAATGGATTGCTCGCTATCGGTTAGAAATACTTTCTCGGTTGTGCCAATCAGGCTGCCATCAGGCCCCCACAAAAAACCTGTGTTGTACACACCAGAACTATCGGGAAGATACACTTTACCTGAGTTCCGCCGGCCAAAATGACTAATATCCACTGTCGACGTTGAAAGATAGACACGCGCCACATTAGTGCAGGCCGTTAGATATACAGAGTGTTTAGCGGCTAACTTGCTGAGGGTGGTGGTGAATGGACGGTACATAACATCGGTGAGAGAAAGATGAAGTGCACGCACCATAGAGATACCGGGGTAGAGGCGGCGATAATGGAATATACGACGGGCATATGCCAGGGATAACATGCTTAAAGCAACACTTGCGGTATGCACGCGGCGTGGTATATAGCCACGCCTGCCACAAAGCGCGAGTGGTAGACCAAGCTCCTGTCCTAAGACAACAAGATTGGCACGATCCTTTGACAAGTACGGTACGGCTAGGCCAACAATACGCTCTAACTCCGCCGAAAAACTCTCTTCTGAGGTAGCAGCCTGAAGGCTAATCCGATTACCAACCGCAATCAAGCGAGCAGGTCGAGTCTCGCTGAAAAACTGGCTATGACGACCGTCCATGGAAAACTCCCGCAAGGGTATTCAGGCATACCCTTATTATCCACATTGCCTCCACTGAGCAAGACAAGTCTACCATAGTTCCTATACATCGTCGAGAGGAATCAAGTCGTAATTTTGACGGTGATCGAAGTTGACCCACCATTGTAGAGAATCTGTAGATTGTAATTTCCCACGGAAATTTCAGGGCTACATTTGACGTATGCCGCAATATTTTTCCCCGGCTGAATCAAATACGATTTTGTGGGATCAGAAACGCTGAGTTGTTGAGAGCTATGTAGCTTGTCCTCTAACCACACAAGAACAGCCCCGCCAATATTACTCAAGGTGAGGAGCCCTGGTTGTCCGGTAGCACACTTGAGAGCATACGACATGCTCAAAATTGAAGGCACACTCAGCACCGCTACCGATGGTGTTGGGCTGGAAGATGGTGTTGAGCTGGATGTAGTATTCACCACTTGACCGGGAGGTTCTGTTGGTGCTGAAGGAGCATCAGTCGTTACAAATTGTATTGATTTCCAAGATGACCTCGTCGAGGTCGCAGGATTCATGATGCAGCGCCCCAAATTTGCGCATCCGCGCATTGCAGGTGTTCCAGGTTGGTTCATCCGCGCATGGGAAACCTGCAACATTTGTGATAGTACAAACCAGCAGGAGGTCAGTAATACGATGACACCCAAAATATCAGTAGCAAACCGCAGCATATTCTTCCACGCTGGACGGCGAGGTGCTGGCAGAACTTTATAGGTGAGCCTGTCCATTTCGATAGGGAGATTCTGGGGACGAATCCAAATCAAAGATTTCTTCATTATCAGATTCCTGTGCCGGGCAGTCGTATTAGTCAATCTCCCTTTACTACTGGCCATTACCTGCACCAATCTTCCAAACAACATGCATTTGTCTCATTTTACCTTGAAAAACGTTTCACGTGCTGAAGTATAGGAAAATAGTAGTGGAAGGTAGCAAGTATGCCAGTGGCTATCCTATCTCACCCCAGGCAAAACCGACTACATGGCACACGCAACTGCCGCCAGAGGCAGCAAACGACCAAGTGTTACAACAACTGCTCCGTAGGAATATGTCACACGTTGGGAACGATCACTCGCGGGCTGATTTTGTACTGATTATGAAACTCCTGCACTGGACAGGAGACAACACCGCCATAACCCGCGAGCTTTTTTTGTCCTCACTGCTTCAGCAATTAGCCTGTGGCGCCATCACCTGCCACGGTTCCCGTTGCTCGTAAGAACCCGCCAACGGATACAAGCGTTGTCCTCTCGCAGGCCAAGTACCCACCACTCGTTTTTTGTGACCCTGCTGTGAGGCTTTCTTCCCGTTTTGAGAGCCGGATGTGAGGCGCAGCGCATATACTGGGAGTAGACCTCCTGAGAAGGCCTCTGTAGTAACAGGGAAGCGGGGACGATGAGCAGTTCGTAGTTGAGCAACTTCTGCTGATTGAACCCGCGCGCTGCCAGTCACCGGCTCTGCTAGGGCAACTCCGGAGACCCTAGGAAGAGAGAACAGGAGACTGGAGCGGGAGGTTTGGGAGCCGTCCCGGCGCTGGCGCCAGTACTCGCAAGCGTGGGGATGAACCAGAAGAGGGCGCTTCGGCGGCCCTCTTTTCCCGTGGTAGGGCTTCCTTGCGCTGCAAATCTGCTCTCCTCCCCACATCTGGAGCGAAGAACCGAAGCGGCACTCGCAGCGAGGATACTTTGGAGTTTGTGGTGCACACGTGCTGTTCAGTCTATGCCCCAAGCCTGTTGAACTCTCACCTGGCCCGCCGCTATCCTTGTATACCCTTGAATAAATACGTTGAGATGCTCGGTGTGCCACTCATTCGTCAGGCGTGCAGACGCTTTCGCATCAGCAAACTTGTTAAAGGTGCTGATGAAAATTACGTTGTTATCTCCTGCTTCCATGAGAGTGAAGGCTCGAAATCCTGGCACATGGTTAAGGAGAGGGACAAGGCGTTCTTGCACACGCTGTATAAATTCCTCTCTCGTCCCTGGAATGAGGTCGTATGAGCGTATCACTATGTACATCGTTCTCCTCTTTCTGCTTTCATCTCTTGAAGGTCTGAAGAAAGACCTGGGATAGTTCGTGAATCTCGCCTGTCTACTTGATCAGGGAAGTGACTATAAATTCTGACAAGAGTGGATGGCGGAACACTCTCCGCTTTTTGGGAGCACCTCTAGACGTCCAGTTCTTCTCTGGTAGGAGAGCGTGTTAGAGGAACTCTCTCTGACTCAACAAGGGCGGAAGCACTGGCCTGCGCTCCTTGCAGCACCTTCAGGTAATCCAGGATCAGCGCTGGAAACAGGAAACGCTGCCTGACGGTCTCGTACGCGTTCGCGCCGAGTTCGTGCCAGAGGTCACGATCCTGGAGGAGCTTAAGCGTGTAAGCTGCAGCTGGCTCTGTCTCATTGACGAGGTACCCGTTCGAGCCGTGGGTGATCTGCATTTGTAGACCTGTGACGCAGGTCCCGACAACCGGCTGCTTTTTCCACATGGCCTCGGTGACGGTAAAGCCAAAGCCTTCGCGGATCGAGCGTTGTAAGATCACACTGGAATAACGCTGGAAGGCATTGACCGCCTCGTGGTTGATGATGGTTGGATCGGACAGCAGGTGGATATCCGCATCTCCATGCACATAATTTTGCTGCAAATCGGCGAGGATCTCCTCGGCTTTCACATCGTCTTTCGCCTCCAGTGCGCCGACCATTGCCAGCTGTACAGCTGGCATCTGCTGCTTGACCAGGCGGTAGATCTCAATGACCTGCCAGGGATTTTTCCAGACGCCAAAACGCGAGACTTGCGTGATCAGCGGGCGAGCTGGATCAATGCCGCAGCTGCTCAAGATCTGCATGCCCCTGTCCCTGGGCAGATCGCGGTTTTTGACCCGGAAGGGGTCAATGCCGAGCGTCACCACCCGCACATTCTCTGGGGGTAGGTCCTTGAAGACGGAGGCTGGAGAGTTGAAACATGTAATCGCATACGGATCCAGAAATTGCTGAATGTACTGCTGTGCTGAAGGGGTGGGGTGGGCCGTATCGACATGACAGAACCAGATGGCCGGCCTCATCCAGGGGAAAAACTCCGCCAGGGGCACGAGTTGGAAGTCATGGATGAAGTATATATCAGCCTGATACTCTGGCCATTTACTCACTGCATGCCGTAACTTCTCCAGGAACACCTGTTTTTCTGCTTCAGGAAATGCCCCGGTATCGTAGCCCTGGAGCATGTCGACCAGGCGAGCCGTAAAGTAGCCGGAGGCCTCATCTAAGGAGATAACTTTCCAGTCATGTTGAATACCAAGCTCTTCTACCAGCGGGAGCAGATCGCTGAGGATTTCCGCGACACCGCCGCCCTGGGCTGTCGTATTGACATGCAACACATGCAAGCCCGCTAATGAATGCGCTATTTCGTAGATCTGCTTGATCAGTGACGCGCTTACAATGCCCTTGTAGCGGTCTAAGAGAGGAGAGGTTTCCATATGAGCTGCTCCTGTGAATCCTTCAGGTCAACGTAATATGGCGGAAGTCATAGCTGTGATCATCGACCACTTGTATGCAAAACAAGGAGAGCGGCGGTGTAGCTTTCATCTCTGTCACGTGATTTTTCTTTCTGAGAACGGTCTTCAGGACCTCCTCAACGAGCACCAATGGTTACTACACATGCAAGGTCTCGCTCTACTCGAAGGACCTATACAGCAACCACGAGAATGGAAGACTCGGTCAAGCTCATGTTTCCCGTTCTTGCTCCGTACGCTAGCGGCTGGCATGAAATCCTGCCAGACTGTGTATGCGTCAGTCTAGAGGCCAAGAATTACGACAGAGCACAGGAACTCGTAGGTTCATTACCTGCCTTCAATGGGGTCGCAGCGAATAGCCCATTAGGTGAAACAACTTGCCAAACGACGAACAAAACGCTAGACTACACCTGTATAGAGTATACGATATTTCCGCATTAGGTGCAATAACTCGTGAAAACACGCTCTTCTTCTCAGTACTTGACTGTGGTGCGTGCTTTCGAGCAGTTCCTCCAGGTCTCCTCTTTCGCGCGACGTACCCGCGAGAGTTACGCCGAAGACTTGGCTCCGCTGTTCGCTCTGATAGGCCAGGCGCCGACACCGCACTCACGGCTTCCATGATCCAGGCATTTCTCGTGCGCGAGGCGGCCAAACGCAAAGTGCGCGAATGGGAGCGCCGACGGCGCTAGGAGGAGAGCGACATGCCGATCATGTGTTGAAGTATAGGAAAATAGTAGTGGAAGGTAGCAAGTATGTCAGTGGCTACCCTGCCATCTATTCCCTTGGCCTGTAGCTCAGGTGTTGGGGAACATTGGTGACGACAATCCCAGGGCGGAAGAGCAGAGCGGCTTTTAATCGGAGTGCTGTCTGGTTATGCAAGATATGTTCCCACCAGTGCGCGACAACGAATTCTGGCAGGATGACTGTCAATGTGTCATCAGGAAAAAGCTCGTGCACAGTATCAATATAAGCAAGCAAAGGCTTTGAGAGTGAACGATAGGGTGACTCGATGATAATAAGATGAGTCTCTTCGTCCTCCGATAAATGCTTTTGCCAGCGTTCCCATGCTTCACGCACCCTATGTGCATCGTCCATATCGATGGCAACATGCACTGCTGTCACATGCTTGGAGATCGAACGAGCATAGGCCAGGCTCTGTATCGCGGCGCTATCCAGTCCAGCGATTGGCACGATTAAACGGTGGTGTATTTCCGCTGGATGTAGAGGAATATTGGTAATCCGCTCGCGCTCAACCCGCTGGTAGTGATGGCTAATGCCTAAAAACATCAGCACGAGCAAAGGGATCAGCACAACAACGATCCAGGCTCCTTCAAGGAATTTTGTCGAGGCGATGACCAGGGCGACAAGCAACGTTGTGAATGCTCCAAGACCATTGATGGCAAGGCTGCGTAGCCACCCTTTATGTTCCTTGCGAAGACGCCACCAGTGAAGTACCATACCACCCTGCGAGAGCGTAAACGACATCTTGAGTATTTCCTGATAGTTTCTTCCATTTTTTTGAGCATTCTTTGAGCATTGTAAGCACTCTCCTGTTACACCATTGATATCTCTACTGTTATGCTATTGGAGAAACGTTATCTACCATTTTGGAGGAAACTACATGGCGAGCAAAGTAGCGCCGGACGTGACTGGGACGAACGACGCGGCTGCCGATGTACCACAAGAAAGTCATGGGTTACGACGCGCTGTGAGCGTCTGGGGATCGTACACCTGGGGGTATGCTGATGTGGGGGCTGATGTCTACGTTGCACTCGGCATCGTCATGGCAGCAGCCCAGGGAGCGACGAACGTTGCCTTTCTCTTCGCGGGGCTGGTTTATGTCATGGTTGGCCTTGCTTATACCGAACTGGCTGCCGCCTACCCAATGGCTGGCGGCGGTCAATTCTATGTCCTGCGCGGCCTGGGCGATCTCCTGGGCTTCATAGCAGGTTGGGCGGTCTTGCTGGATTTTACCATCGACATTGCGCTCTTTGCGTTAGCATCAGCAGGTTATCTCAACTTCTTTTTCCCCGTGCTCAATCAGCATGTGAA
>WNGD01005635.1_pt1 | contig 12109 bp, 8 predicted proteins | sample 5400671 | NCBI WGS metagenome assembly WNGD01 (sample SAMN13153369, study PRJNA577476) | soil metagenome | isolation source: 40 cm soil or saprolite under grassland replicate 2 | place: USA:California | collected 2016-06-15
CCCAGACGTCGAGCTGCTCGAGTGCCCGCGTCGTCTGGAAGACCGTGCCGAGACCGTGCGCCGCCCGCCGGTGCGCGGTCCAGCGTGTCACCTCGCGGCCCTCAACGAAGATCTCGCCGCCGTCCGCGCGCAGGAAGCCGGAGATGCAGCCGAGCAGCGTCGACTTCCCGGCGCCGTTCGGACCGATCAGACACGTCAGCGACCCGGGCGCGATGCGGAAGCCGACCTCCTGGACCGCAGCCACGGCGCCGAACGACTTCGAGACGCCGCGGACCTCGCAGGCGGCGTGCGCTGCCATCGACGCGAATATATGAGAATCCCGCGGTGCCGATGTTCCAGCCCGAGGTCGAGGCCCAGGCCCCGGAGGAGCGCGCCGCGCTCCAGCGCATGCGGCTGCGGAGCCTGCTCGAGCGGCTGGCGAGCGTCGACACGCCCTACTGGCGCGGCAAGCTCGACGGCGTCGAACCGGACACCCCGCTCGAGGAGCTCCCGCTCACGGCGAAGAGCGAGCTCCGCGAGCAGTATCCGTTCGGGATGCTCGCCGTGCCGCTCGAGCGGACGGTGCGGATCCACGCCTCGTCGGGGACGCACGGCAAGCCCACGATCGTCGCGTACACCCGGGCCGACATCGAGCTCTTCGCGGACGTGAACGCCCGCGCGATCGCGTGCGCCGGCGGCGGCCCGGACGACGTCCTCCACGTCGCCTACGGGTACGGCCTCTTCACCGGCGGCCTCGGCCTCCATTACGGCGGCGAGCGCCTCGGCGCGACTGTCGTCCCCGCCTCGGGCGGCAACGTTCCCTTCCAGCTCGAGCTGCTCGCCGACCTGGGCGCGCGCGGGATCGCGTGCACGCCGTCGTTCTGCCTGCTGCTGGCCGAGCGGGCGCGTCAGGACGGCATGCTCGACCGGATCGGGCTCCGCTACGGGATCCTCGGGGCGGAGCCGTGGTCGGAGGCGATGAGGGAGAAGCTCGAGGCCGCGTGGCCGGACTTCGACGCCTGCGACATCTACGGCCTCTCGGAGGTGATCGGACCGGGCGTGGCGATGGAGTGCCGCGAGGGCAAGGGCGCGCTGCACGTCCACGACGACGTCTTCCTCCCCGAGATTGTCGACCCGGAGAGCGGCGAGCCGGCCGAGGATGGCGAGCTCGTGATCACCACCCTGACGAAGGAGGCGCAGCCGATCCTACGCTACCGCACCGGAGACGTGACCCGCTTCGTCGAGGGGCCGTGCCCGTGCGGGCGGACGCACCGGCGGATCGCGCGCTTCTCCGGCCGCGTCGACGACATGCTCGTGATCCGCGGCGTCAACGTCTTCCCCAGCGCGATCGAGGGGATCGTGCTCGACGACGCCGCGCTCGGCGGCCAGTACGCGATCGTCGTCGACCGCCGCGGCACGCTGCCGAACCTCGAGGTTCACTGCGAGCTCGCCTCGGCCGAGCACGCGGCGGGGCGGGACGAGCTCGCCGCCCGGCTCACCGCACGGCTCGAGCAGCGGCTGCGGCTGCGCGTCGACGTGCATCTGGCCGACCCGGGCGCGATCCCGCGTCAGGAGGTCGGCAAGGCGAAACGCGTCTTCGAGCGCACCGGGGACGTCGACCCGTTCCCGGTGGGCTCCGGGCCAGGCGAGGGAAAGCCGGGCTAGCCGGCCCTCCCCAGCGCCTCCTTTGACGTGAAGTTGCCGCTCCGTCGCAGGTGACCGTGTTGTCCTCCTCCGCAACAGATGACCTCGGCTGCGGCACAAACTTGCGCTCTCGTTTCGGGCGCCCGAGCGCATGTGACGACGACGCGGGCCACCTCCCGATCCACGCACCCGGGCGACGACGTCAGGACGCGGCCCGAGCCGGGGCGCGCACGCCGGTGGCGAGCGCGGTGCCGCTTCCCGGATCGAAGAAATGGAGGCGGGCATAGTCGACCGCGAGCTCGATCTCCTTGCCGACCGAGACGGCGCGCCGCGCGTCGACGACGGCCGTGAAAAGCGCGCGCTGGTCGTCCGCGAACAGCGTCCCCTCGTCGTCGCTCGCCGTCTCGGTCGCAGCCCGCACGGCCTCGGCGCTGACGCGCGGCGCGTCGATCGGGAAGACGAGGTGGTTCTCGGCGCCGAGATCCTCGACGACGTCCGCCCGCACGCGGATGCGCGGCAGCTCGGGGTCGGCCGTCGCGCCGTGCTCGAAGTCGGTCGGACGGATGCCGAGAATGACCTTGCGGTCGAGACCGGCGAGCGGCGAGGCGGCCGGCAGCTTGAGCTCGAAGTCCGCCCAACGGACGCGGTCGCCGTCGATGCGTGCGTCGACGAGATTCATCGACGGCGAGCCGATGAACGCGCCGACGAACAGGTTCCTGGGCCGGTGGAAGAGATTCTGCGGGGTGTCGCACTGCTGCAACACCCCGTCGCGGAGCACGGCGACGCGCTGGCCGAGCGTCATCGCCTCGACCTGGTCGTGCGTGACGTAGACCGTCGTGACGCCGAGGCGCTCGTGCAGCCGCGCGAGCTCGGCGCGCATCGATACGCGCAGCTTCGCGTCGAGGTTGGAGAGCGGCTCGTCCATCAGGAACGCCTTCGGCTCGCGCACGATCGCGCGCCCCATCGCGACGCGCTGCCGCTGACCGCCGGAGAGCGCCGACGGCTTGCGGTCGAGCAGCTCGTCGAGGCCGAGCGTCCGGGCGACCTCGTCGACGCGGCGCTTCCACTCCTGCTTCGGCATCTTGCGGAGCTTGAGGCCGTACGCGAGGTTCTCCTTCACGGTCATGTGCGGGTAGAGCGCGTAGTTCTGGAAGACCATCGCGATGTCGCGCTTTTGCGGCGGCAGCTCGGTCACATCCGCGTCGCCGATGAAGACCGCGCCCTCGGTGATCTCCTCGAGGCCGGCCAGCATGCGGAGCAGCGTCGTCTTCCCGCAGCCCGACGGCCCGACGAGCACGACGAACTCGCCGTCGTAGATCTCGAGGTCGACGCCGTCGACTGCCTTGACCCCGTTCGGGTAGATCTTCGTCACCTCGTCGATCCGTATCCCGCTCACGTCCCTGGCCGCCTTTCGCTCACGCGCGGCCAAGAAGTCACGGGCTTTGCCCGGGGCTCCGCAACACTGCTTCCGCCGCTCCGCGAAAGGCTGACGCCGCTCGCGGCACGATCCGAGGCCGCGCGGCGCGCGGCCGTACCTCGACGTACTGTCCACGCGCCGCGCGGCGATGACTCGTGCCGCGACCGGCGCCCCAGGAACGTGAGTGATCTCACGCGGCCCCCACTTCCTCTCTCGTGTCGGCGGCGCGCAAGGCCGCGGGAATCAGGTCGCCGTGCGCCCGCGTCAGCTCGTCGCAGAGCGCGTCGATCTCGTCGAGCGTCAGCGTCGCAGCGGCGTTCGGATCGAGCATCGCCGCGTGGCGGACGAGCTCCGGCCGCTCCTCGAGCACGGCCCGCACGGTCAGCTCGACCGGGTTCAGGAACGTCCGGTTGAGCGCAGCGAGCTGCGCCGGGTAGTCGAGCACCGGCGTCGGCCGCAGCCCGGTCCGGTCGACGAGGCACGGCACCTCGACGCACGCGCTGTCCGGCAGGCTCGGGAGCAGGCCGTCGTTGCGGACGTTGCCGTAGATCACCTGCGGCTCGCCGGTGACCATCGCGTGGACGATCAGCGACGCGTACTCGTTCGACCGCGGAAGCGGCATCGCTTCTCCGCGCGCGAGCGCCTCGCGCACACGCTCGTACTCGACGAGGTTCTCCTCGCTGCGCCGGATGTACGCGCCGACGGGGATGCGGTAGCGCTCGAGCTCGTCGTCGTGGCGCATGAACCAGGGCACGTACTCGGCGGCGTGCTCGCTCGATTCGGTCGGGAAGTAGCCGAGCCGGCGGTAGAGGGCGACGCGCACGCGGCGCTGCAGCTCGGGATCGTCGTCGATCCGTGCGTCGAGGCGCGGATAGAGATCGGCTCCCTCGTGCTCGAAGCGGAGGATGAACGCCTGGTGGTTGACTCCGGCGGCGAGGAAGGTCACCTCCTGCTCGGGCACGCCGACGAGCTCGGCGAGGTCCTCGACCGTGAACTGGACGGAGTGGCAGAGCCCGACGACGTTCGTGGTGGGCGTGCCCGCGTAGACGAGCCAGCAGAGCATCGACATCGGATTCGTGTAGTTGAGCAGCCAGCCGTGCGGGCAGAGCTCGGCCATCTCCCGCCCGAGCGCGAGCATGTGGTCGGCCGTGCGCAGCGTGCGGAAGATGCCGCCGATCCCGAGCGTGTCGGCGATCGTCTGGCGGAGACCGTAGCCGGCCGGGATCTCGAAGTCGCGGAGCGTCGCCTCGTGGCCGCCGATCTGCACCATGTTGATGACGAAGTCGGAGCCGTCGAGCGCCGCGCGCCGCTCCGCGTGCGCGCTGATCGCCGGTGCCGCACCGCGCTCGCGGGCGACGTAGCGCGCCATCGCCTCGGCCGTCTCGAGCCGGCCGGCGTCGATGTCGTGGAGCGCGATCTCGACGTCGCGCAGCTCGGCGAAGTCGAGGATGTCTCCGAGCAGGTTCTTCGTGAAGACGACGCTGCCCGCGCCGATGAACGCGATCCGCGTCATCCCTTGCTCGCCCCCAACGTGAGGCCGCTGATGAAGTGCCGCTGGAGCAGGACGAAGACGACGACGGTCGGGATGGCGACGAGGATCGACGCTGCTGCGATGGCGTTGTTGTCGACGAAGAACTGGCTCTGGAGCGCCGAAAGCGCCGAGGTGATCGGCTGCTTGTCGCCGGACTTCATCAGCACGATCGCCCAGAGGAAGTCGTTGTAGATCCACGTGAACTGGAGCGTCGCGAGAGCCGCGAGCGCCGGCTTGCAGAGCGGCAGGATGATCCCGAAAAACTGACGGAAGATGCTCGCTCCGTCGACTCTGGCAGCCTCGTTGAGCGTTCTCGGGATCGTCTTCATGTAGTTCGCCAGCACGAACGTGCAGAACCCGGTCTGGAAGGCGACGTGGATGGCGATGATCCCGATGTACGAGTCGTAGACCACGCCGCTGTCGCTCAGCCACATCGGGAGCGGGATCCGCAGGTACAGGTGGTAGAGCGGCGTCAGCAGGATCTGCGGCGGCAGCAGGTTCGCGGCCATGAAGAAGATCAAGACCGGGACGTTGAACCAGTAGCTGAGCCGGGACACGACGAAGGCAACGGACGAGGCGAGAAGGAGCGTGAGCGCGATCGCCGGCAGCGTGATGATCAGCGAGTTGAAGAAGAAGTGTGGAAGCCGCGCGTTCGTCCAGACGTAGGTGAAGTTGTGGAAGTTGTAGTGGCCGCAGACCGAGACGTAGCCACAGGTGTTGGTGTCGGCGTAGGGCCGGAGCGAGGTGTAGACCGCCCAGGCAACCGGGATCAGCCAGACGGCCGCCGTGACCACCAGGAATGCGTGCAGTCCCAGGCGCGGCAGCCCCACACGGCGACGACGCGCCACGCGGGCTGCCCGCTCGGCCGTGACGGTCGCGCTGGTCACACGCCCTCCTCCTTGAAGGCGTTCCAGACGAAGACCGTGATCGGGACGATCGAGATGACGAGGAGGATGACGGCGAGCGCAGAGCCGTAGCCGACGCGGCTCGCCTCGCCGATGATGTTGTCGGTGACGAGGACCGACAGAAGCTCCAGGCCGTTCCGGCCCTTGTTGATGATGTAGACGATGTCGAATGCGCGGAGCGCCTCGATCACCGTGACGACGACGACCACGATGTTGATCGGCTTGAGCGCGGGGAAGACGACCGTGCGGAACGCGTGCCACTCGCCTGCGCCGTCGATCGCGGCCGCTTCCCGGAGGGACGGATCGACGGCTTTCAGCCCGGCGAGGTAGAGGATCATGATGTAGCCGGCATGCCGCCAGCCGACCGCGACGAGGACGGCCCAGAGGTTGAGGTTCGGGTCGCCGATCCAGTCGGTCACGTTGTTGCCCGTGTGCCCGGTGAGGTTGTTGATCAGGCCCTCGTCGGGCGAGTAGATCAGGAACCCCCAGATGAAGCCGATGATCGCCAGCGAGAGGACAACGGGCAGGAAGAAGATGCTCTGGTAGATGCGTGTCCCGCGGATCCGCTTGTCCAGCTGGTAGGCGAGCAGGAGGCCGAAGGGAGTCGCGATGAAGGCGAGGAAGGCGAGCCAGTAGACGTTGTGCCTGAGCGCGGGCCAGAACGGCGGGTAGATCGTGGCGATCTGGTGGTAGTTGCGCGTACCGATCCACTGGATCGTGTTGACGCCGCCGAAGCCGTCCCAGCTCGTGAAGGAAAGCAGAATGGACGCGACGGTCGGGAACCAGACGAGCCCGCCGACGACCAGCATCGGCACCCCGAGCATCAGCGCGACCGTAACCCGGTCGCGGACGGTGAGACGGACGGCGCGTCGCCTCTGGCGCCCGCCGCCCGCCACACGTCTCGGTGCGATGTCGATCGCCACCGCGCCTCTACGTTACTCCGTCAACTCCCGAAGATCGCCTTCTTCTGGTTCTCGATGCTCTTGAGGAGTCCGTCGACGTCGTCCGGGTTCCTGATGAACTGCTGCAGCGACGGGATCATTACCGTCGAGGCGAAGTCCGGGCGCGTGTCGCGGTCGAGGAACTGCGAGATGTGCTTCGCCGACGCGATCAGCTTGGCCGACTTCTTCTGCAGCGCGCTGTAGTGGCTCGTGTCGGTGCGCTTGTTCGTGCCGACGTCGTTCGGGTCGGTCTTGAGGTACGTGTTGGCCGCAGCTGCGCTGCCGAGGTACGTCAGCAGGGCCTTCGCCCCAGCGACGTTCTTCGGCTTCCTCGAGAGCATGAAGCCGTCGATCGGCGCCTCGACCGAGTCCTGCTTCCACTTCGGGTTGATCTGTGGGAACGGGAAGAAGTCGAGGTCGGCGTGCGCGGCGGCATCGGTGAACTGGACGCCCACGAACGAGCCCAGCAGGAACATCCCGGTCGTCTTGTTCTGCAGGTCTGTCCCAGCCTCCTGCCAGGTCCGGCCCAGCGCCCCGGGCTGGTAGTGCGGCATGAGCTCGCGCCAGTGGTTGAAGACGGCCTTGCACGGCGCGCTGTTCCACGACTCTTTGCCGGCCATCAGCCGAATGTGGAAGTTGTAGCCGTTGGTGCGCATGTTGAGATAGTCGAACGTCCCCATCGCGGGCCAGCCGTCCTTGTCGCAGAAGCCCACGGGGACGCCGTCGGCCTTCATCTGCTTGGCGAGCGCGACGAACTGATCCCAGGTCTTCGGGACCGTGTAGCCCTTCTCTTTGAAGAGACTGCGCCGGTAGAAGACCGCCCACGGGTAGTTGTAGATCGGAACGAAGTACTGGTGCCCGTCGAGACCCGTCGAGGCGGCCTTGAGTGCGGGTGGGAACTGGGGCGTCAGCTTGTGCCAGACGTCGTCGATCGGGCTCGCGAGGCCCTTCTGGGCGAAGAACTGCATCCGGTAGCCGGCGAACCAGGTAAAGACGTCGTCGGGCTTCCCCTGCAGGTAGCTGTTGATCTGCTCCTGGAAGGTGTTGTGGCTGACCGTGTTGACCTTGACCTTGATGCCCGACTTCTTCGTGAATTTGGCGAAGACGGCCGCCATCGCCTTCTTCGGCTGGGCGTCCGAGTAGTTCGAGCCGACGGTGACCGTCCCGGACGCTGCGGCCCTCTCCAGGGCGTCGAGGGCGGCCGAACCCCTCGAGGCCGTAAGGCCGTAGGCCGCGGCCATACCGACGGCGCCTGAGTAGACCAGCCTGCGCCGGGTGAGCAGGGCGTCGCCGAGATCAGGCGGCGGGAGCGATGAGTCCGACATGAAGTCCTCCTCGGGGGCTCTTTGGAGAGCGATCGGTTCCGACACAACCGAACAGGATCGCCCATGTGCCAATTGGGGGCCTAGACTGGCACGGGAGCAGGGGAAATGTCAAGCGATCCGAAGAGACAGATTCTTCGGGCGACCCCTAGTCTTGTGCGAGTGTGTTGAGTATTGTGCGAACCGACGTCATGCTCGCCGGACAACGTCAGACGCTGATCGTCGAGGAGATTCGCAAGCGCGGCGCCGTTCGCGTCAGCGAGCTGACCGAGCTGTTCGAGGTCTCCGACATGACGATCCGGCGCGACCTCGACGTGCTCGCGGCGTCCGGGCTCGTCGAGAAGGTGCACGGCGGCGCCACCACACGCGGCCGGCAGAGCACCGACGAGCCGGGCTTCGAGGCCAAGTCGCACCGCGAGCTGCGGGAGAAGGAAGCGATCGCCCAGGCGGCGAGCACCCTCGTCCAGCCCGGCCAGGCGATCGCCCTGACCGCCGGAACGACGACCTGGCGCCTCGCGCACCACATCCTCGACGTCCCCGACCTGACCGTGGTCACGAACTCGATCGAGGTCGCGAACGTGCTGCATCGGGAGCGGCGGCCCGACCTCACCGTCGTCCTGACCGGCGGCGTGCGGACGCCCTCCGACGCGCTCGTCGGGCCAGTCGCCCTGGCGGCGCTGCGCCCGCTCCACGTCGACCTGCTCTTCATGGGCGTGCACGGGATGACGGACGACAGCGGCTTCACGACGCCGAACCTGCTCGAGGCCGAGACGGATCAGGCGCTGATCGCGTCGGCCGAGCGGGTGGTCGTGGTCGCCGATCACACGAAGTGGGGCGTCCGCGGCCTGAGCCAGATCGCCCGGCTCGACGAGGCGCACGTGCTCGTCTCGGACAGCGGCCTCACGCCGGAGGCCCGTAGCCGGCTCTCCGAGCACGTCGGCGAGCTGCTCGTCATCCCGGTGCGCGCCGCTGCGCGCCGGCGCACTGCCCGCGTCGAGGGCGACGGTCGTCCGTGAGCCGCACCGCGGACGCCGTGGGGGCGGCCGTCGACGGGCGCCCCGACCTGCGGGCCGACGTGCACACGGGCTTCCGCACGTATGTCGTCGGCTCGCGCCAGGTGCGACCGAACCTTCCCGCGGCGACGTGCCCGTTCTGCCCGGGCGGCCTCGAGGCGCCCGAGTCGTACGAGGTGCACTGGTTCCCGAACCGCTGGCCGGCGATGCCCGACGCGCGCTGCGAGGTGATCCTCTACACGTCGCAGCACGACGCGACGTTCTGGTCGCTCGGCGCGGCGGGCGCGCGCAACATCGTCGACCTCTGGGCCGAGCGGACGGCCGCACTCGGAGCGCGGGACGACATCGCCTACGTGCTCGTGTTCGAGAACCGTGGCGCCGAGGTCGGCGCCACGATCGAGCATCCCCACGGCCAGATCTACGCGTTCGATTTCGTACCCGATCTGCCGCGGCGCGAGCTCGAGCGCGGCGATCTGTTCGGCGAGCCGGGCGACCGGCTCGTGGCGACCGCGCCGGGGTGGCGCGCCTGGGTTCCCGACGCTCCCTCGTTTCCGTACGCCCTCGTGCTCGTCCCCGACGAGCATGTCCCGGACTTGCCGTCGCTCGACGAGGCCGGCCGCGACGGCCTCGCGATCCTGCTTGTCGACGTGCTCGAGCGGCTCGACCGGGTCTTCGACGCGCCGACGCCGTACATGCTCTGGATCCACCAGCGCCCGTTCGACAGCGGGACGTGGCCGGAGGCACGGCTCCACGTCGAGATCGTCTCGTCCTGGCGCGCCGCAGGGGTGCCGCGCTACGTCGCCGCCGGAGAGCTCGGCTCGGGCGTGTTCTTCAATCCCGTGCCGCCGGAGGACGCCGCGCAGGCGCTCCGCGACGCGCGCTGAGGATCGTGGCCGCCGGCCTCGACGCCCTCCTCCACGTCGGCGGGCGCCGCACCTGGGAGAACCCCGAGCTGCCGAGTCTCAACCGGGTGCCGCCGCACGCGACGCTCGTTCCCTTCCCGTCCCCCGAGCTCGCGGTCACGCTCGACCGCAGCCGGTCGAAGTGGTTCGCGCCCCTCGACGGCGACTGGGACTTCCGCCTCGTCGAGCGACCCGAGGAAGGGCCCCGCGCGCTCGGCGCCGCGCGAGGCTGGCACACGGTCCCGGTCCCCGGGCTCTGGACGATGCAGGGCTTCGCCGCCCCGCAGTACACGAATGTCGTGATGCCGTTCGCGGAGCCTCCGCCGACGGTTCCCGAGCGGAATCCGACCGGGATCTACCGGCGCCGGTTCACGGTTCCCCGCGGCTGGCGGCGGCGGCGGGTGGTGCTGCACTTCGGCGGCGCGGAGGGCGCGCTGTACGTCCTCGTCAACGGCGAGCCGGTCGGCCTCGCCAAGGACTCGCGCACGCCGGCTGAGTTCGACGTGACCGAGCTGGTGCGCCACGGCGAGCCGAACGAGCTCGTCGCCGTCGTCCTCCAGTGGTCGGACGCGAGCTTCGTCGAGGATCAGGATCAGTGGTGGCACGCGGGCCTCTCGCGCGAGGTGTACCTCACCTCCGGTCGCGTTCCGGACGTCTTCGTCCGGGCCGACATGCAGGGGACGGTCTCCGTCGAGGCGGCCGGCGCCCTCGAGGCGCGGCTCGTCGATGCGAAGGGGCGCACGGTCTTCGACGGGCCGTTCGAGCCGGAGCGCCGGGTCGGCTCGCCGCGGCTCTGGTCCGCCGAGGACCCGGCGCTCTACACGCTCGTGCTCACGACCGAAGAGGAGAGCGTCGCCTGCTGCGTCGGCTTTCGCAGCGTCGAGGTCCGCGATCGCCGCCTGCTCGTCAACGGCCGGCCGGTCCAGATCCAAGGCGTCAACCGCCACGACCACGACGACCTCCGCGGACGCGCGGTCACGCGAGAGCTGATGGAGTCGGACGCGCGGTTGATGAAACGATTCAACGTCAATGCCGTGCGGACGTGCCACTATCCGAACGACCCGTACTGGCTCGATCTCTGCGACCGCTACGGGCTCTACGCGATCGACGAGGCGAACGTCGAGTCGCACGCGTACTACGACGACCTCTGCCGCGACGCGCGCTACACGAACGCCTTCGTCGAGCGGATGCGGAACATGGTCGAGCGCGACAAGAACCACCCGAGCGTGATCCTCTGGTCGCTCGGCAACGAGAGTGGCTACGGGCCGAACCACGACGCGGCGGCCGGCTGGCTGCGCGCGCGCGATCCCTCGCGGCCGCTGCACTACGAGGGCGCGATCCGCGGCAACTGGGACGGCGGCCGGCGCGTCACCGACGTCATCTGCCCGATGTACGTCGACGTCGAGGCGATCGAGGCCTGGGCCGACGAGAGCGACGACCCGCGGCCAATCGTCCTCTGCGAGTACTCGCACGCGATGGGGAACTCGAACGGCGGCCTCGCCGACTACTTCGCGGCCTTCGAGCGTCACGACGCGCTCCAGGGCGGCTTCATCTGGGAGTGGATCGACCACGGCATCCGGCGCACCGACGGGCACGGCCGCGAGTACTGGGCGTACGGAGGCGACTTCGGCGACACCCCGAACGACGCGAACTTCTGCGCCGACGGCCTCGTCTGGCCTGACCGGACGCCCCACCCGGCTCTGAACGAGCTCAAGTTCCTCGCACAGCCCGTGGGGGTCGAGGCGCTCGGCGGCGGTCGGTTCCGCATCCGCAATCGCCAGGACTTCGCGGGGCTCGAGCGCTTCCGAGGCTCGTGGGAACTGACCGTCGAAGGGGAGCCCGTGCGCAGCGGCAGGCTGCCGGCGCTGCGCGACGGGCTCGAGGTCGGGCTCGATCTGGACGGAGGCGGGCCGGGCGAGCGGTTCGTGACGTTCCGCTTCTTCCTCCGACAGGCGACGGAGTGGGCGCCCGGCGGACACGAGGTCGCGTGGCAGCAGCTCGAGCTGCCGTCGCGCGGCCGGCGCCGTCCGGCGAGATCGTCGGCGCGGCCGCCCGATGTCGACCGCGACAGCGGCAGGTTGCGAGAGCTCGGCGAGGTGCTCGTCGAGGGGCCGAGGCTCCAGCTCTGGCGCGCGCCGACCGACAACGACGGTTTGCGGCTGCTGCCGGAGCGCGGGGGCGGAGTGCTCGGACGCTGGCTCGAGCTCGGGCTCGACCGGCTGGAGCATCGCCTCGAGGCTGTCGACGTGCGCGTCGGCGCGGTCGAGGTCGTGCACCGCGCCTCGGGCCGCGGGAACCGGGACGACGCGATCCACCGGCAGGTCTACCGGCGCCTGAGCTCGGGCGGCGTCCTCGTCGAGAACGAGGTGCACGTCGGCCCCGACCTGCGCGATCTCCCCAGGGTCGGCGTCGTCCTCGTCCTCGCGCCCGGGCTGGAGCGGCTGGAGTGGTTCGG
>WNGD01005638.1_pt1 | contig 12101 bp, 7 predicted proteins | sample 5400671 | NCBI WGS metagenome assembly WNGD01 (sample SAMN13153369, study PRJNA577476) | soil metagenome | isolation source: 40 cm soil or saprolite under grassland replicate 2 | place: USA:California | collected 2016-06-15
TGGTGTCCTTTCCATGATACCCTCGCTCTTCGCGATGAAACCATCCTCAAGAGGTTTCTCATGAAGGGCACTATACCATTACAAGCTCACCTGTCGTTGCAGACAACCGAGCAGTCTGCACCAAGAGCGGCCATGAACCCCAATGTTATGGGCGAATCTTGACAATTAAATGGGCGGGTAAAACGAGCAAGAGCATATAAATTTTTTGCAACTCATCGCTGCTCATTGTCTATTTGGCTCTGTGGGCTGTTTCGTATTGGCTGTTTGCTCGCCCATTTAATTGTCAAATTTTTTAACAATCCGCCCATTTAATCCTGTGATTTACACCCTTGCCGGGCGTGTTCTGCCAGAGTCAAACAATTGCCGCTTCGCGAATGTACCAGTATGAGAATACGCATCATCTCTCCTCTTTCCCTATTCTGTCTTGTTGCTGTTGTCCTTCAAGATGACATACTCACATAAGGACGTCCCTCTATCTTCGTTTCTCGCTTCTTCGTGCGAAGAGGCTCCTGGTACTGTCGGAGCTGGTGAACGTCCCGTTCGTGTTGCACACCAGCCAACAACGATGGTCAAGGTGCAGAGGCTTCCAAGAAGAATCATGCCTCCAACCATCTGGGTGACCGGATCGACCCACACGAGCCAGGCCATGCTTACCAACAGGGGACCGCAGACAAAGCCAACATTGATTCCCAGGCCAACCAGCGCGCTGGCTGCTCCCATCGTCTCGTGTGAACCAACACTCATGAGCAGCGTCTGGTTCGGCCCGATAAACAGGCCCAAACCTATTCCGGCCAACAATAAACGCCAGGCCAGGTCGAGGTGGGGTGCCCTACCGCCAGCGCGAGTGCGATCAAGCCAAGCAACAACAGCGTCAGGCCACCCAGCCTGAACACCTTCACCCCATACCGATCCGAGAGCCCGCCGCCCACCGGCCCCATGGCGGCCATGCCAAGCGGCATGCAGAGCAGCACCGCTCCCGCTGTCGATGATACGAAATGCTGCACGAGACTCAGGTCAAATGGCAACAGGTAGTAGAGCGCTCCGTCAATGGTCGCCGTACAGAGCAGCGAGAGCAGGGCCCAGGCGAATGGTGGACGACTGAGCAATCCTCCCATCTGACGCAATCCGTTGCCCGCTCCCCGCTCCCCCAGGGCCACCCCTCGTAAACTGAAGAGCGCGAGCAATGCCGCCAGCAAGCAGAAAGGAATGTTGACAAAGAAAATGGTTGGCCAGCCCCATTGTCTGACAATCAGACCTCCAACGCCAGGCCCGATCACCGCTCCCAGAGGGGCAAGCGCGGCAATCACGCCCATCGCTCGTCCTCGTTCAGAAGGCAAGACAACCGCTGCCGCTACGGCAAAGCCCTGCGTCGCAATGACGGCCCCAAACATCCCCTGGATCAGGCGGCCAAGCAGCACCATCCAGAAGACCTGGGCCAGTCCGCAGAGGACACTTCCCATCCCAAATCCTGCGACAGAGACGAGAAAGGCGGTGAGCGGGCGAAAGCGATTGATCACGATCCCGACGGGCACAATCAGCAGGGTCAGGGGGATCGCATAGCTCAAGATCACGGCAGACGCCGTGCTGTTGGACAGATGAAAATGCTGTGCAAGAGCGGGAAGCGCAAGCGCCACAATGGTCGTGTCTACCGCGACGAGAAAGATCGACAGACCCATGGCCATAACTGCCCACCATCTGCGTTCGTGTTGCATCATGTTCCTCCTATTTAGTTGGCTGGCAAGGTAATCAGCCAAAAATTGATCGCTGTGTGCAGGCACAGCGATGACAAACTGACCCGCTCAGGAGAGATTGGTCAGGACGTGTTGGAGCAGGCGGCGCAGGAGCACCTGCTCGGTTGTGGTCATCTCTTGGAAAGCACACGCCCACGGGTTGCGCAACGAGATGCACTTTCGATTGAAGTGGCTTCACAGGCTCGTTCAATGCTCTCGCTTTTTCTGATCAAAGATCAGAACTCCTTCTATCTGATGAAAACGTGAGAGCAAGAAAAGACGCTCTCAGGCCAGCTGACTGATGAGCTACAGCTCGTTGCGCATCCCGTGGGCACATCGTTGTCCTTTCTGTGTGAATCGATACCCCCACATTTCCCATCTCATGCACGAATTTCTTTCTGCTTAGCGGGGAAAATGGGTGTGAAAAATGTTATGACCCATACGCACCAACTTAAGGACTCAAAGCCCAGTCTGTCGAGCCGCGCTGGAGGAGCTGTGCGGCATTGGGATGTTTGCGGCGCTTGTTCATTTGGCAACCGGAATGCATCCGGCGTTGGATACTGAGCAGGACCGAGCGAAGCGAGCGGCTGCCTGCCAGCGCTTCGAGGAGAGAATTGGCGCTATCGCGGATCACCTGTGCCAGTTTGACCAAACTGCGCTGCTCATCTTGCCAAGCGAACAGGATGATGAGCCAGTGTTGCAGCAGCAGGCCAATGAGCTTGGCATAGAGTTCACAGAGGATGCGCCACCGGTTGGTCGTTTGCCATTCATCAATCCGTCCGTATTGCTTCCAGAGCTTGTAGAGCATCTCCATTTGCCACCGTTCCCGCAGCAGCACCAGCGCTTCCTGTAAGCTGAGCAGGTGAGCAGGCGCATCGGTGAGCAAGATCGTCCAATCGGCGAGTTCCCAGGCTCTCTGCCGAAGCGGACGGTTGCGTCGCAACGCTTCTTCTTCCAGGTCGGCGCGCCGCCGTTTCGCCACTTCTTCGGGGACGCGGGTCATGAGCAGGCGCATCAGGTAGCGATGCGCATCCGCGACCTGCACCCAGAGTTCTTTGGTCTCTCCCACCTGCTGCGGAAGCAGGGGATCCAACTGCAGTGGCTTGCCCTCTTGTGTCCAGTACCTGGTTTTGGATTGAGCACGCGTCAGCGTGTAACTGCCCGCCGCTCGTCGGGCCGCCACGCTTCCCCAGTCCAGGTAGCCCAGATCAGCGATATATAAACTGCCAGCAGGCAGTGCTTCCTCTTTGAAGGGGCTCGACCGATCACTGGTGCGCCCAGGGGTGAGCTTCGGCCCATGCAGACTCCCTCGTTTTAACTCCCAGCGCACGTGGAGTTTGATGGCGGCATGACCTTCTCCAGGGGCTCCACCACAGCCTTGCCAGCAGATCGCTAGCTCATTGGGCAACGCGATGGTACTGCTGTCTTCAAGCACGACCGACTCAAACCGACTCAGCAACTCCACTGGAACTTCCCGATCGGCCTCGACCACCACGCCAGTCATCTCCTCCAAAACGGCATGCAGGAAGTGGGCACACGACTCGGTGAAGCGTTTGTGGACCGCCGTATCTGTCACCTCTACCTCCCGCAGCATTGCCACTGAGGACAGCGTCTCTAAACTGGCATCGGGGTGACTCAACCAACTAAAGACCAACGTTTGCAGCAAGTCGGCTCCGCTGAATTTTCTGTGCCGCTTGATACAGCCCGTCTCACGGGCCAGCACATCGGCTCGCTCTTCGAAGATGTGTTTCAGGGAAGATTCCACCTGTGATACACTCATCATAGCGCAGGCTCCTTCTGGAAATGATATCTCGATACTTGTTGATATCTTCGCAGATGGAGCTGCTTTTTGCCTCATCCGTGCTTAAGTTGGTGCGTATGCCCAACTGACAACTTTATTCCCTGACGACTCCTAAGCGATCACAGCCTCCATGATCTTACAGGGAGACTGGGTTGGAAGGATGCGCCTCATGGAGAGACCGACAGACGCAAAAAGCTTGCGAAACTCTTCTTCTTCTCGCCCACGCCCATTAAGAGTGACCATCAGGACCAGATCAATCAGCTTCGCCAGGAGATCTGCCTGCCCTGGTCCAAGCACCTCTTCAGCGACCAGAATCCTTCCATGAGGCTTCATTGCTTGCACGCAATTGCGCAAAATGATTTCACACTCCTCATCCCCCCAATCTACCAGAATGTGCCTTAAGAAATAGGCATCACCACCTGGAGGAACTTCTTTAAGAAAATCTCCAGCGACCAATTCGCAACGATCAGCCACTACTACTTTAGCAATCCGCTCTTTCGCCTGCTCGACGACCGAAGGATGATCAAAGAGTACGCCTTTGAGCGCCGGGTTGCGCTCAAGAGCCGTCACGAGAAAGCTCCCGTGCCCACCACCAACATCAACCAGTGTCCCAATTGAGGAGAAGTCATAGGCATCGACTATCGGCTGATTCATGGACCCTGCCAGGCTTGTCATCGCTCGGTTGAAGAGAGCTCCTGCTTCGGGATCGTCTTCAGCAAGGTAGTGCCACAGATCTTTCCCATAAAGATTCTCAAAAGCAGGTTTTCCGGTACGCAAGCTATACGATACCTCCCCCAATGCCTTCCATTGCCAACCACCTAACAGTACCGAGTTATAGAGCGTTTCTGGGCTGTCAGATTGGAGGCAGGCAGACAGTTCTGTAGAAGCGAAGTAACCAGGTTCGGGCTCCGAAAAGATCCCCAGGCTCACAAGCGTTCGCAAGAGACGGTAGAGATTCAACTCGTCTGTATCCGCCGCTTCCGCAAGTTGTGCCGTACTCCTCTTTCCATCACGGACAAGATCGGCAAGACGAAATTCAGCTACCGCAAGTATTGCTTGCGAGACATGTGCCCCATGAATCATAGAAAGCACTTGCAGGTGAGGAGAAACCTTTTCTGACGTAGACTGAAACATGGTATCTGTCCTTTCTCTTCAGGCGAAGAAAACGTCTAAAGTATCTGACTGGTGAAGACCTCATCGACACGTCGTGGCGTCTGTGGGTAGTGTAGCTGGTGAGCAGGGTGAGAGACTGCACACCAAAGTTGTAGCTGCGGGGTGATTTTTACCGGGGAGATGGGTGGGAAGCAACGGACTACAACAGGTTGAGGGCCCTGGCACGGATGATCGCCTGCGTGCGGCTCTGCACCCCCAACTTGCCGCAGATATTATAGACGTGCCGCTTGACCGTGTTCACACTGAGGACGAGGCGACGAGCGAGCTCACGGTTAGAGGCACCCGCAAGCAGCAGTTGCAGCACGTCGCGCTCGCGCTCGGTCAGCGGTTCGGCAAGCGGACCGGGGCGAGAAGAGGAGAGAGGAAGATCCGAGGCGTGCTGCTCACCAAAAACGCTCAAGAGGGTAGCAACGTACCCCGGTACTCTGCTGCGTGCATAAGCCTGGCGCAGCAAGGCCAGCATCGATGCACCTTCGTCGACGAAGAGGCGGAGGTAGCCCTCTGGTTCGGCGAGCATGAGCGCTCGTTCCAGGGTGGACAGGGCGCCTGTCCGGTCACCGTGTGCTTCCAGGGCCAGCGCACGCACGATGAAGATTTCCAGCACGCTGCCCATGCGCGCTTTGGGCTCGGCATCCAAGAGCAGCCGATCCAGCAGGCGCAGGATATCCCGGAGGAAAGGACTTGCCGGATCGCCGCGCGCCTGCGCGATGCGCACCCGCGCCAGGGCCAGGTACTCCACCTCGTGGGGATAGCTCAGGTCGTCATCATCGGCGGACAGGCCGCTGGTGCCCGCCCAGTGGATGGCTGCCGCCAGGTTCCCCTGTGCTAGTTCGAGTTGCGCCTGTACGGCGGCTCCCTGGGTCATCAGGTGCAGAGCAAAGTGACGCTGCTGGGCCAATTGCGCCAAAGTATCCAGGGTCGCGAAAGCTGCACGGGTGTTGCCACGCGCCTGCTCGAGACGGGCCAGGGTGGTGTATCCCCGCGTCGCCACAAAAGGCTCGACCGTCAGCATCTCCTTGACCAGCGCCATGCCTTGCGCCAGGTGGCGCTCAGCCGCAACCAGCTCGTTGCACTCGCGCAGCAGGTCGCCCAGGCCGAAATAGTACTTGAGGCTGTGAACATGGTGCAGTACCTCCGATCGTGGGACCACTTGCACCACCTGTGCATACATAGCAGCGGCCTGCCGGAGCCTGCCCTGCAGGACATGCAGCCGCGCTAGCAGGGTCATGCTGCCTACGATGGCAAACGGGTTGTCCGAGGTGCGTATCCACGCAACCGCTGCTGCGACCTCGTGTTCGGTGGCGGGCGTCACATCCCCGCTCAGCTCGTAGGCATGGGCCGCCACCACGATGGCACTTGAACGGGGGATGACCTCCGCTTCCGGCAACAACTCGAGCGCCTGGTGGGCGAGGGGGATTGCGTGCGGAAGATCACCAGAGAACAGGGCGATGCCCGCACGGTTGGCGAGTACCCAGCCCTGGATGATCCGTGCCTGCTCGGCAGGCATCTCCTCCTGGACACCCCGTTCGGTCTCCTGCAGGAGTTTCTCGGCTGCCTCCAACTGATTGGTGGCCATGAGCAATCTTGCGTAGTACACACACAGGAAAGGGCGTGTGCGTACCAGTGCCTGGGGAAGGGCGTTCAGCCAGCCGAGCACCGTGGTGATCTGACCCTGGAACGTAACGGGGAATGCGATCGGTTCCATCAAGCGGGCAGCTTGATCGACATCGGGAACGGCCAGCGCGTGTTGCACCGCTTCGGCAGGCAGATCGTGCTGCTCATACCAGGCACTGGCACGACGATGCAAGACGGGCATCAACGCGGGCTCCGTCTGGTGCAGGTGGCGGCGCAGCACCTCGGCAAACAAGTGGTGGTAGCGGTACCAGTGCCGCTCGTCGTCCAGCGCGACCACAAACAGGTTCGTCCGGTCGAGTGTTTCCAGCATGGCCTGACTCCCCTCCTGACCCGTCACCGCATCGCAGAGCGGCCCGCTGAGGCGCTCCAGGATACAGGTGTACAAGAGAAACTGCTGCACCGGAGCGGGTTGCCGCGCGAGCACCTCGTCTGAGAGATAGTCGAGCACAAAGCGATGAGTGCCGGTGAAGGCGGTGAGAAACCCGGAGACATCGGCTCTGCCTTGCAGCGAGAGCGCGGCCAGTTGCAGTCCGGCAATCCAGCCTTCGGTGCGGCTCTCCAGGGTGGCAATGGCCTCGGCAGACAGGTCCAGCCCCATGACCGTCTGCAGAAACGCGCTCGCTTCGGCGTCTGCAAAACGGAGGTCAGCAGCTCGTACCTCGGTCAGCTGTCCTTGCGCTCGCAGCCGGGCCAGTGGGAGGAAGGGGGGATCAGCGCGCGTGGCCAGGAGGAGGTGCAGGTGCGGAGGCCGGTGCTCCAGCAAAAAGGTCATACCGCGCTGAATGGCCTCAGCGGTGATGAGGTGGTAGTCATCCAGCACGAGCGCAACATCCCCTCCACCACGCTCCACAAGATCATTGGTCAGGACAGCCAGCACGGCCTCTGGTGGCGGGGGCTGCGGGATGTGCAGCAGCGCGAGCGCGGTTGTGCCAAGCTGGGCATCCAGGGTCTGCAAGGCAGCAATCAGGTAGGAGAGAAAGCGCGTGGGGTCGTTGTCCTCCGCTTCTAACGAGAGCCAGGCAACCGGCATCCCGCTCACGGCGAGCCATTGGGCAAGCAACGTCGTTTTGCCAAAGCCCGCCGGCGCTGACACGAGGGTGAGCGTGCCCGCCATGCCCTGCTGGAGTCGCTCGAGGAGGTGGGAGCGGGGCACGAGCAGCGCTCGGGGACGGGGCAGGTGCAACTTGGTCGCGAGCAATGGGGTGAGCGGCTCCTCGTGCTTCCCGGGGAGTGCACGCGGGGTGAAGGCCACAGGCGCATCTACTCGACTTCCATCCTCGGGAACGTGTGGGAGAGCTGTCTCCAGCGGTGCAGGTAGTGCTGGGGCAGCCTCTCGCGTGGAAGCTGCAGTGGCTCGATCAGCATGGAGCACACCTGCCACCCTCTCCAGCCGTGCCAGCGTCAAGTCGGCGGTCTTGCCCAGATACTTTTTGGTGAGTTTGCCCTGCGTTTTGTGATAGGCATACCAGTAGAGCGCCCCGCGCTGTTTGGTTTCCTTGCGGGCGGTGTAGGAGCCGCGTTGCCCCTGGAAAGCAAAGGAGGACACCTCATCCAACCAGGCAAACCAGGCAGGCCCCTCGCTCGTCAGGTGCAGTTGCTCGCATAGCTTCCCCTCAGAGAGTTCGTAGACCTGGTGAGCCACGGACCAGAACAGGGTAGGTAAGGCGACGTGCGGCATAGGCAGGCCCTCCTGAGATAAATTCGTCCACCGTTACCCAACAGTGGTTCCCGACGTGTCTTGCCATCTGCTCTAGTATACCTGTTGGGTAACCACATGGCAAGGGGAAACGGCTCCTCGTCAACCGCTCTCTTGTCCCATCGTGACAGCAGTTCAGCGTCACTCAACTCGTCGGAGAATGCACGTCGGGGAATAGCCATTCTCGGCCATGTTCCTCCCTTTCCCACGCTCAGCTTCGTTAGAAAAAGCAAAAGAAAAGCCAAAGTTAGCTCACGAATCTTGTCGGAGAATCTTTTGAGCAGAAAGTTAGGGAAAAGAGATGCCAGACGTCCGCAGTGATCCTGCGATTTTCCAGGAGTTCCGGAATGCGCTGGGCACGCGTGATCCCAAAACGACCGCAGCCTATCTGACCACGATGCGGGACTTTGTGGCTTGGCTGGCTGCACAACCAGGAGGGGCACCGTTCCATCTGGGACTCGTGACGGAAACGGCAGTTCGTGGGTATATGGATTCCCTCCAAAGCGCGGGCCGTGCGCCTCGTACTCGCAGCAAGGCGCTTTCTGCTTTGCGCCGATTCTGTCGGTGGGCGGTCGATGAGGGCCACCTCCGCCGCAATCCGGCGCGCTTGATGGAGCGTCCAACCGTGGTAGCTCTGGCTCCCACCGAACTTTCCGAAAAACAGCGCTTTGTGCTCAAACAACTGGTCGAACAACATACCACCCGCCGTTTTGAAGCGATCTTCGCGCTGGGCTATTGGGCGGGGCTGCGCATCAGTGAAATCGCGGCGTTGCGAGTAGATCAGTGCCACATTAATCAGCGGGCTGGAAGCATTACGTTGATCGACGCCAAAGGAGGCAAGACCAGGACGCTTGACCTGCACAATATGGCGCGTCGGGCGCTGTATGACTATTTCTTCCCCGAGCGCCCACAAGACAGAGAACGGGATGAGGAAAGTGTCTACATTTTCACGAGCCAGCGCGCTGCCTGGCTGCGTCAACAGGGACGACCCGATCATCTTTCCGAGCGAGGTATTGAGCACCTCTGGATGCAAGCGAAGCAGCAGGGAACGCAGGAAGAATGGGAACGCATCGCAGACGTGACCTTTCACGATCTTCGTCACGACTTTGCCCATCGCGCACGGGCTGCTGGCTGGTCACTGGAAGAAATTGCCGTGTATGTAGGCCATCAGACCAAAGATGGTACGCCTGCTATTGCGACCACGGTGCGCTATACCTTGCCCAGTCGCCGACAACTCAAAGAGCGTATCCAGGAGCTTCCAGGCTGACAACAGTATGAAGGGAAACAGGCAGTGAAAAAAGAAGAAGCTGCGCGAGTGGTCTACCAGTTTCACATCCTCCTCTCGAAAATCAGCCCGGCGATCTGGCGGCGCGTGCTCGTGCCAAGCGACCAGAGCCTAGCCAATTTCCACGACACGATCCAGATTCTGATGGGCTGGGATGACATACATCTGCACCGCTTCCTCATTCACGGGAAGGCGTATGGCATAGCCCGAGACGGTGGTCTCTGGTTTAGCGATAACCCAAAGCAGATTCGGCTTAGTGACCTGCATCTACGGATCAAAGAGCGTTTTCTGTATGAATATGATTTTGAAGCCTTCTGGCAACACCAGATTCGGCTAGAGCACATCCTCCCTGTTGATTCCACTAAAATGTATCCAGTGTGCATCGGTGGAGCGCGCCAGGCACCTCCGGAATGGTGCAATGGCACGCTCGCCTACCTCGAACAAAAACAGTATTTTTCGGTCGGCCACATCGAGCGTCGTCTCCTCGAAATCATTGAGGATGAAGAAGCGCGCGTGGGTGATTACCAGGAGGAAGCAGCCACGATGCTCTTCTGGTTGCAAGCGGAGACGTTTGATCGTTCGGCAGCTAATCGCCGTCTCGCCCTCTTCGCCGCAGGTGATAAAAGGTGGCGAGAGACGGAGAAAGTGAAGATACACTAATGAAAATCACTATACAGGTGATCATCGAAGACAACACAGCACCTCAGGCGACAGCAGCAAAGGTCATTTCTCTAGAACGCAACGTCGAGGATCTTCGTCCTGAGACACTCGGCCTGAAACTGGACGAGGCGAAAGAGATCCTGGCGGAAATCCAAACGATGATGGTGACTGCTCAGGCCGCACGCTTCCTGGAGTACCAGTGCTCTTGCCCGGACTGTGGAACGCCCTATCAGAAAAATGGCACCCACCAACTCACCTTTCGGACCTTATTTGGCAACATCAAACTGGCGAGCCAGCGCTTCTACGCCTGCTCTTGCTCCCAGGCAAAAACGCGGCAACACGGGCAAAAGCAGATCAGTTTTAGTCCCCTGGCCGAGCTCCTACCTGAGCGAACGGCACCGGAGTTTGTCTATCTGCAGACCAAGTGGGCCGCTGTCATGAGTTATGGGCGCACCGCTGAGCTTCTGGAAGAGGTGTTGCCTCTAGAGAAACGGATCAGTACGGCAGCTCTTTCTCAGCATGTCCAGCAGGTCGCGACCCGCGTTGATGGCGAGCTGGGCGACGAGCAGTGTTCTTTTATTGAAGGATGTCCGCAGGAGTGGGAACAGCTGCCTGAGCCTGCTGAACCCCTCGTTGTGGGGATCGATGGTGGGTATGTCCATGCGCGAGAGGGCCAGAACCGCAAGGCTAGCTCGTTTGAGATCATCGTCGGCAAAAGTATGACCGGAGGGCAGCCGTCCAAACGGTTCGGGTTCGTAAACGACTACGACACGAAATCCAAGCGCCGGGTCTATGAGGTACTGACATCGCAGGGTATGCAAATGAACCAGCAGGTCATCTTTCTCTCCGATGGCGGCGATGACGTTCGGAATTTGCAACTCTACCTCAACCCCCATGCTGAGTACGTCCTGGACTGGTTTCAAGTCACCATGCGGCTGACGGTATTAGGGCAGTTAGCCAAGGGGGTCGCGTCGCGAACCGAACCCAAGAAGATAAAAAAGAAGCAACAACCATTTGAGGAAGAAGAAGAACCCTCACCAAGCATACCCACGCTTGAGGAGTTAGAACACCAACTCGAACGGATCAAATGGTACCTGTGGCATGGCAATGTTTTTCGTGCCTTACAGGTTGGGGAAGATCTCGAAGAAGACCTGGATCTGCCAGAAGAAAAGAATGTCTCGATCCAGAAAATGCTCCAGGCGGTGCGAGAATTCAACGGCTATATCACTGCTAATGAGAATTATATCGTGAACTATGGTGATCGCTACCACAATGGGGAGACGATTTCCACCGCGTTCGTCGAATCAACGGTGAATGAAGTGATTAGCAAGCGTTTTGTGAAAAAACAACAAATGCGCTGGACAAAGGAGGGAGCACACAGATTACTCCAAGTGCGAATTCAAGTCTTAAATGATGAGTTACAGCAGACATTTCGTAACTGGTATCCTGGTATGTGTGAGACACCATTAGCTACTGAAAACGATAGAGCAGCATAGCCAGCACCCGGTTTTGAATGGTCTCCTGATTCGGTGCTCTCCTTGGGGGGCGCGTTATTGGAAAAGAAGGAGACCTTGGTAAGAACCAGGATCTCCTCTTTTCTCATCGCTTACGATGAGATTTGTTCTTGTGATGGCGTTGTAGTGGCTGGTGCGCTCGTGGTGGTAACCGATGGTTAGCTATTCGGATTGCAACGAAAACCGCTACTACTGCAACCACAAGGCTTAGGAAGCCAATGAGAGTGTTTGTCACTGGGTCCCGTAAAATGGTGAGTACAAATTGACCAATAAGCATATCCATTTTTCATGGTTTTGTCGTGTCCAGGCTCAAAACCTTCGGACACCTTGTGAAAATCACAAATATGCTAATTTGTTCGGAAAAACTGCCAGTACGGCAATTCTGAACAAATTAGCATATTTGGTATCCGCGCGACCCTACATGATTGCTTCTACCGGCCGGATATCTGTCAATCGTGAAGGCTTGAGGAAACTGTTCAGACTTGACCAAAAGAAGATTTGGTCGTGAGAGCGGCCAGACATTGGTGGAAGGGGTTGAGCTTCTGGGCTATCCAGGTGCCAAAGAGGGAGGCAAGTCCCATACGGGTCTCTGAGCCTTGAGGACTAC
>WNGD01030892.1_pt1 | contig 12100 bp, 14 predicted proteins | sample 5400671 | NCBI WGS metagenome assembly WNGD01 (sample SAMN13153369, study PRJNA577476) | soil metagenome | isolation source: 40 cm soil or saprolite under grassland replicate 2 | place: USA:California | collected 2016-06-15
GCGACGACGAGCGGTACCGCTGGCTGAACGACGTCGTGTGCACGCTCACCGGCGAGATACGACCGCGCCGCGACGGGAGCGGGTCCGACGTCGCATACGACGTCGCGGAGCTTGTCTGGGAGCCGCTCACGTAGCGGCGAAAGAAACCTGTCCCAAAGGGGGCTGAGATGGCTGAGAAGAACAGGAAACCCGGCCGCGGCGGGCGGCCGGGCACGCGCTGGTCGCCGGGCTGGCTCGCCCGCAGGCACCCGGTCATCAGTGCCGCCGCGGTCATCGGCGCGGGGCTGATCATCTTCGTCCTGGCGTGGTTCCAGCCGCAGAAACTCTTCCTCAACAAGACCGTCAACGAGTCGGTACCCGGGGTCATCCAGACGGCCCCGGCCGGGGAAACAAGCCGCAGCGCCACGGTCGGCCGGTCCCCGTTGCCGGGCCTGTCGGCCCTGCGCTCCGGCAGTTTCCGCAGCCTTGAGCACCCGACGACGGGCACGGCGATCGTGCTGCGCCGTCCCGCCGGGCGCCTGATCCTGCGGCTGGAGCGCCTCAGCACCTCCAATGGCCCTGACCTGCGGGTGTACCTATCCCATGTCCCAGCCAGTGCCGATTTGCGTGCCTACCGGACCGGATTTCATCGACCTGGGCGCGCTCAAGGGCAACCAAGGGAGCCAGAACTATGCCATCCCGGCCGGCACCGACCTCTCGGCATTCAAAAGCGCGGTCATATGGTGTCGCAGATTCGCAGTCGGATTCGGCGTAGCCCCGCTGTCGCCCTTCCCTCCCAAAGACCCAACAGATCACCCATCGATGAGGTTCACGCCTTTGACGAGGAGACGCGATGAAGCCGACCGCTTGCATCCAATCTGGTGGTTCTGTGTCTAGCCTGGTCAGCGCGAGGCGCTGATCCGGGGCGGGGTGATGCGGCAGGTGGGTCGCCGGAGAGGTGCTAATCGCATTGTGTTGGCTTCGCTGGTGGCCAAGCGTCGGACGGGCAGCAGGTTTTGGGGAGTCCAGAGCGCTTGGGTAGGTGAGAGCTCCAGGCACAGGCCGAAGGCCGCCACTACTCGACCTTCTCCCTCTACACCCCGCAGGAGCTGCGCGCGTCCATCACGACCTTCCTGGCCCGCCTGCCCAGCCCCAAAGTCTCCTGGGTTGATGAGCATCTGCTGGTCATCGTCGGCGGCAGCCACCACAACCAGGCGGAGCCGGACGGCCCCGGCCAGCCTGGCGAACCAGGCGATCAGCGATCAGGCCCACCAGATCAGCGCCCGGCGGCGGCAGTAAAACCCCAAGAGGCGTCCTGGCGGCCGCGCGCAGAGCACCGCGTTATGCGCCCAGCCGATTGCTGGCGGCGACCTTGGGCAGAGCGCCCATATCGGCGGGGATGCGCGCCTTGCCGGGGCGAATTCTGATGCGCCAGCGCGAGCTCACCAAGCCGGAGCGAAACGCCGGGCAAGTCGCCACAGACCAGGACCCGCCCGGGCGGACTTACGGCCCGCCGCGACTGCGCGGGGTGTGCGGCGGGTGATCCGCTCCACCGCTGGCGCCAGCCGAAAGTGCGACCCGGCCAGCGGTCTGCGGGCACCACGGCGCTGCCTGCGGTGGGCGGGTCAGCGTGCCCTGCGGTGGTGGTGCCAGTAGTCGAGGGTCACAGACAGGTCACAGTTCGCCTGGCGGAGTGTGAGGCTGGAGCGGGGCAGCGGCGTGTTGGGGTTGCTCGACGGCGACGCCCACTGGACGGCGACGACCTTGTGGCCGTGCAGGCGGGTGCCGAGCAGGTTGTCTGCCTGCGTCCTGGACAGTGACCAGTCGGCCAGCCACAGCCGGACGTGGCGGTGATACAGGGCGCCGGGGCCTGCGGCGTCCAGGGCGGCGGCGATGGCGGGGAATGTGGACCGGTTGGTGTACACGTCGGAGAAGCGCTTGCCTGCGGCGTGGCGGGTCCTGACCCAGTGGGCTACCTGGCCGGGCGTGGCTGCCCCCCGCTCCACGTCCAGCACGTCGCTGCCGAGTGGGTCCCGGCCGCCGAAGGACTGGTCGATGCGGACCAGGCCGGTATGGCGCGAGCTGAAACGGTCCCAATCCGCCCGCCTCCATCTGATGTCCGCTGACCCGGTTACATACCCGGCGACTTTGCGGGTGCCGACCGGGATGTTATGGCAGGTGGCATGGATGCTGTCGATCATGTTGGTGCTCATGGCCATCTAGGTTCTACCTGGTCGTGCTGCAGGCACATGCGGTTGATGAACTTGAGACAAAGGCCGTTTGTGTTGCCACGCCCCTGGCAGTGCCGCAGGTGGGTGCTGGCGCGGTGACCGATATCCAGATCAAATGAAGTGCAGGGCAACCCACCGCTGCATCGGTACATTCCCCGCAAATAACCGCATTAGCTCCAGAGTTTCAGTCTGCCTGAGCATCCCTAGCGACGAAGGTGCCCCAGCCGGCTACCGAGTAGGTCAGGCCCTCGCTGCGCAGCACCTTCAATGCCTTGGCCGGTGTGATCTTGGCGACGCCTTCTTCCTGTGAGATCCGCGTGATGCTGGGCAGCATCTGGCCCGGCAGCCGGGCGATCGGGTCGCGAGACCCCAGCCCGGCCTGACTCACCTGGTCAGGTGCCCGGCTGGTGCCGCGGCCGGTACCACACCGACCGGCAGCCTGGCGCCGCGTTGCAGTACACCCCAGATGCCCTGAGGTCCTGCGGCGCTTCGCATCAGGTCTCCAGCCTCCAACACGGCCCGCATCCATGGCTGTAACCCAGGGGTCTGTAACCGGGCATGCCGCTGGCGCATGAACGGAGCGTGAACGGGGAGGCAATCTGTAGTAAGCGGAAGGACAGCGGCAATGTGCGAACCAGGCCACGACACGCAGGCGGGCGGCCCATGACCCGGCGGCGGATGCTGTGCTCCGGAACCGGCGGGCCCCGCAAAACCGGCCTGCGTGTGCTCACCTGCCCCGTGTGCGGCACCGACGACTTCAGCAAGTGCCCGGCCACCCAGCGGGTAGTGCCGCGGCATTTTGTGAAATATGGCGCAACGCCTGCTGCGACGCCAGAGGCCGCACCGGCGGCGCCCGCCACCACCCGTATGAGAATTACTGTCGGCGTCTGACACCCTGGGCCATTACCACCATGGCGGGCCAGTCGCGGCATTGACCAGGCATGGCGATCAAGCCTGGGCCCACTCATGCCCGTTCGCGCACGGCTCCGGGTAACACCACTAGTCCGGACGCCGCAGCCCCATGACACCATTAGAACATGCGCACGAACCGATTTCTTTCTCAAACTGGGGCATAACGGCATCCGGTCACGCCGCTCGCTCCTGTGTCGCCGGGGCCGGGCAATCCGCCCAGCAGCCGGGCCAGTTCCGCCAAGTGGAGGTGGCGAAACCTGGTTTCTCCGGGGATGAACGGGCGTAGCGTTTTAACCCCATGTGAGCCGGGGCTGGGCCTCCCCGGGGTCCGGCCCCGGCACCGCCGGGCCAGTCAGGCCGACGATGGCCGGAACAGGGGAGGGCGCCAAATGAGCCATGTGGCCTTGGTTAACGAAGCCATCTTCTGGCTCGTGGTTTCCATGCCTGTGCTGTTGGTGCTGTTCCTGTGCGCGGTGATCTGGACACCTCCCGAGCCCTCCGGTTCCCCACCGCCGACCGTCCAGCGGTCAGCGTTCGAGGCCTTGCCGCCCAAGCGGCAGCTATGGACAGCCCCACTCCCCGCTGGCACCGCAGGCCAGTCCGGCGCCGCCAGTTACGCGGCCACGCAGGGCCATACCACGATGCCTGTGGAGAACGCGCTCCATCAGCCAAAGGCGCCGGGCGCGCCGTGGGATCTGGCGCCAGGCGAACCGAACATCGTCCACCGACCGACAGTGTCCGGCAAGCCGCCATGGGGACCAGCGCCCAAGCCGCCCGGCATCCTTTGATCGTTTACAAGCTGGCATCCAACTGGCGCCAACCCAGTCCGCACCTAGGAAAGACCCCAGCGACCATCCGCTCACGTGGGCCAGCCGACCGCGCCACAGCCTGCCCGGCAAAGGCGGCCCGCTGGGGCATAGACGGCTGCATTTCGCAGATGGACTATTCGGTCAGCGGCCTCAGGGGCTGCTGGTCGTCGTCATCGCTGATCTCGCGTTCGCGCTGTGCCTAGATGCGGTAGGCGTCCGCTGCCAAGGCGAATCCCTCGGCAAGGCCGTCGGCAGCAGCCCCTTCTTCCCGCGCGGCGGCGTCCCTCAGCGCCTGAGCCCGCTCCACGGAGCGGCGCGGGCCGTCTGGAGCCCCGGCCCGCGATCGAGCGGGCGCCCGAGGTACACCTGCACTTTCATCGGTTGTCCGCTGAGGATGTCGCGGCCATCATCCGCAGCCAGCAGGAGGCGGCGGCTGAGCTTCAGCGGAGGGCCGGTTAATGCCCGCACCACAGGGCTGCCACGCAAACGCCATGCCCGTCACCTCGGCGGCACCCGGTGGTTGCCGGGCAGTTGCCTGGCGTTACCGTCGATAGTTGTTAGTTGTGACCGTAGGCAGGTGGCGCGGCCATCGGCGGCCGCGGGACGAGTGAACCGGCCGCGCCTGCTGGAAAGCCCTCGCGCCCGCTGGCGGGAGACTTAAGCGGGGCCGCACGGTGCAGCCACCTCGTCACCTGCACACGGGCGAGAGGAGAACCGACGAGCGATCGGGGGCCTGACGTGACCAGCATTTCCGACTACCTGAACCGTGCCGACCAGCAGCTAGATATGGTCCGCAGAAGCTTGGGCACGGCCCGCAGAACTTGGGGCCCGGCCCGCAGAATCGAAGGACCCGAGCAGGTTTCGGCAGACATCGCCGTCGCCCAGGTAAGTGCCATGCAGGCTCTCGCCGCTGCAATAGACCGCCTGGCGGCAGCTGCCGAGTCCACCCCTAGGTCGGCACCCGGCTACGAACATAGCATCGAGGTTCGCCGGCCCGATGAGGATGCGCCCCTGACCATCGTGGCTTCGGGATCGCTTGACGAGGTCAGGGCTGCAGTGGCGCAATTCAGCCGCGAGTTCTCCCGCACCGACCCGGCCGTTGCTGAAGGACAAGACCCGGGTCGCCGCATCTATAACGGGCAATCCACGGTGCCCGGCTACCACATCGGAGGAGCCCTGCGCACCAACGAGCCAGCCCAATCCGAGGTCGGCTCCCAGCGGTGCAACGCATCCACCTCCAAGGGCAGCCAGTGCAAGCTCCCCGCAGAACCCGGCGCTGCCGTGTGCGCCGTCCACGCCCACCAGATGCCTGCCTGACCGCCGCTCAGCAAAAAGGTCCGTTCTGGCAAGCCTGATCTGTCACCACCATGGTCGGTCCCGCCCGTGCCGCGGAAGGCTGCGACTTGGCAGTGAATCACAAGCGGAGGGGCCGTGGGGAGGCCGATGGCGCCCTTCCCAGTGGGCGATACCGGACGCCCACGCTTATGAAGTCCCCCCCTACGAAGCTGCCCCATTCGCCACGCAGGGCGCAGTATTCCCACAGTCCCGCAACCAGCCACAGCGCAGTCGCCAGGTGCAGCACGAGATCACGTTCCGGCCAGGGCTCGCTCACGAGCACCGCCCCGATCCACGCCTGCACGTGATCGGGCAGGTAGACGCCGTGCAGGTCATGCACCCATGCGCCGATATCGACAGACGGGTGACGAAATGCCATTTCGGCGGCGTCTTCGTCCACGGAGTGGCCGAGCGCCAGCGACAGCACCGCACGGTACGAGTCGCGCAGCAGGGCGGCGGCCTCGGCGAGCGCCAGCTCGTGTCGGCCGCGCAGCTGTCGAGTGCGACCCGCAGCACCTCCGCATCGTGGTACATGAGCGCGGTGGTCAGCAGCGTCACGTCCCGCCGGGCGGTCGCCACAAGCTCAGCCATCGTAGCCCTCGGGGAACTTCTCGCGGAGCAGGAGGTAGCTCTGCTGGCAGGTGAGGTTGCCGCCGGCAGCGCGGGTGGTGGTCAGCGGTGCGGCTGCGCCCGTGACCGCAGGCGCACGATGAACTGGCTGACATGAGCGTGCCGCCACTGCCGGGGCACTTGGGGTAGCCCTCGGCAGGATCGCAACCGCCCGTGCAGCTCGGGGACCTGCCCCAGCTCTCCATCCCGGTCAGGCTCGGTACTCGCGGTCGCGGTAGCGGCGGAGGAGCCGCCTCGACGCCTGCCCAGGAAACAGCGGCGTGGGGTCGAGCGGGCGGGGCTGCCGCCGGGGCTGCATTTTCATGATCTTCGCCACACGTATGCGTCGCTGCTGATCAAGGGCGGGATGAGCGTCAGGTCGTGCAGGCGCGCATGGGGCACAAGAACGCCACGGAGACGTTGGACATCTACGCGCACCTGTTCCCCGACGACGATGATCTCGGTCGTGGGGTGGTCGCGGCAGCGTTCCAGAATCTGCACGCGGGTCTGCACGTCGAGGAGCAGTGATCAAGGGCGCTGCACGTCAGCGCGTTACCAAGAGCCCAGAGTGACAGAAACCCGTATTCTGCGCCGCTGCGAGAGGGGGCGGCTGGCTCGGCGCTGGCGGAACTGCAGTCGGCCAGATGCGGCACACCGGCACGGTCGGGAGACGTTGGTGCAGCGCGCCCGCCAGCGCGTATCCTGCGGGATCTGGCACAGCGGCCCGCTGTTCCCGCGGTGATCAGCGGGTGCGATGCCTTCGCCTGTCCAGATGGCTACCTGATCGCGGCGAGATGGCTGGAAGGGGTTGCACCATGGTCGCTGGAGCACTCACGGAACCCGTTCTCATCACCGGCTGCTCGTCCGGGATCGGCCGTGCCGCCGCGGCCAGCCTGCAGGGGGCCGGGCTGCGCGTATACGCGACGGCCAGGCGGGCAGAAACACTTGCCGACCTCGCGGCCCGGGGTATCGCCACGCTGCCGCTGGACGTGACCGACGAGACCTCCATAACCGAGGCTGTCGCCGCCGTGGAAGCGCACGCGGGCGCGGTCGGGACGCTGATCAACAACGCCGGGTACGGGCTGTACGGGCCCGTCGAGCAGGTGCCGATGGCCGAGATACGCCGCCAGTTCGAGACCAACTTCTTCGGCCTGGTGCGGCTCACCCAGCTGGTTTTGCCGGGAATGCGCCGCCACGGCGGCCGCATCCTCAACGTCTCCTCGATGGGCGGCCGGGCCACCCTGCCCGGCGGGGCCTTCTACCACGCATCCAAGTACGCCGTCGAGGCATTCAGCGACGCGCTCCGGATGGAGGTCGCCCAGTTCGGCATCGAGGTCGTGCTGATCGAGCCCGGGCCGGTGCAGACGCCGTGGAACGATGTCGCCGCCGGTTCCCTTGGCGACGCCGCCAGCGGGTCCGACGCCGACCCCTACGCGGCCTACAAGGCCGCGGTCGGTGTCTCGTTCACCAGGGCCGCGAGCGGCCTCATGTCGCGGCTCGGGTCCGACGCGGAGGACATCGCCAGGGTCATCACCCGGGCGGTCACCGCCCGGCGGCCGCGCACCCGCTATCTGATCAACCCGGTCGCCAAGAGTGTGGTGACGATGAACCGGCTGCTGCCCGGACGTGCCTACGACGCGATCATCCGCCGTCAGTACGGGCTGCCCGCCTGATCGGTGAAGAGCAGCCCGCGGGTCCGGGTCGGCTAGTTGGGGTTGTAGGGCGAGCTCCTCAGGTCGGTGGCGGGCGTCGAGGTGAACCTGCGCAGCATGTTGGTCTCCCTCGCCAGCAGTGCGCGCTCGGCGGTCAGGCGGCGCAGCGCGTCCGGCTCGGCGAGCAGGACCTGCCGGTCACTCAGGTCCACGATCATCGACGCGGCCACGAGGTAGGAAAGAAGTACCGGCTCATCCGGCAGGTCGGGCACGTCGACCCGGGCCGCCCCCTGGTTGGCAAGCGCGTCCAGATAGTCGCGGAACGTGCGCTGCACCGCCTGGGCCGCCAGCTCGCACTGCAGGTAGGGCCGTGAGTGGTCCAGCTCCAGCAGCCGGAACCGCTGGGCGCCGACCGTCACCAGGTCGAACCGGCCGTCGTCGCGCCGCATGACCTGACGCAACGTCGCGGTGCAGCCGATCTCGTAGAGCGCCGAGATGCCGTCCACGCCTGTCTCGCGGCCCTTGCGGATCGCGATCACGCCAAACTGCTGCGGCTCAGGCCCGTCCAGGAGGTCGCGGACCAGCTGCCGGTACCGGTCCTCGAAGATGTGCAGCGGCAGCACCAGTCCCGGGTAGAGCACGGTGCCGAGGGGGAACAGCGGCATCGTCTCGCTCATGCTGCGACAGTATGCCGGCCCTGATGTATGAGGCCAGTGGCCGGCAAACACCTGCGTCTGGACGTTTTGGGCGGGAACGCGGGGGTACTCACCGTGCCCGTGATTGTTTCCCGGCACGGCAACGGAAGGAAGATCCCTACCCCGGCAGGGAGCGGGCGGCCATGAGCGAGATGGGCAGTGAGACGGCCGGGGAATCCCCGGCGGCACAGCAAGCCGCGAGCGAGCGCCGCACCATCGAGGCGGCCGGCCGGAACCGGAAGCTGGCGGCGGCCGCGCTGATGCGGCTGGGCGGGGACTGCCCCGCGCAGCTCGAGGAGGTCGGCACGGAGGTGATCCTCCACTCGCACTACCCGTGGTCGGAGATCGGGCGCCGGCTGGGCCTGACCCGGCAGCAGGTGATCTCCCGGTTCCGCCGTCTGCTCGCGACCGCGGGCATCCACGAACACGCCAGCGTCGAGGGGATGTAACGGCCGGCTCCCGGGACCGGGCACTCAGCTGAGAAGCCGGCTGCCGAGCGCCCGGGATCCTTGGAGGAACGCATCGTAGACAGGGGCCGGGGCCAGCAGGGCATTGATCATGAGGCCGAGCTGGCGGCGGCCGTCCGGGTGCTGAGAACGATGCTCAGGAAGCCGGGGCTGCCGCCGGAGTTGCCGAGCAGGGGGCCAGCGGGCGTCTCGACCTCCAGGACCCCCAGGCCATAGCGGTCGTACAGGGGTAGGGGGATGGAACCAGGGGGGACCGCGACCATGGCCTTCATCTCGGCCAACAGCGGGGGCGGCAGCAGCCGGCCGCCCAGCAGGGCCCGGAAGAAACCGGTCAGGTCGGGAAGCGTTGACACCAGCGCGCCCGCCGCTCCGGCCCATGAGGGATTCTGGACGGTGAAGTCCAGCAGCGGGCCGTCGAGCGCCTCCCCGTGTGGGCCCATCGGCAGGCTGTAGCCACGCGCGCTCGGCCCCGGGATCTCGGGAGCGCTGTCCGGGAACAGGGTGTCGCGCAGGCCGAGCGGCCCGAGGATGGACCGGCCGAGCTCCTGCCCGAGAGCCCGTTGGCTGGCCGCCTCCACGACCAGGCCGAGCAGGAGGTAGCCGGCGTTGGAGTACGAACAGGCCGTACCCGCCGGGAAGGCCGGCGGGTCGTCGGCGATCATGGCGACCAGGGCCTGGGGCGTCCAGGCACGCAGGCGCCCCGGCCGGGAGGCGTATAGCCCCTGCACGAGGTTGTCTGTGCGATGGGGCACGCCGCCGGTGTGGTTGAGCAGCTGGCGGAGGCTCACCCGGTCGCCATAGGGCAGCGTCCCGGGCAGCCAGCGCTCCAAGGGATCCGCCAGCGACAGTCGGCCCTCCGCGGCCAGCCGCAGGACGACGGCGGCGACCAGCGACTTGGTCATGCTGCCGGCCCGGAAGCGCAGCTCCGGCCGCATCGGCTGGCGGGTCCGCCGGTCAGCCAGGCCGCTGGCGGCTCCCCGGCTGCCATGCTCGTTCCGGACCCAGCCGGCGGCGCCGGGCGCCCCGGCGGCCACCAGCCGGTCCAGCAGCTGCTGCAGCTCGCTCACGTGCCCCCTCGCGGCGCCGCTCTCCGCGGAGCAGTCCCGTATTGCATCTGGCGCCGTGCCACAACGAGACCGGCGTTCCAGCCAGGAGCTCGGCCGCCGGCGGGCGGTCGCAGTTGGTCGGCCTCGATGCCAGCTCGTGCGAGAAGCCACGAAATCAGCGAGTTCGAATTCCACATCTCGCCGGTCCGTAGCTCGTCCCTGCCCCACACGGGTGTCGGGACAGAGGGCACCAGATCGAGAACGCACTGCGCGCGAACGACGTCCGTCGCCACCCGAACCGGACCCGCCACCGCGTGGGCCAGATCGGGGATGGAGCCTCCCCGCCAACGACGGATCTCGTATCGGAAATGCCGGAATCGGCCGAGCCAGCTCATCCCGACCGGCCCTCCCGCCACGACCCGTGTTCTTCCCCTCGCAGGTTCAGGACCGCCGCGCACTCGATGACGAATCGGTCGCCCGGGAGCCTGATCTGCAGCGCGGAGTGATAGAGATCCAGTAGTGATCGCTGGCCTTCTAAGACAGGATGTGCGCGCACCCGCGGGTCAGCGGGAAAGGGCGTCGATACGGGCGACCTCATCGGGGCTGAGCGAGAAGCGCGCCACGTCGATGTTGGCCGCGATCCGCTCCGGCTGCGCCGATTTCACCAGCACCGTCATCCCGTGCTCCAGGTGCCAGCGCAGCACCACCTGGGCGGCGGTGGCGTCATGGGCGGCCGCGATTTTGGCTAGCACCGGGTTGGCGAGGTTGGTGCGCTTGAGCGGACTGTATCCCTCGACCGCCACGCCGCGCTCCCGGTGGCCCGCGACCAGCGCCGCGTCATACCTGCCGGGGCTCCACGAGATCTGGTTGACGGCGGGCGGCTGGCCGGTGGCATCGATCAGCCGGACGATCTGGGCGAGCGAGTAGTTGCTCACCCCGACCGCCCGCGCCCGGCCCTCGTCGCGCAGCGCCAGGAATTCCCGCCAGACCGGTATCAGCATGCGGTCCCCCGGCGGCCAGTGCACCAGCCACAGGTCCACGTAGTCGGTACCCAGCGCCCGCAGGCTGGCCGCGAGGGTGGCCCGCTCTCTTCCCGCCTTGCCTGAGGGCAGCTTGGTGGTAATGAACATCTCGTCTCTGGCTTGCCCGCTGCTCGCCAGCACGTGGCCCACATCGGCCTCGTTGCCGTACATGGTCGCGGTGTCGATGTGCCGGTAGCCCGCGGCCAGCGCGGCGCGCAGCGCCTCACGCCCCCCTTTGCCGCGAATGAGCCACGTGCCGAACCCGATCATCGGCATCGAGACACCGCCAGGCAGGTCCACCGCCGGGACTGCAGCCGCCTCAGTCATGGGCTCCAGTCTGCAACGATCACCGCCGTCGCACCACTGGCGATCAGGCCACGGGCGTGCCGGAACGGGCGGTGAGGTCGGCGAACAGCCCGGTGAGCCGGCCGGTCACCGGGCCCGGCGAGCCGCCGCCGATGGTGCGCCCGTCGATCGCGATGACCGGCGTGAGCCCGCCCATGGTTCCGGTCACGAACACCTCGTCAGCGGCGTAGAACTGGGTCAGGCTGAGGTCACCCACGTTGCATCCGATTCCCGCGCCCTCCGCCAGTTCCAGCACCGCCGCCCGGGTGATCCCCTCCGGGCACGCGGTCGTAGCGGGGGTGGCCAGCCGGCCGCCGGCGACCAGGAACAGGTGGGTGGCGTTGGTCTCGGCCACGAAGCCCCGCTGGTCGAGCACGACCGCGTCATCGGCGCCCGCCACATTGGCTTCGATCTTGGCAAGGATCGATGGCAGCAGGTTGTTGTGATGGATCTTCGGGTCCAGGCAGTCGGGCGGCGGGCGCCGCACGCTGGCGGTGACCAGCGTGATGCCGGACGAGTCGTACACGGGCGGCTTGTGCTCGGCGAGCACGATCAGGGTCGGGCCGCTCTGGTTGAGCCGCGGGTCCATGCCACTGGTGATCTTGACCCCGCGGGTCAGGGTGAGCCGGATGTGCACGCCGTCGGTCATCCGGTTCGCCCGCAGCGTCGCGCCGATCTGCCCGATGATCTCCTCTTCGGATGGGACCTGCTCGAACGCGAGGGCTTTGGCCGAGCGCCGCAGCCGGGCCAGGTGCTCGTCCAGCCGGAAGATCCTGCCCCGGTAGAGCCGCAGCCCCTCCCAGACGGCGTCGCCGCCCTGCACCGAGGAGTCGAACGGGCTGATCGTGGCCCGGTCCCGGTGCACGAGGCAGCCGTCGACGCTGACGAGGAGGTCGCGGTTGCGCTCGTCGAATTTCTGCAGCATCTGGCCTCCTGGCCGCTACGTCCCGCCCGGCCCGGCCGCCACGCCGGGCAGGGTGAGGCGGCCGGCGTGCAGC
>WNGD01013318.1_pt1 | contig 12095 bp, 12 predicted proteins | sample 5400671 | NCBI WGS metagenome assembly WNGD01 (sample SAMN13153369, study PRJNA577476) | soil metagenome | isolation source: 40 cm soil or saprolite under grassland replicate 2 | place: USA:California | collected 2016-06-15
CGATAACGCGGCGTGTCGACGAGCTCGATGCCAAGCGCCGCTGGCTGCTTGAAGTGGTTGGCGAACTCGATCAGGTCCTGGTGGGATACTGCGGCCATGCGGGTATTCTCGCGAGCCCTGGGCCGCTGGGACATGCTCCGCGTCGCCGCGGCAGGCCTCGGTGTCGCCTGGCTGGGCGTCCTCGCGGCCTACTTTGTCGCGATCACGACCGTGCGTCCTGAGCTCGCGAGCGTGCTGGCGGCGGTCGCGGTGCTCGCGATTGGCGCAGCCGGCTTTATGTATGCTTGGCGCGAGCCGGGCGCCTAGCCGAAAAACCGGTACATAGCCGCGACTTTCATCACCACGGAGTGTCCATGGACTCCCTCCACGCGATTGGTTTCTATGTGTCCTCCGGCGTGTTGCTCATCGGGGGACTTGGAGTCGCGTTGCTGACGGGCCGCGAGCTGCGCGGCGTCGCCCTCGTTATCGTCGGGGTCGGACTGGCAGGTCTGTACGTCTCGCTTGCCGCCGGTTTCGCGGCCGCGGTGGCGCTGATCTGCTACCTGGCGTGCGGCGCCCTGGTCGCCGGCCCGCGATACCGCTCCGTCGAAGCTGTCGTCGGGCCGCTCTGGCGGCAGGTCGGGGCGATCGGAGCTGCAGCCTTGCTGGCGGTGATCGTTTACGCGGCCTTCCGCGGCGACTTCGTCGCCGCGAAGTTCTTTGGCGGCGCGTTCGGGTTGTCAGCCATCGGCCGCCTGCTTTTCGCGCACGACGCGCTGGCTACCGAAGCGATAGCCGCTCTCGTCCTGGTAAGCCTCGCGGGAGCGACGGCGGTGTGGCGGGTCAGGGAGCGGGCGCGTTGAGCGCGAGCCTGGTCGCCGTGCTGTTCGTCGCCGCGGCGCTCGTCGCCGTCGGCGTGTTCACTGCCGTGTGGCGTCGCGACCTGACCGCCGCGCTCGGCGGCGTCCCGTTGATCCTTGGCGGAGCCGGCGTCGCGTTCGTCGGCGTGGCGCGTTTCGCGGCGGCGGGAGGCCCGCACCTGTTCGGCCAGGAGTTTGCAGCCCTGCTTGCGATCGTCGCCGTTGCCCTGCTGGCGCTTGGCCTCGGCATCGCAGGCCGGGAGGGCGCTCGCTGAGCTTCTTCGCGCTCGCAGGCGACCTGGTCGCGGCGGCGTCGGGAGCGGCTTCAGGGGCTGCCTCCGGAGCCAGGCCGTCCGGCTTCAACTTCGACCCTGCGAACGCCCTTGGCTGGGCGGTGCCGGTTCTGCTCATCGCACCGTTTGCCTCCTTCCTGCTTGCACTGTCGAGCGTCCGCACGAGACGGTCCGCGTCGGCGATGGCGATGTTCGGCACCGTGGTCTCCCTGCTGCTCACCCTGCTCGTGGCGTGGGGCCTCGCCCGTAGGTCGACGCCGTACGTCGCCAGCTACCAGTACATCAACATGTCGGTCGCGTTCTCAGGACCGACCAACTTTCAGACCTTTGCGATCAACCTCGTTTTTCACGTCGATCACCTGACCGTCATCGCGCTCCTGGTGATCGAGGTTTGCATGATCGCGGCGATCGGCTGGCACCAGCTGATGGGCCGCTCCGAGCCGGGCGCGGCTCGCTTTCACGCATTGATCACCCTGCTTCTCTTCGCCTCGACCGGTGTGCTCGTGAGCTGGGACCTGGCCGAGATGTTCGGATTCTGGGCGCTCGCGGGCGGGATGACGTACCTCCTGCTCACGCATCGCTGGGGGTTCGACGAGGCGGCGTCGCGAGCCCGCATCGCGCTCGCGCTACCGTTCTTGACCGACCTTTCGCTGCTGTGCGGGATCGCGTGGCTCTACGCCCGGTACGGCACGCAGAACCTGGCGACGCTTTTGCCGATCCTGCACACGAACCCGGGATGGACGGTCCGCTCGATCGTGGTCGGATCGGTGCTCCTGTTCGTCGGCGTGGCGGGGCGGCTCGCCCTGTGGCCGCTGAGCGGCTGGCTCACAATGACATCGCCAACGGCGCCAACCGCGGCGTCCGCCATAGCGCAGTCGGCATGGTCCGTCGTCGGCATCGTCGTCCTCTACCGGTTGACGCCGATCTTCGCTGCCTCCAACAAGCAGACCCTGCAGGCATTCCTGGTTGCGTGCGCCGTGTCGGCGGTGATCGCCGGCGCCACCAGCCTGATCGGCAACGGACCGCGGCGCATCATCACGCTTGCCGGCTCAGGCGCGGTCGCGGTCGGAGCGGCGGTTGTGATCAACGGCGCCTATCACCAGCCCGCGGCGTTTGCCGTAGCCGGGGTCGCTGCGGTCCTCGCGGTGGCGCCGGCGCGGGCGGCTGCGCTGGTCGCGGCGTCGACGATCGCGAACGCGATGCGGACCGACGATATGGCCGAGATGGGGGAGGCGTGGCGCCGGATGCGCGCGAGCTCGGGCGCGCTGCTCGCGTCCGCAATTCTCATCGGACTCGCCGCCAGCGGAGCGCTTGCCTTCGGGGTCAGCTCGCGCTCCCGGCTGGGCATCGCCCTCGGCGAGGCAGTGCTCCTCGTCGCGGTGGGCGCGCTTCGCGTTTTCTTCGGCGCGTCTTTTGGCAACCTGCGCAGGCGCCGCGCCTTTGATCCGGAGCGGGTGCGCGAGCCTGAGGGCGCGCGCGGATTTCCGTACTGGCTGGCTGTTGCCGGTGCCGCTTTGCTCGTCGCGTCGTTCCTGGCCGGTTGGTTGAACTTCCTGGACGGGCAGAAGCACCCTGCTGCTGGGCCGCTGGCAATCGCCGTGTGGGCCGCTGTCGCGATCGTCGGCTTTGTCGCATGCGCGCTCGTCTTCACACGCGGCAAGGACGGAGCACTGGCCCTGTCGGCTTTCGGTGGAGGTTTTCTCCAGCGCTACGCGGCGAGTGGACTCGGCATCGTGGACCGCTTCCTGGTCGACCCCACCACCGACGCGGGCCGCCGCATCGGCGATTGGATCGCCGCAGGAGACGGAGCGCTCGGCCGTTTCGCCACGGCCTCAGGCCAGCTCGCGCTGGCGGCGGGACGCGGGCCCGCACTGCCGATCGTGGTCGGCCTGGCGATCGTCCTCGCTCTCGTGTTTGCGCTGGTGGCGCCCGGGATCGTGCGGTGACGCTGTCCGCGATCACTCAGCAAACCGTAGGCGCCGGCATCTTCTCCTCGGCGTTCTTGCTGAGCATTCTGATCTGGCTGCCCGTGATCGTGGCCGTCGGGATCGCGATCATGCCCAACCCGCGCGGCCGCTACGACACGTTGATCAAGCAGATCGCATTCTTCGCGAACCTCGTGACGATGTTCATCCTCTTCATCGCCTACAACCAGTTCGAGAACTTCCTGCCGACGATGCAGTACGAGGAGAAGGTCGCGTGGCTGCCCGCGATCGGGGTCACGTATCACCTCGGCATCGATGGTCCCGGCATCGCGATGCTCATGCTCTCGGGCCTAGTGGGTATCGCGTCGGTGCTGGCATCGATCGGGATCCGCGAACGGGTGCGCACCTACTTCGCGCTTCTGCTTCTCGCGCAGGCGTCCGTCAACGGCGCGATCGTCGCCCGCGACATGTTCGTGCTCATTCTCTTCTGGGGTGCCTCGATCGTTCCGATCGCGCTGCTCATCCTCGGCTGGGGCGGCCCGCGGAGGGTGGGGGCGGCTTGGCGGCTCGTCGGTTACTGGGCGCCGGCGCGACGCGGCTGCCACTGTTCCCGCTCCACGGATGGCTTCGCGACGCGCTCGCTGAGGCGCCGGTCGGCGTCGCGGTCGTCGTGTCGGGCGCAGCGTCGAGGCTCGGTGCCTTTCTCCTCCTGCGCGTGGTGATCGGTGCCGAACCCGCGGCCGCTCACCTGCTTTCGCCGGTGCTCGCCGCCCTGGCGGCGTTGACGGTGGGTTACGCCGCCCTCGCTGCGATTCGATCCGTCGACATCCGCCACGCCGGCGCCTACCTCGCGATGGTGCCGGGCGGCATCACCCTGCTGGGCCTCGCAGCGATCTCGCCGCTGGGCATCGCGGGCAGCGTGCTGAGCCTCTTTACGGGCGGACTTGCTGCAGCGCTCATCGCGGGTGTATGCGCCACCGTGTCTGAGCGCGCCCAGACGCGCAGCCTGCTCCTGCTGAGCGGGCTTGCGCCGCGCATGCCCAACATCGCGTGGATCTTCCTGCTCGCTGCGTTCGCGCTGCTCGGCGTGCCGATCTTCGCGTCGTTTGCGAGCGAGGTGATGACGTTCTTCGGCGCGTTCAAGACCCAGCCCATCGGGGCGTTCGCCGTGGCCATCGGCCTTGCCGTCACGGCCGTGGCCCTGGCGGCGCTGCTCGGACGCGTCCTGTTCGGCTCGCCCAACTCGGACGCGCCCGGCGTGTCCGACGCCGCTCTCGGCGAGACCTGGTATCTGGGCATCCTCGCGGGAGCACTGCTCTGGATCGGCCTGTTCCCTGGCGGACCCAAGATTCCGGGGACCGACGTGCCGCTCTTCGACCCCGGCTTCATGAATCAGATCGCGGCCGGTGTCTCCGACATCACGTCCAACTACACGCTGCCGGCGCCGGCCGCACCCGCCGCTCAATGAGGTACGCGGTCCTGGTTCCGGAGGCCCTTGTGGTCGCCCTCGCAGTCGTCGTCTTGCTGGCCGGGCGCTTGGGGTGGATGCCGGGGACATCTCGTGCCTACCTGCCTCAGGTGACCGCGCTCGTCCTCCTCGTCGCGTTCGGCATCGAGCTGTGGGCGGGCGCGTCGGTGGCGACCTATTTCGGCGGCGCGCTCATCCAGGATCGGTTTGCGCTGTTCGCCAAGGCGGCCGCGTTGCTGACGGCAGCGATCGCACTCGCGGCGACCGACTGGGCGGCCGAGGACTCCCTGCACCTCGGAATCGCGATGCCGCTGCTGGCCGCCTTCGCCGCCGCGGCGGCGGTGGTGATGGTCTCCCTGCGCCGCCCCGACCTCGCGCTGCGGCTGCTCCTGGTGGGCGGTGTCGCGACCGGCCTGATCCTGTTCGGCCTCGCGTTCCTCTACGCGACGACGGGCAACTCCGATCTGGGCGCGATTCGGGACGTGCTGGCGAACAGGGCCCCGACCCTGGCGCTCGCGCTGCCGATGCTTCTGCTCGCGGCGGGGCTTGCGGTCCGCGCCGGCCTCGCTCCATTCCACGTGGCGGGTCTGCCCGCCGGCCTGGGCGCGTCGCCGCTCGGCGCCGGGCTCGTCGTCGGACTCACCGCGGTCGCCGCCGCCACGGTCGCGATCAAGCTGGTGACGGCGCTGATCCCGATCCCCGCGGTTTACACGCTGTACGCCGACGTCCTCGCGGCGGTGGCGATGGTCGGCGGCGGAGCTGCCGCCCTGGCCGTCCGCTCGCCTCGGCCCCGGCTTGCTTACCTGGCGGTGGGCCAGCTCGGGTGGGTGACCGCGGGACTGGCGACGCACTATCGATCCGGGATCGCGGCCTCGCTGTTCCTTCTGGGCGCCTTTGCGATCGCGGCCACCTGCGGTCCGGCCTTGCTCGGGCGGGCCGAAGGTGGGGAGCCGGCGATCGCGGGACTGGGGGCGGTCCGCCCGGTGCGCGCGGCCGGCCTCGGGCTGGCCATGCTGTCGCTGGCCGGTGCGCCGCCGCTGGCGGGGTTCTTCGGCGAGCTGACCGTCGCCGCCGCCCTCGCGCAGAGCGGGAACTTCGTCCTCCTAGGTCTCGGACTCCTCGGCTCGGTGATGAGCATCGCCGCGGTCATCGGCACCTTGCGCGTCCTCTATATACAGAGCCCTCTGGAGGAGGCCCGGCGAGGGGCGGCCGCCGCGCTGCCGGCGGTCACCGGGCTCTCGACCGCCGGAGCGGTCGTCTTCTGTGTCGTGATCGCCGCCTACGGCGTGTTCGGCAACCCGATCCTGGGACTGGCCGATCAGGGGGCCGAAGCGCTGGGCCTCAGGTAACCCGGGGCCGGTTTCGGCAATGGCACCGTCTCCCTGCAGGGGAAGAGGGATCTGGGGTGAGGGGCGTAAACTGCCGACAGCGAACCAAGCACGCGTCGCAGAAAACGTCCTGGAGGTCCCCCCGCCCTGACCGCGCAGAAGAAGCGGGCTCGCGCCCGAGCGCGCACCCGCCGAGCCCCCAAGCAGCAGCGCATGAATCATCTGCTGATGCGGTTCACCCTGCTCGCCCTGATCGTGATGTCGTGCGCCGCCCTGCTCGGTGCTGGCGCGACGATCGGCGTCGTCGACTACTTCGCCGGCGACCTGCCCTCGATCGATGCGATCCAGACCGCCAACCTCAGCCAGACGACGCGCATCCTCGACCGCGACGGCAAGCTGATCGAGGCGCTGTATCACGAGAACCGCACCGTCGTTTCGTTGACCAAGATCAGCCCCAAGCTGCAGGCGGCGACGATCGCCACCGAGGACCGCACGTTCTACGACAACTCGGGCGTCGACTACCGGCGCCTGTTGATCGCGGTCTTCTATGACCTGACACACCGGAACGCGACGCTCGGTGGTTCGACGATCACGCAGCAGGTCGTCAAGAACGACGTCCTGGACAGCGAAGAGGCGCAGAGCCGGACCGTCAGCCGGAAGTTCCGCGAGCTGCTGCTCGCGGAGGAGATGGAGCGTCGCTACACGAAGCCGCAGATCCTCGAGCTCTACCTCAACACGATCAACTACGGCAACGGCGCGTATGGCGCGGAGGCGGCGGCGGAGACCTACTTCCAGGTCCACGCCAGCGACCTGACCTGGGCCCAGGCGAGCTTCCTGGCCGGGCTGCCGCAAGCCCCGACTGACTACAACCCGTTCGGAACGCCCGACCAGGTGGACGCGGCGAAGGGGCGATGGCGCCAGGTGCTGGACAGCCTGGTCGCGGTCGGCCAGCTCGCGGGGCCGACAGCCGACAGCATCTTTGCGCAGAACGTGATCCCTAGGATGATCGCCGCGCGCAAGGCGTTGCCCGCGGCGCACCCTGCGCTGACCGCGCACTTCGTCGACTACATCGTCAAGTACATCAAGCAGCGCTATGGCGACCTTGCGCTTTACGAAGGCGGCCTGACGATCACGACGACGCTCGACCTCGGCACGCAGGCGATGGCTGACAAATGGGTGAAGTCCGGCGTCCACGCCTACGCGAAGCGGGGCGTGAACACCGGGGCGATGCTGGTGATGAACCCGAACGACGGCGAGATCCTCGCCATGGTCGGAAGCGCCGATTACAACAACGCGGCGATTCGGGGCCAGATCAACCTGACCGGCACCGATCCGCTTGGTTGGCGCGGCGTCGGGTCGTCGTTCAAGGTCTACACGTATGCGGCCGCGCTGCAGGCGGGATTGGTCACGCCGGCGTCGCTGCTCAACGACCAGACGGGTGTCATCGGCGGGCACACCTTCAGCGACTGGGATGGCAAGCACGAGGGTTACATCACGCTGCGCACGGCGTTGACGCGATCGCGCAACCTGCCGGCGCTGTGGACGTACTCGCAGGAAGGCGGTGACCGCGTCGTGTCCCTGCTGCACAGCCTGGGCGTGACGGCGAAGATCGAGAACCCTGCGGGTGTGTCGACCACGCTCGGCCATGACGCGATCTCGATGGCGGAGCACCTTGCCGCGTACTCCGCGTTCGACAACGGTGGGTTCCGGGTCGGTCCGCACGGCATCCTGCGCGTGACCGACGCTAGCGGGAACGTGGTCGAGGCATTCGACCCGAACTTCGGCCACGTCCAGGTCATCACACCGGAGCTCGGCTACGTGATGACCGATCTGCTGCGCGGGCCCGTCAAGCTGTACCTCGGTTCGCTGGGCGCCCGTCCCGTGGCCGGCAAGTCGGGAACGACCGAGGCCTACACGGGATCGATCTTCATCGGCTACACGCCGAACCTCGCGGTGGCCGCGTCGTTGATGCACATCAACGATGGACCGAAGTGCAACTCGGGCTACTCGTACCTTGCGACCAACTTTCCGCCGTCGGGATGGCAGTGCCCGACGTCGGTCCTGTTCGGCGAGAACGTCGGCATCTCGGTGTGGAAGCCGTTCGTGGCGGAGTACTACACGAAGCATCCGTGGCCCGCGATGTGGACGTCACCGGCCGCGGTCGTGACGCGTCAGGTGTGCGCGTACGACGGCGGGTACATATCGAACGGCGGCTACAACGAGATCTTCCTCAAGGGCTTTGGCGAGCCGCGCATACCCTGCGGCGCGAATCCGTATCCGGGGGAGGCGCCCTACACGCCACCTTTACCGTCGCCACCGCCCGCGCCTACGCCGAGAACGACGCCACCGGCACACTAGTCGCCGTGCGTCTGAACCGGACCGGCGTGATCGCCGGTGCGATCTATCTCGCGGTCGGATCGGTGTGGCTTGTGGTCGCGCGCCCGGCGGGTGCGGTTTGGCTGGTGGCCCTGTGGCTCGTGGTGATTGCTGTGATTGGCGCCTTTGTCCCGGGCGAGGCGAACCAGGTCACGCTCGCCCGGGCGTACCTTGCGGCGCCGGCGTTCGCCTACGCGGTCGCGGGGCAGTTCGCTTTTATCGCTCTGGCAGTCGCCCTGGCAGGCCTGACCGACCTGGTCGACGGCACGGTCGCCAGGCGATTCGGCCATCCGTCGAATTTCGGCGGGGGCCTCGACCCTGTCGTGGACGGCGTCTTTATGGGCGGGCTTGTAATCGGGCTGGCGGTTGGGGAAACGTTTCCGCTATGGCTCGCGCTGGTCGTCATCGCCCGATACCTGCTGCCCGCGTTGGCCGGTGCCGTCTTGATTGCAGCAGGCCGCCGGCCCGAGCTGCGCCACACCCTGACCGGACAGGTCTCGACGACCCTGATCCTGGTCCTGGTGGGTGGTGTATGCCTGTTTCGCGGGCTTGATCAGGATTCGAGCGGACTTTTGCGCGCGGCAGAGGTGGTGATACCGGTCGCGACAGTCGCGACTTACGTCCACCTTGGGTTCGCGCTGCGCCGGTCGGTGGTGGCCGTGGCGCCAGGGTTGACGTCTCGGTGGTCGCGCTGAGTGGGCGCGGTGCTTCTCTATCGACCCGCGCTGTAGGCCTCAGGGCGCCCCGGGTAGACTTCTCCGTGGTCGCGCTAAGTGGGGTGCTGGCGGTACCCTGAACCGGCAATCCGCCTTAGCCGGACCGAATTCCATCGCTGAGGTCTGGGTTCTCAGAACCGGCCGCGGCAAACGGCGTTGAAGGTCGGGACCTGCGCAGCTCGGGTCTCCGAACCCCGTCAGGTCCGGAAGGAAGCAGCGGTAAGGAGATACCTGGGGGTGCCGCAGCCATCTGGGCCTGAGCCGCGAACCGAGGTGCGTGCTGGGGGTCTTCGATCGAGGCGGGGGTGCGCGACCACGGATGGTTAAGTCCGAACCTCTAATCTCTCTCCCCCTGGGGGAGAGAGCCTGAGTGAGGGGCGTGGCGAGGAACAGTGACTGAATATGCCTGAGTACCAATCGCTCTACCGCAAGTACCGCTCCCAGACTTTTGCCGACCTCGTGGGCCAGGACGCCGCCTCGCGGGCGCTCCAGGGCGCGATCATCTCGGGCCGCGTCGCCCACGCTTATCTGTTCAGCGGTTCGCGCGGGACGGGTAAGACTTCGGCCGCGCGATTGTTGGCAAAGGCTTTGAACTGCACGGGTCGCGCTCGTGACTCGGCCGAGCCGTGCAACAAGTGCCAATCGTGCATCGAGGTGACCGCGGGATCTGCGCTCGACCTGATCGAGATCGACGCGGCATCGAACCGCGGCATCGACGAGATTCGTGACTTGCGAGAGAAGGTGAATCTGTCGCCCGCACTCGGGCCTTACAAGGTCTACATCATCGACGAGGCGCACATGCTCACGGAGCCGGCATTCAACGCGCTGCTGAAGACGCTCGAGGAGCCGCCCGCGCACGTCGTGTTCGTGCTGTGCACGACCGACGCGCAGAAGATCCCGTTGACCGTGATCGGGCGCTGCCAGCAGTTTGTGTTTCGGCGGCACAGCGAAGAGCAGATCGTTTCGCGGTTGACGCACATCGCGACGGCGGAGAAGGTGCAGGTCGACTCCGAGGCGATGCAGCTCATCGCTCGCACGGCTCAGGGCTCGATGCGCGACGCGGTCGGTTTGCTCGATCAGCTGGTGCCGCTTGCAGCGGGCCCGATCTCGCTCGAGTCGGCGCGCTCGTTGCTTGGCATCGCGGATCCTCGGCTCCTCGATGCTTTGCTCGACGACGTCCTCGCGGGCCGCGCGGCAGAGGCGTTGACGGAGCTGAACCGGATCTACGCGGCCGGGGCGGAGCTGCGCCAGGTCGTGCGGGGATTGATGGAGGGTTGCCGCGATCGTTTGGTCGCAGCACTGACAAAGCATGACCAGGCGACGGCGCGCCGGCTGTCGAGCGTGCTGGACGCGCTGCTGCACCTCGATGGGGAGGTGCGCCGGCACGCCGAGCCGCGGTTCCTGGTGGAGGCGACACTGGCGCGACTGGCGGTGGAGGCTGAGGGGTCCGAACCGCTTGTTGGTCAGCCGGCGCAGACGGTTATCGGCCAACCGGCACCCCCACCCGAGGCGCTTCGCGCCTCGACCTCCCCAGCGGGTGGGGAGGTAAAGAGTGCCGCCCCGGTCGCACCGGTAATGGGGTGGAATGAGGTGCTCGAGAAATTGAATCGCACGGTGCGCGCCGCGTATCTCGACGCGCAACCGGAGGTCGACGGCTCGCTGCTGGTGTTGTGGTTTCGTTACGGCTTCCATCACAAGAAAGCGCAGGAGCAATCCGCGCAGCTGATGCCGCATGTGCGCGCGTGGCTCGGCGACGACGTGAAGATCGATTTCCGCCTGCGTGAAAACGATGCCCAGAAATCCGCGCCCCGCGCAGCCAGCCCGGAGGATGATCCGTTCGTGCGTGAGATCGTGAAGCGATTCGACGGCCGGGTGACGAGGGTGAAGGAGGTCTCCGAGTGAAGGATCCGCTCAAGATGCTGCGCCAGGTGCAGCAGATGCAGGATCGCATGCAGAAAATGCAGAAGGAGCTCGAGTCGGAAACCGTGGAAGCGACTGCGGGCGGAGGCGCCGTCACGGTGGTCGCCACAGGGACGCAGAAATTGGTTTCGGTGCGCATCGATCCCGAGGCCGCGGGCGATCCGGAGATGCTGCAAGACCTGGTCGTCGCGGCCGTCAACGAAGCGATGGAAAAGTCGAAAGAGATGGCATCCGCGAAGATGCAGTCCGTCGCCACCGGCCTGGGACTTCCGCCCGGCCTCGTCTGACTCTGCATGCCTCAACTACCTGAACCGCTGGAGCGGCTGATCCAGGAGCTCTCCCGGCTGCCGGGCATCGGTCCGAAGACCGCGCAACGCCTCGCATTCCACCTTTTGCGTGCGGATCGCCAGCGGGCCGATTCGCTGGCCCAGGCGATCGAAGACGTCAAGGCGCGGATTGGCTATTGCGAGCGCTGCTACAACATCGCGGAGGGAAGTCTCTGCTGGATCTGCGCTTCGCCGCGGCGTGACGCGTCGGTATTGTGCGTGGTCGAGTCGGCGTTCGACGTGCTGGCCGTCGAGCGCACGTCCGAATACAGCGGTCTGTACTTCGTGCTGCACGGCGTGATCTCGCCGATCGACGGCATCGGGCCGGAGCAGATCCACGTCCAGCAGCTGCTGGACCGGGTGCGGGATGAGGCCATCAGCGAGGTCATCATCGCCACCGACGCGGACATCGAGGGCGAGGCGACGGCGCTCTACCTCCAGCGAGCGCTCTCGCCCTTCGCGGCCAGGGTCACCCGGCCCGCCCACGGGCTGCCCGTGGGGGGCGATCTCGAATACGCCGATGAGCTCACCCTGGCCAGGGCCATGGCCGGCCGGAGGACCTTCTAGCCCCCTTAACAGCCGGATTTGCAATCTCGACCTGAGCGCATGTAGAATTCGCAGGTTCCTCCACCGAACAGGTTTCGTGCGCCCTTTTGAGGGGCGGGAAGGCTGTCCGGCTCGGTAGGAGCCAGCACCTTGACAACTGAAGAGTGGGAAAGACTCTGAGAGTCTGAGAAGACTCAGGGCGAACGCTCTGGGTCCTCCGTTTTGGACGGAGAGTTTGATCCTGGCTCAGGGTTAACGCTGGCGGTGCGCATAACACATGCAAGTCGAGCGAGGGCTCATTTCCCGCAAGGGAGATGAGTTCCTAGCGGCGAACGGGTGAGTAACACGTGGGCAACCT
>WNGD01005997.1_pt1 | contig 12090 bp, 10 predicted proteins | sample 5400671 | NCBI WGS metagenome assembly WNGD01 (sample SAMN13153369, study PRJNA577476) | soil metagenome | isolation source: 40 cm soil or saprolite under grassland replicate 2 | place: USA:California | collected 2016-06-15
CTATGCGCTGATCCTGGTCGTGCCGGCATTGACCCGCTGGCGCACGGGCGCAGCGGATTGACCCGCGGACGATGCGCTCACCGCACTCGACGCGGGCGCAGAGGCAGAAGCTTCAGGTCTTATTGCGTCGGGCACGCCGCGGCGCCCTTGCCGCTCGATCGGAGCCCGGCATGGAGGCCCGCGGCCCGGCGGTGAGTTCGGCCTCGGCCCGAAGCCAATGTTCGAGCGCCTGCCCCTGGGGACAGCCCATTTGCTCCCAAATCAGATAGGCGCGCTCGGCGATGCTGTGGGATTCTTGCGTGCTCACGCGATCCTCCTGGTTGAAAATTACATGCGTTGGTCCCAGCCCCGGGGACTGTTTAGCGGTGATTCGCACGCAATCGCCGGTAGCCGATTCTTCCACCGCCGGAATTTTTTGGAATTTTACGGCTCCGGTCGATTCCGAACCGGATCCCGGGGCGGCGATTGCTTCGAAATATTCGCAGCCTCACGCTCCCGCGCGCAGGTGCTCGACGAACTGGCGCGCAAAGGGCGGCAGCTCGGCGAAGTTGCGGACGCAGATCGTCAGCTCGCGCGGGGCCCAAACATCGGTGAGCGCCACGGTCGCGACCGGCAGCATCTTGCTGCACGCGCAGCCGCAGCACGCGTCCGATGCGCGCCGCCTTCGCGGCGAGGAAGCGCTGCAGCGCGCTTCCCCGCTCCAGCCCGACGAAATCATGCTCGAGCACCCGGGCAAAGCCGATCTTGGTCCGCTTGGCGAGCGGGTGATCGCGGGCGACCACCAGCACGAACCGGTCGCGGCGGAACGGAAACGTTTCCAGCGTCCCGGCTTCCACCGTGCCGGCGACGATGCCGACGTCGCCGACGCCCTCGGCGATCAGGCCGACGATCTCGTCGCTCAGCCGCTCCTCCAGGTCGACGCTCACGTGCGGATGCGCGGAGAGAAACGAGCTCAGCGCTTCGGGCAGAAATTCGGTGAGCGCATTGGTGTTCGAGAACACCCGGATCTGGCCGGCGAAGCCGCCCGCGTAGGCGCCGAGGTCTTCGTGCAGACGCTCGGCCTGGCGCAGGATGCCGCGCGCATGCTGGAGCAGCGTGCGGCCGGCCTGGGTCGGCGCCACTCCCTGCCGGCCCCGCACCAGCAGCGCCGCCCCGAGCGCCCGCTCCATGTGGCGGACGCGCGTGCTGGCAGCGGCAAGCGCCAGATGCGCGCGCTCGGCGCCCTGGGTGATGCTCCCGGCCTCGACAATGTGGCGGAACAGGTTGAGGTCGACGAGGTCGAAGCGCATGGGACCCTTCCTGTTTGGCGAAGGCAGGCTATGCCAGATACGCATTGCGCTCGCAGTTTTCAGAGATATGTTTCGCCAACGGCGAAGTCAAAGCGCATCCGCGTGGGCCGGCCATGATTGCGGCCGATCGCTGTGCGCGCTGCGGGGATCCTGCGACAGCCACGGAGCGCGCGGGCTGCGCATTCCGGATGCCGCATTGCGGCCGCGACGCACATTCGCTACCAAAGCGTCCGGGGCGCGACATGCGAATGGGAGGATGACCAATGGCCGAGACTCGAACGCGGCCCCTCTCGCCTCACCTGCAGATCTACCGGCCGATGCTGACCATGCTGATGTCGATCGCCCACCGGGTGACCGGCGCGGCGCTGTATTTCGGCACGCTTTTGGTCGTCTGGTGGCTGATCGCGGCAGCTTCGGGGCCGAACTATTATGCGACGGTGCAATGGTTCATGGGCACCATCATCGGGCGGCTCGTCCTGTTCGGCTACACCTGGGCGCTGATCCACCACATGCTGGGCGGCGTGCGTCACTTGATCTGGGACACCGGCCGGGGCCTCGGCCCCGCCGAGCGCGAATGGCTCGCCCGCGCGAGCCTGTTCGGCTCGATCAGCCTGACCATGGTGCTGTGGATCGCCGGCGTGCTCATCGTCGGGGGAGCGGGCGGGCGATGATGGAGGTTCTCGCATGAGCTTGCGCACGCCGCTCGGGCACGTCCGCGGACTGGGCTCGGCAAAGTCGGGCACCAAGCAGTTCTGGCATCAGCGCCTCACCTCGGTGGCGAGCGTGCCGCTGTCGATCTTCTTCGTAGTGCTCGTGGTCTCCCTGATCGGCCGCAATCACGCCGCCGCCGTGCAGATCCTCGGCTCGGCCTGGATCGCCGTCCTGCTGCTGCTGTTCATCCTCACCATCGCCTACCACATGCAGATCGGCATGCAGGAGATCATCGAGGATTACGCGCACGGCGAACTTTCGAGGCTTGTTCTCCTGATCGCGAACACCTTCTTCTCGATCGCGATCGGGCTGGCGTCGGTCTTTGCGATCCTGAAGATCTCGTTCGGAGTGTGAGTCGATGGCCAATGCCGGTTCCGATGGCGCCGCGCCCATGGTGAACGGGCGCGCATACCCGATCGAGGACCATACCTACGACGTGGTCGTGGTGGGGGCCGGCGGCGCCGGGTTGCGCGCCGTGGTCGGCTGCAGCCGGGCGGGACTGCATACCGCCTGCATCACCAAGGTGTTCCCCACCCGCTCGCATACGGTCGCCGCCCAGGGCGGCATCTCGGCTGCGCTCGGCAACATGGGCGAGGACGACTGGCGCTGGCATATGTACGACACCGTCAAGGGCTCGGACTGGCTCGGCGACCAGGACGCGATCGAATACCTGTGCCGCAACGCGCCCGCCGCGGTCTACGAGCTAGAGCACTGGGGCGTGCCGTTCTCGCGCACTGAGGACGGCCGCATCTACCAGCGCCCGTTCGGCGGCATGACCACGCATTTCGGCAAGGGCACGGCGCAGCGCACCTGCGCGGCGGCCGACCGCACCGGCCACGCCATGCTGCACACGCTCTACGGCCAGGCGGTGCGCCAGGCCGCGGAGTTCTTCATCGAATATTTCGCCATCGATCTCATCGTGGACGACGAGGGCCGCTGCCGCGGCGTAGTGGCGCTGAAGCTCGACGACGGCACCGTGCATCGGTTCCGGGCGCGAACCACGATTCTGGCCACCGGCGGCTACGGCCGCACGTATTTCTCGTGCACGTCCGCCCACATCTGCACCGGCGACGGCAACGGCATGGTGCTGCGCGCCGGCCTGCCGCTGCAGGACATGGAGTTCGTGCAGTTCCACCCGACCGGCATCTACGGCGCGGGCTGCCTGATCACCGAAGGCGCCCGCGGCGAGGGCGGCTATCTGGTCAATTCCGAGGGCGAGCGGTTCATGGAGCGCTATGCGCCCTCGGCCAAGGATCTGGCGTCGCGGGACGTCGTATCGCGGTCGATGACGATCGAGATCCGCGAGGGTCGCGGCGTGGGCAAGCACAAGGACCACATCTATCTTCACCTCGATCATCTGGACCCGGCGGTCCTGCACGAAAGATTGCCGGGGATCGCGGACTTGGCGCGGATCTTCGCCGGCGTGGACATGGCCAAGGAGCCGATCCCGGTGCTGCCGACGGCGCACTACAACATGGGCGGCATCCCGACCAATCATCACGGCGAAGTGCTGACCAAGAAGAACGGCGGCGTGGACGCGGTGGTGCCCGGCCTGATGGCGCTCGGCGAGGCGGCTTGCGTCTCGGTCCACGGCGCTAACCGGCTCGGATCGAATTCGCTGATCGATCTCGTGGTGTTCGGCCGCGCGGCGGCGGAGCGTTGCGCCGAGACGATCACGCCGGGCGAAGGCCAGCCGGAGCTGCCGAAGGATTCCGCGGAACGGCCGCTCTCGCGGCTCGACCGCTTCCGCCATGCCGCGGGCTCGGCCCCAACCGCGGAGCTGCGGTTGCGCATGCAGAGGGTGATGCAGACCAATTGCGCGGTATTCCGGACCGGCCACGTTCTCGAGGAAGGCCACAAGCTCATCCACGACGTCCACGGCGCGGTCTCCGACGTGAAGGTCACCGACCGGTCGCTGATCTGGAACTCGGATCTGATCGAGACGCTCGAGTTCGACAATCTGATCGCGCAGGCGGTGGTGACGATGGATTCCGCGCTCAATCGCACGGAAAGCCGCGGGGCGCACGCGCGCGAGGATTTTCCCGAGCGCGACGACAAGAACTGGATGAAGCACACCCTGGCCTGGCTCGACGAGAAGGCCAACGTGCGAATCGACTATCGCCCGGTCCACGCCTACACCCTGACCAACGACGTCGCCTATATCGAACCGAGGAAGCGAGTGTACTGAAGATGGTCGAGATCGCGCTGCCGAAGAACTCGAGGCCGACCGAGGGCAAGACCTGGCCGCATGCCGCCGGCGCGCGCGAGGAGCGAGAATATCGGATCTATCGCTACAACCCCGAGGACGGCAAGAATCCCCGGATCGATACTTATTTCGTCGACCTCGAGGACTGCGGGCCGATGGTGCTCGACGCGCTGATCTGGATCAAGAACAAGATCGATCCGACGCTCACCTTCCGCAGGTCGTGCCGCGAGGGCGTGTGCGGCAGCTGCTCGATGAATATCGACGGCACCAACGGGCTCGCCTGCACCCGCGGCATGGACGAGATCAAGGGCACGGTGCGCGTCTATCCGCTGCCCCACATGCCCGTGGTCAAGGACCTGGTGCCGGATCTCACGGTGTTCTACGCGCAATATGCCTCGATCGAGCCGTGGCTGAAGACCGACACCGCCGCGCCCGAAAAGGAATGGCGGCAGACGCACGAAGACCGCGCCAAGCTCGACGGGCTCTACGAGTGCATCCTGTGCGCCTGCTGCACCACGAGCTGCCCGAGCTATTGGTGGAACGGCGATCGCTATCTCGGGCCCGCCGTGCTGCTCCAGGCGCGCCGCTGGCTGGTCGACAGCCGCGACGAGGCGACCGGCGAGCGGCTCGATGAGCTCGAGGATCCGTTCCGGCTCTATCGCTGCCACACGATTCTCAACTGCTCGAAGGCCTGCCCCAAGGGCCTCAACCCGGCGAAAGCCATCGCCGAGATCAAGATGATGATGGTGGAACGCCAGCTGTGAGGTCCACCTCCCGGGAGGGGAGGTCGCCGGGCGCAGCCCGGCGGGTGGGGCGACCCCACCCGGCTCGACGCTCTCGCGTCTCGCCACCCTCCCCGTCGGGGAGGGATCAGGCCGGCTTGAGCAGGCGCGACTGCACGTCGAGCATGGCGGTCGCGACCCCGGTGCTGTCGGCCATGAGCTCGCGCATGATCGACATCGGGGTGGGATGCGGAGCCTCGACCTCGCCGACGACGCTGCCGAAATCGAACGTGAGCTCCGCGTCGAATTTCAGCGCGAGCTGCTGCATGCGCCGGTTCTCGGCGAGACACGTCATGTGCAGCAATTTGATCTGGCGGTTGCGCGCGGCGAGCAGCGTGCGCTCGAGCAGGGCCGTCCCCACCCCGTGGCTCTGCCATGGCTTCTCGATACTGAACGCCGCCTCGGCCTCGTTGCCGGCCCCGAGCGGACGCAGCTCGGCCGCGCCGCGCAGCACGCCGTCCACGAAGAACCCGTGGATCACCGCCTCGCTCAGCCTGGAAGGCTCCGAGTACGTGGAGATGAACTCATCGGAGACCGCGCCGCCGAACCGGTTGCGCCGGCTCTCGGCATCGAGACGCAGCAGATGTTGGCGATACAGCGGCGTTTCGCCGATCCACAGTTTGCGGACCGTGCCGCCGTCGATCAGATGTTCATGCATTCGGGTCTCCTGACGTTGGACGTCTGCAAGACCCTCCGGACTTCCTCTTCCTAGACCAGCGACCGAAACCGTCGAATCGCCGCCGCAGAGCTAATATTGCGATGCAGCAAAAGCGTGACAAGGGCATCACAGGATGGTGATGGGCATCGCCAGCTGATTTTCTGGCAGAAACGCATGCCTGCCATGACTTTGACGCCCCGGCGCCGAAAAAAGCGCCACGCCTGAGCAAAAGATAGCCGCTTGTCCGATGCTGTGGGCCCCGGCTATGCCTGCCGCTCCAGCCTCATCCTCCCCGCACTGGATCTCCTCATGATCGGCACAGTCGGCGAGCGTTATCGCGCGCTCTTGGCAGCAGGCGAGATCGAGCGCGATCCCGGCCAGGAAAGCGTGGTCTCCAAGCTCGGCGCGCTCGAAGCGCGGCTCGAGCAGCATCGGCTCGCGCAAAAATCCTCGGCGCTCGGCTGGCTGTTCGGCCGCCGTGCGCGCAACGGCGGACCGGTCAAAGGCCTCTACGTCCACGGCGGAGTCGGTCGCGGCAAGACCATGCTGATGGACCTGTTCTTCGCCTCGGCCGCGATCGGGCGCAAGCGCCGCGCGCATTTCCACGAGTTCATGATCGACGTGCACACCCGCATTCACGCATGGCGCCAGCGGCGCAAGCGAGGCGAGGTCAAGGGCGAGGATCCGATCCCGCCGGTCGCGGCGGCGCTCGCCGAGCAAGCGGGCCTGCTGTGCTTCGACGAGCTCAACGTCACGGATATCGCCGATGCGATGATCCTGGGCCGCCTGTTCACGGAGCTGTTCGAGCACGGAGTGATCGTGGTCGCCACTTCCAATGTGCCGCCCGACGAGCTCTATCGGGAGGGTCTCAATCGCGCGCTGTTCCTGCCGTTCGTGGCGCTGATCGAGCGGCATATGGACGTGGTCCGTCTCGATGCCCGCACCGATTTCCGGCTGGAGAAGCTGGCGAGCGCTCCGGTCTGGCACGTCCCGGCGGGCGCGGCCGCCGACGCGGCGCTCGCGGCGACCTGGCGGCAACTGACCGGCTCCGATCCGGCAGGCCCGCAGGAATTCGCCGTCCATGGGCACATCCTGCGCGTGTCAAAGGCCGCCAGGGGCGCCGCATGGCTGTCGTTTCCGGAATTATGCGGCAATGCGCTCGGCGCCGCAGATTATCTCAAGCTCGCCCACGAGTTTCACACCATCCTGCTCGACGGCATTCCGGTCATGGACTACGAGCGCAGAAATGAAGCCAAGCGTTTCATCACGCTCATCGACACGCTGTACGACCGAGCCGTCAAGCTCGTGGCATCGGCGCAGGCCGAGCCCGAGGTGCTGTATTCGGCAAGCACCGGCTTCGAGGCCCGGGAATTCGCTCGCACCGCATCGCGACTGATCGAGATGCGCTCGCGATCGTATCTGGCACTGCCGCACGGACGGCGGCGACGCGAGCCCGAGGGCATCGTCGAGACCTGAACGGCTGCGGTCGACTTGAATGGCCGGCTTGAACCGGCTAATCACCCGGCACGGGCCGTTCGGCCGTCTCGACCAGCCGCCGCCGCATTTCAGTCGGCAACCCGGCTCCTGCGGCGGCGTCCTGCCGAAGCAAGTTGCAAGGCCATAGCATCCCGGGATTTTCGATATGGCGCGAAACAGGATCGCATTGATCGGTGCCGGCCAGATCGGCGGCACGCTGGCACATCTGATCGGGCTCAAGGCGCTCGGCGACGTGGTTTTGTTCGACGTGATCGAAGGCATTCCCCAGGGCAAGGCGCTCGATCTGGTCGAATCCTCGCCGATCGAAGGCTTCGACGCGCGGTTTGCCGGAGCCCAGTCCTACGATGCCATCGAAGGCGCGGACGTGTGCATCGTCACCGCCGGCGTGCCGCGCAAACCGGGAATGAGCCGTGACGATCTCCTGGGGATCAACATCAAGGTGATGGAGCAGGTCGGCGCCGGCATCAAGAAATACGCGCCCAACGCCTTCGTCATCTGCATCACCAATCCGCTCGATGCCATGGTCTGGGTGCTGCAGAAGAGCTGCGGGCTGCCGAAGAACATGGTCGTCGGCATGGCGGGCGTGCTGGATTCCGCGCGGTTCCGCTATTTCCTGGCTGACGAGTTCAACGTGTCGGTGGAGGATGTGACTGCGTTCGTGCTCGGCGGCCACGGCGACACCATGGTGCCGCTGGTGCGCTATTCCAGCGTCGCCGGCATTCCCATTCCGGATCTCATCCGAATGGGCTGGACCTCGCAGACCCGGATCGATGCCGTCGTGCAGCGGACCCGCGACGGCGGCGCGGAGATCGTCAATCTGCTGAAGACCGGCTCGGCGTTCTATGCGCCGGCGTCGTCCGCCATCGCCATGGCGGAGAGCTATTTGCGCGATCGCAAGCGGGTGCTGCCGTGCGCCGCGTTCCTCAACGGCGAATACGGCGTGCGCGGATTTTACGTCGGAGTTCCGGTCGTGATCGGCGCCAAGGGCGTCGAGCGCGTTGTCGAAATCGAGCTCGGCGGCGCGGAACGTGAGATGTTCGATCGCTCGGTCACCGCGGTGCAGAGCCTGGTCGACGCCTGCAAGAAGATCGCTCCGGATCTCGGCAAATGAGCTGAACCTGCCGTACCGATCGGAGTTCCGGATTTCATGGATATTCACGAATATCAGGCCAAAGCGGTGTTGCACGAATTCGGCGTGCCGGTCCCGCGCGGCATTCCGGCATTCACGGCCGGGGAGGCGGTGCTGGCCGCGGAAAAGCTCGGCGGCCCGGTGTGGGTGGTCAAGGCGCAGATCCACGCCGGCGGCCGCGGCAAGGCCGGCGGCGTGAAGGTCGTCAAATCGCTCGACGCGGTGCGCTCGGAAGCGGAGCGGCTCCTGGGCTCGACGCTCATCACCGAGCAGACCGGGCCGGAGGGCAAGCTCGTGAGCCGCCTCTACGTCGAGGAAGGCTCGGCGATCGATCGCGAATACTATCTCTCGGCCGTGGTCGATCGCGCCAGCGGCCGCGTCGCCGTCGTGGTCTCGACCGAAGGCGGCGTGGAGATCGAGGAAGTCGCGCGCACACATCCCGACAAGATCGTCACCTTCGCGGTCGATCCGATCATGGGAATCCTCCCGCACCATGGCCGCCAAGTCGTCGGGGCGCTCGGGCTGGGAAACGAAGCCGCTGCGCAGGCCGGGCGCATTCTGGCCCAGCTCTACGCGGCCTTCCTGGCCAAGGACATGAGCCTGCTCGAGATCAATCCGCTGGTGCTGACCAAGTCCGGGACGCTCATCTGCCTCGACGCCAAGATCGGTTTCGACGACAACGCGCTCTACCGCCACCCCGATATCTCGGCGCTGCGCGACTTGGGCGAAGAAGACGAGAAGGAGATCGCCGCCTCCCGGCACGACCTCAATTACATCGCGCTCGACGGCTCGATCGGCTGCATGGTCAACGGCGCCGGCCTTGCCATGGCGACGATGGATATCATCAAGCTCTACGGCGGCGCGCCCGCGAATTTCCTCGACGTCGGCGGCGGGGCCTCCAAGGAAAGAGTAAGCGCCGCGTTCAAGATCATCACCGCCGATCCGAAGGTGAAGGGCATTCTGGTCAACATCTTCGGCGGCATCATGCGCTGCGACATCATCGCGGAAGGCGTGATCGCCGCCGTCAAGGAGGTCGGCCTGAAAGTGCCGCTGGTGGTGCGGCTCGAAGGCACCAACGTCGAAATCGGAAAGAACATCATCGCCGACTCCGGCCTCAACGTCATTCCGGCGGACGATCTCGATGACGCCGCGCAGAAGATCGTCGCGGCCGTGAAGGAAGGCCGCTGATGCCGGTGCTGGTCGACAAGAACACCCGGGTGCTGTGCCAGGGATTTACCGGCCGCAACGGCACGTTCCATTCCGAACAGGCAATCGCCTACGGCACCCGGATGGTCGGCGGCACCGCGCCGGGCAAGGGCGGCTCCATCCACCTCGGCCTGCCGGTGTTCGACACCGTCGCCGAAGCCCGCCGGGAGACCGACTGCGATGCCAGCGTCATCTACGTCCCGCCGCCGGGCGCCGCGGACGCGATCTGCGAGGCGATCGACGCCGAGATCCCGCTGATCGTGTGCATCACCGAAGGCATCCCGGTGCTCGACATGGTGAAGGTGAAGCGGGCTCTGCAGGGATCGAAATCGCGGCTGATCGGACCGAATTGCCCGGGAATCATGACCGCGGGAGAATGCAAGATCGGCATCATGCCCGGGAAAATCTTCAGTCGCGGAAAGGTCGGCATCGTGTCTCGCTCGGGCACGCTGACCTACGAGGCCGTCTATCAGACCACCCGCGAGGGATTGGGCCAGACCACCGCGATCGGCATCGGCGGCGATCCGGTCAAGGGCCTGGAATTCATCGACGTGCTGGAGCTGCTGCTGGGCGACGCCGAGACCGAGGCGATCGTGCTCATCGGCGAGATCGGCGGCACCGCCGAGGAGGAGGCCGCCCACTTCATCCGCGACGCGGCCAAGCGCGGTCGCCGCAAGCCGGTGATCGGCTTCATCGCCGGACGGACCGCTCCACCCGGGCGCCGCATGGGCCATGCCGGAGCCATCATCTCCGGGGGCACGGGCGACGCGGAATCGAAGATCGAGGCGATGCAGAGCGCCGGCATTCGCGTCTCGCCGTCGCCGGCGCGGATCGGCAAGACGCTCGTCGAACTACTGAAAGCCTGATTCACCGCTTGCAACTTTTTCCGATCCCAACGACAACATCCATAGTAAAAGGGGCATCGCCGGACCTCGGCCGGCAATCGGGATGGGCCGCGGCATAGAGCTCGCGGCGCCCAGGATGGGAATCCGCCACATGTCTCGCCAGGACGCCAACGCTGCATTCGCTCGCACCTCGTTCCTGTACGGCGGCAACGCCGCCTATATCGAAGATCTCTATGCCCGCTATGAGAACGATCCGGCTGCGATCGACGGCGAGTGGAGGGCGTTCTTCGAGAGCCTGCGCGATGGATCGGCCGAGGTTCTCAAGAGCGCCCACGGTCCTTCCTGGAAGCGACCGAATTGGCCGATTCCGGCGCGCGACGAGTTGGTCTCGGCACTCGACGGCTATTGGCTCGAGACCGACAAGGGGGTCTCGGACAAGATCAAGGCACGCGCGCAGGCCGCGGGCGCGGAGCTCACCGAAGCGCAGGTCCAGCGCGCCACCCGGGATTCGGTGCGGGCCTTGATGCTGATCCGCGCCTACCGGATCCGCGGGCATTATCACGCCAATCTCGATCCGCTCGGGCTCGAGCCGCCGAAGGATACCGAGGAGCTCGACCCGCGCTCGTACGGGTTCACCGAGGCCGATTACGACCGCAGGATCTTCATCGACCACGTGCTGGGGCTGGATTTCGCCAGCTTGCGCGAAATCGTCGCCATTCTGCAGCGGACCTATTGCCAGACGCTCGGCGTCGAATTCATGCACATCGCCGACCCGGCGCAGAAGGCCTGGATTCAGGAACGCATCGAGGGACCCGACAAGGAGATCACCTTCACGCGCGAAGGCAAGCGCGCCATCCTCAACAAGCTGGTCGAGGCGGAAGGCTTCGAGAAATTCCTCGACGTCAAATATACGGGGACCAAGCGCTTCGGCATCGATGGGGCGGAATCGGTCGTGCCGGCGCTCGAGCAGATCATCAAGCGCGGCGGTGCGCTCGGGGTCGAGGAGATCGTGCTCGGCATGGCGCACCGTGGTCGGCTCAACGTCCTGGCTCAGGTCATGGGCAAGCCGCACCGGGCGATCTTTCACGAATTCAAGGGCGGGTCGTGGACCCCCGACGAGGTCGAAGGCTCCGGCGACGTCAAATATCACCTCGGCGCCTCCTCGGATCGCGAGTTCGACGGCAACCGCGTGCATCTGTCGCTGACCGCCAATCCCTCGCACCTCGAGATCGTAGACCCCGTGGTGCTGGGGAAGGTCCGCGCCAAGCAGGAGCAGCACGACGATCATATCGAGCGCATCTCGGTGCTGCCGCTCTTGATCCACGGCGACGCGGCATTCGCCGGCCAGGGCGTGGTCGCCGAATGCTTCGGCCTCTCCGATCTGCGCGGCTATAGAACCGGCGGCTCGCTGCATGTCATCATCAACAACCAGATCGGGTTCACCACCTATCCGCGCTACAGCCGATCCTCGCCGTATCCCTCCGACGTCGCCAAGATGATCGCGGCGCCGATCTTTCACGTGAACGGCGACGACCCGGAGGCGGTGGTGTTCGCCGCCAAGGTGGCGATCGAGTACCGGCAGAAATTCCACAAGCCGGTCGTCCTCGACATGTTCTGCTACCGGCGCTACGGGCACAACGAGGGCGACGAGCCCATGTTCACCCAGCCGCTGATGTACAAGAAGATCCGCGCGCATCCGTCGACACTGGAAATTTATTCGAAGAAGCTGATCGCCGAGGAAATCGTCACCGAAGGCGAGGTCGAGAA
>WNGD01005645.1_pt1 | contig 12089 bp, 3 predicted proteins | sample 5400671 | NCBI WGS metagenome assembly WNGD01 (sample SAMN13153369, study PRJNA577476) | soil metagenome | isolation source: 40 cm soil or saprolite under grassland replicate 2 | place: USA:California | collected 2016-06-15
GGTCGTTTCGCCACAAGCGGTCGCCTGAATCGATACACTCTGCAATAGAGATGTCTCAACGTTGCTATATCGGCAATCGGAGCTGAGTTTTTAAGAATCTGCTCGGTAACAGGCAGAGTCGTTCTGCGGCTGTTTACACTCTTCTTTAGGGGATCTGGCAAGATCGGGGCAATCCGAAGCGTGCTGGCATTCTCCGCTCCCCGCGAGAGGGTGCAATTAGAAAGTGGGAGTCGATTCACGCTGCCGTGAACTGATCGAACTATTCTTGTGAACTTTGTGGCCACCAAAGACGACCTAGCAATCAGGAGGCGATGATACGTCTTCGAAGTTCAGGCTTTAGCCTGCTCGCGCCGTGCAGCCTGAAGGCTGAACTCCAAACCTGGCGATCGGGCCGGGCTGCCCACATCGATGCGAAGGGCCGGATAAAAAGCGAAAGCCCCAGCGCGTACGCTGGGGCTTTCGCATCATTAAATCCCGGCGACGACCTACTCTCCCACGTCGTTGCCAACGCAGTACCATCGGCGCTGGAGGGCTTAACTGCCGTGTTCGGGATGGGAACGGGTGTAACCCCTCCGCCAAAGCCACCGGAAACTCAAAAAATCTCTGGTTACGACCGGGTTCAGAGTGCCGTCGTGCGTTTTCCTCTCGGATTTTCAAAAGGGGTAAATTTTATGGTCAAGCCTCACGACCGATTAGTACTGGTAAGCTTCGTACGTTGCCGCACTTCCACACCCAGCCTATCACCTGGTAGTCTTCCAGGGGTCTTCAGTCCCCCGAAGGGGAAGGGATATCTTATCTCGGGGTGGGTTTCACGCTTATATGCTTTCAGCGTTTATCCCGTCCGAACTTAGCTATCCAGCTATGCCGTTGGCACGACAACTGGTGCACTAGAGGTTCGTCCATCCCGGTCCTCTCGTACTAAGGATAGCTCCCCTCAAATATCCTACGCCCACCACAGATAGGGACCGAACTGTCTCGCGACGTTCTAAACCCAGCTCACGTACCGCTTTAATGGGCGAACAGCCCAACCCTTGGAAGCTTCTTCACCTCCAGGATGCGATGAGCCGACATCGAGGTGCCAAACCTTGCCGTCGATATGAACTCTTGGGCAAGATCAGCCTGTTATCCCCGGCGTACCTTTTATCCGTTGAGCGATGGCCCTTCCATACAGAACCACCGGATCACTAAGTCCTGGTTTCCCACCTGCTCGACTTGTATGTCTCGCAGTCAAGCGTGCTTATGCCTTTACACTCCACGGCTGATTTCCAAACAGCCTGAGCACACCTTCGAGCGCCTCCGTTACAGTTTAGGAGGCGACCGCCCCAGTCAAACTACCCGTCAAGCAATGTCCCTCGCCCGGATAACGAGCGGAGGTTAGTATCTCAGTACAATAAGAGTGGTATCTCACCGTCGGCTCCCTGCAGGCCGAGACCCACAGTTCAAAGCCTCCCACCTATCCTGCGCATACCGCACCGGGATACATTGCTAAAGTGTAGTAAAGGTGCACGGGGTCTTTCCGTCTAGTGGCGGGTAACCGGCATCTTCACCGGTATTACAAATTCGCTGAGTCACTCGTTAAGACAGTCGTCAGATCGTTACGCCATTCGTGCAGGTCGGAACTTACCCGACAAGGAATTTCGCTACCTTAGGACCGTTATAGTTACGGCCGCCGTTCACCGGGGCTTCAATTCAGAGCTTCTTCCCGATTGCTCGGGAATGACCCCTCCTTTTAACCTTCCGGCACCGGGCAGGCGTCACACCCTATACATCGATTTTTTGTCTTTGCAGAGTGCTGTGTTTTTAGTAAACAGTCGCCTGACGCTATTCGCTGCAGCCCACTTCGGCTTCATCTGCGAGAGACTACACCTAGCGTGGGCACTCCTTCTCCCGAAGTTACGGAGCTAGTTTGCCGAGTTCCTGAACGAGTGTTCTCTCAAGCGCCTTAGGATTCTCTCCTCATCTACCTGTGTCGGTTTACGGTACGGTCACCTGTGTGACTCGCTAGAGGTTTTTCTTGGCAGCATGGAGTCGGCTGGTTTTAGCCTTACGGCCCCCGTCGCTTCTCGGAGTTAATGTCCAGCTGGATTTGCCTGGCCAGACCTCCTACGAGCTTGGCCCTCCACTTCCAATCGGAGGGGCAGCCTATCCTTCCGCGTCACCCCATCGCTGGTAACGCCACACGGGTGGTTGCCGAATGTTGACGGCATTCCCATCGCCTACGTCTTTCGGCCTCGGCTTAGGGCCCGACTGACCCTGGGCGGATTAACCTTCCCCAGGAAACCTTAGATTTTCGGCGTCGCGGGTTTTCACCGCGATTATCGCTACTTATGCCGGCAGGGTCTCTTCCAATGCCTCCACTATCCGTTGCCGGATGGCTTCGCAGGCCTATGGAATGCTCCCCTACCACTACTACCTTGCGGTAGGTAATTCACAGCTTCGGTAGTGGGCTTAAGCCCCGTTGAATTGTCGGCACGGAAGCACTTGACCAGTGAGCTGTTACGCTTTCTTTAAAGGATGGCTGCTTCTAAGCCAACCTCCTGGTTGTCGGAGTGCTTCCACATCCTTTCCCACTTAGCCCACATTTAGGGACCTTAGCTGGTGATCTGGGTTCTTTCCCTCTCGACTATGAAGCTTAGCCCCCACAGTCTGACTCCTGAGATCACAATGTCCGGCATTCGGAGTTTGGTTGGATTCGGTAACCCTGTAAGGCCCCTAGTCCATTCAGCTCTCTACCACCGGGATTGAAAGTCTCAAGGCTAGCCCTAAAGCTATTTCGGGGAGAACGAGCTATAACTGAGTTTGATTAGCCTTTCACCCCTACCCTCAGCTCATCCAAGCTGTTTTCAACCAACACTGGTTCGGACCTCCGGTAGGTGTTACCCTACTTTCATCCTGGCCAAGGGTAGATCACTCAGCTTCGCGTCTATTCCATGCAACTGAATCGCCCTGTTCGGACTCGCTTTCGCTACGGCTTCACCTTGCGGCTTAACCTTGCTGCATAGAATAACTAGCCGGCTCATTATGCAAAAGGCACGCGGTCAGCTGTACCCGATCCGAAGACCGAGCCTTGGCCTCCCACTGCTTGTAAGCATGCGGTTTCAGGTACTATTTCACTCTCCTAGCAGGAGTTCTTTTCACCTTTCCCTCACGGTACTGGTTCACTATCGGTCGAAGGATAGTATTTAGCCTTGGGAGATGGTCCTCCCGGATTCCCACAGGATTCCACGTGTCCCGTGGTACTTGGGTGTGCCGCCCAGAAAGTCCGCTTCATTTCGCCTACCGGACTGTCACCGTCTATGGTGAGCCTTTCCAGGACTCTTTGGCTATGAATCGGATTGGTAACTTTCCGACAGACCTGCAAGTCCGTCCGGCGACATCCCGCTACCCCCCATACACAACGCTTGCAGGCTTGAACATGTACGGGGTTTGGGCTCTTCCCTCTTCGCTCGCCGCTACTGGGGGAATCACTGTTGTTTTCTTTTCCTCCGGGTACTGAGATGGTTCACTTCCCCGGGTTCGCTTCTCGCTCCCTACTTTACTCAGGAGCGGATATCCCGAAATTACTCAGGATCCCTTTGAAGGATTCGGAAATCCCCAGGTCATAGCCCGTTTGCGGCTACCCGAGGCTTATCGCAGCTTACCACGTCCTTCATCGCCTTCCTTCGCCAAGGCATCCACCGCATGCCCTTAGTAGCTTGACCATAAAATTTACTCCGCTTGAAATTCCCAAGAGGAATTTCCTCCGGACGCAAATCCAATGGTCCACTCTTTTTTTTACCCGTCGTAACCAGATTGTCAAAGATCGCTAGATCCGGCCTGTGCCGGAAATCAAAGACTCCGGTCGAAGCCCTTGATTTCAGGCGCGGCTGGTGGAGGTAAGCGGGCTCGAACCGCTGACCCCCTGCTTGCAAAGCAGGTGCTCTTCCAGCTGAGCTATACCCCCCCAAATCGCTGGTGGGCCTAGGTAGAGTCGAACTACCGACCTCACCCTTATCAGGGGTGCGCTCTAGCCAACTGAGCTATAGGCCCATCTCCCGGCCAAACCCCGCAATTGACGCCAAGGAGACGCGGGGCCAAGAAGCTCGAAGAATTTCGTTCAGCGACCATATAGCCGCGTAGTCTCACAAAATGCCCTGCAAACCTAGATCTCTGGAAACTAGATAGGCGTGCTGGGAAAACCACTCTGGAGCTTCGCAAAACCATCGGCTTTGGAAGCTCAGAATCCTTTAGAAAGGAGGTGATCCAGCCACAGGTTCTCCTACAGCTACCTTGTTACGACTTCACCCCAATCATGGATCATACCTTAAGCGCCTGCCTCCTTGCGGTTGGCCCAGCGATTTCTAGTACAACCCACTTTCGTGATGTGACGGGCGGTGTGTACAAGGCCCGGGAACGTATTCACCGCGGCGTTCTGATCCGCGATTACTAGCGATTCCGACTTCATGCAGTCGAGTTGCAGACTGCAATCCGAACTGAGACCGGCTTTTTGGGATTAGCTCCCCCTCGCGGGTTGGCGACCCTCTGTGCCGGCCATTGTAGCACGTGTGTAGCCCGGGACGTAAGGGCCATGAGGACTTGACGTCATCCCCACCTTCCTCCCCGTTTTCCGGGGCGGTTCCCTTAGGGTGCCCAGCGTTACCTGATGGCAACTAAGGGTAAGGGTTGCGCTCGTTGCGGGACTTAACCCAACATCTCACGACACGAGCTGACGACAGCCATGCAGCACCTCGATAACCGTCTCCGAAGAGAACCCCCTGTTTCCAGGAGTAGCAGTTACCGTTCGAGCCCCGGTAAGGTTCTTCGCGTTGCGTCGAATTGAACCACATGCTCCACCGCTTGTGCGGGCCCCCGTCAATTCCTTTGAGTTTCAGTCTTGCGACCGTACTCCCCAGGCGGGGCACTTAACGTGTTAACTCCGGCACCGGGGGACTCAATACCCCCGACACCAAGTGCCCATCGTTTAGGGCTAGGACTACCGGGGTATCTAATCCCGTTCGCTCCCCTAGCTTTCGCGCCTCAGCGTCAGTCACTGTCCAGGTAGCCGCCTTCGCCACCGGTGTTCCTCCCAATATCTACGCATTTCACCGCTACACTGGGAATTCCACTACCCCCTCCAGGACTCAAGCAAAGCAGTTTCAGATGCAATTCCCAAGTTAAGCCCGGGGCTTTCACATCTGACTTGCCATGCCGCCTACGCGCCCTTTACGCCCAGTAATTCCGAACAACGCTAGCCACCTCCGTATTACCGCGGCTGCTGGCACGGAGTTAGCCGTGGCTTCCTCCGGGGGTACAGTCCGTGTCCTGCTTACGCAGAACATTTCGTCCCCCCTGACAGGAGTTTACGACCCGAAGGCCTTCATCCTCCACGCGGCGTTGCTGCGTCAGGCTTTCGCCCATTGCGCAAAATTCCCCACTGCTGCCTCCCGTAGGAGTCTGGACCGTGTCCCAGTTCCAGTGTGGCCGTACGCCCTCTCAGGCCGGCTACTGATCGTCGCCTTGGTGGGCCGTTACCTCACCAACTAGCTAATCAGACGCGAACCCCTCCTCAAGCGACCGAAGCCTTTGATCCCCAGGACATGCGCCCCAGGGATCTTATGCGGTATTAGCCCCGCTTTCGCGGGGTTATTCCCCACTCGAGGGTAGGTTGTTCACGTGTTACTCACCCGTCTGCCACTCTACTTGTGGAGTTGCCCCCACTTTCGTGTTCGACTTGCATGTGTTACGCACGCCGCCAGCGTTGATTCTGAGCCAGGATCAAACTCTCCAATTAACTCGAAGAGTCCCGAATCCGTTGATTCAGGTTTTTAGGTGTTTCTGGGTTCTTTCAAAGGAATGATTTTCTGCACGCACTATCTAGTTTTCAAAGATCTAGGTAATCGCAAATAATACGAACTGACTTCGTACTTGTCAAGTCTGGATTTAAAAAAATCTAAAAGTCTGCGATGGGAGGACAGCAGTCGTGTCTGCGTGCCTCCGCCCCGGATTTTTTACGTGGGCCGTCCGGACTTGCTTGCCGGAGCCTCTTCTGCCAGACCCGCTACCCGCATTCGTAGCAGACGGCGGTTAACCTCCGACACCTTCTCAAGTGCGCCCCACCAGCGGCTGTAGTTCTCCAGGTATCGGCGAACCACCGGCAGCATTTCTTCTGACAGAAAAATCTGCTCGGTCTTACCAGGCTTGAGGGTCACGACAAGGTAGTGAGCCGGCCCATGCCCCTCCGTGTTCACGCAATGGCACGTAGGTTTCCCGCACCGGCGGTATCGAGTCACCAGGCTGCCGCGAACGATTTGCTGAAAGGGAGGGAGACCGGAGGCAAGCGTGTAGCGGCGTTCCAGCAACTTCTTTGCCCGGCCCTTAGTCGACATGACTGACATTCTAAAAATAGTCAGACGCAAAGTCAATACAAGGTTCCCGGCCTACTTACCGTAAGCTTCAGGCCACCACTAAAAAATCGACATACCGCGGGGCCGTATGCCGCCTCGTTCAAGTGGACCATTGCTCGGCGGTCAACCACGCGGCGCCTCACCCTACGGTCCGGCTGGATTGTCTCACTCCTTCTCAGACCTTAGCCTCTTGATTTCCTTGCAGGAAGCCTCTCAAACCCTATAATATTTCCAATGGTTCAAGCGACATTACGGGCAGATCCGGGAGTCTCGCCTGTTTGCGCGCGAGGGTGTTTGTTTCATGAACTGTCCGCATTGCCATACTGAAAACTCCGATAGCGCCGCCAGGTGCAAGCGATGCGGGAGAATCCTGAGCTTGTCCGATGACGGCCTCGAGGCCACGGTCAGGGCCGGCGCTGTTTCCGCCCCCCAAGGATCCTGGCGCTCCGCTTCCGGCAATCTTCTCGCTCTGGAGCCGGGCGCGGAGTTCGGCCCGCGCTACCGCATTCAATCGAGGCTCGGCCAGGGAGGCATGGGCGCGGTATACAAGGCACACGACAAGGAGCTCGATCGGACGGTTGCGCTCAAGCTGGTCCGCCCAAATTTGATGGCTGATCCGGAGACGATGCAGCGCTTCAAACAAGAATTGCTGCTGGCCAGCAAGATTTCCCACAAAAACATCCTGCGGATCCATGATTTAGGCGACGTCGAAGGCATCAAGTTCATCTCGATGGCTTATATCGAGGGCGAGGACCTGCACCAGCACTTGAAAAGGGAAGGGCGATTGCCGGTCGACCGGAGTATCGCGATCGCCCGTCAACTCTGCGAGGCCCTGGAAGCCGCTCACGCCGCAGGAGTCATGCACCGCGATCTGAAGCCCCAGAACGTGCTGATCGACCGGGAAGGCACCGCCTACGTTTCTGACTTCGGCCTCGCCAAATCGCTCAAAGCAGGTGGCGCCGGCATCACATACGCCGGCCAGTTCCTCGGCACGCCGGGCTACATGTCGCCCGAGCAAGTTGAAGGGGGGCCTCTGGACCATCGCAGCGACCTCTATGCGCTCGGGGTGATCCTCTATGAGATGGTAACGGGCGAGGTGCCTTTCATCGGTGAATCTACGCTCAAAGCGCTGTTCCTCAAGGAGCCGGCAAAGAATCCTAAGCTGGTCAACCCTGATCTGCCCGACTATTTGGCCCGCATCATATTGCGCTGCCTGGAGCGGGAGCCCTCGCAGCGCTACCAGAATGCACGCGAGGTTCTTAACGATCTCGAGGGAAAACACGCCTCCCGCGCGCGGGCTATCTTTTCAACGCATCTCCCGGGTCGCCGCTGGGCGATCGCGGCAACCGCGACCCTGTTCCTATCGCTTGGCGGCTACCTGTCGATCGACCGGGTATTTTTCCAGCAGTCCCGGAAACAGAGCGCTTCCGCCAAGCCTGTCGCTCTTGCGATCCTACCCTTCCGGAACGCCTCGAGCGATCCGGCGCTGGACTGGCTCGGACCAAGCCTCGCGGAGATGTTACGGACCGACATAGGACAGTCTCCATACCTGCGATCTGTTTCTTCCGATCGCCTTCATCAGATCTTCAAAGATTTACGATTGTCTGACAACACGGACTTCGATTCCGCTACGCTGGGGCGCCTGGCGGAATTCACCGGCGCCGACAGGCTGCTGACGGGGCAATATGTGAAAGCCGGCGACCGCATTCTTATAGATGCCACCATCGAGGACCCAAAGGGCCAGCGCTCGACTTTCCTGAAAGCCGAAGCTCCTGGCGAAAAAGAGTTGATAGCGGCTATCCGCGGGCTGGCACTCTCCGTGCAGCAGAACCTCGCTCTCTCTGCCGAGGTCGTTGGAGAGTTGCAGGCGAGGCCGCTTCAGCCTTCCTCAAAGTCCCTCACCGCCCTTCGAGAGTACAACGAAGGACTGCAGCTGGCTCGCCTCGGCAACCATTCCGAAGCTCTGAAACACTTCGAGGCTTCGACCAGGGAAGACCCCAGCTTCGCCATCGCCTATTCAAAACTGGGGCAAACCCATTCCACGCTCGGGCATACGCGCGAAGCGGAACAGGCTTCACGAGAGGCCGTGCGCCTGAGTGAGAACCTCCCCGAGCAGGAGAGATTCCTGATCCTTGCCAACCACGCCCGCATCGTAAACGATCTGGACAAGGCCATCGAGTCCTATGAAAACCTGACCAGGGCCCTGCCCGCGGATTCTCAGATCCATTTCGATCTGGCCGGGCTGTATGAATCCAAGGGTAAGTTTGATGCCGCGCGCGATCACTTTGTCAAAGCGTTGGAGGGGGACCCCAACTACGTGGACGCTCTTTGGGCTGTCGGCAGGGTCGAGATCAAGCGCAAGAACCCACAGGCTTCGCTCGTTCCCCTGACTCGTGCCCTCAGTCTCGCCATTGAGCTGGACAACCAGGAGGCAAAGGCAAACATTCTGAACGCGATCGGAGTCGCCTATAAGCGCCTTCACAAACCGGAGGACGCTTTGCGCTATTACCGGGAATCCCTCACTATCAAGCGCGAGCGCGGCGACACGAGAGGACTGGCTGCGAGCCTCAGCGAGGTCGCCCAGGTGGAAGCACAGTTGGGGCAGAAGGCCGAGGCATTGGCAAGCTACCAGGAAGCGCTCAAGCTGCGACGCGAAATCGGAGACAGCCAAGGGGTCGGCAACACGCTGATCGATCTCGGCGCCTTCTACCAGAATCGGGGTCAGTACGACGAGGCGCTGAAGCTTTACAAAGAGTCCCTTCAGTTACAGGTCGAGGTCGGCAACGAAAACTACGTGGCATTATGTCTGAGCAACATCGGCAACATCTATCTTTCGAAAGGACAGTACGAGGATGCGCGGACGTATTTTGAACGCGCCCTCCAGCTGAGTGAGAAATCCAAGATCCCCGCGGACATCGCAACCGCAGTCTACGACCTGGCGGATATCGCGACAAAAATGGGACAGTACGATCAGGCGCTGGCGGGCTACATGCGGTCGATCGAGCTTTGGCGCGGCGCCGACGACAGGCGGGGGGTCGCAATTGCATCCTACGGGATGGGCACGCTTTTCGAATATCAGGGACGTTACGAAGCGGCGCTGGACGCGAAGGAGGAAGCTCTCAAGATATTTCAGCAGATCGAGGACCGGAGCTTCTGGCTGGTCGAGATCCTGAGCGGCCGTGCAAACACGCTGGCTTTGGTCGGACGTTTTGACGAAGCCAAGAAGGACCTGGAAACGGCCCTGGATCTCGCACAAAAGCAACAGAACAGCCCTCTGGTCGCCCAGATACTGAACTTCCAGGGAGACCTTCTCTATTACGAAGGGGATTACACTTCCGCGCGGCGTCTGTACGATCAGGCCTTTCAGACGGCATCCCGGTCCGGCGCTCGGCAACTCACCCTGGTCTCAAAAATGAACCTGGCGAAGGTCGCCATCAGGGACGGCCACGCGCGGGCCGCGCTCAACAGCTTGGACGCGGTGGCGAAGGACGCGCACAGTTTAGGATTGAAATACGTTTCCATCGAATGCGCGATTCACCGCGGCGACGCCCTGGCGCAGTTGAGGGACTACGCGCGCGCCCGCCAGAATCTCGAGACAGCCGTGCAAAAGAGCGAAAACCTGGGGGCGCGAGCGCTACTGGTCCGGGCGCACTACGTACTGGCAAAGGTTTTCTTTTCAACCAGGAACGCTACGGAAGCTTCGTTTCACTCCAAAGAAGCCCTTCGACTCTTGGAGGAGATCCGCAAGGAGTTGCGCAGCGATACGTTACTGCAGCGCGAAGATCTCAAACCTATCGCAAAACGGATCCTCTCGTCCTCGAAGCCCTCCGTCTGGCCCTAAGTAAGTCCGTCGTGTCCGAACGGACCAGCAGGGGAGCAGAGGGGCGGAGGAGCACAGAGCAGCCCAGCCGCAACCAAAAACTTGGCGATTCTTTGCGTCTTCGCGTCTTCGTGGTAAAGACCCGACCCAATCCACCACGAAGACGCGAAGACTCGAAGAATCACGAAGAGTTTTCGGTCAGCGGAAAAATTCTTTCCAGCATGCAAAGGCTTTTCGAGTCAGTAGCACAGGAGATTCTTAGTACCATTTCCCATTCGCTCCTCTGCACCTCGGCTCCCCCGCTCCTCTGTCCCTCCGCCAGCTGTTCACGGCCTGACAAAGATAAGTGCCGTCACGGCCGGAATCTTGAAGGACGAAGTCGGATCTGACACCGCGGTCAGCACATGCAACCCGGGCGCCAGGTTGTCGGTGATCAGATTGTACATATAGATGTGGCATTCAATCCGGAAGATGTTTTCAGAATTGACCTTCGAGCGTACCTCATCCGGAAAGAGGGAGTTGCCGTCGATCCGCGCGACCCCCAAGCGCACGAACGCACCGGGAACAGTGTTTCCGAACTCGTCCTCGATGTGGATCTTTACCGGAAGTGTCCGCCCTCTTTGCACCACCGTGATCTGTGTCGGGTCGAGCGGCGGTAGAAAGGAAGCGGTCAAGGCCTCGGTCAGCGGCCCCAGATCCGCGGACACGTAGGCCGTAAAATTGTCGGTCGACTTGCCGCCTGTCCCGGGATCGACCCCCGGGGGGCCCAGGTCGAAACGTTCGAAGATGTTGTCTGGAAAATCACGGCAGCCCGGCAGCAAGATATCCTGCAGCGAGCGCGAATCGTGCAGAAACGCCGGCTGTATCGGGATCCGCCCTGAGTGCTTGATGTACGCAGAGTATTCCTTTTTGTAATCCACGCCCTTGGTCGGAATGAAATCCACAAGCTCATAGACGACGCACTTGCCCTTCTTGCCGTGATAGGAATTGCAGCTGGTTGTCGGGCTCGCAAAGGTCAGGTCGACTGGAAATACTTCCTGGGCTTTGACCGTTACGGTGTGCGTCCTGAGGGCGCCGCGCGGATAACTCAGGCGGAAAAAGGAGCTGCCGAAGTCGAAAACCCGGCTGGCGACGTCATCCGCAGTGCCAAAAACTCCGTCCGGTCCCGGGCCGAACGTGCCCGCAAGTAATTCACCCGAACGTATTGCACTTGTTGCGGAGAGGCCGATCCCGTGCGCGGGGGCGATCCGTCCATCGACTTCCGGTATGCTGCCTGCCGGCTCGCAGTTGCTGCCGGGACAAGGCCCGGGACCCGTGAGAAGCCATATCTTGCCGTTCGTCCTCTCGTCCCCGACGATCTGTTCCGTGGCAACAAAAAGATTGCCTTCGGAGTTCGTGTCCGAATAGACCGGCCTGTCCTCAGAATCGACAAAGGTGGCGAATTCGGCGCAGTCCTTCCCGTCCGAGTCGCACCGGATAATGTCCCTGGCTTGGTTGTTGGCAATGAAAATCTTCCCCGCATTGTCCTGGACGGCCCCGATAGGATTGGAGAGACCGGCGGTTATAAGAGGGACGGCGGAGCTGAAGGGCGGATCGACGGCGGAGCTGAACAGAACCTGGTCGGGATTCTGCCCGACAAAGAGGAGGTTGCCGCCGCTGTTCGAAAAGAAAATCCCGGCGCCTCCGGTAGAGCTCGTGCTCGTTGCCGGAAGAACAGTGACCGCCGTCGCGGAACCGTTCAATTCGCCCGGGGGAACCTTTGAAACGGGAGTCTGGGTGCCGCCGTCCTGAACTTTTACTATCTTGTACACGCCGGTAAATGGCTGAGTGTTCGCATAGAGATTGCCTTCAAAATCGAAGGTCAGGCCCGCAGGGCAAATGGAACC
>WNGD01005646.1_pt1 | contig 12089 bp, 6 predicted proteins | sample 5400671 | NCBI WGS metagenome assembly WNGD01 (sample SAMN13153369, study PRJNA577476) | soil metagenome | isolation source: 40 cm soil or saprolite under grassland replicate 2 | place: USA:California | collected 2016-06-15
TCAACGGCCAGGGAAGCGGAGCCGCACAATACTTCAGCAATGCTCCGCAAGCGGTCCGGGAAAATTTTGGCATGCTCCGCTTTGACTACGTTGCGTCCAGCAAAGATACCTTTTTCGCCAACTACACCAACGACCATGGAAGACGGGACGTTTCGCAAATTGACCCGAATTTTGTCCAGGTCGCTAACCTGCACCCCCAAACATTGGGTTTGCAAGAAACGCATGTCTTCTCTCCCAACGTTGTGAATTCGGCAACGGTGGGGCTCAGCCGCAGTTGGTCAACCCTGGTAAACAATCCCGCGGTATCGATCCCCTCCAACCTGATATTTCTGACTGGGGGTAATCCCGGCTCGATGATCATCGGCGGCGGAGCGACTACCGTCGTGGCGTCCGCCTACACGCCGGCACCCGGCACAAACCAATCTGTGGGCGCAAGAAACCACTTCACCTACGCCGATGACGTGCGCATCACCAAGGGCAGGCACTCCTGGAGCATGGGCGTTTGGGTGCAACGCATCCAACAAAACCAGGCTGGGGCGGCTCAGGCGTCCGGAGGAAATGTCGCCTATCCGACGGTGCTGGCGATGCTCCAGGATCAGCCGAGCCAATTTATCATCAACCGGGGTCCACTGGGCGTGGGCTACCGCACGACGGAAGGAGCCTGGTATGTCCAGGATGAAATGAAGCTCCGTTCGAATCTCACCCTGCGTCTGGGGTTGCGCGACGAGATGACCAACGGATGGAACGAAGTGAGGGGCCGGTGCGCCAACTATAGGTGGGACAAAAACTTTGTGATCTCGACCGAAACGGTCGTCGGAAACTCGTGCTTCGACACGAACCACGCCAAACTGTTGTTGCAGCCGCGCGTGGGCCTGGCCTGGGACCCGACCGGTACGGGAACGTGGGCCGTGCGGGCCGGCTTTGGAATCCATAACGATCTTGTGGATAACCTGGGTATACGGCTGCAGCCCAATCCGCCGACGAATGCACGCGAGCAATTCGCATTCACGCCGGATCGCGGACTCCTGAGCTTGTACCCGCTCCAGAGGGGAGTGCAGCTCCCGCCTACTTGCGGCACCGCCGGCGCACCTCTACCTCCAGCCTGTTCGATCTATTCCCCGGCAGGCGTTGATCCCAACCTGTCCACGCCCACCATCCAGCAATGGAGCCTTACGGTGCAGCGCGAGCTTACCCAAAATATGATGTTCGAGGTGGGCTATGTAGGCAGCGAGTCCTACCACACGAACATTACGCAGAATGCCAACGTCGCCCCGCCCGTATTGTGCCAGAACCCGCAGGGATGCACTAGCGGAGGCACTACCGCGACAGGCGCTCCTGTTCCGGTCAGTCAACAGGCCGTGGTGCCGCAAGGCACGCTCTACATGCCGCCGGGGACGCGCCCGAACACCAATGTGGCCACCGGCGTTTCGTGGTGGGGTCAGGGCACAAGCAGCTACCATGCGTTGAATGTCTCACTGGTCAAGCGGGCCACCCGGGGACTCACTTTTAGAACGAACTATAGCTATGGCAAGGTGCTGGATTACAATTCCGCGATCCTGGCCCCCGCTGGCGAAAACGAGCCTGCCGCTCTTATCAGTCCCTATGTTCGCCGCCTGAACAAAGGGATTGCCGCTTTCAGCCTCGCCCACCAGTTCAACACGAGCTACAGCTATCAGTTGCCCTTCGGGAGCGGGCAGCGTTTCGCGGGCGGCGCCAGCGGGTTGATGAACCAGTTGGCCGGAGGTTGGCAATGGAATGGGATCTTCAATTGGCAGGGCGGCTTCCCCTTCACGCCGCTGGTTGGCTCCAATCCGTCCGGGACGGGCGACTCCAGCCAATCCGACGTACCGAACTGGAATCCGAACTTCAAGGGACCGGTGATCTTGGGAAGACCGGACCAATGGTTCGATCCGAGGGCCTTCCTGATGCCGGCCCCCGGTACTTTCGGCAACGTGGCGCGCGGATCGTTACGGGGGCCGGGCCTGGTCAATGTCGACATGTCGCTGTTCAAGAAGTTCACCATCAGCGAGAAATTGAATTTGCAATTCCGGGCGGAGGCTTTTAACCTTTTCAATCACGCCAATTTCTCGTACCCGAATGAGGTCGTTTTCAATGCCAGTGCGATCAGCCCCTCGGCCGGCGTGATTACCCAGACCAACGGGACCTCGCGCCAACTCCAGTTCGCACTGAAGCTGCTGTTTTGATTTTGAAAAATCCCCCTCATTAGGAGGGGAGTTTCTAGGAGGATTCGATGAAGAATACAATTTCGACATTGTTGGAAGCTTACGAGAAAGGGAAAATGTCACGGCGACAGTTGGTTCAAGGATTGGCCTTGTTGGCGGCCGGATCTGGTACGGCGGCGGCAGCGGGCTTCCAAGGCAACAGCATCAATCACGTCTCTCTGTTCGTCAGCAACCTGCAACGATCCACCGATTTCTATCAACGCGTGTTCGGTTGCTCTGTGAACAAACGGGACGGGAACAACCAGCTCATGTTTGGAAAAAACTTTCTGGTTCTGCGGCCAGGTAATCCGCAAGGCAAAGTAGATCATTTCGCGATCGGAGTCGACAACTTCAATAAGGACTCCGTGACCGCGGATCTGAAGGCGCGGGGAGCCACTCCGATTGACCAGCAGGGAGGCAACTTCGGTTTCCATGTCGTGGATCCGGACGGATTCCCCGTGCAAATTAGCGCCAACAATCCGTAGGTTTGCAGTCGCGGTTTAGCTTTTTTCCTCTATTCAACCGGTTCCTGAGTGATCGGCGCCGAACCGCTCGCCGGCAATCGCGCAGCGCGGAGGGCCCGGCCCGCACGTTTTCCGCGCGCGATCTGTTTGGTTTGCGAGTCGCGTCAGACCCGCAGTTCCGTCCCGATGGCGGCGCGATCGCTTACGTGCGCATCACATATGACATCTTCACGGACCAAGGCCAGCCTTCGATTTGGTTAGTGGATCCGGACACGGGCGTGCAGTCGCCGCTGGTCGTCGACGAGAGTGCGAACTTCGCCCGCGCTGGTCTCCGGCTGGTTCGCGCGTTATAGTTCAAACGAAAAGTAAGGTGTGGAGGAAAAATGAGGCGAATAGTTCTTTGTCTTTTTGCGGTGACGATCGTGTTCGGTTTGGCCGCCGTGGATGGTTGGGCGCAGGCGACGGCTCAAATTGCAGGGACCGTCCGGGATCAAAGCGGAGCGGTTTTACCGGGCGTGGAGGTTACCGTAGTGCAGACCGACACAGCGGCGGCTCGTACAGCCGTCAGTAATGAGACCGGCTCTTATATATTGTCCAATCTGCCGATTGGTCCTTATCGGTTGGAGGCCGCACTACCGGGATTTCGGACGTTTGTGCAGACCGGCATTGTCCTCCAGGTGAACAGCGCCCCGGTCGTTAATCCAGTGTTACAGGTCGGCCAGGTCTCCGAACAGATTGAAGTGCAGGCGAACGCAACGCTGGTGGAGACGCACAGCACGGGCGTCGGAGAAGTCATCGATTCGCAGCGCGTGGTGGAACTTCCGCTGAATGGCCGGCAGGCCACGCAGCTCATCAATCTCGCAGGGGCAGCTGCGACGATTCCGCTCAGCAACGCCGGCCAGCTTTATTCCGGCAAAAACAATCCCGACGAAACCCCCATCAGCGTCGCGGGAGGAGGAGCGAACAGCGCTCTGACATACGTGATGGATGGCGGAACGCACAACGATCCCATCAATAATCTAGGCCTGCCGCTTCCGTTCCCGGATGCGCTGCAGGAGTTCAAAGTCGAAACCAGTGCGTTGCCCGCTCAATACGGCCAGCACGGTTCCGGGGCGGTAAACGTGGTGACGAAGTCCGGCACCAATGAACTTCATGGAAATGCGTTCGAGTTCGTCCGCAATGGCGTATTCAATGCCCGCGACTTCTTTGCCCCGGTTCGCGACTCGCTCAAGCGAAATCAATTCGGCGGGACACTCGGCGGACCGATTGTTCGTAACAAGCTCTTCTTTTTCGGCGGGGCGCAGTTCACGATCCAGCGTTCTGCGCCGGTTACCGGGACAAGCTATATTCCCACACCGGCCATGCTCGCCGGCGATTTCACCAAAATCACGTCACCTGCCTGCAACGGCGGAAAACAAATCCCGCTGAGACTGCCGTTCGTGAACAATCAAATTTCACCGGCGCAGTTGAGCCAGCCCGCACTCAAGATGTTGACGTTCGGATACGGAACCGCCGAAGACGAATGCGGGACCGTGCATTTCGGTTCGCTGAACAGCTTCAGCTCGCAATACGGCGTCGGGAAAATGGACTATCACATCAGTGCCAACCATTCCGTATTCGGACGCTATTTCGGTACGCACAGCTTCGCGCCGCCGACCTATACCGGCACGCCGTTATCGATCACGCAGCCGTCGCCCGACAACATGGTCACTTCGGCCGTCCTTGGGGACACGTACGTCATCAGCTCGCGAACGATTAATTCGCTGCGGGCGACTTTCAATAAATCCAGCATTGAGAAGACGCAGGTGCCGTTCTTCGGCGCTTCCGATCTGGAGATCAAGGGAATCACGGAAATCATTCCGAAGTACCTGCTTGTCACGGTGAGTAATGCGCTTTATAGCGCGGCGGGAGCGACCTATCCCGGCTACCTCTACACGACCAGCTATCAACTCGCCGACGACTTGAGTCTGATTCGCGGAAATCACCAGATCCAACTTGGCGCTAATTACGTCCGGCCGATTCATAACATTTGGATCTACTTGAATACGGCCGGTGCGTTCACATTCAACGGCCAGGTGACGGGATTGCCGATGGCCGACTTCCTCATCGGCGCGCCTTCGAGTTTTGCGCAAAATACCATCAGCCAGGACCGCGAGCGGCAACGGTACTTCGGCATCTACGTGCAGGATAGCTGGAGAATCACACCGAGGCTGACGGCGAACTACGGTTTGCGGTGGGAACCGTATTTTGGAACGGTGATTCCGCGAGGCTGGGTCAGTCATTTCGACATGAATGCATTCATGACCGGTATGCATTCGACGGTCTATCCCAACGCGCCGGCCGGAGCACTGTATCCAGGCGATCCCGGATACCACGCGGGCAATCGTCCGATGAAGCCGAGACTTAACGATTGGGCGCCGCGCATCGGTCTGGCCTGGGATCCACGGGGAAACGGACGCATGACGGTGCGCGCCTCGTGGGGAATGTTTTATGACATGCCGTCTACGCTCTTCTATTACGGCTATTCAAATGAGCCGCCGTGGGGACAGGCGATCACATACAACAGTCCTCCGGGCGGCTTCTCTGATCCATGGTTCGGTTTTCCGGGCGGAAATCCGTTCCCGTATACGTTCAACAAGAATTCGGCTTTCCCGAAACAGGCACCCTACGTCAACGTTCCGCTGGATTATCATCCGCCATATCTGAACCAATGGAATCTCAGCGTCGAAAAGCAGATCGGAGCCAATTGGCTCGCCAAAGCAAGTTACATCGGGACCAATACGATTCATTTCTGGAGCCCGCGGGCTCTGAATCCTTCCGTGTACATTCCGGGCGGGCCTTGCACGATCAACGGCCAGACATTCAATCCATGTTCGACGACAGCCAATTCGCAGCAGCGCCGGTTGCTGACATTGCTGAACCCGACAGATGGTCCGTACTACAACTCGATCGTTACTCTCGACGATGGAGGGACCACCAGCTATAGCGGACTGTTGCTCTCGCTTCAGCACCGCTTGTCGAGTCATTTCACGGTGCAGTCCAATTACACCTGGTCGCACTGCATATCGGATCTTGGGACAACGTTGCTTGCCGGTTCGTATACCGATCCGAACGATCGGAGGTTCGATCGAGGAAACTGTCCAGGAACGGACCTGCGCCACATCTTTAATCTGTCAGCAGTGATTCAAGGCCCGAGATTCTCGCATCCGCTGATGCGAGGCGTCGCCGGCGGATGGCAGCTCGCCGTTATTGGTAGCGCGCATTCCGGCGTCGATTTCAATGCGACTTCCGGAATCGATACCGACCTCAACGGCGTCGGCGGAGATCGTGCGACACAAATTCTTCAGAACCCTTATTGCGAACACAAGACCATCAATTGCTGGCTGAACGCTGCCGCATTTGCTACGCCGGTCGCGAATGGAGTTCGAAGCAATATGAGTCCGTACACGCTCGTGGGCCCCGGATATTTGAATCTCGATGTAGCTCTCACGAAAACGATTCGCGTCGGCGAACGTCAGCGCGTGGATCTTCGCGTCGAAGCGTTCAACGTTCCGAATCGCACAAACTTTCTGACCAATAGCCCCAATAACCCGAGCGCGGTCTCGACCGGTCAGCAAAATGGCGCCGCCTTCGGGAAAATTCTGTATGACGTGGGGCCGAGGATCATGCAATTCGCGATCAAATACGCGTTTTGATTACAAATCCGAAACCACGCAAACATAAAGCCCGGCTGTCGCGGCGGCAATTCCTGGGCGCCGGTGCCGCGGCGGCAGTGTCGGCCACGCTGTCACCGGTCAAGGTTGTTTCCTTGCAAACTCCTTCTCAACAGAGCGTGACGCAGCCGGAAACGCTGACATTTATCAACGGGAAGATCCATACGATGGATGCACGCGATACCATCGCGAGCCACGTCACGATCCACAATGGGCGCTTCTTGACGCCGGGAAACGGCAGGCCGGCACGACTGCCTGGCGCGCGCGTCATTGACCTAAAGGGACGGACGGTGATTCCGGGCGTCATCGAGGGGCACGTTCACATCGTCAGTCTTGCGAACCGTCCGGGCTACCACACGATTCTCGAAAACACGACGTCCATTCGTGAGATTCAGGAGGCATTGGCAGCGAGGCGTCGCGATGTGCCGGAAGGCCAATGGATCACCTCAATGGGTGGATGGCATCCGAACCAATGGAAGGAGCATCGGCATCCTACACGGAAGGAACTCGATGACGCCGTACCGGACAGGCCGGTTCTGCTGTATGAAAGGTTCACTGGTCCCTGCGCCACAAACAGTCTAGGAAAGGCATTCTTCGATGCCGCCGATGCCGGTCCGAAGGTGCATCCCAATATCGTGCCGGTGAGAGTTTCGGATGCTGGCATGATCGCCGCGGCCAGTTTCACCGGCGGCGGACCTTCAGCCTCCGCGTTGTACTACCTGCGAAAGATGCAAACATTCGACGACAAGAAGCGAAGCACCATAGATGCGATGAAATATTCGGCCAGCGTCGGGCTCACCGCGCACCTGGACGAGGTGCTCTTTCCGACTCCAGGGCCGCTGCATCCGAACCAAGTGCTTTCCAATCTGGATCAGTATCGAATGTACGACTCGTGGCTTGCGCTGCATCGCGAAGGCAAGACGATCGTCCGGCTACAGATGAATTTTCTGCAGAATCAAAATGATCCCGAGTTGCCCGAACTGAAGGAAAGGCTACGCAATCAATTCCAGTTCTTTGGCGACAATATGATGATGACGGGCGCGATCGGCGAGTGGGCTGCGCCACTTGCGAGCGGCACTGTTTGGCGCGAAGCACAGCGATTGGTTGCTCAAGCGGGATGGCGGAACGAAAACTCCGTGCAAAGTCTGGCGGACCTGACGCAGGTCGTCGAAGGGTATGAGGCCGTAAACAAGGAATTCGATATCACCAAACTGAGATGGGTCGTGCATCATGTTCCCTTCCTTAATACCGATCTCCTCACCAGACTGCAACAGCTTGGGTGCGGCGTGCAGATGGCCGCGTTCCGATGGGTGACATCGACCGATCCTAAGGTAATCACGGGCGCGCCATTCCGAATGACCGTGGATCACGGCATCCAAGCAGGGATTCACGGTGACGGCGTCCACATCGCGCCGCTGAATCCCTGGCTGCAAATCTACTTTGCCACGACAGGTGTGAATTCATTCGGCGATCACGTTAACGGCGACCAGCAGATTTCGCGCCGGGAAGCGCTGCGCCTCTTCACGCGCGGAAACAGTTGGTTTCTGCGGATGGAAGACAAGGTCGGGTCGATTGAAACCGGCAAACTCGCGGATCTGGCGGTTCTCAATAAGGATTACTTTGCGGTGACGGACGCCGAAATCAAACAGATCCGCTCAGTGATGACAATTGTGGACGGCAAAATTATCTTTGAGGCTAATCGCCTATGAAAACCTAGGCAAGGGCTGGCGCCCTTAACGCGAACAGGATGGACTCGGGGCCGGTCAGTCACCTGAACTCGGTAAGTCGCAATTACAAGGCGGTCTTGGCGGATGGCTTTGCCGGCGCGGTCCTCTAACAGTCCTCTAACCGAGGCTCTTCAGATCCTTGAGTGGAACTCTCAGCGATGTACCGGTGTCTAAAGTGGTGATGGGTTATTGAAATCCGAACGACCTCTAAGAAATTGCGCCGTCAAACGTTGACCAATCGGGAGTATTTTGCAAAATTCCTCTCGCCACAAAACGTGTCTATGACGAGTGATCGAAAGGAGATGACGTATGAAGTCCATCGTAATTGGAGTGTCCCTTGCGCTTGCCGTGGTTGGAGTATTGTGGGCGCAGAACATCACAAAAATAGATCCACCTTCACCGCGGGCGGTTTCGATAGCCATGGCTATCGATCACGGTGCGAAGTGGCTCGCTTCGGCGCAGGGCGCCGATGGCGGCTGGGGTCAGGATGGCGGCGAGACATCGTACGTTCGGACGGCGGAGCGGTTGGAGTCCACTGGAAACGACGTTGCAAACACGGCGGTCGCGGCGCTGGCCTTGCTCGAAGCCGGCAGACAGTATCAGCCCAATGTGGAGCGGGCACTGGATTTCATTCTGAAGAGAATTGAGGCCAGTCCCTCCGATGGCCTGGCAATCACCGACGGGCAGGGAACACAGATCCAGCGGAAGCTCGGTCCTTACATCGACACGTTTTTGGCGTCGATGCTTTTGGCAAAAGTCGATGGAACGTTCTCAAAGCCAACCCAGAATGCGCGTGTTCGCCGGGGACTGGAGAAGTGCGTCGCCAAAATCGAAAAAAATCAAAAAAGCGACGGCAGTTGGAATATTGCCGGCGGCTGGGCGCCCATTCTGGGCACGTCGATGGCGTCGCGCAGCCTATTTGAAGCACAGCAGAAGGGCGTCAACGTCAGTGATCGCGCGATGGCGTCTGCGGAAATTTACACGGTGAACGCGATTAGGGTTGCGCCTGCAGCCACTGCAAGTGCTTCACCTCCGCCTCCGCCCGGCGGGCCCGGTGTCGGCGCAAGAAGCGGCGTGGTCACCGGAGTGGCGGGCGGCGTATTAAGGGGATCCGCGGATTCCGCAGGCGTGCCGCTTTATCAAAGCGCGCAGGCGCTGGAACAGTTGAGCCGCACCGAGAAGGACCGGCAAAAGAACGCTAAAGAGATCGCGGCGATAAAGGTTCAACTCGCCGACGCGCGCTTTGTGGATGGCTTCGGTTCCATCGGCGGGGAGGAGTTCTTCTCGTACCTCAATATCGGCGACAGCTTGAAACGCAGTGGTGGTGATGAGTGGACGAAGTGGCACGCGCAAATCACGCAGAAGATCCTCAAGCTTCAAAACAGCGATGGCACGTGGGCGGGCCATCATTGCATCACCGGCCGCGTTGCCACCACCAGCGCGGCGATTCTCAACCTGAGCATCGATCGTGCGAATTAGCCGGCGCGCCTTCCTGCTGAGCGCTGCGGCCGCGGCTGCCTGTTCGCGCATCGAGAAAGGCAGCGCGCTTCAGAGAGCGGCGCAATATCTGTGGACGCAGCAGGCCGAAGACGGAGGTTTCCACAGCACCACTTATGGCCTGCTGCGTTCGGGGCAATCACTGACTCCATTTGTACTCGGAGCGTTGCTGGCCGTGCCGGAGGCGGCATCGCCCGCCAGACCGGTGGCGGTCGACCGCGCACTCGAATTTATCAAGAAGAATACGACTGCTGATGGGGCTCTTGGCCTGATGGACCCAACGGTTCCAGATTATCCAAACTACGCCACAGCTTTGGCAGTGACTGCGATCGTCAAGTCGGGACGCACCGGCTGGGACCGCGTCATCGCGGCGATGGCCGCGCAGCTCCGCGCTCAGCAGTTCGGCGAAGACAATGGCTGGAAGCGAGAGGACGCTCCCTACGGCGCCTGGGGAATGGGCGGCCCCATTCACCGGCCGCCGGAGGCCGGTCACGTCGATCTATCCATGACGCGATATGTACTGGAGGCCCTGCGGGCAGCAGGAGTGCCGGCTTCAGACCCCGCGATCGCGAGAGCGCTGGTGTATCTCCAACGGTCACAGAACAGCGATGGCGGCTTCTACTTTTCGACGGTGAATCCGGAAATCAACAAGGCGGGCGAAGCCAATGGTCATTTCGCCAGCTACGGCACCGCGACCGCCGATGGTTTGCTGGCTTTCCGCGCTGCCGGCGTATCCGATCAGGATGTCCGCTCCGCAAAGGCAATCCAATGGCTCAAGGATCATCACCAGCCGGACCGGGCGCCCGGATTTGAAGGAACAGCACGTGAGGCGTGGGGATCCGGACTGCGCTTCTACTATGCCTATGCCATTTCCCGAGCCATGCCCGGTCTGCCGGTAACGCTTCCGCCGCAGGATGCAAATGGCAGCTTCCGAAATCCAAACAAGATGGTGAAGGAGGACGATCCGCTGATCGCGACGGCATTCGCCGTCCATGTACTGCGTTAGCTGAGCCGGCCGATGGATACGGCGGGCTCTTTCGACTTAAAAGCTGAACCGAACGTGCGCTCTAAACTGCCGAAACTTTTCTGAATTCATCACCGTGGAGTTGCCCTTGTCCTGGATAAAGCCAAATGGGCTGGTGCTGTTGATGTTTAGACCCGCCGGCGGGTAGTTGTTGACCAGAGCCAGATTCGGCGCCGGATGGTTGAAAATATTCGTGGCATCGAGGCGGACTTCGATGCTCTTGCCTTCACGGACTCGGACTCTCTTGCCCATCGCTGCATCGAAGGACCATTGTCCGGGTAACTCCAGCGTTGCGCGGCCAAGCGTACCTCTCGTTCCAGGCTTGGGATTCTGCAGAAGAATCTGACCCGTTTTGGCATCTGTTATCGCCTGCAGAGTGCAATATTGCCGGAGTTCTGCGGCGACGAGGCTGCACTGGGGATCCGCGGCCTTCGAAAAGGCGTTGCCAAAGAAGTTACCGTAATCGCCGTTCCACTCGACCTGGCCAAATCCTTTCGATGGGAATGGTCCGACGACATCGGGAACAGAGCCCGCATAGAGCCCGGTAGGAGCGATGAAGGGAGTTGCAATCGTGCTGTTGAGGTACGTTGCACCGATACTCATCGGTTGTCCGGTACTCATGTTGACAATGAAACTGGTTTGCCAACCTTCGAGTGCTCGTGCGCGCCACCCTGAGGTGTTGGGGAACAGCAATTTGCCCGGCCCGAACGGTAACTCGAAGGTACCGTTGGCGCGGAAATCATGAGTGACATGGTTCGGACTGAGCGCATAGTCCGAATTCCGGTCGGCGGGGTTTGTAAACTGGGGCGCTGTGAGCAATCCGTTGTTTATATTGGATCCGGTAAGTGGAGTTTCCAGAGATCTGGACCAGACGTAGGTTCCCTGAAAACTCAGGCCTTGCGTCGGTCGCAACGTGCTTTGCAGTTGCAAGGAGTGGTAGTTGGATTTGCCCGCGTTGGTATAAAAATTCGCGTTGTTGAACTGGGGATTGGCGGAAATCCAGTTCTCCGGGAACAGTCCGGCGGGAACGGATGGAGCGTCGGCTACGGTAACTCCGCCGGGGACGTTGATACCTCTGTTGGCTCTGCGCATCACAGTGCCACGTTCTCCGGCGGCGCCTGTCACCACACCCGAAGGTCCCGTTCCAAATCCATTGAAAATATTCAGAGCGTTTGCCAACGTCATGTAATCCCCATTCGCAAGCGCATCGCGGAACGTCGTGTTTAACCGTAGATGTTGGGATCCTCTCTGCGTCGTTCCGTTCACGGGGCCAAGGCCGGGAGCGAGACTCAATCCCATAAACAACTGATCGAATAATTCCGCGTTCTCGCCGCGGCGCGTCCGTTCGAGAGCATCAAAGAGCGGCCTGTTGTAAAACACGTTGGGGATATTGAGATCATAGTAGCCGAATAGCTTGATGCCCTTTGTACCAATGTAGCGGA
>WNGD01005650.1_pt1 | contig 12086 bp, 10 predicted proteins | sample 5400671 | NCBI WGS metagenome assembly WNGD01 (sample SAMN13153369, study PRJNA577476) | soil metagenome | isolation source: 40 cm soil or saprolite under grassland replicate 2 | place: USA:California | collected 2016-06-15
TTTCCGCCGGCGCGTGAGGCTGCGCGCTATTCCCCGCCGCCCGCGGCCGCGAGGCAAAAAAACGCTTGGTGAAATCGCGAATCCTCATCCCGGCCACTCTACCAGGGGGATGCCGCGTTGTGTCACGTGGACGCGTTGCCGCTTCACCCCAAACCCTTTCAATTCGTCATTGCGGCCGAGCCACCATAGCGGCGCGAGCCGGAATCTATAACCGTCGGCAGTGGTTATGGATTCCGGGTCCGCGGGCACACGCAGCCAAGCTTGCGCAGGCTGCGTACACCTGCCTGCGCTGCCCGCGCCCCGCAATGACGAGGCAGAATGTGTACGGGCTGGTATCACTCGATCACTCTGTTGGCGCGGGCAAGCAGCGTCGGCGCCAAGTCGAGACCGAGCGCCTTTGCCGTGCGCAGATTGATGACCAGCTCGAATATGGAGGGTTGCTCGACCGGCAGGTCGCTCGGCTTGGCACCCCTGAGGATGCGGTCGACGTAGACGGCGCCGCGCCAGTAGATCGCCGGAAGGCTGGCGCCATAGGCCATGAGGCCGCCGTCGTCGGCGTATTCGGAATATATCGAAAAGAGCGGCAACGCGGCCTCCGACGCCAGTGAGACGATTTGGGGCCGATAGGAGGCGATCACGGGATCATCGATTACCATGATCGCAGCAGCGCGCGTCCGCATCGCGGATTCGACCGCATCCCTGAGTTCAGCGGGATCCGACACCCCGATATCCTGCAGGCTGACGCCGACTTGTCCGCTGGCGAGTTCCAGTTCCCGAAAGGCGAGAACGGCGCCCTCGCTGGGTCTGTTCCACAACACCGCCACGCGTTCCGCGCCCGGCAGCGCTTCCTTGAGCAACTCCAATCTTTTCCCGCTCAAGTCCGAGCCGATCGTGCTCAGGCCGGTGACGTTGGCGCCGGGTCGGGCGAGATTGGCGACGATGCCCGATTTTACCGGGTCGGCGATCTGGATGAAGACGATCGGAATCGTGCTGGTTGCTTCCTTGGCCGCGAGCGCAGGCTGGGTTGGGCTGGCGACGATCAGGTCGACCGGAAGGCCGACGAGTTCGGCTGCGAGGCGCGGCAGCGGTCCGGCGCTGCCCTCGGAGAAGCGCCACTCGATGGTGAGATTGTGCCCCTCCACCCAGCCGAGGTCGCGCAGGCCCTGCCGGAACGTGCGGAACACGGGTGTGGGGTGCGTGCTGGTCGAGCCCTGGGATAGCACCCCTAACCGCCGCACTTTCGGCTGTGCGCGCGCGGCGCGCGGCCGATAAATCGAAGCCGCCGCCGCGCCGCCGAGAAAACCAAGGAATTCGCGCCGCCTCACTCGATCACCTTAATGATCCCCTCCCTCGGGGGTCCTCCGCCGATTCCGGCGGTATGTCCTCGTTAGCGACGGGTCACCCCATCGCGGCTAACGTCTTCGGCGCGCTTCATTCGCCCCTTCATGCTCGCGGCGTCGCCGATCACCGATTCTGGATATCCGCTGTTCTTGCCGCCGGCCTCCATGGGTTGGCACCCTCGAGCATCGGGCACTTTAAGCTATGCCCGGGAGGGAACCCGTTAAACGTGTGTTTTCTTATCTGTTCAACTTTCGCCTCACCCCAAGACATTTGGGCATGCTCCGGCAGGGGCATTGTGGAGAGATTCCCCGGTTCAGTCCTTGGCAAGGATCTGAATCGTTCTGAATCAGTCTGATTTCGGGGAAATGCCCCTCAAGGCGATCGACAGAAACGGCTGCCTTATTCGATCACCCGTCGGCCGGGGCGACGAGATTTTAGCCATCGCCCCGGGGGGCAAGGAACCGGCGCCTCGGCTCACAGCGCCGACTTGTCGAGCCGGCGGACCGCCAGCATGGTGATGTCGTCGGAGGGGAGCGCGCTGCCGACGAAGCCGCGGACCGCTTGCGCGACCGATGTCACGATCTCGGCGGCGGTCGAGCAACCGGCGCCGGCGCGCAGGACGGCTTCCAGACGCGCTTCCGCGAACAGTTCTCCCTGCTGATCGGCTGCTTCGGTGACGCCGTCGGTAAAGACATAAATGCTTTCGCCCGGCGCCAACGATGTTCGGCCGGTGGCGTAGACCGCATCGGGACGAATGCCGAGGATGATGCCTTTGGCGCCCTCGATCAGCTCGAGCCTTTGCCCGTTCAGGCGATAAGGCGCGTTGTGGCCGGCATTGCAGAATTCGAGCTCGCCGTTTTCCGGTCCGAGCATCGCAAAAAACAACGTCACGAACATCAGGTCGCCATTGTTCTGGCAAAGCTCGCGGTTGACGCGGGCGATGATGTCGGCCGGCCGCGCGGATGCCCCCTGCCGCGAGCGCATGAGCTCGGTGGCGATGCGGATCAGGCTCTTGGTGCGCGCCATGAACAGCGCCGCCGGCATGCCCTTGCCCGACACGTCGCCGACCAGGAAACACAGCATGCCGTCCTCGGTGATGAAAAAATCGTAGAGATCGCCGCCGACCTCCCGGGCCGGCTCCATGCTCGCGCACAGATCGATCGGAAAATCCGGGCTCGGAGCCGGGAATGATTGCGGCACCATCGCCATTTGCAGCCGGCGCGCTGCGTCGAGCTCCTCCTGCAGCCGGGCGAGATGAGCGTCGACCTCGTCCCGCAGGCGCTTCTTCTCGAGCGTCGCGCCGAGGCGGGCTTTCAGCAAAACCGGATTGAAGGGCTTGAGCAGATAATCGACGGCGCCGAGTTCGATGCACCGCGCCATGCTGTTCATCTCGGTAAGCGCCGAGATCATGATCACGGGGAGATCGCGCAGCCGCGCCTGATCCTTGAGCCAGGTGAGCACTTGAAAGCCGTCGACTTTCGGCATCATCACGTCGAGGAGAACGAGGTCGAAGGCACTCGTCTCGAGGCGAGCAATCGCTTCCTCGCCGTCCCGCGCGGTCTCGACATTGGTGTAGCCTTCGAGATCGAGATGAAGCTTCAACGTATAGCGGTTGTCGTCGTTGTCATCGACGACAAGAATGCGGGGCCCAGCTCCCATCGGTCGATTGTCAGTCACCGCGCTGTTCCGATCAATCCGGAAATGGCACTCTAGCATCGAGCGAGGTTGCCCGCTCGGCATTGGCCCGCGATTGGTATTGCACTGCGGAACAAAAATCGCGAGCCGCCGGGCGATCATGCGCCGCCACCGCCGAAACGGCGGTTCCTGCGGATATGAATCGTTCTGAAATCTTCTGAGCGGGAAGGGTTTCGGCATTCCGCCGCGAAGCGAATACGGCTATGACAGCCGGCGCGGGCGCGGATGGCCCGACGGACAGGTGCTGCATGGACATCTCGACCGAAGATCTCGCCGGCGGCATTACCAAAGTCGTTCTGCAGGGGCGCTTCGATACGACCGGGGCCGTCGTCATCGAGCTGCCCTTCAACAAGATCGTGACGGAACAACGAAAGATCATCGTCGATCTTTCCGCCGTGGACTTCCTCGCCTCCTACGGCATTCGCGTTCTCTTGGTCGGCGCCAAGATCGTCAAAAGCAAGGGCGGCGACCTGGTCATCCTGTGCCCCGACAACAACGTCGCCAAGGTCCTCAACACCGCCGGAATGGACGCGCTCATCCCGATCCATCAAACCGAAGCCGCTGCAACGGCGGCGTTGGCATCGTGAATTCGATGTCGAGCCTCGACGCAAGACGACTGGTGCTGCGCAACGACGTTGCCGAATTGCAACGGCTGGCAGGATGGCTTGAACGCCTCGCGCAGCAGGGCATGTCGTCGGATGTTTCGTTCGCCGTGCAACTTTGCCTCGAAGAGGCTGTCGCCAATATCATCATGTACGGCGCCGCAAGGGGCGATCGGCTCGAGATCGCGGTCGAGCTCGAGCGCAATGGAGGAACTCTGGTCGCCCGGATCGAAGACAACGGCCGGCAATTCGATCCCACGCGGGCTCCGCCGCCGGCGGTGGCGACTTCGCTCGAGCAGGCGAAAGTGGGTGATCTCGGCATCCATCTGATGCGCAGTTTCGCAAGCGGCATGGATTACGAACGCCGCAACGGCCGCAATCGGCTGACGCTGCGATTCGTTGAATCGGCGCCATCGCCGCCGGAGTGACGCCGATGACCGAAACTTTGGCGTTCGGACCGTTCCGCTTGCTGGTCGCGCGGCGCGAGCTGCTGGCCCACGGCGTGCCGGTCACGCTCGGCCAGCGTGCGTTCGAAATCCTGCTGATGCTGGTGAACAGCCACGGCCAGTTGGTGACCAAGGACGAGCTCATGGCCGAGGTCTGGCCCGGGGTGGTGGTCGAGGAAAACAACATCCAGGTTCACATTTCCGCGGTACGCAAGGTGTTGGCCACGGCCGGCGACGGCGAGCGCTACTTGCTCACCGTCGCCGGGCGGGGCTATCGCTTCGTGGCGCCCGTGAAGCGCGAGTGCGCCGCGGAGCTCAAGGCACCGCCGGCACCCGGCCCCGACCAAAGCGCCGCGGTGCCGGCGGGTTTCGGCGCCCCGACCAACAACCTTCCCCAGCAGCTCACCAGTTTGATCGGACGCGAAGCCGATCTCGCCGACATCGAGGCGCGGCTGGGCAGTCATCGTCTGGTGACGCTGACCGGGTCGGGCGGGGTCGGCAAAACCCGGCTCGCGATCGAGGCAGGCCGCAGCCTCCTCGACCGTTATCCGGACGGCGTATGGCTTGCCGAGCTCGCCCCGCTCAATGATTCGCAGCTGGTAACCTCCATCATCGGCGAGGTCTTGGGCGTGAGCCTCAGCGCCCCGAGTGGTGCGATCGAGACGCTGGCGTCGGCACTCAAGAACAAGGAGCTCTTGCTGATCGTCGACAATTGCGAGCACGTCATCGGCGAGGCCGCGCGCGTCGCCGAGGCGCTCATGCGCGGCTGCCCGCGGCTGTCGATCCTGGCATCGAGCCGCGAGCGGCTGGCGATCGCGGGAGAAAGCGTTGTTCGCGTCCCGTCATTGCCGGCGCCGGAAGCGAACGGCACACTGACGGCGGCGCGCGCGGGCGAATACGCCGCGGTGCGGCTCTTCGTCGAGCGCGCGAGCGCGCTTGGCTGTGGATTTGCCCTGACCGACGCCAATGCCGCGACGGTCGGATCGATCTGCGAGCGGCTCGATGGCATTCCGCTGGCCATCGAGTTGGCGGTGCCGCGGCTGAGAGTGTTGTCGCTGGAGCAGCTTGCACGCGGGCTCGATGAACGCTTCCGCCTCCTGACCGCCGGCAGCCGCACGGCATTGCCGCGACAACAGACGCTGCACGCCCTGATCGACTGGAGCTACACCCTGCTCAGCGATGCGGAAAAGACATTGCTCGGCCGGCTGTCGGTTTTCTTCGGCAACGCGGCGCTTGCGTCGATCACGGCAGTCGTTGCCGGCGCTGAAATCCCATCGGAACAGGTGAGCGATCTGCTGTTGTCGCTGGTCGAGAAGTCCTTGGTGCATGCGGATCCCGCCGGCAGCGAGCTTCGCTACGGCCTGCTCGAATCGACCCGCTACTATGCGTCCGAAAAACTCGCCGATGGGCCGCGGATGCGCCGGCGGCACGCCGAGCACTTCGCCGCGCGGCTCGCACAAGCGACGGCGGCGTGGGAGACCACCCCGACGCAGCAGTGGATCGCATGCTATCAACCCGACATCGACAACTTGCGCGGCGCGCTGGAATGGGCGTTCGGACCGGACGGCGACGTCGCTGTCGGGCTCGAGCTCGTGGCGCACAGCCACGTGCTCTGGGCCGAGCTGGGCCTGATCCTGGAGCACCGGCGCTGGGTCATTGCGGCGCTCGACAAAGTCCGCAAAGGGACGCCGTCGGAGGTAACGGCGCGGCTCCTCTCCTGGCAAGCCGGCGACGTGAGGGAGCTCGATGATCCCGCCGATTACGACGAGGCCGTGCGCGCTGCCGGTCTCTATCGCAAGCTTGGCGACGGCTTTCATGAGGGGCGCGTGCTGTTGCGGGCGGGCACGGCGCGGCTGTTGCCGGACAGCGTCGATGAGGGCGAGCGTCTCCTGCGCAAAGCCCATGCGCTCGTGCGCCCGTTCGGAACAACCAAAACGTTGGCGCGTTGCCTGAGCGCGCTTGCATCCGCTCGACTATTCGCCGGCGATCTTTCGGACGCGCGTTCGCTGCACCGCCAGGCGATCGATGTCTACCGCGATCTCGGCGAGGGCTTGGATGAGCGTCGCAATTTGTGAACCGAGCAGCCTGGCAGCTCCGGCCCATCGGCCGCGCCGATCGCCGTCGGACGGCTTTCTACGCCGGTATTGCAAGCGATATGATGAAGAGATCTCCGTCCGCCGATCAAATCACGGTCGCTCATGCCAAAGTGACTAGCCGATCGAGAAGAGCCCGAGGTGCTCATGGCTACGGACGTCCCCGGTATCCTTATCGTCGATGACAATGAGGATAATCGATACACGCTGCAATTGATGCTCGAATCCGATGGTCACGAGCGGATCGCCAGCGCGGCCAACGGAAAGGAGGCGATTGCGCTAATCGAGAAGGAAAAATTCAGTCTAGTTCTGCTCGATCTGATGATGCCGGATCTGAACGGGGACGAGGTTCTCAAAGTGATCAAGAGCGATCCGGACAAGAGAGATATCCCGGTCGTCATGATCAGCGCCGACACGGACGCCGACAAGGTTTCGCAATGCATCGAGCTCGGCGCGGACGACTATCTGCCGAAGCCGTTCAATCCGACGATCCTGCGCGCGCGGATCGCGGCCGCGCTGCGCAGGCACTCGCTACGGGCGCTGGAGAACGAATATGTAGGCAAGATCGAGAACGAGAAGCGGCATTCGGAGAATCTCTTGCGCAACATTCTGCCGGCGGAGATCGCGAGCCGCCTGCGCAACGGGGAAAGCAACATCGCGGACTATTTCGACGATGCCACCGTCGTTTTTGCCGACGTCGTCGGCTTCGGCAAGATCACGGCGCGCATGAAGGCTTATGAAATCGTCGCTTGCCTCAATCAGTTGTTCAGCGAATTCGATAGGCTTGCTGAAGATGCCGGGATCGAAAAGATCAAGACGATCGGCGATAACTACATGGCGGTCTCCGGCGTGCCGACGCCGCGCGCCAATCACGTCCGGATGGCGGCGAAATTCGCCCTCGACATGGTAGCTGCCACCGCGCGATTGCGCTCTCGGCTGCCGGTCCCGTTTTCGATCCGGGTGGGACTGCATTCCGGCCCCGTGATGGCGGGGGTCATCGGCACGCGCAAGTTCGCCTACGACGTCTGGGGCGACACCGTCAACATCGCCGCGCGCCTGGAGGCGGCGGGTCAGCCCAATCGCGTGCTCGCGTCCGCGGCGGCGGTCAAAGGGCTAGGGAGCGATTACAGCTTCGATGGACCGCACAAGATCGATAACAAGGAAGAGCGCGTGCTGGAGGCATTTTTCTTGAATCCTCGACCGTGACGCGGGAAGCCGCGGCGAGCGCGCGCGGCAAGCTCGATCTGCTCCCGCCGCTCTCGTGATTGCGCGTCGTGGTGCATCAATAGAAGAAACGTGCCCTCACATTCCTGCTGCGTCACTTCGCAGCGGGCGAACCCAAGCTCAGTCCTGTTTCGCGCTGTCGGCTTGGTTCTCTTTCGCGCTCTCGGCCTGCGCCTTGTATTGATCGATAATTCCCTCCAGACGCGCGATGTTCTGCAGTAGACGCTCGGTGCTCAACCGCAGGAAGTAATAGCCGAACTCCGGATTCTGGAAGTAGATTTCGAGTAGCCTATCGTAGGTGATGGCCAGCACTTGCCCATCCTCGGTGCATTCGAGCGACTGCGTACGCCGGTTATCGGGTGAGAGAAAACCAAGTTCGCCTACGAGCCGTCCGGGCGGGAGCTCGATGCCCAATTCGGTCACCAGGAATTTTCCGGTCACCGTAAAGAACATCTCGTTGGCGCGGTCCCCTTTGCGAAACAGCACATCGCCTTTGCCGTACTTGCGCCGATGCATGAACGGCTTGATCCAGTCCATGGACAGATCACCCTGCGCGGCGACCCGCGCCCGCTTGACGAGTCTGAGCATCTGAGCGAGGCGGAAAATGTTGATGGGCAGCAACAGAATATATAAAATGAGAGTGGTCACCGTGCCGGAGAGCACGCCGTAGCAGATGAAGAACACATCGCTGATAATGCCGGTTACCCGCAGCGGCACCATTGTCCGCATCAAGAGTGTGGCGACGAAAAAGATCGCCCCGATCAGAGCGAGCATATTTGCGATCGTGATGGAGGCCAGCGCGATATCCACGAGACGCTGGAATAGCGCCTCGTACGTGATGTTGCCCGCCTCGAGCTTGAGGTGAGTCAGCAATTTGGTGAGGATATCCTCCATCGCGGCGTCGGTTGCGCCGTTCGCTTGCGCCACGAGATCTAGATCGCCGAGGTTCATGTTTCAGTGTTCCTGCTCACAAACGAGAAATGCGCGCAGTGCGGGGGGATGCTCGATGCTGCGACCGGGGCACGGCCCATATGCCGCATTTGTGTCGGATACGGCTTAGCGTACTGATGGAAATACACGATCCATGCGCGCAATCAACGTCCTATTCGCCGAAGGACCGCATCGCAGACGGGATTTGGTCGCGACTTCCAGAGCAAATGTGCCGCATTTTGCGAGGAGCACGGGAGCAGCAATGGAGCACGTGAGACATGTGAACTTCATCGTCGGCATCGCCGCGATCGTTGCAGCGCTGTCGGCGGTAACGCCGGCGGCATCGGCCGCGGACCTGATCAAGCTCGCCACCGCCCAGCGTGGGGCTTGGGAGTCGGCGGCGCCGGAGCTCGGCCAATCGGCTGGCATCTTCGCGAAGCACGGAATTACCCTCGATCTGGTCTACACGCGGGATGGCGAGGTCGAACCGTCGGTGACATCCGGCAGCACCGACGTGGGAGTGGGCGTCGGCACGATCGGAGTGCTGCGCGCCTACGCCAAAGGCGCCCCGGTGCGGGTGATCGGGGCGAATACGACCGGCACTGCCAATTATTGGTATGTCCAGGCGAACTCGCCCATCAAGACGGTCAAGGACATCAACGGCAAGACCATCGCTTACTGGACCAGTAACCCGGCCAGTCGGTACGACGTGTTCGACCTCATCAAGCAATACAGCCTTAAGGCACGTCCGACGATAATCGGGGGAGCGGCGGCGACGTTCAACCAGGTGATGTCGGGTCACGTCGACGTTGGCTGGGCGGAGGCCCCATTTGGGGTCGAGGCCATCGAGCAGGGGAAAATTCGTGTCGTGGCGCGCGCGATCAACGTTCCCGCGATCCGACGCGACACGGTGCGCGTCGTGATCACCAATGTGGACACTCTGCAGAAACGCAAGGATGTTCTTGCACGCTTCATGCAGGCCTATCGCGAGACCATTGACTGGATGTATTCCGATCCCGCGGCGCTCAAACGCTACGCCGAGTTCGCTGGCGTATCGGAAGCTTTCGCTCAGCGCCTGCGCGATGAATTCTTCACGAAGAACATGCTGTCGCCGGACAGGATCATCGGTCTCGATGCGATCATGAAAGAGGCGATAACCTCGAGGTATATTCAGACGCCATTGTCGAAAGGGCAGATCACAGAATTGATTCAAATTCCGGCGCCCGTGCGCTAGAGGCGCGGAATAGTTTGGGGGACCGTGAAAGCGACCGCGACGGCATTTGGTGCACATTCCTGCGAGAGTGAGCGCTGCAAGCAAGGGTAGGAGAGCGCGCACGCCATTGTCGCTCAAGCCGGTTGGGAGCGATTGTGGAGCTTGAGCGCGGCAAGCCTGCGATCGCGCCAACGCATGCGCGCCGCGACCTGATCGGGCGTCAAGGCCTTCTCCCATTGCGCCAGGATACGGCCGAGGTTCTCGCCGTCGTAGATCGCGGGGTTTGCCGCGCTCAGCGCGCTCAAGCTCGCACCGTAGCGCCGGCAGTAATCCGGGATACCGCCCGGCGCGTTGAGCTCGATGGTCTCAAACGGCCCCATGAATGACCAGCGCAAGCCCAATCCGTCCTTCAGGGTTTTGTCGAGGTCCTGCGGCGTGACGTAGCCGCCTTCAACCAGACGAAACGCCTCCGACAGCAGCACGGCCTGCAGCCGGTTGAGGATGAAGCCCTCAATCTCGCGCTTGACGATGATCGGCGCCTGGCCGACGGCCTGGTAAATCGCCTTGGCCTTGGCCACGATCTCGGGCGCCGTCCACGGCGCGCCGACGAGCTCCACGAGCGGGATGAGATGCGGTGGGTTGACCGGATGGGCGACGAGGCAGCGATGGCGGCCTTTGAGGCTTTCCGTGAACAGGCTCGCCACGATGGTCGAGGTGGAGGAGGCGAGAATGGCCTCGGGCGCGGCAAGGCGGTCGAGTTCGGAGAAAATCGAGCGCTTCGTCTCGATGCTCTCCGGCAGGTTCTCCTGAACGAGGTCGACGGCGTCGAGCGCGTCGGCAAGATTGGCGGCGACCCGCACGCGCGCCGCTGCGGCTTTGGGATCGTTGACGAGCCCCTGCTCGGCGAGGTCGTTGAGACCTTGCGCCACCAGGCCACGCGCCTGCTCGACGATATCGAGCCCGACATCATAGAGCGCGACGTCGAAGGCGCCTCCTGCAAACACAATCGCCCAGGAGCGACCGATCAAGCCGGTGCCGATGATGGCGACGCGATTGTTCACATCCACAGCATTTTTCTCCGCAGCGCGAGGTCGTCTCTCAATGCGTATGAGGGGCCGCTCCAAGTCACCGAGCCGCGCTCCAGCACCACCGTGCGGTCGGACAGGGCGAGCGCAAGATCGAGATGATGGTCGACGATGATCATCGCGACGTCGTAGCGCAGCTGGTCGAAGGCTTCGAACAACTCCTCGGTGACCGCGGGGGAGAGCCCCTCGAACGGCTCGTCGAGCAGCAGCACTCGAACGTCTCCCGCAAGCGCGCGGGCGACCGCCAACATCTGCTGCTCGCCGCCCGAGAGATAATCCGCCGGCGAGTGCCAGCGCTCGGTAAGGCGCGGAAAATGCGAGGCGATACGGTCCTCGGTCCAGTGGATGCCGCTGCCGGTCATACGCTTGAGGCGCCCGAGCGCCAGATTGTCCGCAACCGTCATCCCGGCGAACAGCCCTCTGCCCTGCGGCACGTATCCGATGCCTCGCCGGGCGATCTCGGCGGAGGCAAAGCCCGCCGTATTCTCGCCGGCAACCTGGATCGAGCCCGCGCCGGGCGGCGCGATGCCGATCACCGTCTTCAGCAGCGTCGACTTGCCGGCGCCGTTGCGGCCAAGCAATGCCACGATTTCGTGCTCGCGCACGTCGAGCGAGACGGCGTTGAGGATGTGGCTCTTGCCGTAGAAGGTGTCGACCTTGTCGACCACAAGGAGCGGGGTCGTTCCCGCCGCCGAGACCCGCGGCTTGGCGGCGAGCGCAGCGACACCAGAGCCGATATAGACCTCGCGCACCTTGGCGTCGCTGCGCGCGTCCTCGACCGTGCCGTCAACCAGCACCTTGCCCTCGTTCATGACCGTGACGTGGTCGGCGATCTGGAAGACGCGGTCGATGTCGTGTTCGACGAGCAGCACGGGAATTTCGGCGGCGATCGTCGTCAGGAGCGCGGCGATGCGCGTGCGCTCGGCGGCGGCGAGCCCGGCGAGCGGCTCGTCGAGCAGCAGGATTCGCGGCCGGGTCGCAATGGCGAGCCCCATGTCGAGCAGGCGCTGCCCGCCATAGGAAAGCGAGGCTGCTTCCGCCTGCTCGATGCCGCTAAGGCCGAGAAAAGCGACAAGGTCAGCCGTCTCCTCGTCCACGTCCGCCACCGCGGCGGCCGACGTCCACAGCGCGAAGCGCTTGGCGCTGCGCGCCTGCACGGCAAGTCGCAGGTTCTCCTCGGCGGAGAGCCCGCCGAACAGATTTGTGATCTGGAACGAGCGGCCCACGCCGGCCGCGGTGATGTCCTCCGGCTTCAAGCCGGCGATGGAGCGGCCTTCGAGCTCGATCGTGCCGGCGTCCGGTGGAAAGAGTCCCGACACGAGATTGAAGGCGGTCGTCTTGCCGGCGCCGTTCGGACCGATCAGCGCGTGCAACGTGCGGTCCTTGACCGTCAGGTCGATGCCGTCGACGGCGTGAATGCCGCCGAATCGCTTGACGAGACCGCGCGCGACCAGCAC
>WNGD01013992.1_pt1 | contig 12086 bp, 19 predicted proteins | sample 5400671 | NCBI WGS metagenome assembly WNGD01 (sample SAMN13153369, study PRJNA577476) | soil metagenome | isolation source: 40 cm soil or saprolite under grassland replicate 2 | place: USA:California | collected 2016-06-15
CCGTAGTCGGGTCTATGTACTCCTTCGCGGCGGCGAAGCACATCGTGCCCGAGGGCTTCAATCCCGCCCGCGGCATTACCAAGTTCCCCGAGTCCAACCGGGAGCGTTTTCTAACCGCCTCTGATCTTGAGCGCCTTGGTGCCGCGCTCCGGGAAGGGGAAGTAACCGGGTTGCCCTGGCACGCCGATCCGCGGAAACCTGGGGCCAAACACGCGCCCAAAGAGGACAAGCGGTTCACGAAAATCTCGCCTCACGCCGCAGCAGCTATCCGGCTCCTGCTGTTCACCGGCTGCCGCTTGGGCGAAATCCTGCGGTTGCGGTGGGCAGACGCTGACCTTGAGCGCGGGCTCCTGTTCCTCCCCGACAGCAAGACCGGTCGGAAGACCGTTGTGCTCAACGCGCCCGCAGCCGCCATTCTCGCGGAGCTTCCTCGCCTCGGTGCTTATGTCATTGCCGGTGATGATGCGGGAAAGGAGGGTGAGAAGCCCCGCGCAGACCTAAAGCGACCTTGGATCGCGGTGCGGAAACGGGCGAAGCTGGAAGATGTTCGCATTCACGATCTCCGACATACGCACGCATCATTCGGTGCCGCCGGCGGGCTTGGGCTGCCAATTATCGGTAAGCTGCTGGGCCACAAGCAAGCCGCCACAACGGCCCGCTATGCCCATCTCGACAACGATCCCCTCCGGCGCGCTTCGGAATCGATTGCGGGAAGAATCGCCGAAGCAATGGGGGAGGGCTCCAGGGGCCAGGATGCCCAAGTGGTCCAGCTCCGAACACCGAGAGGCAGGACATAACTATATGCCAGAAACGGTACCAAGCCATTGTCGCTCGGACTTTTGGGGGGTGTTGCGCGCAGCGCAATCACCCTCTTTGTACACACGCGGGAGGGGTTTGCTACCACTAATTCCTCCTGATGCACGGCGTTCTCCCTACTTTGCGCAGCATGGAGGGACCGAAATGCAGCAGGATACTCGGATCCGAGTGGCTTCACGATTGGCTGCTTCACCCCTCCCCGCCTGACACGACTTTTCCGCCCAGAAAAAATTCAATTCTGATGGTGGCATCATGACCGGTGACGAACAGATTCTTGAGCCCGATCCTCCGGAAGTTGACGCCGAGAGTCAGTTTTTGCGGGCACTCGGCGAAGGCAATGCATCCGCGGCGGCGAAAGCATTGCGCACGCTCATTTCGCTCGAGGGCGAGCTGCGGGGGATGGCTCTCGAAATATTGGCTGAGCGCTTCGAGGGTCATCCGGACTGGTTTTACCCCTGGCGGCTGCAATTCAAGCTGCCGCGGAGAGGCGCGCCGCCGAAAGCCGTTCTTCCGGCCGCAGCGCGCGAGTCGGCGATAAAAATGAAAGTCAAGGAAGCTCTAGCCAAGCCAAATATGAATTTAAAGGCCGCGGTAGCCGAAGTAAGCAAGCAAACAGGCTTCAGCGAAGCAAAGGTGTACAAATCGTATTATGCCGGCGAGAAGAGGCGTCGTCATTCTGATACGTAATTAGCGAATTTGTTAGAAGTAATTCTGCTTCACATGCAGGATGGTTGCTGTCAAACGGTTTCCTCCTGGTGCACGGCATGCGCGCTGCTGCGCCTGATATGGAGGAACGGAAATGCAGCAGTCGGGTGCTCCGAGCCGTATGCTCTCGGTCGGCGAGGCGGCGGATTTTCTGCGAATTCAAGATCGGCCGGCGCGTAGCGTACTCAATCGAGGACTTGGCCGCGTTTGTGGCTCGGCGCCGTCGACGTACTACATCGGAAAAAAGCTAAGCACCTTGACGCCGGTGCCAGGCCTAGCCGCGGGCGAAGCGGCAGGTTCGGCGGCGCGCCACGGCGAGACCGACTGAAGGAGACAAGGGATGTCAAAACCCGGAGCTGCTGGTTGCACCAAGCTGCTGGTCACAGTGCCCGATCGCGTTGAGACCGACCTTCTTCATTCGTTTTCGGTCGATCTTGAGAACGAGGAGTCGGTCTTCAAATTCCTGCATTCGCTACTCGAGCTTTACGGCGAACGAGGTGAAGGAGCCGCCGCAAAGATCCTCCGCGCACAAGCATGGGCGCGGGCTATCTGCGGCGCCCTGGTTCAGCAGGGAAAGCTCGTTGGTGTTGGTGATGGGGTGTACCGGCTTGCCGAATGAACGTGGGGTCACCGACGACATGCCCTGTCGGGGTTAGTTTTCGCATCATTGCGAAAGTCGACATCCGGGATGGACCGCTAAAAGTTCCGCCACAGCCGAAACCCGCAAACAGACAGTGTTCCACCGGTCAGCATAGGAGGTTCCCATGACCGCTATAGTGAAGAAGCCTGAAAAGGGGTTGGCAATTAAGCTGGACGAGCTGGTGATCCCCAAGCATGTGACTGGCACGCAGGCGGATGATCCCATCCTCAAATTCGCTAGCCAAATAGAAAACAAAACTCGGACTGAGGTCGAGGAGATCATCAAAAATCTCAGCAATGCACGTGCATTCGGCCGGTTCCAATTAGGTGGCGCCGTCGCGAGGCTTCATGCGCTGTTCGACAAAGCCAAGTCCGAGTTCGCCGGCTACAAAAACTTCCGTGAGTATGTCGAGGCAGCCCTTGGCATCGGCTACAGCAACGCCATGCGAGCCGCTGAAATTTACGAGGACCTGCTGGCCCTGGGCATACCGTGGTCCTCATTCGAGAACATCGGCTGGACCAAGGTCCTGTTACTGCTCGACGTCGTCACCAAGTGCAACGTCAAGGAATGGGTGGCGAAGGCCAAGGAGATGAATTTCCCCTCGCTCAAGGCCCACGTCGAGGCGGAGAAGCGGAAGGGCAAGGCTGGCACGGAGCCGGCGCCGAAGATGATCACGAGCAAAACTTTCCAGCTCCACGAGGACCAGAAGGAGATCGTCGAGGCGGCCCTGGAGAAGATCAAGGAGGAGTCCGGCACGGCGGTCGACTCGGTGGCGCTGGAATACATGGCCCAAAACCACCTCGGCGCCGGCATCCAATTCCAGAACTGGGACCAGGCCCTGACCTACGCGATCAATCATCAAGGGGACAGGACGCTGTTCGTTCAGCAGGTGATCACGCGTCTGGAAGAGCTGTGCCCCGACCTCGAGATCAATGTTGAGATCACGTCGAAGAAATCCGCTGCAGCAGCCTAGGCCGAAAACCTGCAGCTCTTCGACCGATCGTGTCGGGGACCGATCCAGTCAACCATCCCAACGAACGGAGGGGACATGACCATGGAAAACCCGCAAAAACCCAAGTCGGAAACGCCGAAAGGAATCGAGCTGAAGGAGAAAATCCGGGTAGCCGTCGCCCTGAAATATTTCCGCAATCTCACCGACGCGCAGATCGCCGAGCACTTTAACGTCAGCCCCTACAGCGTCGCGGACTGGAAGCGCCGCCCGGAGTGGAGCCAGGAAATGAAGGCCATAGCCAAGGAACAGCTGACGGAGACCTCGAACGAGCTTCTGGCCATGTCGGCATACGCACGCGAGGTCTTGCAGCAGCTGATGGAGAACGACTCACCCGCGATCCGCCTGAAGGTCGCGCAGTTCCTTTGTCAGTTGCCGATCAAGTTGCTCCACGGCAAGTGATCCAACTATCACCTCGAGACCGCGCATGCCGCTACCATCGCCGCAGGAAATCTGAATCCTCAATCAATCAAGAAAAGACCCGGCCAGCAGTTTCGTCGCCACTGACCGGGTCATATCGACAGGTAGAACAATGGAACACTACACCGACGAGCCCGAGTCAGGCAAGCCTGAGGAATCTCACTCGGCCGGGACTCACGCGACAAAAAATGTCCGCGAACACGCGAACCGTGCGTCGGTGCACGACGTGTTCAGCCGCCGCGACCTCAAGTGGCGCCGAGAAGGCCCCGATGATGTCCTCTATTGCGGCAGGCGGCGCCTGCTGCGGCTCGTGCCGGACGCGACCTATTCGGGCATGTGGCGCGTCGTCTACCCGGACGGCGAGCTTGGCGACCTCAGGAACCTGACCTGGGCGCGGCATGAGGGCGCGCGGGTCGCGCTCTCCCTCCTCAACAAACAAATCGCACCCGGTACGAGCCAGAGAAGCCCGCTGACGCCCGCGGGCGCGCGGAGGGTCAGCGAAGCCCGTCAGTCGCCTTCTAAAAAGGTAGCCGCCACTCCTGGCGCTCGAGCCGGCGGCTCGATGAAGCAGGACAGGAACCATGCTCGAGACTGAAGACAAGCTCCGCCCTGCCGCATGGCCTGAGTTCCTCCGGTCTGCCGGGTCGCTGCAGGCAATGGACCACCTTGAGGCGATGCTGACGCGTATCCGAAAGGCGCACAAAGCCGGGAATCGACGGCTGCTTCGACATCTCATCCGGCAATACCTTACCTCGTATGACGCACGCCTCGCGGCGACCCGATTGGCTCGCGGGAGGATGCGCTGGGATCGCCGGCCGAGGAAAGACCAGGTGAAATCGATCGCCGAGAATCTGAACCCTTATCAAGGCACGCAAGAGGAGGTCAGGCTCATCCTGATCCCGAAAGGCCCGGGCAAGTTTCGACCCACGCTAGACTTCGGGATCGAGAACCGTGCCCTGCAGTATCTCGTGCTGTCGGTCCTCTATGCCATCGCGGAACTGCATCCCCGGCAATTCGCGACCCGTGGAGGGGTGCCAGGCGCCATCACCGAGGTGGTCAAGGCGATCAAGGCCGGGGACCTCCACGCCAGAGAAATCGACATCAAGGACTTCTATCCGAGCTTGGACGGGAACAAACTGGTGGAATTGATCCCGATCCCAAGGAAGGTGATCGCGAGGGTCCTAACCTCCGAGCACCTCACTATCGTCCCTAGTACATCCCACCACTACTCTACCACGTTCTCGTCCAACGGCGCTGCGGATACCCACCAGGGTGGTGGCTTCCCCCTCGAACAGTATCTTGCAGATGCCCGGCGGGGCATTCCCCAAGGATCGAGCGTGTCGCCGATCGTGGCCGAGATGTTGCTGGCGCCGGTCCTCTACCAAGTCCCCGACGCGGGCGAGGTGGTGGCCTACGCCGACAACATCCTGGTGATAACAAAAAACGAGAGCGACGCGGCCTCGATGACTGAGAGCTTGGGGATTGCGTTACAAGCGCACCCCGCCGGGCAGCTTTGGCCGAAAATCAAATCCTTCCCACCCGGTGGTCCGTTCGAGTTCCTCGGGCATCGGCTTACTGCCGGTGAGGACGGTCTTCGGGTTCAGCCCACTGCCGACAATCGGGAGGAATTCGAATCCAGAATGAACAGGGGGGTGGCGCGCCTCAAGGGCTCATCGCTATCACCGGCGATGCGGGCGGAGATCGTGCGCGAACTGAAGAGCGACCTCAGCTCTCACGTCGCCAACTTCAGGCTCTGCGACGGTATGGAAAATTACCGACAACATTGGTCGGCTCAAATCGCATCGGCTAGTCACGGAGGGTCAATCATGCCGCAAACTAAACAGTCGCCCACCAAGAAAAAGGTGTTTTGGCTGCATCCCGACCAGGACGAGATCGTTACCCTCGCGCTGAATCACATGAAGGAGACGGCTCCGACCAAGTTCCAGACGGTGGCGCTCGAATATATCTGTATGAACTACCTCGGTGCCGGCCTCCAGTTTCAAAACTGGAGGCCGGCGCTGACCTATGCCCGTAAACGCACGCACGACCCCTTGGCCTTAGCCCAGGCGGTGCTGGCGTTCATCAAGGAGCTGTGCCCGGACCTCGCGATAGAGGCCAAGATCACGGTCAAGGGCGCGACCCAAGAAGCGGCGGAGTGAAAACACGAGCGGTGCCCGAAGCTCGACGCTGCACACATGGGGAACGTCTCGCAATGCCGACCAGCAGTATCGAGGAACGTTGACGAGATCGCCGTCCGGAATCGCGTCCGCGCTCAGGGATGGCTCGCAAAATAGGTCGTTGAATCTGGTCCATTTTCACCGGCAAAAACAGGGAGAAGCAAATGACGAATGGAAAAATTCTGCCTGACACCCTCTTCAGCCTCAGACAGCAGCGAGGTGAGAACTGGTACGCGGTCGTGACAGCCAAATGGGACCCGGCTTACGCCCCACATGTGGCCGTAGCCGGCCCCTACGAGACCGAAGACGAAGCGCGGGAGTTTGTTGGCAAACGGCTTGAAATCGTGATCCGTACCGGCAAGTTGGAGCTCCTCGACATTGACACGGTCCCGTCGGATGTACGGCGAGAAATCACGGCCGACATCTTGCGCGGTTGGGAATCCGGCCAATTTGAACGCCTGCGTTCGTGGAAAGGTGGTGAGCATGTCCGCATCCCTTTAAAGCCGAGACACTGAGGAATCGGATCGAAGTCGTATTCGCTGCGAATGTTCAACATGCCAGGAGGTACATTCCCTCACCATGGTGATGTCGCCGAGCCGCTGCTCACCTCAGCAAACGAGGCGACCGATATCTTCGCAGCCTGTGGCTCGGCCGACGCAAACAGCGTAGTCACTGCGGATAAAGGCCATCAGCGCTTCGCAGAGCGGGGGCGCGAGCGCCTCCTCTGGGACCGAGGCGCCACTGGGATCGATGTGGCGCAGTGCTTGGAGCGTGCGCGTGGCAGTCCGGCCGGCAGCTTGGAGAGACGTTTAATGAAGTTCGGGCGATGGCGCCGGCCGCGCGCGAGGTTTTGTTCGAGCTGCTCCGGGAAGGGCCGCCGGCGATCCGGCTAAAAATCGCGCAGACGATTTGCGATTGGGCCATCAAGACCCATTTGTAGGACATGGGCTGCAGTTTAGGGGATATCACTATGGCAAAAACACGCTGCCGCAGCGGGCGCGACGACCTACAATTCGGCCTGCCGGAGGATTTCGATTACGGCAATATCCAAACAGTCGACGACGCGTTTTCTCTAGTGTATCGGTTGCCGAACCGCGCCCAGGGCAACGCCGCTCGTGGCCTATACGAGCACCGGCATCGGGTCGGACATCAAGCGTCCTATGCCGGCATAATGGCGGCGTGGGACCACTACGCCGTAACGCTTCAGCGCCGCGAAGCAGATTTGCGAAGAGCACTAAATGGAGAGGGGAAATGACTGTCTTTCACTTTACCGACACGGCGCGATTGCCGTGGATCCTGGCAACCGGCGAGCTGCGACCGGGCCGCAACGCGATCCGGAATTTCCCCTCGCCAGATTTCCTTTGGGCGACCACCGACGCGCGAGGTGACCGCACGGCAACGGCCGACCGCAAGGCTCAGCGCAAAGGTCTTACCCGGGCAGTGCGCTTTACGCTCGAGGCCGCAGATTTCGAGCCGTGGTCGGAAATCGTTAGACGCTTTCCGCAGTGGACCCCGGAGCAGATCGATTGGCTGGAGGACGTCGCCAGGTCTAGGCGCGTTTCACCGGATCGATGGCGGTGTCGGCCCGACCCGCTACCTTCCGACCGGTGGTGTTTGGTCGAAACGAAGACTTATAGCGGATGGAAGCCGCTGCAGAATAGGAATGTGGTTAAGGTTTCGCGAGATCCACGCGAATTGGGCATTATCATCGGCGGCATGATTTATATGTCGATACACGAGGTGGACCCCGCCACCGGCGCGCAGATATACGCGACGCGCGCACCGGCAGCCGCATGTCAGTTTGACGAGCTCTGACATTGACTCCCAGCGATTCTCAACGGACTTTTGCAACATGGGGTAATTCCGCGATCGAGCCAGACAAAGGCCAGGGAATCAGCTCTTCAGGAACGTATCGGCACCGCTGGCAAGTAATCCGGTTGGAGCGACTTGGCATAATCGATGGGAACGAGATGCAGCTCAGGGTCTTTGATGCCCGTCGTGAATTTTGACGGCTTGCCTTGGACTGCGATCATCGCATCGATTTCGCCTGCCTTGAGCCGCCTCGTAGGCTAGCCGCTGCTCGATGTAAGCAAAGTTGGCCTTGATCCCCAGCCGCTCGAAGACCATGGCGGAGGTAACGAACGTGCCGCCGTTCGGCAAGTCGACGGCGACTGTCTTGCCCTCAAGATCGGAGAGGGTGCGGATCGTCTTGGGAGCGACCACGTGCATTTCTTCGTTGTAGAGCTTGGTAATGTACGTGAGCTGCCTTATGATATTGTTGGCGTAGGCTATACGGTACACCTTCCCGCCCTGCTGCGCATGGACTGAATGCGGCCAGACAAACGCCGCGCCACCAATCAGCCTAATAAACTCCCGCCGCCGCATTCGATCACCTCATGTGATCGTTCAGGGCTACCCTGCCCTCCTCAATGTAGCACTTGTGCCAAGCGGAGGCACCGTCGTGGGACAAGAGCGGCGGCTCGACCGTGGCTAGCCATGGTTTACGGGAGGCGGCGATACACAGCGAAGCCGATCAGTAGCTCTGTGGCCTGGGGCGGAACGGACAGCGCGTCCGCAATTCTGGCCATCACCAGCAAGCTTGGGTTCCGCCTGCCGCGCTCGATGCCTCCCATGGAGATCGGGTCGATCTCCGCCTCGAACGCAAGCTGCTCCTGCGTGAGACCCCTCTGTTGGCGGAGGCGGTGGCCGTTTTTCCTATCGGTAAGCTTGGCCAGTTTTGTGGAGATCAGAAAGGTCCAACGCCGGATAGGTGACCTTGGCCATGGCTTGCGCGAGGACCGATAGGCCGAACCGCCTAACCATTTCCTTGGCGCCATAGGCTCGGCCAACACCGCCCCCCGAGTGTCCGTCAGAGCATCGTTCACGTCTTCGCTCACACCTGCTCTTCGCAGCGCGTCCTTGAAGCTGTGACGGAACGAGTGAAACACGCTGGCTCGGTTCGTGATGCCGTGAAGCTGTGACGGAACGAGTGAAACACGCTGGCTCGGTTCGTGATGCCGGCAACGATTGTGGGACATCTGAGCATCGCGCAATTGCAGCAAAGGGTTCGGGCTGCCAGCGATGCAGTCGAGGCCAAGTATTTCCAGCCGATCCGGCTGTTGGCGCAGGGCCGCACGTTTGTGGAAGTCGCCTGGTGATGGAAGAATACGTGCCGGTGAACCAGCCGCAGTCCATCGGTAGACAGATCGTTGCCCAATTCGATAGGCTGTACCTACAATCACGCACGCGATCCGGGGGACTGCTTGAGCGCGCGGTTCGCAATTTGTGTGCTGTTACTTGGGGCTTACATGGGCAAACGCGCAGGTGCTCGATGAAGGCCGGTCTATTCGCTTGGCGCAACAGGGTGTCACTGTGCCGCCCCGTGTAGCGTCGGCAACTCACCTACCGTCACGCTCGCCAGGCCAACTACGGGAACGCTTCCGGATGCCGGTGCTCTCTCGCAATGTAATCTCGGCTGCACGGCACAGCAACTCGCCTGCAAACAGAGCTGCGCCCCCGCGCCATGATCACCATTTGCGATACTGCGTCGCGAGCTTGAGCAAGCCTGCGATCAGCACGACGACAAACACAACGAGGCACGCAAGCTCACTCAGAGCGATCACCGTTTGCGTCATGTCTGCCCCCCTGGCGAATCACCAACCCGCCTCCCGCATCGTTAACCAACAAATCGCCGAGATACCAGCGCAGCCGACTCTGCGGCAGCAAAATCGCTCATTCATTTTCTTGCCAGACCTGCCGTCGCTCCGGTTATCAGGTCAATGGGATACGAACCGGGCTGACACGGTGAAACCTGGGAAATCGGACCAGGGCGAGTGCCGACCGGAATGCCTCTGGAGGCTTGGGCCCCCTCTCGACCTTTGCTTCAGCCTCAGCGAGCTGTGCTTGTGAGAGCGGACCGAGGTTTGCAATCAGCTGCAAATTTGGAATCACACGACCTTAGAGCACATTCCGGCGTGGTTGAATCGAGGGGATTCCCAAGTGTCTTGGCATGGTTGCCGGGCAGGTGACTGGCGGGTTCGCCCATGCGCCGTCGGCGCGGCGCTCTACGAGGAATATGCTCCTTCCCTTGGAAGCCTTCGGGCTTTCATCCTCAGCCCCGGTCGGTCGCCGGGGCTATATTTTTCCAATCCAGATATTGAATATCCCGCGCTACACGCGGCGGCGTTGTGCTTCACGCCCAGGGATATACCTTAATTTGAATTTGCTAGATAGGACAACGCATCGTCTACGAGCCGAATTGGGTTTCTCTCACCAAGACGAGCCGTCTCAATGATGCGCTTGGCGAGTAATTCACGGGTGGAAGCAGCCCGATAATCGGCAGCGAGAACGTTGCCCGATGTCTTTAACATCTGCCACGTGGTATCGAACGCTGCTATCAAAATTTTTGTCGCTGCGGGATCGAAGAAGCCACTTTCGAGAAGCGGGATTATCGGCATGGTGGCGCTCCCTTGTAGGCGGGAGCGCGACTGGTCTCTCAGTCAGCGGGGGGTGCCCGTTCTTTGTTCTTTTCCCGATGATGCAAACATTGTCTGCCCATTTCGACCGTTTAGCGAGTCTTTCTTTTCCCAATCCACAATATCACTAATTTTGCCCAAGCCGATCTCCCTAGCCGCTGAGGGAATATGCCCGGCCCCCGCATTGGCGCGGGGCGCAAGGCCTAAGCTAGCTGCTGTGGTGCCGCACCCCAATCATCGGGGTTGCATTCCCGCACCGCTGGCATCGCAGCGGAATGTTCCAAGGAACGTGTCGCGGGTCGTTTGCTTGCGACCGATCAACAGCGGCCACGGGACGTCGGCAATGCGTCCACAGTCCGGGCACGCCGCTCTCAAATGCGAATAGCCCTCGAGGCGATGCGGGTGCGCCAGTAATCGAGTTCCATCGACGGCTACGAGGCCACCCGCCACCTCAAGGCCGACGCAGCACTGCGAGCCATCCCGATCATCGCCGTCACATCGTACGCTTTGGGCGGGGATGCTGATAGGGCACGTGCCGCGGGTTGCGATGCCTACATTTCTAAACCCTACAGCCCACGTCAGCTCCTGGCAAAGGTCCGTGAGTATCTGTCCTCGACCACCGCGACTAGGTGATCGGATGAGCCGGCGGGAGTTCATCACACTTCTCGCCAGTGCGGCATTAGCGTGGCCGCTTGCGGCGCATGCGGAGCAAAACGAACGGGTGCGGCGGATTGGCGTGCTGATGGGAATTGCGAAGGACGAGGAGGGACAGGCGCGCCTTGCAGCGTTTCAGCAGGGGCTCCAGACACTTGGGTGGATGGCAGGACGGAACGTCGTGATCGATATCCGCTGGGGTGCCGGCGATCCTGAAACACTGCCAAGGCGCTCGGCCTGACCGTTCCGCCCTCGCTGCTAGCCCGCGCCGATGAGGTAGTAGAATGAGACGGCAGGAGTTTTCTCCGGAGGAACCATGAGACTCGGAACTATCGGGACCGCCGGGTTGCTCTATGTCGGCATGGTCGCTGCGTCAGGGGCGGCTGACGCGCAGCAAGGTGGCAAAATCCCGCGTGTCGGGATTATCTCGGCGACCACCCCTGTCTCGATGTGGCGAGACTCCCAGTTCTATCAGGCATTCCTGGAAGGTCTTCACGACCTCGGCTATCAGGAGGGCCGGAACATTGCGATTGAGTTCCGGTCGGCTGAGGGGAACTGGAAGCGCCTGCCGGACACCGCCGCCGAGCTGGTCGATCTCAACGTTGATGTACTTGTGCCCGTTGTTTGCGGGGCAACCCTCAATGCGGCGCGAAAGGCGACGAGCACGATCCCGATCGTGGTGGGTATCTGTAATGATGACATGGTCGAGAGCGGGATCATTGTCAGCCTCGCGCACCGCGGCGGCAATATTACCGGAATCCCTAAGCTCACGCCGGAATTATCGGCAAAACGACTGGAGCTCCTGAAGGAAATAGTCCCTGAGTCGCGGTCCTCTAGCTCCTGAAGGAAATAGTCCCTGAGTCGCGGTCCTCTGGGACCCCGACTATTCTGACTTCTCAGCCGATTGGCGGGCTCTGCGAGCGATGGCGCACGCGAAGGATGTGATGCTTCAATCCGTGCAAGCTCACGGTCGGGCCGATCTGCCGCCTGCGTTTGCGGCTATGGTGCGGGAACACGCCGAGGCCACTATCACCTTTTCGGATTCAGTGACCTACGTTTTTCCAAGTCAGTTTGCGGAGCTTGCTATCAGAAGCAGGCTTCCGCTGATGTCGCCGTACCGGGAGGTCGCGCAGGCTGGAGGCTTGATGTCCTACGGGTCTGACCTTCCCGACATGTTCAGGCGCGCGGCA
>WNGD01009467.1_pt1 | contig 12085 bp, 15 predicted proteins | sample 5400671 | NCBI WGS metagenome assembly WNGD01 (sample SAMN13153369, study PRJNA577476) | soil metagenome | isolation source: 40 cm soil or saprolite under grassland replicate 2 | place: USA:California | collected 2016-06-15
CCAGGCGACGGCTATGCGGACAGGTCCTCGCGTTAGCGTGCAACTTCATCCGGATCACCCTCCTTGGAGCTGGTGGCTTGGCAGCTCCAGCCTCCAAGGAGGCCCGGATGGAACAACGCTCTCAGGAACTACACCTAGGCAGCCGACGCGACGACGCGGAGCTGGCGGCGCCCGGCGCCGCTGAGCGCGAAGACGAGCTTGTGCGCCAGCTCGGGACCGAGCTCCTGCTCGAGCCGCTCGAGGGCCGGAGGGCGCTCGCGATAGAGCCGGTCGAACGCGTCGATATGCGCCTGGAGGCGGGCGTGACCCCTCCCCCGCGCCGGTTCCGGTGCGGTGACGTGCATCCCGTTCCGAGTATCGGCGGCGTCTCTCGCCGCGCTTCATCCCTCCCCGCAGGGATCAAGGCGAGGGCGGGGTCTGAAGGCCCCGCCCTCGCTCGATGGAGCTACGGCGTCTCTTCGGGATCGCGGCGCGGGGCGACCGGCTGGCCGCCGTGGCGGATCTCGACCTCCCGCCCGTCGCGGACGCCGACGAGCTCGTCGTCGCGCTCCCGCGCGGTCGGGCCGACCGGCGTCGTAGAGGCGACCTCGGTCCGCTCGGCCGACACCGGCTCGTCGGCTGCGGCGCGCTCCATCGGCGCGACCCGCGTCCGCTCGTCGATGACCTCACGCCGGCGCGGGCCGGTCGTGTCGAAGGTGAAGCCGAACGTCAGGCCGAGGCCGAACGCCAGCACGCCGAGGTAGTCCTTGAAGTCGTTGACGATGTCGCGAATGCCGACGTCGCCCGACCAGGTGAGGACGTGGCTGCGAACGGTGTTGCCGTGCGGCTGCAGCCCGCAGGCAATCCAGCCCACCACGATCGCGACCGGAATGAACCCGAGCAGGAACGTGCCGGCGGAGATCCGCGGCATCCCGAACTTCGTCCAGCCACCGAGGAGCTGCGACAGCGCCATCACGAGTCCGGCACCCGCGATGATCCCGTACGTGGCCCAGTAGCCGCCTGTCGACTCGTCACCGACGTACGCCGAGGCGAGCCACACGAGCCCGCCCGCGATGCCCGCGCCGAGCGCGGTCATCAGGCCGCGGTTGAAGTCGTACGTGCGCATCCGATCACCTCATTCCGCGTGTTTACAGCGTTCCTGGGTTAGAACGGACAAACGGGCGCCGAGGGTGCGCGGCTACAGGCCCAGGCGGCGGGCGTCGAAGCGGCTCGAATAGAGCTCTTCGCGGAATTTCTCGAGCGTTCGCGGGGCGTCCCCGGCGAAGACGTGCCCGACGACGCCGACCTCGGCGTCGTTGTAGAACGGCAGGTCGACGTGCTCGTGCGAGACGAGATTGACCGAGAGGGCATGGCAGGCGGGGCAGCGCACGGCGAGGCCGAGCGAGCCGTCGCCGGGCGCGAGCAGCGCGAAGGACGACGGGAAGACCGGCCGCGGCCGCTCCTCCGGGTAGCAGAAGAAGCTCCAGGGCCACTCCCCCGCCCCGATTCGCGTCGCCGCGAGCTCGCCCAGCTCGGCGGCGAGCGACTCGACCCGCGAGGTCATCAGGTTGAGGAAGACGCCGTCGTGCAGGCCGAGCGGGGCCCAGTCGAGCTCGTCGTGGCTGACGAGCCCGTCGTGCTCGTCGCCGCACGGGCACGCAAAGCGCACCCGAAAGACGGCCGGGTGCGCGGCGCCCGGCAGCCGCTCGAAGCTGCGGAAGGCCGACAGCGCGACGCGAGACTCCCCACGGGCGGGACAGGCGAACGTGTATCGGCTGGTCAGCGCGTCGTACATGACGATGTTGTAATCGACCAACCAGACGCGAAACCCGATCCTGGCCTTCCAAGGCACCGCTCGCGGTGCCGTCCTCAGGCCGCGCCGGCTTTGCTCGTGCGGCCGTCTGCCATGACCGGTCGACCCGCTCGGACTCATCCCGACCACCTCTAAGTAACAACTTGTTACATGGGTCAGTAGGTGATCAGCGAGTAGAGGTCGTACTGGGAGAGCCGGTCGCGGCCGCCGAGAAACGAGAGCTCGATCACGAAGCAGACGCCGACGACGGTGCCGCCGAGCCGCTCGACGAGGCCGCCGATCGCCTCGACCGTGCCGCCGGTGGCGAGCACGTCGTCGTGGATGACGACGCGCGCCCCCTTGGCGATCGCGTGGGCGTTCAGCTCGAGCGCGTTCTGCCCGTACTCCAGCATGTAGGTCGCCGACACCGTCTCGGGCGGGAGCTTGCCGGGACGGCGAGCGGGGACAAACCCACAGCCGACATCGCAGGCGATCGCTGCGCCCAGGATGAAGCCGCGCGCCTCCGCGCCGAGGATCAGGTCGGGCTGCCGCTCGCGGGCCCAGGCGCCGAGGTCGGCGACGGTCTGCCTGAGCGCGGCCGGGTCGAGCAGGAGCGGCGTGATGTCCTTGAAGCCGACGCCCGGAGTCGGGAAGTCGGGGACCTCGCGGATCTTCGACTTGAGATCGATCGCGGCCATCAGCTCGCGATCCGGCGGACGTGACGCCAGAAGAGGAGCTGCGAGAGCTCCTGCGAGGCCTCGGCGAGGCTCTGGAGGTCCTGCATGCCCGCGCGGCGGCGTTCCGGGCTCCGCGCGCGCAGCGCGGGCCCGACGAGCGCCTCGAGCAGGCCCGCCTCGCGGTCGGCGGCCGTACGGAACGCGCGCAGGTGCCGCGGCGCGATCCCGAAGCGGGCGAGCTTGCCGCAGGCCAGAGCCACGTCGGCGTCGCTCTCGGCGTACAGCCGTTCGCCGCCCTCGACCCGCGGCTCGAGCAGCCCGAACTCCTCGAGCTCGCGCGCGAGCTCCGGGCTGATCGCGGCCCGGTCGCAGAGCTCGTCGAGGTCGAGCTCCGGCTCCGTCTCGCCGAGTCCCGCGCGGCGGCGCTTGCGCTCGCGGCCGGCGCCGGCGGCGAGCTCCTGGCGGATCACTCGCAGCGGCAGGAACTCGTCGCGCTGGAGCCGCAGGATCGTCTCCAAGCGCCCGACGTCCTCCTCGCTGAAGAGCCGGTACCCGCCCTGCGTGCGCCGCGGGGCGAGCAGACCCTGATCCTCGAGGTAGCGGATCTTCGAGATCGAGATGTCCGGGAACTCCGCCTTGAGCCGGTCGCAGACCGTGCCGATCGTGAGCTGCTTCGTGCTCGGAGCCTGAGCGGTACTCATACCTCGGTTGACCCGCGTCGTGTGCCTGGGGCGGGTGGCGCGCTCATCGCATCAAGAAGGTGAAGCGGTACTTGCCGATCTGGAGCTCGTCGCCGTCGGAGAGCTCGGCCGACTCGACGCGCTTGCGGTTGACGAACGTGCCGTTGAGGCTGCCCTGGTCCTCGATCAGGAAGTGGCCGTCGCGCTCGACGAGCACTGCGTGCTTGCGGGAGACGGTGACGTCGTCGAGGAAGATGCCGCAGTCGGGCGAGCGGCCGATCGTCGTGCGGTCGCCGTGCGGAAGGAAGGTCTCGCCCGAGCGGCCGCCGCCCGAGCGGACGACGAGCGCCGGCCCCTTGACGCCGACGTCGTCGAGCGCCTCGTGGACCGACTCGTCGCTCTCCTCCGGCGTGAACGTCATCGTCGCCTCGCCCTCGTCGGGCTTGACGAGCGCCGAGCCGCAGCGCGCGCAGTAGTTCGCGGACTCCGGGTTCTGGAAGCCGCACTCCGGACAGTAGATGTGGGCCATCTACGAGGGCGGTGCGGCTTTCCCGGCCAGGATCTCGGTCAGCGACTCGACGTCGACCTGGTCGAGGACGCTGCGGCCCTGGGTCTTCTGCAGCCGGGCGACGAGCTCGGCCCGCAGGATGTCGATCTTCCCGTGCAGGAGCCGGCGCTGGTACGAGACCTCCTGCTCCCGGTGCGTGAGATCGTCGATCAGCTTCTTCAGATCTTCGTCGGACAGGCTGGCGAGATCGGGGAGGGGTTCCACAGCGACCTTTCTTCGGATTCAGGGCTCAACCTGAACTTTAGCCTACGGCCTTCTCTAGGCGCCGCTTGCCGGCGCCGCCCTCAGGATGGGCGGCTCTGCCGCGCGTCCGCCTGCAACGACCGGTCGACACGCACGAATACACGCCCGGGCTCCTAGGTTCGAGCCGCGGCCTCGGTGCCCTGCTCGACCTGCTCGACGAGCTCCCGCAGCTCCGCCGCCAGCTCCTCGGAGACCTCTCGGGTCTCGCCCTCGGCGTAGAGGTGGAGCACGGGCTCGTCCGCATCGGGCAGCACCTGAGCCCAGCCGCGGTCGTTAAAGACCTTGATTCCGTCGGTCAGATCGACCTCGCGCCCGGCGAGCCGCTCGTTCAGCACCCGCATCACGAGCCCCTTCATCCCCCACGGACACCCGAGCTCGTGGTGGACGAGAGTCGGTTGCGGCAGCTCGGCGACGAGCTCGGAGACCCGCCGCTCGACGGGCGCCAGCAGCTCGAGCAGCTTCGCCAGGCTCGCCACCGCGTCGTAGGCGGGCAGGAACTCCGGGAAGACGTAGCCGCCGCCGACCGCCCCGCCGAAGACGACGCCTCGCTCCGCGGTCGCCTTCGTCAGCTCCGGCAGCGACGCGGGCGTCCGAACGACTTCGAGCCCCGCGTCGGCTGCGAGCCGGTCGACTTGACTCGTCACCGTGATCGGGAAGGCGAGCCGGCCGCGGCGCCCGTTCGAGCCGATCAGGCGCAGGAAGAGGAGCAGAGTGCGCTCCGGCGGCACCGCGTCGCCGTGCTCGTCGATCAGGTAGAGGCGCTCGCCGGCGCGGTCGAACACGGCCCCGAGGTCGGCGCCGATCGCCTTCACGAGCCGGCACGCCTGGCGCACCGACTCGTCCGGATCCAGACCCGCGCCGTCGGACTCGGTCGGGAACGCGTGCGCCGAGACGAGCTCGACGCCGAGCGGGCCGAGGACGAGCGGCAGCACGTACGACGAGGCCGAGAAGCCGTAGTCGACGACGATCCGGAATCCGCGGGCGCGGATCTTCTCCGCGTCGAGCGAGAGCAGCAGGTCCTGCGCGTAGGACTCGCGGACCCGCGCCGGGTAGGTCGTCGAGCCGACGTCTCCGGCCGCCATCCGCCGCAGCTCCTGACGCGTGAAGTGCTTCTCGATCTCCTTCTGCATCGAGGCCGTCATCTCGATCCCCGGCGGCTCGAAGAACTGGATCCGGATCACCTCAGGGTCGCTCGGGGCGACGCCGACGTGGAAGCCCGCGTCGAAGCTCTCGGTCTTGAGCAGGTGGCGCGCGACGGCGACGGGAAGTACGCGCAGGTCGGCGACGTGCACGCCCGTCGAGTTCATCCCGGCGATCATCGCCCGCTTGACGATTCGGCACGCCGGTGTGCCCTCGCGGCTCGCGACGACGCGCGCGCCGCGCTTGAGCGCCGTTCCGAGCGCGGTGGCGAGCCGCACGGCGACGTCGGGCGTCAGGTCGACGTTGATCATCCCCTGGACGCCTGCCTTGCCGAACAGACGCGTCGAGGCGCGCGACTCCCAGATCAGGCTCTCGAAGATCTGCGACCCGGTCTCGACCTCCTTGTACGGATAGATGCGGACACCGGGCATGATCACGCTCTCGGCGCCGATCGTGACCTCGTCGCCGATCGCGACGCCCTCGTGGACGCGGACGTGGGCGCGCAGGTCGCACGAGCGCCCGAGGATCGCGCCCTCGCCGAGCGTGGAGCGGCCCATGTACGTCGACGAGTCGACGATCGAGCGGGACACGCGCGCGGCGTCGCGGAGCGTCACGCTCGTCGAGAGCACCGCGTAGGGGCCGACGGTCGCATCGGGGCCGACGCGGCAGTAGTTGCCGATGTACGCGGGCCCCTCGAGCGAGTCGAGGTCGGCGTCGACCGCCTCGCCGATCCAGACGTTCCCGCGCAGCCGGATCCCGGGGATCTTCAGCTGCACCCGCTCGTCGAGCGCATCGAAGTTCGCCTGCCGGAACTGATCGAGGTCGCCGATGTCCTGCCAGTAGCCGTCGAGCACGTAGCCGTACATCGGCCGGCCCATCTCGAGCAGCAGCGGGAAGAGCTCCTTCGAGAAGTCGTACGGCCGGTCGGTCGGGACGTGCCGCATCACCTCCGGCTCGACCACGTAGATGCCCGTGTTGATCGTGTCCGAGAAGACCTGGCCCCAGGACGGCTTCTCGAGGAACCGCTCGATCCGTCCCTCCTCGTCGGTGACCACGATCCCGAACTCGAGCGGATTGTCCACCGACTTGAGGCCGATCGTGACCGATGCCCCCTTCTCGCGGTGAAAGTCGATCAGCTCCCTCAGGTTGACGTCGCAGAGGGCGTCGCCGGAGATGACGAGGAAGGTGTCGTCCAGCTTGTCCCCGGCGAGGCGCACCGACCCGGCGGTGCCGAGCGGCGAGTCCTCGACCGAGTACTCGATCGTGACTCCGAGCGACTCCCCCGTGCCGAAGTAGCTCCGGATCGCCTGCGGCAGGAAGGCGACGGTGACGATCACGTCTTCGAGGCCGTGCGCCTTGAGCAGCTCGATGATGTGCTCCATGCACGGCTTGCCGACGATCGGCACCATCGGCTTGGGCTGGTTCGACGTCAGCGGCCGCAGCCGCGTGCCCTCGCCGCCGGCCATGACGACAGCTTTCATCGATGCAGCTCCTTCGATGCGTCGCGGACGTAGAACACGGCGGCGGCGACGGCGAGCGCGAGCCCGGTCCAGAAGAGCCACAAGGGCCAGCTGGTCCCGTCGCCCGTGACGATCCGGAAGCCGATCGCGGCGTAGAGGATCCAGGTCGCGGCCTTGCCGGCGACGTTCACGTCCAGGTCGATCCCGCGCGGGGCGAGCACGCGGTAGCCGATCAGAAGGAGCAGGTCGCGGGCGAGGATCACCGCGAGGCCGACCCACGGGAGACGGCCGTATGCGACCAGCAGGATCACGGCCGCGTCGATCATCAGCCGGTCGGCGAGCGGATCCGCGATCTTCCCGAAGCGCGACTCCACGTGCCAGCGGCGTGCCAGGAACCCGTCGACCTGGTCGGTGACGCCGGCGACCCCGAAGACGATCCCCGCCGGCCAGCTGCGCGCGTCGCCGGCTTTCACCATCAGCCCGACGAAGACGGGGATGAGCACGAGCCGGCCGACCGTCAGGGCATTCGGCAGCTGTGCGAGCGGCGCGGGGACGGCGCGGGCGGCCACGCCGTCAAGGATATGCCCTGGGCCTCGAGCGTCGGCCGAGATGCAGGCTAGGGCCTGCGGTGGAAGCGTGCGGCCCAGTAGGCGGTGCGCCGCAGATAGGCGGTGCCGGCGGCGCGGCCGTGCAGGCCCCAGGCGCCCTCGTAGCTGTGGTAGCCCCGAGCGGTGCGGGCCGGCTCGATCTGCGTCCCCTCCCCCCACTCGTTGTAGCTCGTGATCGTCACGATGTTCGGCCACGCGGCGAGCGCGGCCGTCCACATCGCGTCGTAGGTGGCCCCGCCGCGCCGGGGCTTGGCCTGGCTGTCGCCGTCGGCGCGGATCGCATCGTAGCCGGGCCCGATCGACGGCGCGCAGAGCAGGTGGTGCGTGCGCGCCTCGCCGCACAAGCGGATGAACGTGCTCCCGGGGTAGGTGACGATGTCGTAGGTGTAGATGCCGTCGAAGCGCGCCGCCGCGGCGAAGCCGACGCGCCCGGTCTGCGCGTACAGGTGCACAGGCGGCATCGTCGGGCGAACCGCCGCCCAGTCGGCGGCCGGGATCTGCTCGGCGTCGAAGACATAGACGTCGGCGATCCCGAGCTGGAAGAGGTGCGTCACGTCCCCGGCGACCGCCTCCGCGTTCCGGCCCTCGAACGGTTCGATGTGAACCGCGATCCGGAGCCGGTGCCTCCGCGCCGCGCGCATCACGGCGGGCAAGCGCCGGTCGGTCGGCGAGCCCCACCCCCACCAGGAGACGATCACCTCGTCGATGCCCGCTTCGGCTATCTCGGCCATCTGCCGGTCGAGCAGGCGCGGGTCGCTGCTCGAGTAGACGCCGCGCACCGGGAAGAAGGCCGAGTAGATGTCGCGCGGCGGGGCGTGGCCGTTCTGCGCCCACATCTGGTAGTCGCCGTCGCTGGCGGGATTGCCGTACCAGGGGTAGTAGAAGATCGCGACCGTCGGTCGGGCCGCGGCTGCCGGGGCCGCGCACAGGGCGAGGAGAGCCGTCGCCGCAAGTCGCCGCAGAGCTCTCTTCACCGCGTCGAACCGTAATCCGTCCGCCGGATGCGCACAAGATGGGACGATGGCAATCGTGGGCGAGCGTCTCACGTTGCCGGGATTCGTCAACGCGCACAGCCATGCCTTCCAGCGGGCCCTGCGCGGCCGAGCCGGCGGCGCCGACTTCTGGAGCTGGCGGGAGGCCATGCTGGACCTAGCCCGGGGTCAGACCCCGGGCCACGTGCGGACGGAGTATGTCCAGGTCTACCGGGAGATGCTGGCGGCCGGCTACACAGCTGTGGGAGAGTTCCACTACCTGGGCCTCGACGAGGCGCACGCGGCCGCCGAGGCGGCCGAGGAGGCCGGGATCGAGCTCGTGCTCCTCTACGTCGCCTACGCGCGAGGCGGGATCGACCGCTTCCGCCAGGCCTCGGTCGCCGAGTACCTGCGCGGGCTCGAAGGGCTGCGCGGGGCCGGCATCGGGGTCGGCGTCGCCCCGCACTCCGTCCGCGCTTGCCCCGCCGACTGGCTCGACGAGCTCGGGCGCTACGCCGCCGCCGAGCGGCTGCCGCTGCATGTTCACGCCGACGAGCAGCCGCGCGAGGTCGAGGAGTGTCTCGCCGAGCACGGCGTCCGGCCGATCGAGCTGCTCGATCGCTGCGGCTGCCTCTCGGAGCGCACGACGATCGTCCACGCCACGCACGCCGACGGCGGCGAGCTCGACCTGCTCGCCTGCGCGGGGGCCCGGGTGTGCGCTTGCCTGACGACCGAGGCGAACCTCGGCGACGGCTTCCTGCCCGTCGAGCGCGTTCTCCACCGCGGCATCGAGCTGTGCATCGGCTCCGACTCGAACGTGAGGATCGACCCGCTCGAGGAGCCGTCGCTTCGCGGCGTCGACGACGTCTTCGACGCGCTGGTCTGGGGCTGCTCGGCCGAGGTCTTCCGCTAAGACCCCGCTCCTATGAGGTGCCGTCCATCGGGGCATCGGCGCCGAACGTCGCGGCCAGCTCGAGAACGAGGCCGACCAGCTCGGCCGGCTCCCCGCCCTTCGACAGGTAGGCGTCGACCCCGGCCGAGTGCGCCACCACCGAGTCGAGTTCGCTCGCGCTCACGATCGCGATCGCGGCGGGGATTCCGGCGGCCCGGATCCGGTGGGCGGTTTCGAGGCCTCCCGCGAGCGGCATGCTCGCGTCCATCAGGATCACGTCCGGGCGGAGCCAGCTCGCGAGCGCGAACGCCTCGACCCCGTTCTCGGCCTCGCCGACGACCTCGATCCGCTGCTCCCAGGAGAGCAGTTCCACGAGCATCCGGCGATACCGGGAGTCATCGTCGACGATGAGTACCCGTGCGGCGATCGGGCACGTCCTTGGCGGAGAGGCGGGCACTTCCTTGTACGACCCGGAGCGCCGTTTGTCAATGAGGACCGTGAACGAAGTGGCCGCGGCGACGCCGCCGAAGCGCCACGGACACGACGAAGAGCGAGGTCGGCGCGTTTGGTTTCGGGCCTCACGCGCTGATCAAAATGGTGGTGCATCCCGGGGACGCGATCTGGCTCTTCTTCATCCTCAGCTCGCTCTAGCCCGTCGTCCAGAAGCAGCTGCTCGCGCTCTCGCGGCGCCGGATGCTGGCGCTGATCTCGAGGAAGCGCGAGGCGACCGTGATCCACGCTGACCCACCGGCAGGAGACGTTCTCCCTGCTCGGGTTCCCGCTGATGCGTCACATCGACATCGACGACGCCAAGAGTGTGCTGCGGGCGATCCGTGCTGCGCCGCGAGATCGGACAGCCGGTCGGGATCGGCGACTACGCCGTCCTGGCCTGGTTCGTGGCGTCGCTCGCAACGATCGGCGGGGCGCTCGGCGCCGGCCTCGAGTCGGACGCAGCCGTCCGGGAGGCCGCGTACGCGACGACACCGGACGAAGCCGCCGCCGAAGAGGCCGCATAGGCTGCAGTCGGGGCGCCCGGATTCGAACCGGGGACCTCCAGTCCGAACCGACAAGATGCGGCGACGTCGTTCTAAGTGCGAAAACCCTGCAAAACGCGGTGCGCGTACGGGGTCTCCCCCGGCCCGAAATGCAGCCTTCGGAGGCGAAGCCGTACGCGCACCGGTACGCGCACTAGGTGGCGTCGGACGTGTCGTCGGGGGCCCTGGAGCGTGGCGAGCCCGGCCTTCTCCCAGCAGCACGGGCGAGATCGTTCCCGAGCAAGGTAGCGAGACTCTGAGTCGAGAGGGCACGGCGAAGTGCTTCTTGCTCGGCCTCGCGAATCTGCCGCGCTACGGTGGCCCCTGATTCGACGACGAGGAATGCCGTGGCGATAGCCAATCCGGCCCATGCCGCCGGGCCCGGCCGCGGTGGGGCGAACGGTTGCATTCCCGTCTGAGACTGGAGGCGTTCGTAGAGGGCTTCCATCATTTCGGCAGTGACGGTTTCAGGATCGATCTTGCCGTGGGTCAAATCGTTCCGAAGGGTCGCCAGGTCCTGAAAGCGTGGGCGATGTGCCGGCTCGAGAAAACCGAGCGCGACTGCGAGGTCCAGTTTGCGGCGGAACGAAGCGCTGCCGATACCCGCTAGCGGTTGGACGAGGGCCTCCCGGATTCGTCCTTCGAGGGCGTCCTCTAGCACCGCGAAGCCTCGGATGACCACCCGGAACACGTCGTCGTCCCTGAGCGCTGCTTGCAACCGCTCCAGTAGCTCAGGGTTTACGGCCACGACGGTCGTAGACGGTACCGCTCGCGAGTCAGACGCCGAAGACGCCAGCCATCGCCTCGACCTCGCGCTTCTTCGCCGATCGCTCGAAGTGGCCGTACACCCCGTCGGTGATCGAGACCGACGAGTGACCGAGGTGCCGTGAGAGCCAGGCGATCGGGCGGCCGCCCTCGAGCGCGACCTTCGCGAACGAGTGCCGGAAGACCCGCAGCCACGGGAGGAATGCGGCGACGAGCATGCCTGCGATCCCGAGCCCGACGAGGACCCGGAGCGCGGATCGCCTCTCGTCGACGAGGGCTGCAGGCGCGACGGTCATCCGGATCAGTATGGGTGAGGGGGCCCAACCATGCGGTTCAAGAGCCGTGCGCGCCAGGCTGCGCGCCAGTCGCCTGATCGACCGCGTTCCGCAGCGTCGCGTAGATGTCCGTGCCCGCGACGTGCGCGTCGTAGTCCGTGAGTCCTGTCGGGTACCGAGGTGGCGGCAGCTCGTCTCGCGATGGGAAGACGTGCGCATCCCCGCCGTAAGTGCCGCTTCCGTACGTCGCGCGCCCATACGTCCCGGCGATGATCGAGACGGCGTCTGCGCCGCGATGGATCACGAGGTTGCGGACGTAGTAGAGGCCGTTCAGCGTCGGCGGGATCGGTTGGCTTTCCTCGCGTATCCGGTCGCGCACGGCGCCCACCCACGCGAGCGCCTCGAACAGCCCATGGAACCCATCGTCGCCGCCGAGATCAGCGCCGCGGACGCGTTCTACCGCAGCGCCGAACCCGGCGACGAGCACCGACGTCTCGACGTGACGGGGCGCGTTCACTTCTTCACCGCGCGGTCACAGATGCAGCGTATCCAGACCCGGCCGATCGTCGACCTCCGAGTCGACTCGTACTACCACGGTACGCGCGGCGAGCATCCTGCAGGAACCGCAAAATAAAAGCCCCTGCTGAGAGGGGCTTTAAGTCGGGGCGCCCGGATTCGAACCGGGGACCTCCAGTCCCCCAGACTGGCGCGCTAACCAGGCTGCGCCACGCCCCGCGACTCGGTCAGTCTAGCCGCCGTCTCGAGAAGCGGTCACGCGGCGAAGCCGCGCGACCTCCATTGCGGCATCGCAAGCGATGCCGCAGGTCCCCAGACTGGCGCGCTAACCAGGCTGCGCCACGCCCCTAGGTGTAGGACCCGAGGACGTTGTTCCGGTTGAGCGCGTGTAGGCGCTCGAGCGGGGTTTGGCGGCCGAGGCTGCGGTGTGGTCGTCGGCGAGTGTAGTAGTCGAGCCAGCCGGCGAGTGCGTGACGGCGTTCGTC
>WNGD01005656.1_pt1 | contig 12082 bp, 13 predicted proteins | sample 5400671 | NCBI WGS metagenome assembly WNGD01 (sample SAMN13153369, study PRJNA577476) | soil metagenome | isolation source: 40 cm soil or saprolite under grassland replicate 2 | place: USA:California | collected 2016-06-15
ATGTGGAAGTGCTCTTGTGTGACATCGGCCTTCCGGACGGAACCGGTTACGAGCTCGTCTCACAAGCCAAGTCCAAGCAGCCACTCAAGGCAGTGGCCCTTACTGGCTTCGGCACCGAGGATGACATTCGGCGCTCCAAAGAAGCGGGATTCGATTTTCATCTCGTCAAACCAGTGGATCTTCACGAGCTTCAAACTATTCTCGATCAGGTCGACGGTGGTGCGTTTCGGTCTGATTCAAAGCTCGTGAATGGCAACGGACGTTAGACATCGCTGTCGGCGATCAAACGTTTGAACCTGCGGAGTTGGCAGAGCATCCGATCTTGCGGTTCGCCGCCGCTGCCGGAATTTGATTTCGCCTGAACCCGTCGGAGCGCTGCGCATCCACACAGCGCCTCGACGAATTCTCAACCGCGATAGACCCGAGCGTTTAGAGAACGTTTTCCTAGCGCCGTTAGCGATCTGAAGACGCGCCGGCCATTTCCGGTTCCATGAGCGCCTCTGGATTCACAATGTCTTCGGCTAATTTATTCAGAAGCTCGTTCGCTTCGGATTCCTCATCGAGAGTGGTCTGCAGGAGCTCCGCTGAGCTGTCCTTGCCAAGTAGTTGCGCGAACGTGCGGACGCTGCCGTAACTTGCGATCTCGTAATGTTCGACCTTCTGCGCCGCGACGATGATTCCAGCGTCAATCACGGATTCTTCACCGTCTTCGTGAAGGATTTCGGATCCTTCCTCAATCAGCCCTTTCATTGCCTTGCAGGTCTTGCCCTTCGGTTTCTCGTCAATCTCCTCGAAGACCTCTTCCAGCCGTTCGACATGCGTTTTTGTCTGTTCCAGATGTTTCTCGAAGGCATCCTGTAATTCCTCTGATGAAGCAGCCTTCGCCATTTTGGGCAACGCTTTAATCAATTGGTTCTCTGCATTATAGAGGTCCCGCAATTCATCGATGTACAGTGTTTTTAATGTATCCAGCTTCATACGATCCCTTTTTCCCTTCTAGTTCTTGAATGTGATTGTGAATATTGGTGTCCGGTGAGTACCAGATTACCGCTCTAAGAAATAACGTGGCGAAAGATCAAAGTGCGTGTCTTTGATTGTAAAAAAATTTGTCGAATCGTGGACGAGCAAGTCGAGTCAATTCGCAGGTCATAATAGACCTGCCGCAAGTTACTCTTATATCGCTTTCGCAGATGCGTGATCGCTGCGCAGCTGGTCAGTTCATTGGCCCTACGAGGCTGCTAATTCAGCATACTCTTCGGCTGTTCGGCGTACCATCTGGTCGTACACCTCCGTGTAATCATCTGCCATGCGAGTCGCCGTGAAGCGCGTATCGAAAACTTCTCTGCAATGTGCCCGACTCAGATCGGCAACCCGGCTGATGGCTTCCGCAGCATCGTCCGGTTCTCTTACGATGAAACCTGTTATTCCATCTTCCATCACCTCAGGAACAGATCCACTTTCATAAGCAATCACCGGAGTGCCGCACGCCATCGCCTCAATCATGACCAGCCCGAAAGGTTCTGGCCAATCAATCGGAAATAGTAATGCGTAGGCATTTCCCAGAAACTCGTTCTTCTGCTGATCGCTGATTTCCCCAACCCACTCCACATGGGGGTCGTTCAAAGGGGTTCAACGACCCGCTTGAAGTAGCGCCGATCGACGCGATCGACCTTCGCAGCGATCTTGAGCGGCATATCGACGCGCTTGGCAATTTCGATCGCGCGGTCGGCTCCTTTTTCTGGCGAGATCCGTCCTGGAAAAGCAAGGTAGTCTCCGCGATCAGGGTAGAACCGAAATAGGTCATTGGGCAATCCGTGGTAAATGGTCGCCTGCCAGTTCGCCCGAGGTATGGGCTCACCTTGAGCATTCGAGATTGAGATGACTGGAACATCTCGAAACCGATCGAAGACACGGACAAGGTCGTGCATATCGAGGCGCCCGTGCAAAGTCGTGACGTGCGGAACAGGAAGGTGACGAGAGACCGCAAAATGAAGGTAACCGGTATGAAAATGAACCACATCGAATTCGCGAGCGTGCTCGACCACATGATCGATAAGAATGACTTCCCGCGCAATTGGGTCCTTGCAGCGCTCATTCTTACGAAGCGAGCGCCGAGTCGGCGCAATAAGCCGGGCGCTTGTAACGGAGTCGCCGCTGCCAAACAAGGTTACGTCGTGACCGGCGCGAACTGACTCTTCAGTAAGATAGGAGACGATTCGTTCCGTCCCTCCATAATGCTTTGGAGGCACACTCTCGATTAGCGGCGATACCTGAGCGATTCGCATATTCCCTTTTTTCCGTCTCGAGATCCAAGCTGCACTGGCGACTGCTCACGGCACAGTGCGCTTCAGTCCAGAAAGTCCTAATCGCGATCGTGATTCAAATAAATGTAAAGTTCTGTGCTTACATTCGGACGCGGCTGCAACTTTGGTTTTCGCATTTCGCAGAAAATAATCCGCGTCGCAAGCGTCCGACCAAGAAGGAGCAATCGGCTTACGCGATGCAGCTAGAGAATCGCACACGCAAAAAAGCCAAAGTACTAGAAAAGCTCGTCACGTGGACGTTCCTTACTCGCTTCTAACGGTTTGTCGCACCGAACGTAAGGACAGAAAAGCACCAGGCAAAACGCCTGAGGCATTATCCTTGATCAAGAGGAGAAGACCGAAATGATCGACAGCGCTTCTCGCGAACAGGGCTGGCGGTTCAAAGGTTTCCCGTCAAAGCGAGGATTATTACAATTAGCAGGACCAATCCGAGTCCTCCACTGGGCCAGTAGCCCCATCCGGAGCTATACGGCCACGCTGGAAGCGCCCCGATTAAGAGGAGGATTACGATGATCAATAGAATGGTGCCCATGGCTTCTCCTTTCCTGACTTAATTTCGTCGGCGCGAGCTATTTTGGACGTTATGAGATGCCAGAACGACTATAACACCACCAAGCCGACCATAAACAAATCGGGGATCTCTGTTGGTTGAGCGGCGTCCAACACCGCGCTGGAATTCGAACCATTGGCAAAAGGAAGCCCTCGTTCAGGAGATTGAAACTGGCCCCGTCCTTGCGAACGAGCAGTTCTCTCGCTGATCTAAAAGGCGAGAGGGGAGCTGTGCGGGAAGAGTCGTCGATCGGCGAGGGTAAGACTAAACCATCAACATCGAAAACCATGAAACTATCGGTCGAAACTAAGGTGGCCGCTGCTGTGGCAACAGGTTTTGCAGCTTTGACTTTCGGAGCTATTGCGCAGGAAAACAGTGGAGGCCAGAATGGATACAGCCCGATGAACAATCTGGGGGAGCATCCACATGAGCCAGCAGGCATTCAACAGTTCACTGCCTGGTCGCAGTAACGCCGAGGCGAACAGCGCACTGAGATAGTGCTTCAGCGCTGCTGCTGCTGCACCCTGTTAACACGCCAGTTAGCTGTCATGATCTTTTGTTAGATCATTGTATCTACCATAAGCTGTTTCCTTAGGTCACTGCGTGTGCTACTGCGGACCGACCTTTTGGCTAGCGCGCGAGCGGCACATCACGGCAAAGCCTGCAATAACGCTCCCTGACTAGCTCTCACGTTGTCTCAACTTCTTTTGTTTCGACGCGGACTGCGTATTCGCTCGGTTTCAGTTCTCGACCAGCTCGCGCGGCATACACTTGGGTGAATTCAGCCCCGAAAAGGAGAATTTGCGACGAATAGTAAACCCAGAGTAACAGCGTGATGAGCGAGCTGGCCGCTCCGTAGGCCGAGCCGGCAGCGCCGCTGCCGAGGTACAAGCCCAGCAGCCATTTCCCAATGCAAAAAGGATCGCGGTCATCACGGCGCCGATCCAAACGTCTCGCCATTGGATTTTGACGTCCGGCAGAAACTTGAAAATCATCGCGAAGAGCAGAACTACGACCGCAAAGTCAAAAATTAGATAAACAGCTAATGCCACAACGAGTCCACCCGGCAAGACAGATTGCACGTAATGGCTAAACCCCTTGAGCAGGGCTTCAATTGCTAGTGACACGAGCAGCAGGAAACAAATGCCGGCAACCATCGCGAATGAGAGAAACCGGCTTCGCAGAAATCCCCCAATACCGCGGGCAGGTTTTGCTTTTACGCCCCAGATGGTATTGAGCGCATCCTGGAGCTGGCCGAACACGCCACTTGCGCCAAAAAGCGCGAGCGCGACCCCGATGATTGTGGCGATCGTGCTCTTGCCTGGTTGTGAGGCTTTTTGCGCAATGTTTTGCACAACTTGAAGAGCGCTTGGATCAAGAAAATAGCTCATCTGTTGCGTGATCTTGTCCCACGCGCCTGCCGGATCACCCCGGAAAATCACGCCTACAATCGCGAGCAAGACGAGAATCAGCGGCGCAAGGGAAAAGACCGTGTAATAGGCAAGGGCGGCGCCCAACTGCGGCGCTTTATCCTGCATCCATTCCTGAAACGTTTGCTTTAACAAACCGAAAGCATTGCCAAAGAACGACGACTGTGACGCTGCCGAGTTTCGCTGCGTTGCCATAACCTCCTCTAAGAACCATTCGCCGCCAACGGTGTGTCTGGCTGCGTAAAGAGGCCCCGATCGAGCTGACCGCGTGCTGATAGAAGCGTCCGCCACTGCTTGCGCTGCGAACTACATCAAAGATGCTGTTGAAGCCGCCGTTACCGCCGATGGAAGCGCGTTCAGTCGAAGAGATTTCGACTGGACACGGTTGGCAGTACGAGCCGAAATGGGATGGATTTCGCTGTATTGCCTTTCGTGATGGCAAGCAGGTTTATTTGCAATCGAAAGCCGGTCAGCCGCTCGCTCGCTACTTTCCCGATATCGCAGGTGCTCTCGCCAGATTGCCCGAGAAACATTTTGTTCTCGACGGTGAGCTTGTCGTCCCTGTCAGCGGGACGCTTTCATTTGATGAATTGCAACTGCGTCTGCATCCGGCCGCTAGTCGCGTTCAGAAACTCGCAGCAGCGAATCCAGCAATGTACCTTATCTTCGATCTTCTCGCGGATGCCGGACGATCGCACTTAACGCAGCCGCTGCGCGAACGGCGGCAACTTCTCGAAAAGTTCGCGCGGTTGAACTTAAAATCGGCCAAAAATATTCGGCTTTCTCCAGCGACAACTGACCTTCAGATCGCGACCCAATGGTTCAAAAAAACCGGCGGCGATCTTGACGGCATTATCGCGAAACGTCTCGATGCTGCCTACGCTTCGGGTGAGCGCACCGCAGCAGTCAAGATAAAGCAGATCCGCTCGGCCGATTGCGTCGTTGGCGGATTTCGTTACGCGCGTGGCACGCGCCTCATCGGTTCGCTTTTGCTCGGGCTTTACGGTGACGATGGCTTGCTTCATCACGTAGGATTCACGTCCGCTTTCACGAGATCGGAGCGCCGCGAGTTAACAAAGAAATTTGAAGCGCTAAAGAAACGACCTGGTTTCACTGGCAACGCGCCCGGAAGCCCCAGCCGTTGGAGCACGGATCGCACCGGCGAATGGGAACCAGTCGCTCCGCGAGTCGTAGCGGAAGTTGCCTATGACCATTTTACCGGCGGCCGATTCCGGCACGGGACGAAATTTCTGCGATGGCGTTCTGACAAAGCTCCTCGCCAGTGTACGATGGATCAAGTGGTGCATCGCGAGGGTAAATCACTCGCGCTTTTGCAGCGCTAAGAGTTCGGACGTCACTGCTCGGAAAAGCTTCATTAGTTGCGCATTGTGAAGTTTTTAGTGCAACCAAAGATTCTGCTGGACTCGAACTAAGACTAAAACCTATGAACAAATACACATTGTGTTTAGTCACCGCTGTGCTCGGCATGGTGCTCATCTCTTCCTGCCAACAGCAAGGAACGACTGCGACCACGACGGCACCGGCAGCGGCCAAAGCCACGCCGACGCCATCGCCGAAGCACCACAAGGCCGCAAAGAAAACTCCGCCGAAGACAGAGGGTGCAACTGAGGCGCCGTCGCCTGCGGAGTCCCCTGCGCCGACGCCGTAAGCTGCGACAGGGTGACTTAGGGCCACTGTTGGGTAAAGTTTGCGAAGAGCTAGCCACTCAGCTAGTGAACTCGAGGACTGCATCCTTCTCCCTGCTTCGATTTTTGTAAGCCCCATTAACCGCAAATATCTTTAACCCTTCGCTAGTCTCGGACTGTCGCGCGAAGAAACTTCAAAACGGCGCACTCAACCGCACGCAAATTAATCCTAGTAGTGTTTTCGATCGCTTGCCCGAGCCCGGCAATTTGTGTTCTGCTTAGGTACGCTTCGACGATCGCTGGATGCACATAACATTTGCGGCAAATGGCGGACGTATTGCCGAGAAGTCGTGCCACTGCGCAAATCGCTGTCTTCAAATTCGCCTTCGCTTGTTTCTTCGTTTCGAATTCGCTTTGGGCGTTGAGTGCGATCGCGGCCAGGACTGTCCCCGCCCACGTTCGGAAATCTTTTGCAGTGAAATTCTCGTTCGTGATTTCGCGCAAATAATCGTTCACGTCCTGTGATGTTACGTTCCCCACTTCACCTTCGTCGCTGACGTATTGGAACAAATCCTGACCTGGTAAGTCCTGGCACTTCGAAACAATTTTTGCAATTCGGCGGTCCGTTATGGCCACTTCGTGCTGACGTCCACTCTTTCCACGAAAACGAAAACGCAGGTGATCTCCCTTAACCATAACGTGCCGGTTTTTTATTGTCGTTAACCCAAATGATTTGTTCTCCCGCGCGTACTCTTCATTGCCGACGCGAATGAAAGTTCGTTCCAGCAATCGGACAACCGTGGCGAGCACCTTTTGGCGCGGCAAACCAGGCAATCTGATGTCCTGAGCAACTCGCCGCCGCATCTTTGGCAGCGTCCTGGCAAACTCGGCGAGCCGATCGAATTTGTTGTCATCGCGCTGTTCGCGCCAACGCTCATGATAACGGTATTGCTTCCGCCGACGGGCATCCCGACCAGTCGCCTGGATGTGCCCAGACGGCGACGGACAAATCCAAACATCCGCCCATGCTGGCGGAATGGCGAGACGCTTGATTCGAAGAAGACGTTCCTCGTCACGAATGGGTTTTCCATGTGTATCCAGGTACTTAAAGTGCTCACCGTTTGCCTTTCGCCTGTAACCAGGACTGTTATCAGTTACGTAACGCAAACCGGCCTCCGCCGCTGCAGCGATGCACTCATCGGAGGCGGCTTCGCTTGCTTTGCCGTTACCGCTGTTTGTCCCTGGCGTGTGCGACATTTATGCTCCTCTGTAGTCTTGGGAATCTCTGAATAGGTGGGCTGTCGATCCAAAAAGGAATGTTCCTCATCCCCCATTCTTCGGTGCGCAAGTGCACTTTAGCCGTGCACAAAGAGTCGTTCTGCTACGAGGAGAGCTGTTAGAGGGAATGAAAGAGACACGCGTACAGCGCGCGGGATGCGACTAGATTTGTATGAAAGAGCAAGACAAAATTGTCGATAACTTGATCGAAACGCTCAAGGATGGTCAGGAGGGTTTCAAACAAGCAGCTGAAGGCGTAAAAGACCCGCAGTTGAAAGCAGTGTTCGACGAATATTCGCGACAACGCGGCCGCTTCGCGGTCGAGCTGCGGAGCAAAGCCCAGAGCGCAGACGAACGGGACTCTGAAATGAGCGGCAGCGCCGCGGGCGCACTGCATCGCGGCTGGATTAATCTTAAATCGGCTCTTACCAGAGGCGATGATCATTCCATTCTGGCCGAGTGCGAGCGCGGCGAAGATTCCGCCGTGGAAGAATTCAGGAAGGCGCTAAATAACGGTCTCTCCGCGCCTGTGCAAGAAATTGTGTCGCGTCAATACGTTCAGATCAAAGAAGCGCATGATCGTGTTAAGAATTTGCGCGATACCACTAAAAAGAGCTGATCCGACCAAAGCGCGCGAGAAAATCGGCGATGCGGTGGTTAGATCCGCCCCAGTAGCCAGAGGATTAGGACGATCAACAGGATGAGTCCTAACCCGCCGCTTGGATAATAGCCCCAGCCTGAGCTGTACGGCCACGTTGGGAGTGCGCCGAGTAAGAGCAGGAGCAAGACAATTATTAGAATTGTGCGCATGGGCTCAGACTAGCTGGGGCCAGCGCGAAATAGCAATTCCATTATCTGTCCGTTCCTTGAGTCTCCCTCGTGAGCGCAAGTCCCATGCAATCTTGCACATCCAAGCGTGCGGCTAGGGGCGAAACATTTCTGTTATGCCGGAAGAGGAAGCACTGGAACGCGCGCGCGAAGACGAGCGCGAAGGCAAATCGCCCAGCACTCAAGCGGGCGAATTCGTGCGCGAAGAAATGGAACACATTCGAGAAGGTGAACACGGTGCGCGCTCTCCAGAGCAGGCGATCGCTATTGGCCTCTCCAAAGCGCGTCGAGCCGGAGTAAAGTTGCCGCTGCCGAAGCGCGGCAGAGAACGAACAAAGCGTCAGGCGAAGCGCGATCTTGCAAAGGGGCGTGCTGGTCGCCGTAAAAAGTCTTCCTCGAAACGCTCCCGCGCAACTAAGCGCGCGCTCAAGCGCGAGAGCCGTCGGTCAGCGTCGAAGCGAGCGTTATCGAGACACGCGAAGCGGGTCACGAGGCAACGCTCCGCACGCTCGCGCTCGGCCGCCGCGAAAAAAGCAGCGCGCACGCGGAAGCGCCGCCGCTGAGATGCTTGCGTGACTCGCGGTGCGCGGAGGTTCCATGCCTAAAGAAAAGAAGCTTCAGCGGCCCGCAACGCCAGCTACAGCAACCTGGCCGCGAACGACGCCACTTATTCCATCAACCTTTCCGGCAGAGGAGGTCGAAACATTTGGGTCCGACGTTCCGCTGGGTCGAGTTGGCCAACCAGAGGAAATCGCGCCAAGCTATGTGTTTCTCGCGTCCGACGATGCCTCATACATGGCCGGCCAGGTCCTGCATCGCGCCGAGCGCAAGCGCGCCGTGATCGCGACCTAACTTAAAAGTTCTCGCGCTTTTGCCAGCGCCTCTCCGATCTTGTTCGCACCTTTACCGGCGCCTTGCGCGCTCTCTGCACGCCCGCCGCCTTTGCCGCTCACAATCGGCGCGATCTGCTGAATCAACTTATTCGCCTGAAAGTTCGAGGTGAGTTCTTTCGGAACGGCAGCGATCAATGCAACGTTTCCATCTTGTGCGCCCGCGAGAAAAATTGGGCCGCTAAATTTCGACTTAAGTGCGTCCGCAACAGCCTGGACCAACTTCGCATCGGCATTCGCCACTTCGGCGACGCAGAAATTTCTTCCTGCATGCGATACCACCAGCTGATTCGCAATCTGAGCGGCCCGGCTTCTCAATTCCGCTTCGTCTGCTTTAGCTGTTTTCTTTTCCCATTCGCGAACATCGGCAGCTATTTTTTCCAAATGCGCCGCGCGAGCGTCGATCTGCTTCAAGATTTCAGCGGTCTCACCGTTGGTTTCAAAAGCAGGCAAACCGGAAATGTCAGGTTTCTTGCGCGTGAGTGCTTCAAACTTCTCCTTTTGGCGTGCAGCTTCGCCCTTCGCCCAGGCGCCTGCTGCGTCACCGGCAACGGCCTCAATCCGCCTCGTTCCGGCCGCGATCGCTTCTTCTCTCAGAATGCGGAACGGCCCGATCTCGCCAGTCGATCTGACATGCGTTCCGCCGCACAGCTCCATCGAATAACCGTTGAGTCCGCGCGGTGCGCCACCAATTTGCAGAACCCGCACAGTGTCCCCGTATTTTTCGCCGAAGAATTGGATAATGTCATTTCGCTTCCTTGCTTCCGCATATGGAATTTCAGTCCACGAAACCGCCGCGTTCGCCGCGATTTTTTCGTTCACCAACTTTTCGACATCGCGCTTTTGTTCCGGCGTGAGCGGCGCGCTTGAAAAGTCGAACGTCAATTTGTCCGGACCGACGTAGCTCCCCTTTTGCGTCGCATCCGAAGAAACGATTTGGTGAAGCGCCCAATGCAATAGATGCGTCACAGTGTGGTGCCCTTGGATCAATTTGCGTCGGTCAGCATCCACTGAAATGCGCACCGCTTCGCCCGGTTCCGGCGCGCGACCTTTTACAAGCGCAGCACGATGAACGAAAACGTCGCCGCGTTTTTGCGTATCGATCACGCGCAACTGACCAACTTCGGTCCAGTCATGCCCCGGAACATGCAGCAATCCCCGATCCCCGACCTGACCGCCCATCTCCGCATAGAAAGGCGTGCGATCAACAACGATATTTACTTCGTCCGGTTTTTTGCCCGGTAGAACGGTTTCAACGACTGCTTCCGCCTCCAAAAAATCGTAGCCCAGAAATTTCGTTGGCTCGGCTTTCAGCTCTCCTTCTTCGACACTGATTTCTTCCTTTTTCTGTGCCTTGCGTGCGCGCGCGCGCTGCTCTTCCATCCGTCTTTCGAATTCTGTAACATCAACAGCAAGGCCGAGCTCTCGAGCCATTAATTCTGTTAGATCAAGAGGAAAGCCGTACGTGTCGTACAGCTCGAAGGCGGCTCCGCCGGGATAAACTGGATTTGTTAGTCCATGTGTCTTAAGAAGAGATAGAAAGTCCTTTTCCAAATCGACTTTGAAATACGACCATTCTTCTGGACCAACTTGACCAGCGCTCAAATTCTTCCAGACGACGTCGTACCTGGTTTTGTGAGCAAGCGCCGCCAGTTGAGAGTCAATTGCCAGCGTCAGCAACGCATAGAAACGCTCGATTCCTTTATCCAACGTGTTGTTAAAGGCTTCTTCTTCACGGCGGATTGTTTCTTCGATTGTTTTTTGTTTCGCCCGGACTTCGGGGAAAACGTCGCCCATCGTCTTCGCCACAACATCGACAAGTTTGAAGAAGAACGGTTCGTGAAAGCCCAGTGTGCGTCCGTAGCGGACAGCACGACGCAAAATCCGGCGCAGGACGTAGCCGCGGCTTTCGTTCGACGGAATGATTCCGTCGGCAATCGCAAACGAGAGAGCTCGGATGTGGTCCGCGATGACGCGGAACGCGATGTCGATCTTTTCTTGTTCTGGATCACTTCTAGGGCGGTCGCTCCGGCTGCCCCCCTCTGTGTCCGGCAAGCGATGCGCATGCCCTACAATTGGAAGAGTCGAGCCGTATTTTTTGCCGCTCAATTTTTCGAGTTCGTCGAAGATCGGACGAAAGATATCGGTCTCGTAGTTTGAAATGGTTCCGGAGAAACCGGTAAAATTCTCTGTGCCTTGAATGATGGCGGTGACGCGTTCGAAACCCATTCCGGTATCAACGTGACGTTGCGGCAGCTGCGTGAACGTGCCATCCGGGTTCACATTGAACTGGATGAAAACCAGGTTCCAAATCTCGATGCAATGCGGGTCTTCCTTATTCACAAGGGCGCCGCGCGTGTCGCCGTCGGGCGTAAGATCGACATGCACTTCCGAGCACGGGCCGCAGGGACCGGTGTCGCCCATCATCCAAAAATTGTCGGCCTTCCCGCTATTGAGAACGTGGATCTTTGGATCGAGATCGGCTTCGCGAAACAAATTCGCCCAATGATCGTACGCTTCCTGGTCGAACTCGCTCGGTTCGCCGGCGCCGGGCTTATAAACCGTCGCGTAAAGTCGTTGCGCCGGAAATTTCCAGCGTTCGACGAGTAATTCCCATGCCCACTCGATCGCTTCCTTTTTGAAATAATCGCCGAAGCTCCAATTGCCGAGCATCTCGAAAAACGTGTGGTGATAGGTGTCGAGCCCGACGTCCTCGAGATCGTTGTGTTTGCCGCCGGCGCGAATGCACTTCTGAGTGTCGGCGACACGCGGGGAATTCCACGTCGGCTTTTGTTGTCCTAGAAAGATCGGCACGAACTGGTTCATCCCGGCGTTCGTGAAAAGCAGATTCGGCGCGTCAGGCAGAAGCGACGAAGACGGCACTATGGTGTGCTTTTTCTCGCGAAAAAAATCGAGAAACGATTGGCGGATTTCAGCGGAGGTCATCATCTTTTAACCACGAATGAACACGAATAAACACCAATTCGATAAAGCGGAAAACCCTGCTCGTCTGAAGTCGAACTCCTTCCGTGCTGCGTTGGCTGGCCAATTTCCAACAGATGCATTCGCGCAGAGGCCTCGACTGCGCGAGAACTGCCTAAGAATTATTGGTCGTACTGGCGGCTAGTCTTTCTCT
>WNGD01005657.1_pt1 | contig 12082 bp, 19 predicted proteins | sample 5400671 | NCBI WGS metagenome assembly WNGD01 (sample SAMN13153369, study PRJNA577476) | soil metagenome | isolation source: 40 cm soil or saprolite under grassland replicate 2 | place: USA:California | collected 2016-06-15
TTACACATATTCTAGCAAACTCTTTGCTTCACAACAAACACAACAAGGAGACCGTTTGTTTTTCCTCAGCCCATTTCGGGAAACGCACGTTCACGCGATTGCGCGAACGCCCTGGGAGTTGACAAAGCAAGCAGTCGGTGATAAAATGGATGCAACATAAGTGCAGTTAAGTTGCACGATGCATTTTGAAGAGCGGTCCTGGTTGGATATCAGGGCCAAATTAAGAAAGGAATCACCACATTGAGCAAACCATCAATAAGCCGACGTCATATGAAGGAAGTTCAAAAGATTCGGGATGAGAAACGGGCGGCATTTCTTCAGTCGATCAACATGATAGAAGAATTTCAGCAAGCGCTTGCACCAGCCGTTGAGGAACTAACTACAAGCTCACAGCTTAACATCCCGGCCTATCATAAAACGAAGGATATTCTTTTGAGAGGTCATCAGATATTAGAGCCTGACGAATATTGGAGTGTTGTTGATAGCATGGGGATCTCTCGGCAGGATGCCCTGGAAATGGTTAATACGGCAATCAGAGAGGCTACAGCCCGAGCGATAAATGCGCCTTTCTATGACTATATGGACGAGATATTCAGCCGGGTGCGTAAGTTGGCTCGTGAAATGAAAGCGGGCAAGCACAATCAAGAGGTATTCCGCTTGAAGTTTCGATCACTCTACATCGAGTTTTGCAGCATGGCGACAACGTGGGATAAGCAGCAGATAGACCGGCCAGAAGATGCGCGATCAACCGTTGAGATGTTTTCTCCACTGTTTGAAAGATTAGCGACCTGGGCGGAGTAAAGTAGTTTGAATAGCGGCGGCCCTGGGGATAGAGCCCAAGGCCGTTAGAAAAAAGGATTTTGAACATTGTATCACCATACCATTACGTTTCGTTCACCCCGCGACTTTGGGCAGTTCTGCCATGAGGTTGGCAGTGACACCTGGTTCAAGGAACTAGGATTTGTTTTCCATGATGGGCAGATTGACACAGAAAGCGGGCGCTACCTGGTAGCCTATCGCTCAGAGACTGCGATTGACAAAGAGACCCAGATTGATATACAAGGCGCTCCCTGGATTGCCGATACCGCATTTAACAGCACTGACGATGCTGTACCATCCACGCAAGAGGAAGAGGGCGATGAGATTGTCCCTCTTGACTCTCAGCTCGGGCAAGATGCGGCAGCGCTGGTAGCACACTACTTCCCTGGTAGCACTATCACAGGTATTCAACACAACTACTATCATGGGGTGTTCATCGGAGACTTCTCTATCGAGATGACGTGTGCCGTCTCGCATCCGTTTCTTCAGCAGGTCGTGATCAGCTTCAACAATCAGGATGTTCCCGGCAGGCCGGACAGTTGGCAGAAGCTGTGTTCTCTTCACATTGATCTGTTCATTACAAGTTTTACGCTGATCAATCCCGCCTCTGATCGGCCCATCACCTACGAGACCCCTGGCATGTATCAGGAAGAACTGAAGAAGTGGTGGGGCAAGCATGACGACGGGATGCTGTATGGACGTGTTGAAACGCTAGACATGTTCATTATCACCACCGAGCTGTTCAGCCATTCACACGAAGAGGTAGAACAAACAGCAAAACTGCTTGCTGTGCAGGCTAAGGCGAAGCTTGAACGCGAGATGCATGAGTTGGCAGAAAGTCCCAAGGTAGAAAACCTGGTCTTTGATGATCCGCTCTCTGATTTAGAAGATCACCCTTTTTAGCCTGTTGAATAGTGTGGCCCTGGTCGGATGCTAGGGCCAGTAAAAGAAGGAGTTTTTGATCATATGAAGTCTTTTGTACAGACAGCACCAGATGTTGATGCTGGCAACGTGGTTATCTCTGTATGGCCGCGTCAAATGTTCTTGTTTCGCAGTGATCTGGGTCAATATGTCTTGAGTGCAGGCTCCCATTATTATACGGCAGGCAGTGTGCAAGCGCTTGCTGACGGTATCCTGGACATTTCCCCTGGAGACGATGAAGATGATCTTGCAGTCCAGATGGATAATGAGGCTCTTGCGACATTCAAACGGATGATTGACCTTCCTATCTGGCAAGTCGTTGATCTATCTGTATTCCAGGCTGTTGCCCCCGATGGCGTGACACTACTAACCCTGCGTGATGCGCTGGAAGCCGGTCAAGTTGTTTCGCCCCTGGTGCTTGCAGGTGAACGCCCCTATTGTATCAGTAAATCTCGTGGCGTCTTGAAGGGCTTTCATCAGTACACACCACCGACGTTTAACGATATTACGGCTTCCTATAGTTTGCTTGACGAACTCTATGCAAGAGTTCTGCTTGCGCACTTCCCTATCTGGATACTAGGCGAATCGCCTGCATACAGGGCGTTGGAAGAGGAAGCAATGGCGCAATTCCAAGGGCAAGAATAGACCGATGAAAGCAGGTGTCATGATACCGATTTGGTATCATGACACCGTAGCAAAGGTGAACGCTATGAACGATGAGACCGCAATCACGATTCCCACTCGCCCGCGATCTGCTATGCTTCCATCTGGTGCCACCGATGACACGGTGGTTGCTCTCTGGCTGCGCAAGTACAAGAAGCACCCCAACACGCAATCAGCCTATCAGCACGATATTGAGCGCTTTCAAGGCTTCGTGCAGAAGCCACTGAAGAGTATCACGCTCCAGGACTTGTACGACTATGCCGATTCACTTGCCGAGTTGGAAGAGTCTACCCAGGGGCGGTTCATGGCCAGTATTAAGAGCCTGTTCACCTTTGCCTACAAGACAGGCTATCTTGAACTGAATGTCGGTGTTGCCTATCAGTTAGAGAAGCCACCGGATACACTGGCCTTGCGCATCCTCTCAGAAGAGCAGGTGATCGGTATGGTGCTGGGTGAGCCCGACCAGCGTAATCAGTTAATCTTGCGTGTGCTCTATAGCGCAGGCCTTCGGGTCTCTGAACTGTGTGCACTGAAGTGGGAACACCTGCAGCCCAACGGGGATAGCGGGCAGATCACCATCCTACGCGATAAGCGAGGCAACACACGGCATATTGTGCTGAAACCAGAAACCTACAAGCAGCTCCTGGACTATCGCGGCGATGCACAGGGGAAGCAACACATCTTCCTCTCACACACCGGCAAGCCCCTGGACCGTACCATCGTGTGGCGCATTGTCGAGAAAGCGGCAGTCAGGGCCCGGATCGCCACCTACCAGGAAACGAAGGACGGCAAGACGATTACTCGCTCCAAAGTCAGCCCTCACTGGCTGCGTCATGCCCATGCTAGCCACTATATCGCACGTGGCGGCGACCTGGCTGTTTTGCGTGATACGTTGGGGCATGCTGACTTCACTATGCCGTCGAGGTATACCCATGCTAGGCCAGGGCAGTCGTCAAGCTTGAAATTGGCGTTATAGTTATGTCGGGTAGACGAGACGAAAATTACACAAGCTATGAGGTACAATGAGCAGGGGATGTTGAGGAAATGACATAGATATTGGTCGAGAAAGGACTCGATTATGAGCAACCAGGAACACGAAGAGCAAACGTTAGGCCAGTTTCATGATAAGCATAGTTACCAGAAGCCACCCGACTGGCTACAAGATGAAGGTGAAGCTGAGATGAAAGAACTCCCGGCTATGAGTCATACGGAATATCTTGAAGGAACGCTTGTTCCATCCGCTCGTAGCGGCAGTTATACTCTTGACGATTCAAACGAAGGACATGAACTGACAAGTGGTGTCTCTTGCGAAATTCACTTAGGCGGACACTGGATTGTAGGCCATGTCGAACATAGCGGAAAAGTGTATGCTCTTGAAATGACCCAGCAGCAACCAATCGCAGCAGGGTACTACTTCGTTGCGACGCATGGGGGGATATGTGGACTCTGTACTGGCATGCAGGTGCGGATACCACGATAGCAGCCAGACTATGAGAACCCCTACGCCAGTGGGTTGGAGGAGGCGTTCAGCATAACTCCTCCTTGAACCTGAGATCAAGCGTGTCTTTTTCTTTGAGGAGAGGCAAAACATCCTTCTCTTGGATGTTCCCTGGAACATTGCCCACCACGGCGGCCTTTTCCGTGAGTCGGTCGCTCACCATGAGCAGAGCACCGGATGTCATCTGTGCGGTTGATATCGTCAGAGACGCTGCCACTTCTCCTGCATGGTTCGTGATGGCTTGGCATGCACACTCCTCACATAGGTACATCGTGTGGTGGACCCTGATTCCTAGAGTATCTTGCTCTCGACATGCCTCATCCCACATCATCTGATGAAGTTGCTCCTGCTCCACTCCCTGCTGTACGACGTCTAGCGCTTGTTCTGCGGTCTGGTAGAGATACACTTCCCAGACCGCAGGGGCGAATTCCGTATGAGGGAAAGCTTGACAGGAATTTCCGGTTCCTCCGGTGTATCGGAAAAGCATCTGAACCAGGAAAGGGTTCTCTGGCGAACGCTCGCGCTTACTCATACTGTGATACTCCCTTCTTTATTGCTCGGCGGGCTGTTATCTGGATCAGGATCAACGAGCCACTATTCACTACTCTTCTTTTGTTGGTCCTGGTCCTGATAACAGCAGTTGCAGTACATCACTCAGAAGCGCTTGCGCTACTTGAGCCGCGCAACCAGGATGATACGATGTCTGATTGCGGTCAATCCCTACAATAACCGGAAAGTAAATACTCTCTTGACAGAGAGCACACGATGAGCCGGGTACATGTGCCTTAGTCCCTAGAGTGTGATTGTGTTCTTCATTCACAACAAGCATATTTGGCACTCTCCTGAACTGAAAACTACATGGTCAACTTTACACCAGAATTAGCAATCTTGCTAGACTTCTGCATACCGCAATGGCATAGCCAGCGAGGACCTGCCGCCGGCGTCCTGTAACGATTTTATGTCCGTTCCTGTCCGGACAGCATTCGTAGCCCAATAGTGGCGACAATCATGAGGGCTCAAGTCTACCAGGCATATCTTTCTTGCGCCTGGTCGTTCTGGTCGGAGTCTTGCGCTTCGCCGTGGTTGTCTTCTTTGGCTGGAGCTTTTTGACCTGGACCTGCAGATCCTCAATATCGTATTGCTGAGCCCTTACAGCACCTTGCAACTCTTCAACCATTGACTCTAACATCACCACGCGCATACGCAGATCTGCGACCTCCTGCTCTACCTGCCATTCCTTCGTTTTGTCACCACCCGTCGCCGCGTCCAGGTCCTTCGGGAAAATCATATAGGGGTCGCCGGGCTTCCTCTCATCACCATGATAGGTGATAAGCTTCCCCTCCTTAATCCACCGGCGCAGCGTCTTCTCACTTTTGCCTGATCGTTTGGCTGCTTGCTGAAGGGTCAAGAGAATCGGGTACTCTGGCATAGTCGCCTCCTCGCTGCAATTGTCTAGTCACCTGGGTAACCAAATGGGTAGACAATTGCAGGACGAATGAGGCAAGGACGAGCAACGGTATAGGATGTTTGGATGAGGCTTAGCGTTGTTTTTCGTTCCATTGCTACGCTTCATGCTCAACTACCCCGCTACAAAGACCTAAAACCGAGATACGCGGAAAATAAGACATAGGCTGTCGCCAGCCCTAAAGTAGCGAACTAGGTAGCGTAGACCACAGCAACGACTAATCCAAAGAGCATGTGGTTTATGAGGATTGAAAGCATCACCAAAAAGGTGTTGGATTGTTCAGACAGCTGCGGAAACAGATGCATCACTACGAAGAGATGCACAATAACCAATACGCCATGTATTACGCCAAAGATAAGTCCCCACCACCAGATGGGACTCCCGATGCCTAGGCTCCACAAAGCAGCGTAGATTATGGCAAAGAGAATACCCATGGCAAAATGGATAGCACCGCCTAGAGTCACAGCGTCTTGCTTGTTTGGAGCAGCTAATGAGCCTAGCAAGCTGATCACATCAATTCTTGGCAATCCGATTAATGGGCTTCCATAAATGAAGAGCAACATAGCCATTCTGCCAGTAGAGCCTGCGATAATGGCATCACGGATGTGGACGATAATAAGAGAGTGGATCGGCAAGAAATGCAGCAAGACTAACACTCCTTTCACGCAGGAGGCTATTTGCTTCCAATGACCGCTTTACATGTCCCTAAAACAACTACAGATGGAGAGAGAAAGAGCAGGTACGGTAGTAAGTAAATGTTTAAGGTTACTATAATGAATAGTATACCTTAAGACAAGAGCAAAAAGGAAGCCAGTCCCTCACTGGTAGGTACGGCTTCAAGACAGGTGTGTAGAAGTATCTCCCAGGTAACACAACAAGACTTCCTGAGGAGAGCGATTGAAACATCTTCCTTCTGATGTTCGTGTACTTAACGGTAATCAGAATAGAGAAGAGAGAGAGGTGAAGCGATGAACTTTGATCCAGGACTGCTAAATCAGGTGCTAGGCCATATTCCGTTTCCAGTTGGTAAAGCTCAGCTCGTTCAACTTGCACAACAGCATGGGGCCAATGATCAAATCATTGGCATGCTTAACCACCTTCCAGACAAAACATACAACTCTGCGCAGGAGGTACAAGATGCGATGGGCGGTTTAGGCGATCTGGGAGGTCTCAAATTGTTTTGAGGCAAACACAAAGCGCTTGACTGCCTCTCTCGTGGGTGTCAAGCGCTTTGTGTGCTCATATCTTTAAGCTGCCTGAGTTGGCAGAAACGTCACTGGTCGTTTCAAGAGGAAGCATAACAGATTATCCCTCAGGTTGTCTCTCCAAACGTACCTTATTCTCAATACGTTCGTGTTGCACCCTCGATACGTTGGAGCTGGTACCCTAATCCTCTCCTGGATCCAATGTCAATCCCAAAGTCATGAAGACGTGGTCTGCACCTGGTGAGCAGGTTGCGAAGTGGATTCAATGCACGGTCAAGATTCTTTCCTTCCATCGCTTCGTGCACCACCTCCCTGGCCTGGTCTATCGTTCGGTCGCTCAGCGCTGCAAGTAGGGCTTCATAGCTAGCGTAGTGCGGATAGACCTCCAATAGTGCCACCAGGGCATAGAACTCTTGCTCAGTAAAAAGTTGTTGAGCGACCAGGCCATACACCTGATCTGACAACTGAGAGACGATGAAGTGATCAAAGAAAAGCGCTCTCGTGTTGATGACGAGCACATGACCATCAGGCAGGAGCCCGGACAAGATGAAGTGTCGGAACTGCTGACTGCACATCACAGCACCCCCAGGTCAGCAAGTTGCTTCTCCAGGAGTCGCCCGCCATTATCCGATTGCGACACCAGAGCACCGACATAGCGCACCGTCATATCGAGAGAGGAATGGCGCAAGGTCCTGGAAATCTCAGCAATGGAAGAGCCTGCTAAGCGTCTCATTTTGGCAGATGAATGTCTCCAAGAATGTATCGAATACTTGCGCTCGTCTATCCCGGCCAGGCGGCAATACTTCTTCATCGCAGATGCCATAGCCTTACTTGATAATGCTCTCACTTCACCTTCCCGAACATTGCCGCCAACTTCAGGACCATGAGCCCGCCAGATAGGCATACCGGGTGTAGCAGTCGCCAGGCGTCCATCATGTGCTAGGTAGTCCATGATGAGATCCACGACGGCACTTGAAATTTCTGCACTATCCTGTTGCGTCGAGGTGCCCTTTTCAGTGAATCGGTAAAGCCATCCTTCGTGCGAGCCGCCATTCTCATCGCTGATAAGTCCCTGCTCCAAGTCGCCAAACGTCATGCGCTGGACGGAGCTCCTGCGGCGTGCCGACATGAGCATAAAGCTGAACAGGCTGAAATCACGCTTACCCATAAGTGTTGACTTATCAATGGCAGCGAAAAAACGCTTGATTTCAGCCGGGTTCATGGCTTTGTATGCGCGATTGCCTTTGCCATAGGTGAGCCCTGCGCAAGGGTTTGCACGCTGGTACAACGGTACTGGTCCAGATGGTGAGGCTATCTCATACCCACTGGCGAACTGATAGAAGCTGCTGATGATACTGGCGCGGGCGTTGCGGGTCGCCACCTGGGGCGGCTTGCCCTGTTTGCCATGGCTGGCACATGGTTGTTGGAGGAAGGCGAGAACGTCAGCTCGCACAACTTTTTGAGGATCGAGGCCCTGGGTGAAAAACCTGGCCAGGATGCTAACGTAAGTAACGATTGTGGCATCTGATGACGAGCGCCGGTGCAGTCCCTCTAAGTAGTGAGTAAAGCAACATTGCCAATTCTCATCACTGAAAATGATAGGCACGGCTGGCTTATCTATCACTGGCGGGCAGGCTGGATTGTCACCGTGAAAAATGCCTCTTGCTTGTGCGAAGGCGTAAAAGTCCCTGATTGCCTGGCGTCTCCTTTTCACCGTTTGATAGCTCACCGGCCCATGATAACTTAGTTGTCGGCAAAACGCTTCAACCTCTTCCATCGATACGTCTGCTGGGTTTCGCTCCTGAGTGAAGAACTGGCGCAACGTGGTGCGGTAGTCAACAAGCCTGGTATGCGCCTCTTGTCTAGACAAGGTATCGAGAAACGATTCTAAGCATTGCTGCCAGGCTTCATCAGTGAAAAGGAGCAGGGGTTGTAGCTTATCCATGCTGCACCTGCCTTCCCAACGGTGCAACTGCTCGTCTCTCTCGTCTCTCTGCTGACTGTTGGGCTATCCAGGCTGCATGCGAGTTGCAGATGTTCCCTGACCAGGCGTTAGGATATGGCATGTCTGGATACAGTGTGTACCAGCACCAACAGCATTGCTCTACAGGCCGCACTACGTTGGGGATGGATTGAGGGGGCATTGATGGCAGAAACATGGGGAACTCCTTTCTTGAGCCCCCGTAAGCATGATATACTCAGCTTGCGGGGTAATCCTGCTTGGGCTGAAAGTGTTTGACCGTAGGAAGTTTGGCACTTTCAGCCGACTTAACATAATTCAATTATTACGATTGATCGAATAGCATACGCTTCCAGGCATCCTGGAAAAGCAGGACATCCTCCTCTGAGTATCGGTCTTTGTGCAGGCGTAGCCTGGCCTCATACATAGCTCTTGATGCCTCTGGTGGTATATCCCGATCATCAAGGAAACGCCGAAAGAAGGGAGTATCACTGGGCTGTGGGTGACTCCGAAGCCACGATTTGAAGTGTCGCTTCCTGTGATCAGTGCGGAAACGTTCTTCAATATCAAGACGTGCCTCTAATTCGGCAATACGCTTCTTTGCTTGCTGTTCTTTCTGTTCTTTGCGCTGTCTGTACGCTGCTTGCTTACACCTACCATTATCGCAATATTCCCGCTTAGGGTGTCCCTTACCGGCCTTTTGTGCGATAGGTCGCCCGCAATTCTTACAGATTGTTTGCTCCATAGTGTCAGCCATGATATCCTCTATCTTTTCAATGGTAACGTTATCTTTGAATGATACCATAGATAGGGTGGAATGTCGAGGCCTCCTACTTACTCACCTGAAACCACTATATCGCATTGCCAAACATTATCCGGGATGCCACTATGCTGGTCACATTCAACGATGTACTGAACAGGGATATCCTGGCCAGCAATGCGTGTAGCAGCTGCTACCCACACGATTGTCCCTGTGCATATCCTGCCTTCAGATGTATACGTAATATGTTCGCCCTTCTTGAAGTCACTGAAGGGAGCCAGGGGGCCGTACAGGTCTTCAAATTGCTCGTCGAGTGTGGTCATGAGGTCCCTCGTTTCATTGGTAATAATATCTGTCGGCGACACCTCATCTGGAATCGAGCTCCTGTCACCATCTCGCTCCACGATGTAGCGTGTTGGTGGCGCTTGGCTCATCAGTTGGGATGGCGCAATAACCCACGCAATTGTCCCGGTATAAGTCCTGCTCCCTTTTCGATAGGTGATGTGCTCGCCGCGTTTGTGGTCGCTTAAACTTGCCACTTAATCACCTCCATATCTCTCTTCCTATCCTTGTGCAAACGTTTGCGGCTCGTCGCCAGACATGCTTTCTTGTGTGGCTTCTGCTAAGGCTGCGTCCCTGGCAGCATCAAGGCGCTGATGTTGATATTCAAGCTCCTGCCCTAATGCGTCCACTTCAGTCTCTATCTTGCCCAATGCGGCGTAGGCTGCTTCTATCATGGAATGATAGGGTGTCGTGAGAATATTAGCGCTGTCTATGTTCCTCAACTCGTCGAGCAGGGCATAGAGAGTCTGAAATGCCTGACTGATATCGGCCTGGTCACTCATGTCATTACTCGCTTTCTTCAACACGTTTGGGAGTGTAGCCGGTAATATCTAGAAAAGGCTCCTTTGGCGGCAACTGCACCCGTTCTGAAAGAAACCGCGTCAGGGCCTGCACCGCCTCTACAGAAAAGCCCTCGGCCAGCGCAGGACCCGACAGCCACAGTGTACCATCTGCCTTGAGAAGTGCTTCAAAGGTTGGCGTATGCAAGCGCTTCTCCTCTGTCCAGTTCGCCGGGTCAAGCTCCTAGTGAAAATCGAGATTATCAAATGGGTCGCTCATGTCATCGCCTCGCTTTCTTTGTGCTTACGACAATCTCACGCGCACCCGCATGCCGGCGACCAGGCCACAGATGCCGCCTGGTCCAATGAAGTAGTATCCACCGTGGCCGCGGGGATTGCCTTCCTGGGCATAGATACCGTGTGCATCATGTTCTACCGTGCCCTTAATCCACTCACCACGCGACCCGAAGAAGATTTCGCATATCGTTCCGCTGGTTAAATCTATGCCCTCCTGTGGATCTCCGATGGTATAGCGCCCGCTGTTCGATGAGAGAACGAGCAGCCCTTCAACTGTTCGTGCCATGTTGCTCCTCGCTTTCTTCGTCTTCACAAACCCTCCGCCTCTGGAAGCCCCGTCTCTTGAGAGCGGGGAGGAAAGAGGCGTTCCTTATTGGGGCTTGGGCAGAGTGGTACCCAAGCCTATTGACACTTTTCTCAATGCGTAGTATACTTGTTCTATGAAACAGACGATGCTCTTGAAGCTCAATCCAACTAAAGAACAGCACCACGCCTTGCTTGAGACCATGCATCAGTTCAATGCAGCGGCAAACTACGTGGCTTCTATCGCCTTTGCTGAGAAAACTGCCAATAAGTTTGAACTGCAAAAGTTGGTGTATGGAGAACTGCGTACCACCTACAAGCTTGCCGCTCAATTGGCTATTCGCTGTATCAGCAAGGCGAGTGAAGCCTACAAGCGTGATAAGAGCATTCAACCCACGTTCAAGCCAGAAGGGGCTATCGTCTACGATGAACGGGTTATGTCCTTCAAGGGACTGCTGACGGTCTCCCTCTTGACGTTGCAAGGGCGTGTCTTGGTTCCCTTCCAAGTCGGAGGATACCAACAAGCCCGCATGGACGCTATCAAGGGGCAAGCTGACCTCATCTATCGCAATGGCGTTTTCTACCTGGCAGTGACCCTTGATGTACCGACTCCTACTCCTGATGAAACCACTGATATCCTGGGGGTTGACCTGGGCATCGTCAACCTGGCGACCGATAGTGAGGGTGAGACCTTCAGCGGTGAAGCTGTCGAGAAGACCCGCAAGCGGTACCATGCCTTGCGCCAACGTCTGCAAAAACGGGGTACAAAGAGCGCTAAGCGTCATCTCAAGAAGCTCTCTGGCAGAGAGGCCAGGTTTAAGCGCAATACCAATCATATTATCAGTAAACACCTTGTGAGCAAAGCCAAGGCCAATGGACAAGCTATTGCTATAGAAGACCTCAGGCACATTCGGAAACGATGCACGGTTAGAAGGTCGCAGCGTTCTAAGCATAGCTCCTGGTCGTTTGGTCAACTCCGTTCTTTCCTTTCTTATAAAGCGGCTCTTGCCGGTGTCCTGCTCTATGTAGTTGACCCCGCTTACACCTCGCGCACCTGCTCCATATGTGGACACTGCGAGAAAGCGAACCGCAAGAGCCAGTCTGACTTCAAGTGCGTGAACTGCGGGTACGCTGCCAATGCAGATTTCAACGCCGCTGTAAACATCTCTCGGGCCGAACCTGTCATGCGGCCTATTGCAGCAGGACGCGCCTAGTGCATAATCAGGCGACCTTTTTGGGCATCACGAGATGAGGTTGACGTGGAGTTCCATAATACGCACAAACACGAGCCTCCAGTTCGTCCGCACTCAGGATGCGATCAGCTTCGGAAACATTGCGTTTGCCATGGA
>WNGD01009768.1_pt1 | contig 12077 bp, 11 predicted proteins | sample 5400671 | NCBI WGS metagenome assembly WNGD01 (sample SAMN13153369, study PRJNA577476) | soil metagenome | isolation source: 40 cm soil or saprolite under grassland replicate 2 | place: USA:California | collected 2016-06-15
GTCGCCGTCCGCGCCGGCGAGCGCGATCTTCGTGCAGGAGCACGCCCGCGCCGTCGCGCCGCACGCGGAGCTCGCCGTGCTCCACCTCGACCGCTCCCACGGGCTCGGCGTGGCACGTGACCACGATGCCGAATTCCCGACCTGGCGTGCGCGCTACCCGGCGCGGCCGCTGGCGCTCACGCTCCCGGCGCACCTCGCCGCAGCCGCGGCCGGCTACCGCGCCGTCCGGCGAAGCGGCTTTGCGCCCGACCTGATCCACGCGCATTTCTTCCTCGCCGGCGTGCCCGCGGTGCTGACGCGGCTGCCGGTGGTGATCACCGAGCAGTGGAGCGTCTTCCTGCCCGAGGACCCGCTGCAGCTCTCCCCCGTGCTCCGGCGCGCGGCCGGCTTCGCCTACCGGCACGCGGAGCTCGTGCTCCCGGCCAGCGAGGCGCTGCGGCGCGGGATCGAGGCCGAGGGGCTGCGCGGACGCTTCCGCGTCGTCCCGAACGTGGTCGACACGGAGCTCTTCCGCCTCGATGTCCGCACCCCTGGGAGCCCTCCGCTGCTCGTCGCGGTCGGCCTCCTCTACGAGGCGAAGGGCTACGAGTTCCTGCTCGAGGCGGTGGCGCAACTCGACCGCGAGCTCCGGCTCGAGATCGTCGGCGACGGGCCCCAGCGCCGGGAGCTCGAGCAGCTCGCGGCGCGGCTCGGCGTGCGCGACCGCGTCGCGTTCCGCGGCCTGCTGCCGAAGGCGGAGGTCGCCGGCGTGCTCCGCGACGCGGACGCATTCGTCCTGACCAGCCGCTACGACAACAACCCATGCGCCGTGATCGAGGCGCTGGCGAGCGGCCTGCCCGTTGTCGCCACCGCCGTCGGCGGCGTCCCGGAGCTCGTCGACGAAAGCAACGGCCTGCTGGCGCGCCCGCAGGATCCCGCGTCGATCGCGGAGCGGCTCCGAGAGCTGCTCGACCGGCTCGACGGCTACGACCGCGCCGCGATCGCCCGCTCGGCCCGCGAGCGCTTCGGGCGCGAGCACGTGGGCGCCGAGCTGGCGCGCGCCTACGCCGACGCGATCGCCTGGCGCGGCTAACCTGCGCCGATGTCTCGCGTCGCGGTGATCGTGCCCTGCTTCGACGACGGCGCGACGCTGCCCGAGACGCTCGCCACGCTGGCGGGCCAGGAGCCGCACGAGCTCGTCGTCGTCGACGACGGCTCGACCGATCCGGCGACCCTCGAGGTCCTGGCCGGGCTGGAGGCGGACGGCGTGCGGGTCGTCCATCGCCCGAACGGCGGGCTCTCCGCCGCGCGCATGACCGGCGTCGAGGCGACGGGTGCGCCGTACGTCTTCCCGCTCGATGCGGACGACGCGCTCGTCCCCGGGGCGATCGCGCTCCTCGCGGACGCCCTCGACGCCGATCCCGAGGCCGCGGTGGCCTGGGGCGACATCGACGTCTGGGGTGAGCTGAGCGCGCAGCTCGCGGTGGCGCGGTCGCTCGACCCGTGGCTGCTGACGTACGTGAACGACGTGCCGGTCGCGTCGCTCGTGCGACGCGCGGCGCTGCTCGAGGTGGGCGGCTGGTGCATGGGCTCCGGCTACGAGGACTGGGACCTCTGGCTCGCCCTCGCCGAGCGCGGCTACCGCGGCGTCCACGTGCCGGCCCCGACCTTCCGCTACCGGCGGCGTTCCGGGCGGATGCTCGACACCGCGACGCCGCGGCACGCCGAGCTGTACTCCCGCCTGCGCGACCGGCACGGCGCGCTCTTCGCCGCGCGCGGCCGCAACCGCAGCCGCTCGAGCGCCCCGCTGCGTGCCAAGCTCGCCTTCCCGCTGATCGAGCGGCTGCCGCTCGATCCGTTCACGCGCCACCGGCTCTACCTGCTCGTCAACCGCCCGCGCCAGATCCTGTCGCTGCGCCGGCTGCGCGGCCGGGCCCGGACGCACGCCGCGGTCGCCTCGGGATGACGCCGCGAGTCACCGTCCTGCTCGCCGTCCACAACGGCGAGCCCCTCGTCGCCGAGGCGCTCGAGAGCGTGCTCGCGCAGACGTTCGAGGACTTCGAGCTGCTCGTCGTCGACGACGCGAGCACCGACGGTACGGTCGCGACGGTGACGTCGTTCGCCGACCCCCGCATCCGGCTCCTGCGCAACGAGCGCAACCTCGGGCAGGTGCCGTCGCTCAACCGCGGGCTGCGCGAGTCGCGCGGCGAGCTCGTGGCGCGGCTGGACGCGGACGACCGCTGCCTGCCGACGCGGCTGGAGCGCCAGGTCGCCGTCCTCGACTCGGATCCGCGCATCGGGCTCGTGGGCTCCTGGCTCGAGCTCGTCGACGAGCGCGGGCGCCGCGTGGGCGCGCTCGAGAAGCGGCTCGACGACTTCGCGGACTTCGTCTTCCACACGCTGATCATGCGGGTCTGGGTGAGCCATCCGGCCGCGATGTACCGGCTGGCGCCGGTGCTCGAGCTGGGCGGCTACGACGAGGCGACCGGCCCGTCCGAGGACAAGGACCTCTGGCGGCGGCTGCTGCTCGCCCGCTGGGACGCGCGCATCGTCCCGGAGACGCTCGTCGGCTACCGGCTGCACGACGCGCAGCTCTCGCAGACCCGCGCCGCGCGCCAGCAGCGGGTCGACGGCGAGAGCCAGGAGCGCTTCCTCGGCGAGCTCGCTCCCGGCGTGCCCGTCCACGCGCTCCGGCTCGCCCTGGCGGACGATCCGGCCTTCTGGAGCGAGCGACGCCGGCCCGGCGAGCCCCTCGACGCGCTGACGGCCGTGCTCGCAGGGGTGCGCGGGCGGCTCGAGCTCGCCGACGACGAGTCGCGCCGGCTCGAGCAGCTGACCGTGACGTGGCTCCTGCGGGTCGCGCGGCGCAGGCCGTGGCGCCCGGAGGCGATCGCCCTCACCCGCTGGTGCCTCGAGCGGATCCCGCCCGAGCGCCGGCTCTCGGCCGCCGCCGCCCAGGCGGCATCGCTGCCGGTCGCGCCCGTGCTGCTCGGGCTCAAGCGCGCCGGCAAGTCGGCCGCGGCGCTGCCCGGCCTGCGCGGCGCCCGCCGCTCGCGCGTCGCCCGCCGGGTCTACGGCAGGCTGGTGGGAGGCGGCTGATGGACGTCCGGACGATCCAGGAGGAGAAGGCCGAGCTCGAGCGGCGCCACGGCCCGTGGACCGCCCACAACCTGCGGCTCGGCGACGGCGTCTGGACGATCTCCCCCGAGCCGACCGGGGACGAGGTGAAGCTCCGCCGTGTCGTCCAGATCGTCTCGGACGTGCTCGGAGGGGGGATCGAGGGAGCGCGCATCCTCGACCTCGCGTGCCTCGAGGGCATGTACGCGATCGAGCTCGCGTCCCGGGGCGCCGCGGTCGTCGCGATCGAGGGGCGCGAGGCGAATCTCGCGAAGGCGCGCTTCGCCGCCCGCGTCCTCGGCGTCGACGTCGACTGGGAAGGAGCGGCATGAGAACCGCGGGCACGAGTATGAGGGGCACCGTCTCGTCGAGCACGACCCGGGCGCATCCGCCCCGGAGCGCCTGGAGGCCGTCTGGAGCTCGCTCGACAACCCCACGGCGTTCGCGCTGACGCGACCGTCGCTGGAGCGCCTGCTCGCGCGCTCTGGCTTCACGAGCGTCTACGAGTGCCACGTCCCTGCCGAGCCCGCGAAGCAGCTCGACCGGGTAACTGTGCTGGCGCTCAAGGGCGCTCCGGCAGGAGGCCTGCTCACGCCGGAGCCGCCGACGGCGGCGGACGACGTCCCGGAGCGTCCGCCGATCGGGCGGCGCCTGGAGGCGGGGCGGCTCTGGGCCGCCGGACGCCGCCTCGTCCCGAGGCCGCTCCGCGGTTGGCTACGTACGCGGCTCGGCGCCGAGACCCGGCACCACTAGGCGCGACTGCTCGGGCGCGACAGCGACGGCCGGCCTCGGAGCGTCCAGTGCAGCCGCGGCCACATCCGAGCGCGCAGGATCGCGCGGGCGAGCGGCGACGGCCGGGCTGCCGTCAGCCGCTCCACCTCCGACGTGATCCATGCGGGAAGCTCGTCGCCGGCCCAGTTCGTCGATGCGCTCGCGCGGTCACGATAGAACGCCTCTTCCTCGGATAGCTCGTCCGGGTTCACGTACCAAGACGTATGGCGCGCGACATACGGAGGGCCGGTTCGGATCGCGTCGGCCGGTCTCGCGCCTGCACCGGCCCGATACAGCGCGAAGGTCGTGTCGATCGCGGCGAAGTAGGCTCCGCGACCGACCGGCCAACGCCACTGTTGCTCCTCCCACGTGATCACCGCGTCCCTGTGCGGATACCAATCGGGGATGTCGTCGATCCGAAGGCCGAACCCGGCTTTGTTCAGCTTGGGAAACCGTTCGAGGAGCTCGTCGAAGCGGGCGATCGCGTCGAGTGGACAGTGCGGATCGGGGACGACGTCCGGATCCGAGTAGACGAACTTCCGGCCACGGGTCAGGTCGAAGACGTCGTCGGCCTTCCAGAGGGCGAAGTGTCCGATGTTCTCCCCGAGCCGGATGACCGCGTGCGGTGTCCGCTCGTACCACTCGAGCAGCGGCTCGTACGCCGAGTCGTTGTCGATGAGGTAGATCTCCTCCTGTCCCGCCCGCTCGAGCCAGGCCACGAGCTCCGCGAGCGGGGTCAGACGGTCGCGGCAGTTGATGAACACCGGCATCTGCACGGGCAGCAGGTTACCGACGCCGGCCGACCCACTCGACGAGTGACGCCGTCGCCTCGCGTCTTGCACGCAGAGCCACAGCTCCACCCGGGACGAGACGGATCGCGCGACCGATCGCGAGCCGCACCTTCTGCCGGGCGCGGATGTTGCGGCGCCACCGGTCGTAGGCGATGCTGCTGGGATAGACGCCTTCGAATGACCCCTGCGACACGAGTGGCGGCTCGAGCCAGTACACGTGAAGGTCGTGGATCATGAGGTGGTAGCTCAGCTCCCAATCGATGGGAAACGTGAACGGAGTGATGGTCCTCGCGACGGCCGAAGCCGCGGATCGCCGGATGAGGTATGAGTCCGTGGGCTTCCCAGCGGGGTGGAGCTTCCTGTAGAAGTGCTGCCCCGGAGACGTGTCCTCGATCCGGAACCCGAAAGCACCGCCGACGAAGATGACGTCCGCGTCTGGCGGGAGATCGTTTAGGTACTCGTCGAGCTTCGCCGCGAAGTCGTTGCCCAAGATCGCGTCGTCCTCGAAGACCAATGCCCACTCATGTGCGCCCTGCGCGACCCGCTGCAAGATCTCGATGTGGGAGATCGTCGCTGCAATCTCCTGCAGCGTGAGACGACGGAAGCGAGCCGATGGTGTCGGAGTTCCAGCGGCATGCTCCTGCCACATCCGCCGACTTGGCCTGTAGTAGCGGCGGCGCACGGCTCGCGTCACGTCTGACGCGTCGGGATTCGTGACCCACTCGGCCTCGAGACCCTGCGCAGCGAGCGCCGACGACAGCTTCTCGCGGCGATCGACGAGCCGTCGCCCGTGAACGACGTAGATCGGAAGCTCTGCAGTCCTCACCGCGACGATGCTAACGAAGCGTCTTCCCGCCGCGACTACAAGCGCCGCCACTCGGGCAGAATCAAGTCGGCGGTATCGACGAGCGGGTCATTGAACCAGCGCGTCGGCGCGATCACGATCTTGTCCGGGTGGTTCGCGAGCCAAGCGCCCCACCAGCTGAACGAACTGTTGGCGATGACGTGGTGCCGGCAACGCGTTATCAACAGCATGTCGTCGTGACCCCCCTCCGTACCGCTCACGTACGTGACGCTCCGGGCGGAGCGGAACGCGAGGTTCGCACGACACCAGTCGATGTCGTCGGAGAACACGAAGACGTCGAACTCACCCGTTTCCCGTCCGATGAGGGCGGTGCCCTGGTCGTAGTACTCGCGGGAGAGAAGACCGAACTTGCGCGTCAGCTTGGGATTCGCGGCATAGTCGCCCCGACGCACGTGGGCTGCGATCGCGTTCTCGCCGGTTATCCGCGCCAGCAGATCTTTCGCCGCCCACGATCGCGCGCTCGCCAAATGGAATGCGGCGCGCACCTCGTCCGCGATCGAGTCGAAGTACCTATAGCTCTGCCAGTAGCCGTCGAGGACCACGTCGCCGCTCAGCTTCTCAATCTCGGGGTTGTAGCGGAAGCCTCTCTCGCTGAAAACCTGCGGGGGCTTGCGGACCCTCAGGCTCAGCCTCGATCGCAACGGGATTGCCGCACGGATCCCGAATGCTGCGAGCTCGTACACCCGCAGCGGCGGCGATTCCGGCGGATGGCGCCGCGGATCGAACCAAGTCGTGTCGACGAACAACGGTGCGTCGAGCCGCCGCGCGACGGCGAGACCAGCCGCGTACTGGAACATCTGATTCCCGAGGCCGCCGTACAGCTTCGTAATCACCATCGCTGCAGTCGGCTAATAGCCGTAACTCACAACGCGTCCCTGGATCTCGGAGTAACTCTCGCGCTGCGCGGCAGCGCGCACGACCGGCACGAGGAAAACGCGAACATCCTGGACGGGCATCCACGCCTTGTCGCAGATGTAGCGGTTTGCGCTGCCGCCCCTCCGCATCTGCTCGATCCCGTCCAGCCAGGCCGCCATCAAGTCTTCGACGACTCGGCGTTTCACGATGTAACACGCCATCGTTCGGATCTTCGTGCCGCGCAGATAGAGCGCGCTGTGAGGACGGGTGCGGTGCACGTAATACGCCAGGCAAGCGACGTCGGCAGAGGGGTCGTCCAGAAACTCGTCGACGAGCACGTCGAGCCGCCGGCGGTCGAGGCGAAACGCGACATCGTCCTCGCACACCATCATCGTGTCCCACTCGTTCGCGATTAGCTGTCTCGCGCACTCCACGTGCGACAACGAGCAGCCGAGCGCGGCGTTCGCATCCGAGATTGCGTCGAGGCGACGGAAGCGCTCGATCGCGAGCCCGTCCATTTCCTGCGTGAACGCTTCGAGCCGGTCCTGCCGATGCTGCAGGTTGATTACCATCACCACTGAGAGTCGGTCGATCCCGGAGCGCGGGCCGACGTCCCGGCGCGCGCGTGTCGCGAGGACGAACCGTGCACGTTGTCGCTGCGGCCACGACGGCTGGGCGCGCCAGAACCGGACGCTGTCGATCGTGAAAGACCGTCGCAGCAGCCACAGCCGCAGCCTGAACCGCTGCGGAAGCAGCCTTCGCACGACGAGTCGGGCCGGCGGACTCACGGACGAAGCCTAACCGCGGCCTCGCGCGCCCAAGCCCGCGACGAGGTCGATCAAACCGTTTCGGAAGCAACTGTACGTCAGCATCCGCGCCCGCTCTCGCGCGCGCTCCTCGCAAGCTTCGCGCAGAGAGTCGTCGCGCACGAGCCTGCCGATCGCGTCGCGGTAGCCGAGCACGTCTCCGGCGGTGACCAGCAATCCCTCGACACCGTCACGCACGTAATCAGAAACGCCTGGGCTGCGCGTTGCGACGATCGCTTTGCCCAGGGCAAGGGCCTGGACAACCGTCGTCTGTCCGTGCGGTGAAGCGGCGTCCGAAAGCGCAACCGCAACGAGGCGTGCGGCCGCCATTCGCGCCAGGAACTGCGGCAGCGACATCCGAAACCGGACGTCGACGTTGGCCGGCATCTCGCCACTCCACCCGAGACTTTCGCGCGAGAACGTCACGAGCTCGAGCGTGACGTCCGTGCCCTCCAGTGCCGCGATCAGCGTCGCGAAGTCGCGGCCGGCGCCGCCGCCCGAGAAGACGTCCACGCCCGTAGCCGGCGCCTCGCGACGTGCCGCGTCCAAGTCGCCGTCGGCCGGAAGCGGCAAGAAGACCCCGCGCTTGCTCAGCGACGGCGGCGCGGCCTCGATGAGCTCGCTCGAGTAGAGGATGACGCGGTCGACCTGCGCGAGCTGCTCTTCCGAGAGGTGCAGCTGGTTCGTAATGACGAGCTTCGCGCCGCGCAGCAGGCCGCGCCGGCGCGCCTGGATGAACCACGGCACCGTCCGCTCAACCGACCCGAGCACGACGACGCGCGGACGCCGGACCCAGATCTCGACCAGCGCCCGCACGAAGACGACAAGCGAGTTGGCGAGGTTCGTGCTATGCCCAAAGAAGACGTGGGCGTAGACGCGGTGGGGAAAGGCCTCCGCCTCGGCCGAGGCCCAGAAGCTCTTGCGCACGGTAACGACGAGGACGTCGTCGAGGCTCATCTGCGCAGGCGAGACGCGACTTCGGTGCGCCACGGCAGGAGCGGGCGCACATATGCCTTGCCGCGGGGGTTCGCGCCATGGCCGGCGAAGCGGACGTCGAGCTCGACGACCGACGAGTAGTCGAGCACCTGGTTCACCTCGGCGATCAGGCTGACGTTCAGGTCGAGCCGGGCCTCTCCGAGCAGGCCGCGCGGCACGACGACGACGGAGCGGTAGTCGCCCGGCTCGAGGCGAACCGGCCCGTCGAGCTCGGGGTCGTCGATGTTCTCGGTGCGGAGGATCACCGCCTGATTCGCGTCGGCGAGCGTCACGAGCAGCCGCAGGCTGGGCACGGGGCGCTCGACCGTGTACTCGATCGCGATCGCGATCTCGTCGTCCGACCGGAACGACGCGGTCGGGGCGCCCAGCTCGTCGAGCACGGAGATGCGGGAGACGCGGAAGAACGGCGCGTCGGCGTAGAGCCTCGACTTCGAGAGGCGCGCCTCGAGCGCCGCGCCCTCGACTACGGCTGCGTGACGGTGGCCGCCGCGGCCGAGATACCGCTCGATCGCGCCGTCGGTCGCGCCGTCGAAGGCCAGCCGGCCGCGCTCGAGCAGCAGCGCGCGGGGGCAGAGGCCCCGCACCGCGGCGAGGTTGTGGCTGACGAAGAGCACCGTCCGGCCCTCGCGCGTGACGTCCTTCATCTTGCCGAGGCAGCGCTCCTGGAACTCGGCGTCGCCGACCGCGAGCACCTCGTCGACGAGCAGGATCTCGGGCTCGAGGTGCGCGGCGACCGCAAACGCGAGCCGCACCTGCATGCCGCTCGAGTAGCGCTTCACCGGCGTGTCGAGGAAGCGCTCGACGCCGGAGAACTCGACGATCTCATCGAAGCGGCGAACGATCTCGCTCTTGCGCATCCCGAGGATCGTCCCGTTGAGGAAGATGTTCTCGCGCCCGGTCAGCTCCGGGTGGAAGCCGGTGCCCACCTCGAGCAGCGAGCCGACCCGGCCGCGTAACGTCACCTGTCCCTCAGTCGGCTCGGTGATCCGCGAGAGCACTTTCAACAGCGTCGACTTACCTGCGCCGTTCGCGCCGATTAGCCCGAGCACCTCGCCGCGCCGGACGTCGAAGGAGACGTCGTCGAGCGCCCAGATGCGGTCGGGCGGCTCGTGCTTCGGCCGCTCCGTCCCCCGCGCGAGCCGGAGGGGCGCGGTGATGGCGTCCGTCAGGACGTCCCGAAGCGCCTTGTACGGCTCTCGCTCGCCGATCCGGTAGCGCTTGCGCAGGTGCTCGACCCGGAGGACGAGCGGCTCAGACGACATCCGCGAAGCTCCTCTCGACGCGCCGGAAGTACTCGATCCCGCCGACGAGCAGCAGCAGGACGACGCCGAACGAGAGGAGCATCAGATGGCCGACCTGGCCTGCCTGCTGCCCGAGGATCGCCCAGCGGAAGCCCTGGACGACGCCCGCCATCGGATTGATCCCGATCCACACGCGCAGGTGCGCGGGGAAGACGAGCGCCGAATAGGCGACTGGCGTGGCGAAGAACCACGCCTGGGAGAGGAACGGCACCGTGTACTGGACGTCGCGGTACTTGACGTTCAGCGCCGAGAGCCAGAGCGTAACGGCGATCGACGTGACGATCGCGAAGAGGACGAAGAACGGCAGCGTCAGCACCTGGATCGGCGGCACGATCCCGTACCAGGCGAGGATCCCGACGAGCACGACTGAGCCGACGGCGAAGTCGACGAGCCCGGAGAGCACCGGCGCGACCGGGAGGAAGATTCGCGGGACGTAGACCTTCGTCACGAGCGGCTGGTTCTCGACGAAGCTGCGAGTCGAGCTCGTGAGCGCGTTCACGAAGAGGAGCCATGGCAGCAGCGCGGTGAACGTCAGCACCGAGTAGGGAACACCGTTCGTGGGCAGGTGACCGAACTTCCCGAAGACGATCGTGAAGATCGCGGTCTGGAGGAGCGGCTGCACGATCACCCAGGCGGCGCCGATCGCGGTCTGCTTGTAGCGGATCTTGACGTCGCGCCAGACGAGGAAGAAGAGTAGCTCGCGGTACTCCCAGAGCTCGGGCAGGTCGAGAGCCGCCCAGCCGCGGCGCGCGCGAAGGACGGTGACGCGCTCACCCTCGAATGCCGGGTCCTGGACCGTGCTCACGACCGGCTCAGGATAGCCCGGCACGCTGCCGGATCAGGTTCGTAAAGACGGTGTAATGGCGCTCGATCCAGGTGAGCGCGTCGAAGCGGAGGGCGCGCTCACGCGCCGCCGCTGCGTACTCGTCTGGTTGCTCGGCGACACGAAGGACGGCGTCGGCAAGGTCCGCCACGGCCGGCGGATGATCGCGCTCCCAGTCGAGCGGCGCCGGGATCCCGAACCCGGCCTCGGCGCCGACGAGCTCGGGCGTGCCCCCACTCGCCGAGTAGACGACGGGGAGGCCGCAGGCCATCGCTTCGAGGACGACGGTCGGGCACGGGTCGTTGTACTTCGTGTGCAGCAGGAGGTCGGCGCGCCGCATCAGCTCCGGGGCCTCATCCTGCGGGTACGGCCCGCGCAGCTCGACCGCCTCTTCGAGGTGAAGGCGCCGGAGCAAAGTCGCCGTCAGGGCGGGGCCGTCAGGCGCGAAGGAGAGCGAGCCGGCGACGATCAGCCGTGCGTCCGGGCGCTCCCGCCGGACGAGCGCGAGCGTCTCGAGCGCGGACTCGAGCCGGTAGCGCTGGTACTGGCTGCCGCCGAGCAGGAGCGTCAGCGGGCGCTGCGGCCGCTCCGTCGCCGGAGTGAAGCGGCGCGTGTCGACCGGGTTGTGCAGCACTTCCCAGGGCCCGGCTCGCTCGCCGTAGAAGCGGTCGGCGGAGACCTTGCAGAAGGCGCTCTGGAAGAAGACGTGGTCCGCCTCGTGTAGCAACCGCGCGCGCGGCGCGTTGACGAGCTCGAAGCCGCCGCCGTACCAGCCGGGATAGGCGGCGCCGTTCTGGTTCCAGACAAAGGCCGCGCCGCGTCGCCGGGCGAGCCGCACGAGGAGCGGGGCCTCGAGCGGCATGCTGCTCGAGCCGAGATAGAGGACGTTGAAGTCGCGTGGTGCGTTCGGCAGCTCCTCGTGCAGGAGCGAGAACTTGACGTGGCCCCCGAGGATCACCTCGCCGGGCGCCGGCATTCGCTCGAATCCGTAGCTGACCGCGAGCCCATCGCTCCGGGGAAGCGTCGCGGCGGTCGCTCGCCAGCGCCCGATCTGACGGGCGAACAGCCTCGCGAAGGCGAAGCCGTTGCGCGCGCGGCGAACGAACGAGCGCACGCTCCACGGAACGCGATCGCCGAGGGTCACGCGCGCTCGACGAAGCCGCCGAAGAAGTCGCGCCAGAGCGGGCGCTGCGCCTCGTAGGTGTTGGCGGACGCCGTCTCGAGCCCGGCCGCCACGACCCTCGGCAGCTCCGGCGGCTGCCCGGCTACGTGCGCGAGCCAGTGGGCGAGCCCCTCCGCGTCCTCGACCTCGACGAGCCAGCCGTTCTCGCCGTGGCGGACGAGGTCCATGGCCTGCCCGACGCGGGTCGTGACGAGCGGGACCCCGCTCGCCATCGCCTCGAGCACGCCCTTCGGCCCGCCCTCCTGCCGCGACGGTACGACATACGCGTCGAGTGCGTCGTAGAGGCTCCCGATCTCCTCGTAGCGGTCAACGGTGCGGTGGACATAGCGGATGCCAAGCCGCTCGAGGCCGACGCGGACGAAGCCGCGGGCCGGCGCCGACAGCAAGACGTGGAGCTCAGGTACGCGGCCGCGCAGGATGGCGAGCGCGTCGAGCAGGACGTCGGGGCCCTTGATCGCCTTTGGCTTCGTGCCCTCGCCCCAGCCGATGCCGTCCTTGTGGAACGAGCCGACGACGAACGCTGAGTCCGGGAGCCCGAGGACGCGCCTCGCCGCCGCCCGCCGTTCGGGCGTTTGCGGGGGGAAGTAGGA
>WNGD01005659.1_pt1 | contig 12076 bp, 12 predicted proteins | sample 5400671 | NCBI WGS metagenome assembly WNGD01 (sample SAMN13153369, study PRJNA577476) | soil metagenome | isolation source: 40 cm soil or saprolite under grassland replicate 2 | place: USA:California | collected 2016-06-15
GTCTTCGCCCTTGCGCTGCTGGTCATCCATGGTCGTCGACCTCGATGACGACCTTCCCACGTTTGCCCGAGGCCATCACTCGTTCGAACGCAGCCTGCGCATCCCCGAGCGGGAACACCGAGTCGATCGCCGGACGCAGCGTCCCGTCGGTCGCGAGCTTGGCGAGCTCGACCAGCTGCCGGCGGTCCGGTTCGACCACGAAGTAGGTCGCGTGGACGAGTTGCGTGAGCTCAGGCGGTGGCTCCTCGGCGACCGCCACCAGCCTGCCGCCGTCGCGCAGCACATCCACCGACCGCGTGAGCGCCTCGCCGCCGACCGTGTCGAACACGAGGTCGACACGCTCGACGCTCTCATCGAAAGGCATCGCCGGATCGAGGATCTGGTGGGCGCCGAACCCGCGCGCGAGTTCGGCGGTCCCGGCCGACGCGGTCCCGATCACATGGGCGCCTCGCCAGCGAGCGAGCTGCGTCGCCAGGTGACCGACGCCGCCACCGGCCCCGAGGATCAGGACCCGGTCGCCTTCTTGCAGCTCCCCGTGCACGAAGAGGCCTTGCCACGCGGTGAGTCCGGCGAGAGGAAGAGCGGCGCTCTCGACGTGGCTCAGTCCCAAAGGCTTCGGAGCGAGGAACGCAGCCGGCACCACCGCATGTTCGGCGGCGACACCGTCGCGATCGAATCCCGTCAATGCGACTACCTCGTCGCCGACGCGGAGGTCGCCGACGTCGCTGGTGATTTCCTCCACAACGCCGGAGAGCTCGTACGACACGATCGCGGGCAGTCGGTCGGTCGGCCAGTCGAGCTCGTCGCGCGTGATGGCCGCCGCGTGCACGCGCACGAGCGCCTCGCCCGGACCGGGCCGTGGGACGTCGACGTCGTCGACGGACAGCGCATCGATACCACCCGGTGGGTGCAAGCGGACCGCGCGCATCATCGCCGCTCGCCGAGGTCTGGGAGGAACATAGCACGAGCCTAGCGGGCGCGGTCACCGACCGAGCTAGTCTCCAGCGGTGACCGGGATCGCGAGGCCAACCGATATCAACGGGCGTTCACGCGCTGAGCGGCATCGTCTGCATCCCAGCGCGGAGGTCCGCTTTCGCTTCCGGACACGACGCCGGCGTCGATCTCGGAGTACAACGGTCAAGCGTGTCGCGGTTTCCACGACACCGTTCAACTCCTGCGGATCGACAGATGTGGATTCGGGTCGTGCACGACACCATCGGGTTGAGCGTGTCCACCAGGCTGAAACGATGATCGGGGAGGCCATCCCGGATCGCTGTCGCGCAGATGGCTATTGGCTCACATCGGGCTCCGCGTAGATGGCTGTTTGCATCCACATCCGCCGATCTTCGGTCGGCCGCGATCAGTTCGCCGGGAACTTCGGGCCCTTGCAGTCGCGGCGGAGAGGAAGCGCATCCGGCGATCGGGGCGTCTGCGAGAAGTCGAAGGCCGACAGCATCGGCGTCGCCTGGCGATCGCGGTCGGTGAGGAACGGGCGGAGGTTCCAGTTGTCCTCGATGAAGCGGAGCACGCTCGAGAACTCTCCTTCCTCGTGGCTGACCTTCCCAGCGATCGCGTAGGGGCTGATCACGAGCAAGGGAACGCGGAAGCCGAAGCCCATCCTGTCGATGTCCGGCGGCTGAACGTGGTCGTAGAAGCCCCCGTAATCGTCCCACGTGATGAAGATGGCTGTGTCCTTCCACATCTTCGACCGCATGATCGCGTCGACGACCTGGGTGGTCCAGTTCTCCCCGTGGCAGAACGAGTAGTCTGGGTGGTCGGACAACTCGAACCGCGGCGTGACCCACGTGACCGGAGGGAGCTTGTTGGCCGCGATGTCGCCGAGCAGCGAGTCGACCGGACGGATGTACCTCGCCCACCGCGCCGGATCGTCTCGGTACCGGTCGATCGCGGAGTATGCGGACCAGATGTAGCCGCGCTGTCGTTCTGTGGCCGCGTAGTACGCCCACGGGACGTGCGCTTCGTTGAGCAGGTCGCCCTCGGTCCGGAAGGCGAAGCACGGAGGCACGAGCACGACGTTGCCCTCGGAGTCGTACACCTGGACCTTCTGCTGGGGGGGCGCGTCGCATCCGAAGGTGTTCGACATCGACTTGGGGGGCCGACGCGGGTTATCGCGCGCCCCACCGGACTGAGCAGCGATCGTGTAGAGGTGGTTCGGGAACGAGGGGCCCCACGCCGAGGAGAAGAAGTCGTCGAAGAGGACGTTCCGCTGCGCCCACTGCCAGTAGTTCGGCAACTGGCTCCGGTGGAGCTGCGAGTACGCCCAATTCCCCGTCGGCGGCTGGTCGAACCCGTCCATCTTCCCCTGGTCCCATGCCTGGATCGCGCACTGGTAACAGTGGGGGATGTCGCTGGGCAGGCGTCCGTCCGTTCCACGGATGAGCGGGCGGCGTCTGCCATGGTCCATCCCGAACGAGACGCCGTTCGCCCCAGGGAACGTCCCGAACAGATCGTCGAAGGTTCGGTTCTCCTTGACGACGAACACCACGTGCCTGATCGGAGTCCGCGTCGCGAACGCGTTGGCGTTCACGACCCGTGGCACGAGCGGCGCCACCGTCGGGGTGGCGGAGATGTCCAGGTGATCGGGCGGTCTGTCCGAGGCTCGAGCGGTGCAGGCCACCGTCACGGTGAGACTCATCCCGATGGCGCCCCAGGCGGACGGTCGGCGTACCCGCTTGCCGCTCCGGAGTGTCACGGAAGCCATGGTTCACGATAGACCGCAATCACGGGCCCATACAGGTTCGGTTCGGGTACGAACGACAGTCGAACCGATTCACGTGTTCACGAGGCGCCCACGCCCCGGTCGCAGCCACCCAGCGGCTCACCCCACGGGCTCGAGCACGAACACCGGGATCTGCCGGTCGGTCTTCGTCTGGTACGACGCGTAGTCGGGCCATGCCTCGACCGCCCGACCCCACCACACGGCCTTTTCATCGTCGACGACTTCGCGTGCGACGTAGTCGCGCTTGGTCTCGCGATCCTGCAGCTCCACGTGTGGGTTCTTCTTGAGGTTGTAGTACCAGACGGGATGCTTCGGGGCGCCCCCGAGCGACGCGACCACCGCATAGATGCCGTCGTGTTCCACGCGCATGAGGGCGGTCTTCCGCAGTTTCCCGGTCCTTGCGCCGACCGAGGTCAACACGATCACCGGCCGGCCCCGAAGGTCGCCGCCCTGCTCGCCGTTCGTCGACTCATACAGTTCCGTCTGCTTGCGCGACCATGACGACGTGCTGGGCTCGTAGTCACCATGTAGCGGCACGACCCGATGCTATGTGCTCGTCGTCCTATCGGGGGGAGCGCTTCTGGAGCAGATCCGCAGCCCTCCCCGATGCGCCCACTTACGGGATGGCTTCTCCATCCACATCAACCCGGATCGGGATCGGAGGGATAACGACCTCGGCCGCGGGAACCGGGAGCGCCATCGTCACACTCTGCGTCAACGCATGCACGACGGTGATCGCCGGAAGCGTGCAGATGACGAAGAGGAGCTCGCTGAAGATCGCGACCACGTGAAGAACGATGGAACGGTCGATCGACGGCTCGGAGCTACCGAGGAACAGCATCACGTAGAGAAGGACGACCTGAGCATCCCACGGGACCCACCACCTCAGGAGTCGCCGGTCGTCCGACCCTGAAGTCAGACCATCAGCTCTGTTCCACAACTCTTGCATCACGCGGTACGGCATCACCAGGTTCGCGAACGGGACGAACCACCAACCGACGCTCGCCCATCGACCGAAGCGGAGGGGCGGCGACCCTGCTGTCCGAGCGATCAGATCGTGGACGAAGAATTGCCAGATCAGCCAGACGAAGATCGTCGCGAACAGCAGCGGGGTATTGACGACGAACACGAACCGACCTGCCGCGATCACCGCGCGGATCTCGGGAGCTTGGGTGTTTCCCGTTCCGCGGACATGCACCAGGGCGATCAGCTCGCGGACCATCCAGTAGAGAGCGAGCGACGCGACGACGGTCTTCGCGGCGATCAGGATCTCGAGGATCCGACCGACGCGGGAGATCGAGCGCGACCGCTCCACGGCCGTTGCATCATCCGACATCGGTGCGAAGGATAGACCCCGATCGGTTAGCGCGCATCCGCCCGTTGACCGAATCCGTTGGCGTCCGGGAAACTGGCGCCTCCAGTCAGAGGTGATCGACCCGATGGACGAACGAACCAAGTACTGGCGCCCTGCCGAGCCCAAGCCGTCGTACGACGTGGTCATCGTGGGGGGCGGCGGGCACGGGCTGTCCACCGCCTACTACCTGGCGAAGAACCACGGCATCACAGACGTCTGCGTGGTCGAGAAGGGGTGGCTCGCCGGCGGCAACATGGCGCGGAACACCACGATCATACGGTCCAACTACCTCTGGGACGAGTCGGCCGCGATCTACGAGCACTCGCTGAAATTGTGGGAAGGCCTAGAGGACGAGCTGGGCACCGACCTGCAGTTCAGCCAGCGGGGCGTCCTGAACCTCGCGCACGACCTGGGCGACGTTCGTTCCAGTGTGCGGCGGGTCGAGGCGAACCGGCTGAACGGAGTGGACGCCGAATGGCTCACGCCCGAAGACGTCCAAGCCTTCTGCCCGATCGTGAACGTCTCCCCCGACGTCCGCTACCCCGTGCTCGGGGCGACCCTGCAACGACGCGGTGGCGTCGCGAGGCACGACAAGGTGGCATGGGGGTACGCGACGGCAGCCTCGAACCTCGGCGTCGACATCGTCGAGCACGCCGAGGTGACCGGATTCGTCCGGGGCACGGACGGGGGCGTGGAAGGCGTCGAAACCACCCAGGGAACGATCCGCGCGAACGGGACCGCCTTGGTGGCCGCGGGACACACCTCGGTGCTGGCGGCGTTGGTCGGGCTTCGGCTGCCGCTGCAATCGCACCCGCTGCAGGCGCTCGTGAGCGCGCTCTACGAGCCGGTCCTCAACTGCGTCGTGATGTCCAACGCGGTGCACGTGTACGTGTCGCAAGCCGACAAGGGCGAACTGGTGATGGGAGCCGGGATCGACGCCTACAACGGCTACGCGCAACGCGGCTCGTTCCACGTGATCGAACACCAGATGGCAGCGGCGCTCGAGCTTTTCCCGATCTTCGAGCACGCGTCGCTGCTGCGGACGTGGGCAGGCATCGTGGACGTGTGTCCGGATGCGTCGCCCATCATCGGCCGCACGCCGATCGACGGGCTCTATCTGAACTGCGGCTGGGGGACCGGCGGCTTCAAGGCGACGCCCGGGAGCGGATGGGCGTTCGCCGAGCTGATCACCACCGGCGCGAGCGAGCTCGCGCGCCCGTACGGGCTCGAGCGGTTCACGACCGGCGCGCTGATCGACGAGCACGGAGCCGCGGCGGTCGCGCACTGATGCGCGCGGTTGGGATGGCGCACTGATGCGGAAGGACACCGTTCGCCGGTTCGCGCTGACACTCCCGGAAGCCGAGGAGCAGGAGACGTGGGATACGGCAACGTTCCGCGTGCGGAGCAAGATCTTCATGATGTTCTCCGAGGAAGAGCGGCACGCGTGGGTCAAGAGCACCCACGACGAGCAGCGCGCGCTCGTCGCGCAGGATGCCGTCACGTTCTTCGTCCCGCCGTACGTGGGACCGAGCGGCTGGGTCGGGGTCGTGATCCATGCGGTCGACCGCGAGGAGATGCAGGAGCTGATCACCGAAGCGTGGCGGCTGACGGCGCCCAAGCGGCTGCTAACCGCGTTCGATGAGGCGACGGGCTAGATGCTGCTGATCCGGTGCCCGTGGTGCGGTCCGCGCGACGAGATCGAGTTCCGCTACGGGGGCCAGGCGGCACTGACGTACCAGGTGGATCCCGAGGCGCTCTCGGACGAGGAGTGGGCTGACTACCTCTTCTTGCGCGACAACCCGAGGGGACCGTTCCGGGAACGCTGGTTCCACACGGCGGGATGCCGGCGGTGGTTCAACGCGGTCCGCGACACGGCCACCCACCGGTTCGTCGCGACGTATCGGCTCGACGAGGGGCCGCCGGCGTGACGGGGCGACGGCTCTCGAACGGCGGGACGTGGATCGATCGCGCGCACCCGATCCGCTTCACGTTCGACGGTCGCGAACTCACTGGGTTCGAAGGAGACACGCTGGCGAGCGCGCTGCTGGCCAACGGCGTCGACGTCGTATGCGGCTCACCGATCCTCGGCCGCCCCCGAGGGATCGTCTCGGCGGGGGTCGAAGAATCGAGCGCCTTCGTCGAGGTATCGCAGCCCTGGTTCGAGCCCATCGTGGCGGCGACGATGGTCAACCTGGTTGACGGTCTGGTGGCGACCGGCCGACCGGGGGTCGGCGTGCTGCCCTTCGATCCCCCGCCGACGCCGCCGATCGTCCATCGCCACGCCCATGTCGAGGTCTTGGTCGTCGGGAGCGGCGAAGGTTGGCGCCCGGCGGTGGAGGAAGCGGTGCACCGCGGCGACCGGGTTCTCCTGGTCGAACGCGAGCCCCGGCTTGCCGCCGCCGGTGACGGCGTGACCGTCGTGACGAACGCCACGGCGCTGGGGCTCTACGACGACGGGTACGCGGTCGTGCACGAGCGCGGACCCGAACGCGACACCCTCTGGCACGTGAGGGCCGGTCGCGTGGTCCTCGCGACCGGCGCCCACGAGCGTCCGATCGTGTTCGCGGACGACGATCGCCCCCGCGTGATGCTCGCCCAGGCGGTCCGCACGTACCTCGAACGGTTCGGCGTCCTGCCGGGCGAGCGTGCGGTGGTCTTCACGACCAACGCGTCCACGGACGTGCTCCCGGATCTGCTTCGGCATGAGGGCGCCGAGGTCGTCGCCGAGGCCGACGTCCGCGAAGGATGGGCCGTCGCCGGGACCGAGGGCGATCCCCACGTCGAGGCGGTGCACCTGATCGGCCCCGCGGGCGAGCGCCGCACCGTGGACGCCGATCTGGTCGCCGTCTCAGGGGGCTGGAACCCTGCGGCTCAGCTCTCTCGCGCGATCGGCGGCGGTCTTCGCTACGACGAAGCGCTCGCGACATACGTGCCCGACGGCACCGGGCCCGACTGGCTCGAGGTCGTCGGAACGGCCGCCGGGGTCGGTCTCCCGCCGAGCGCTCCCTACTGGTACACGCCCGCGGACGACCTCTCCACGCACTTCGTCGATCTGCAGCGGGACCAGACCGTGCAGGACGTGCTGGATGCCGTGGGAGGAGGCCTCCGAAGCGTCGAGCACGTGAAGCGCGCGACCTACATCGGCACGGCGATCGACCAGGGACGCACGAGCGGGGTGCTGACCGCCGAGATCGTGAATGCAGCGCTCGGATGGGAGCTTGGGGCGCAGGGCCCGACCAACGCGCGTCCGCCGTACGTGCCGGTGCCTTTCTCGGTCCTCGCGGGGATGGATCGCGGCCCGGCGCTGTCGGACCCGAAGAGGATCACGCCGATCCACGAGGCCCACGTGGAGAGCGGCGCCGTGTTCGAGAACGTCGGGCAATGGCTCCGCCCGCGGTACTTCCCGGAGCGCTGCGAGGATCTGGAGGCCGCGGTCGCTCGCGAATGCCTGGCGGTGCGCACCTCGACGGGCGCTCTGGACGCGTCGACGCTCGGCAAGATCGAGGTCGTCGGGCCGGACGCCGCCGTCTTCCTGGACCGGATGTACACGAACCGGATGTCGAACCTCGCGGTCGGCTCGATCCGCTACGGGTTCATGCTCGGGCTCGACGGGATGGTGTTCGACGATGGCGTCGCGATGCGCCTCGCCGAGGATCGCTACCTCATCACGACGACGACGGGCGGCGCGGCGGCCGTCCTCGACCGGTTCGAGGAATGGCTCCAGACCGAATGGCCAGGACTGAAGGTCTTCTGCACGAGCGTGACCGAGCAGTGGGCGGTCGTCGCCGTCGGTGGACCGGACGCAAGGGATGTCGTGAAGAGCCTCGGCACCGAGGTGGACCTGGCCGCCGACGCCTTCCCGTGGATGACCTGGCGGGTCGGGACCGTCGCCGGCGAGCCGTGCCGGATATGCCGCGTCAGCTTCCACGGCGAGCTCTCCTACGAGCTCCACGTCTCGTCGTGGCACGGACGCCACGTCTGGGATGCGGTGGTCGCGTCGGGCGCCGTCCCGTACGGGACCGAGGCGATGCATGTGCTCCGGGCGGAGAAGGGCTACGTGATCGTCGGACAGGAGACCGACGGCACGGTCACGCCCGACGACCTCGGGATGGGATGGATCGTGAACCCGTCGAAGGGCGACTTCGTCGGGAAGCGTTCGCTCGTGCGGGCCGACACGCTGCGGAAGGATCGCAAGCGGCTCGTGGCGCTGCTCCCGAAGGACCGCTCGACCCTCCTGGTGGAGGGCTCGCAACTGGTGGGTTCGGCCGAGCTCCCCGAGCCGCCCGTGCCGATGCTCGGACACGTCACGTCCAGCTACCGGAGCGCGATCCTGGAACGGACCTTCGCCCTCGCGATGCTCAAGGACGGGCGCGCGATGCGCGGCGGAACCGTGTGGGCCGTGTCCAAGGGCGGCGACACGATCGCGTGCGAGGTCACCGACCCCGTCGTCTACGACCCGGAGGACCGCAGACGTGATGGCTGACCCGCGAGCTCGCTCGCCGTTGGCGGCACGCGCCGCGGACCTGGCGACGATCGGCGCCAAGCTCGTGCCCCTCCTGGCGCAGGTGGACCTTCGTGTGGATCCGACGCACGCCGGGCTCGCGCCGTACCCGCTGCCGCTGGAGCCGAACACGGCGTTCGACGACGGTCGCCGCGCTGCGCTCTGGCTGGGGCCGGACGAGTGGCTGATCCTGGGGCCGCCAGGTGCGGCAGAGGAGATCGTCGCCGAGCTCGAGGCCGCGTTCGCGGACCTGCACCGGTCGGTGATCGACGTGTCGGCGAGTCGCGTCGCGATCGAGCTGCCCGCGCCCGGACGCTTCGATCTACTCGCGCACGTGTGCCCGTTGGACCTCGACCCGCGCATCTGGGTCGCCGGCATGTGCGCGCAGACGCTCCTTGGCCGCGCGCAGGTGATCCTGCAAGAACGAACCGACACGACCGGGATCCTGGTCAGGCCCTCGTTCGCCGACTACGTCGTCGACCTGCTGCTGGCCGTCCGCGGCGTGACGAGCCGCGTGGGAGCATGAGCGCCGTGGACGTCGGCCGCTTGGCCAAGCTGCCGCTGTTCGGGGAGCTCGACACGTATGACCTCGGCCAGCTCGCCGGCTGGCTGGTGGACGTCGAGCTGCGGGAGGGCGAGCCCCTGATGGAACAGGGCGCGATGCCGGACATGCTCTTCGTGCTCGAGACCGGCACCGTCGACGTGCTGCGCGACGGGGAGCGGGTCGCGTCGCTCGGCCCCGGCCACGTCGTGGGCGAGATCAGCCTGATCGAACCCCAGCGGCGAACCGCAACCGTGCGCGCCACGTCGGACGTCCGCGCCGTGGCATTGCCGCTCGAGCACCTGGACGAGCTCGAGCGCGAGATGCCCGAGATCGTGCGGAAGCTCCGGTGGATCGCGGCGAAGCGGCTCGAGGAGCTCGGCGGCTGAAGCCTTCGGCTTCAGCCGCCGAGCTCCTCGAGCATCCGGCGCTGCCATGCCGCCGTCCGCTCCACCTGATTGAACGTGAAGACGTGCAGGACGCGGACGTCGGCGACGGGGTCCGCCAGCATCGGCGCGAGCCGTTCGAGGAACGCGTCGGGGCCGAAGGATCCACCGCGGACCAGGTGCCCGATCAGCTGCTTGTTCTTCTTCAGGTAACGCGCCGAGTCGGCGACCCCGATCCGAGCGGCGACCTTCATCAGCTTCGGGAGGTCCGCCACGCCCGGAACGCCCAGATGCAGCGGCAACGTGATCCCGGCGTCGCGGACCTCCCCCACCCACCGCGTCACCGCGGCCGGGTTGAAGCTCATCTGCGAGGTCATCGCGTTCGCGTACCGCTGCTTCTCGCGGAGCACCTCGAGGAGCTGCTCGTCCGAGATGTCGGGGTGGCCCTCCGGGTAGCACGGCACGCCGATCTCCTCGAAGGGGTGGCCGAGCTCGTCCATCGCGCGGAGCAGCATCAGGCCGTCGTGGAGCTCGCCCCGGTCCCTCGTGTCGCCGCCGACGACGAACACCTTGCGGAGGCCGTTCGCCCGAGCCCGCTCCAACAACTGGGCCAGGTGTGTCCGATCGCGGAGCATGTGCGCCGAGAGGTGCGGCGTTACGTCGTGACCCCGCGCCGCGACGGCCTCCGCCAGGTCGAACGTGGCCTCGATCCCGTGGCTCGGGGATGCCGTCACGGTCACCTGCGATCCCGGCGGCAGCGCCTGCGCGTGCTCGAGCGCGCTCGCGAGCGGGATCAGCTCGTAGCGCGCGTCGGCGACGAGCGACTTCAGCGCCGCCCGGTGCTCCTCGGTCAGGCCGGACGCCCGCCGCCGCTTCCAGAACCGCCAACTCATGTCTTCCGCTCCTCATGGCATCGTGCCGCACGCCTCGTCGACGGGTCACGAGCATGACTGAACGACCGGTCACATCGTGAACCGGAACGCCCGGCTATCAGCCCTTCGGGATCTCCTTCGTCGGGTCCCAATGCGGCATCTGCACGACGGTCGCGGCCACCGTCCCCGACACCGGCGTCTCGACCTGAAGCGCCGTACCGAGCTCGGCATGCTCGACCGGGAGCATCGCGAACCCGATGTTGCGCTCCAGCCGCGGTGAGTAGCAGGCGGACGTCACGCGACCGACCTCCGAACCGCCCGCGGACACAGGGAAGAAGTCGAGCATCTCGTTGTCGATGTAGGAGCCGAGCGGCCCGCCCTCGATGTCCACCCCGACAAGCTTCTGGGAGACCCCCTCGGCCTTGATCCGCTTCAGGGCCGCCTTGCCCATGAAGTCGGCCTCCTGGTCCAGGTCGACCATCCACGTGTAGTGGTAGCCGACCTCGAAGGGGTTGTTCTCGTACCACATGTCCGCACCCAAGGCGAGGATGCCCCCTTCGATCCGACGGATGTGGCACGGGCCGATCACCTCGAGTCCGTGTGGCTTCCCGGCTTCGAGCACCGTGTCCCACAGCCTGATGCCGTGCTTCGACGCGTCGCGGAGATAGATCTCGTAGCCGACCTCGCCGGTGTACCCGGTGCGCGACACGACGACCGACATGCCGTCGAGCTCCGCCTTCATCAGGCCGTAGTAGGGGACGTCGAGGATCCGGTCGCCGAAGAGTTCGGTCAGGACCTTCTTCGCGTTCGGCCCCTGGATCTGCACCGGGGCGACGTCGATCTCCTGGACGGTGACGTCCATCCCCTTCGCCGCGGCGATCCCCATCGCGTAGAGGTTCACGTCCGAGTCGGCGAGCGAGAGCCAGAACTCGTCCTCCTCGACGCGCAGCAGCACGGGGTCGTTCAGGATCCCCCCGTCCGGCGCGGTGATGAACACGTACTTGGCTTGGTCGACCGAACATTTGTGCAGGTCCCTAGGCACGAGCATGTTCGTCAGGTCGAAGGCGTCGCGACCCTTGATCTGGATCTGCTTCTCGACGCCCACGTCCCAGAGCGTCACGCCGTTCACCAGGTTCCAGTACTCGGCGACCGGGTCACCGTAGTGCCGCGGATGGTACGTGTGGTTGTAGACGCTGTAGCGCGCGACGCCGTGGCGGCGCGACGCATAGAAGTACGGGGACTTGCGGATCCTCGTGTAGAGCAGGATCCCGGGGTTGTCGTTCACGGTCACCGGTGCGACTCCTTTCCCTTAGACCCGAAGGCGCTCGCCCGCGGGGTCCCACAGGGGCTCGGCGGCGACGTTCGCCGCGAGCCGGCTTCCGAAGTACTCGATCTCGACGGCCGTACCTTCGTCCGCGAGCTCGATCGGCAGGTAGCCGTAGGCGATCCCGCGTCCGATCGAATAGCCGTAGGTGGCGCTCGTGACGTAGCTGACGACGCGGCCGTCGGCCCAGATCGGCTCCTTGCCCATCACGACGGCGTCGGGATCTTGGAGCGTGATGCAAGCAAGCTTCTCGGTCGGGCCTGCCTCCTGCTTCGCGCGCAACGCGTCGCGCCCCTGGAACGGCTTGTCCATCTTCACCGCGAACCCGAGGCCGGCTGCGAAGGGATCGTGCTCCGTC
>WNGD01011058.1_pt1 | contig 12076 bp, 7 predicted proteins | sample 5400671 | NCBI WGS metagenome assembly WNGD01 (sample SAMN13153369, study PRJNA577476) | soil metagenome | isolation source: 40 cm soil or saprolite under grassland replicate 2 | place: USA:California | collected 2016-06-15
AACTCGACCGAGGACGCCCGTGCCATCACGAATGGCTGGAGCACCGGTGCGTACATTCAGGACCAGTGGCAGGCGCGGCCCAACCTCCAGGTCACCGTGGGCCTGCGCTACGACGCCGAGATCAACACGCTCGACAACGGCTACACCGTGCCGTGGGCGAGCGACCCCACGCTCCAGGCGATCCCGCTGCTCAAGGATTTCCTGAACACGGGCCACCGCAAGAACGACCTGAACAACCTCGGGCCCCGCGTCGCCTTCTCGTGGGACCTGTTCCCCAACCACCGCACGTTCCTGCGGGGCGGCGCCGGGATCATGTACGACCGGATCACCACCTTCATGGCGTTCTTCGAGAAGCAGTCGGCGGGGTGGCGCTCGTACGACTTCACTAACCCGGGCACCACCGACCCCGACTCGCTGCGGCGCATCGTGCTGAACGGCGGAGGCACCACGCCGCCCAACATCAATCTCCTCAAGACCAACATGAAGACGCCCGAGAACCGGCAGTTCTCGCTCGGCATCGGGCACCAGCTCACGGAGCGGCTGGCGGTCAACCTGGACTACATTCACCAGGACGCGCGTCATCTCTACGTTCAGCTCACGCCCAACTGGGTGGACACGGTGACGAAGCAGCGTGTGCTGACCACCAGCTACGGGGTCATCACGCTGTACGACGACGTGGGTCGCGCCAAGTTCGACGCGCTCATCTTCGGGTTGACCTACGATCGCCCCGGACTGCGCGTGAGCGCGGCGGGCACGCTGGGCTCGTACCAGTCGCAGTTCGAGGGGCTCGGGAACTACAACGACCGCTCGTTCCTGGTGATGCAGCCCACGACGGCGGATGAGCGGTGGCGCCTGGTGCTCTCGGAGATCGGCGACCTGCCGGTTGGCCTGAAGCTCTCGACGGTGGCGATCTTCGCGGCGCCGCGGCCTTACGTAGCGACGCTCGGGCAAGACAGGAACCATGACAGCAACGTCGCGGACGACTTCCTGGCCGATAGCGCGCACCGGGTCATCCGGCCGGTGGCGGCGTGGAACAACCTGTACCGGACCGTGGACCTGCGCCTCGCCAAGGGCGTGTCGATCGGTGGCGCCCGCCGGCTCAGCGTGAGCGCCGAAGCCTTCAACATCTTCAACTGGGACAACTACTCGGGCTTCAACGGCCGCCAAAAGAACGCGGCCGGTGCCAACCTTCCGAGTTTCAGCAGGAAGAGCGGTGTGTTCGGGCCGCGCCAGGGGCAGCTCGGCCTGCGCTACGAGTTCTGATCGGACGAGGGGGCGCGCCGGACGCGCGCCCTTCCGTATGACGTCGGTATCAGACGTGCGATCGGAGCAATTCGTCCACCTCGGCGTATCCCGAGGGGACCGCGACGCCGCTCACCGAGGCACCCGCCTCGAGCAGCGCCCGAACGGTCTCCGGCGTGCGCCGGTACGTCCAGTAGGAGTCCACGCACGCCTTCACGGCCAGCGCCAGCGGTGTACGCCCCTTCCCATCCTTCGCGTCGATCGGCGCTCCCCGCTCGATGAGCAGCTGCACGGTCGGGGGGAGTCCCTTCCAGGCGGCCACGTGTAGCGCCGTGCTGCCCTGGGCGATATCGAAGTAGCCATCGCCCTCGTACAGGGCGGTGACGGGCACGCCGAGATCGAGCAGGTGCCCGACCCCTTCCGTGTTCCAGTTCCCCGCGAACTCCGCGAGCAGCTTGCCCCCCTCCGCCAGAACCTCGCGCACCAGCTGTGGCTCGCGGCTCGTGATCGCACGGATCGCCGCCGCGTCGTTCCTGGCGCACGCAGCGATCAGCCGCTCGACGCCCTGAAGCGCGATCGCAATGCCGCGCCGCTCGAACAGCGCGAGCACGTCGCCCCGCCCCCGCCGCGCGGCCATCGCCACCGCCGAGCGGCCGGGGTGGTCCGCGATGAGCGCGGGGTCGGCCCCGTGGTCCAGCAACAGCTCGACGATCTCGAGCGCGTTGTCCCTCAACACGGCGTTGTGCAGCGCGGTTTTCCCCCAGCGGGTCTGCCGATTCGGGTCGACGCCCCGCTCGAGCAGCCACTTGATCCCGGCGGCGTCGTGCCAATCGGCCTTGCGGAGCAGGATCATGCCGAGGCTCTCCGCGGTGAGTTTGCCGCTCTCCACGAGGACCTTTAACGCCTCGTTGTCGTGCCCTTCGGGTGCGTGGTAGGGCGTTTCTTCATCGTTCGGGTCGGCGCCCCGCTCGAGCAAGAGGCGCGTCAGCTCCGCATGATGCGCCACGCCGGCGGCGCCGTACAGCGCGCTCTCCCACTCGGGCTCGGGCCGATGATCCGTCTCGTACCACCCGGTATTGGCGCTGGCTCCGGCATCGAGCAGCGCCCGCGCGGCCCGCACGAAGCCCGCCGAGCGGGCACGATCGAGCCGCAGGTACTTCGAGAAACACAGGTGGGTGAGCGCATCCCAGCCGCGCGGGCCGCCCTTCACCGTGGCGTTCCCGGGGTCGAGCTCGAGGAACCGCCGTACGGCGGCATCGTCACCGAGGATCGCGGCCGAATGGATGTCGCTGCTCGCGATCTCCGGGTGCGCCGCCAGGATCGCCACGGCGCGCTCGAGGGTCCCGTGCCACACAGCGGCCTCGATGAACGCCGCCCGGGGATCGCTCATTTACCGCAACCGCCGCAGCTCGACTTCGGATATGATAAAGCCGAACGCGGGCCAGCCGCCGGAGCGCACCGAGCGCTCGAACCAGGCGCGCGCGCGCGCCGTGTCGCCGCGCACCAGGTACCAGTTGCCCACCCCGTAGCTCAGCGTCGCCACCGCGACATCGCCGGTATCGGCCGGCGTGATCACGTCGTCGGGGCCGATCTGCCCGCGATACAGCCGCAGGCGTTGTGCGTACGCGTTCACCGCGGCAACCGAGTCGGGGCGGCGCTCCAGCATCGCTTGCGCCTCGGCCGCCCGCCCCGCCCGCGACAGCGCCATCCACAGCCAATCGGTCGCGCCCGCCAGCTCGGCGGCGTCCGGAGGCCGTCGCTGGGCGCGTGCGAACGCGTCCGCCGCAGCCGCGAACTCGCCGCGGGCGTAGCGGACGATCCCCAGGTGGTACCAGATGCCGTAATTGGCGCTATCCAGGCGACTGCCGCGCGTGAGATCGTCCAGCGCCCGGTCGAACTCGCGCACCGAGAGGTAGCGATGGCCGCGCCAGCGATACAGCATCGCGTCTTTCGGCGCGATCGTCAGGCCACGCGTGAACGTCTGGATGGCTTCGCGAAACTGGCGCGCGCCGGATTGGGCGACGCCCAGCTGAATGATCCGCTCAACGTTGCGGGGATCGGCGGCGACGGCGCTCTCGGCGCGGGCAATCGCGCCCGTGTCGCGTTGCGCCCGGTATTCGACGCCTGCGGCCGAGCGGTACTGGACCGACTGCCCGCCCGCGGGCGCGGTGGCGGCCACTGAGGCCGCCACCAGCCCGTAGATCGAGCGCACCTTGCCGCCCATCGGTGTGGCTACCTGGTGCGCTGGGCTACTTGAGGTATTGCCCCACGAAATCCAGCACGTTCTTCCGGTCCATGCGGAACACGCCACCAGTGCCGCCACACGTGCCATTGAGCCCGAACGAGGTCACGCCGGCGATCACGTTGCTCGTACCCAGGTAGTTCGGCCCGCCCGAGTCGCCGAAGCAGGTGCCGCCGGTGGACGCGTTGTTCGAGAGCAGCAGCGAGAAATCACCCACGATCCCGCCGTTGATCTGGATCAGGTGCGGCTCGGCGAACATGCGGATCCGCACGGCCTCAATGTGCACGGGGTTGATCTCCTGCAGCCCGTAGCCCACGGCCGTGAACGTGGTCGCGCTGCTCGGCTTCAAGGCATCGAGCTGGTCCTGGGTGGGAAGCTTGCCGTACTGGCCGGCGGAGAGCTTCACGGCCTTGGAGAGCAGGACGACCCCCACGTCATGGAGGAAGAACGCGCTCTCGGTGAATTGCGGGTGGGCATGCCACGCGGTGGCCTCGATGGTGTTGGGGCCGCCGGCGAAGGGATAGGTCGGGTCGTGCTGAACGTCGGCCTCATTGAAGATGCGCAGCCCCGAGAACTCGCCCGGCTCGCCGGCGCAGTGACCGGCGGTGAGCACGAGTTTCGGGGCGATGATGGTGCCGGAGCAGCGGAACGCCGGCTTGCCGGCGATGTCCATGATGATGAGGACGACGGCGGGATGGGCGTTCCCATCGAGCGTGCCGTCGGTAATGAAGGATGGGCGACCCGGGTTTCGGTCGGCCGTGGGCACTCGGTCGCAGCTCAGCAGGCTGACACAGGCGGCGGCCAGGGCCGGGATGACGAGACGTGCGTTCATGGTTCTCTCGCGGTGGACGGGGGTTGCGATTGTAACGCCGAACGAGCCCATTGACCAGATTGCACGTAGCGATCGTCCCTTATCCAGCAATCCGCGGCCCCGATTCATCCCACAAGCCGCCCCTTCGTTGACGGTGTGCTAGCCACGCTCACGAAATCAGGCATAACCCATTCACACACAGCGTGTTGACACCAGATTGATTTTGCTGCCTAATAGTACCATTCCGAAACGCCGCGAGCCGTCCCTTTGGCGCCGCACCTGCAGCTCCTCACGTTGGGCGCTCCCCTGCTTCTCACCCAGTCGGGCGAGCAGGTCCGCTTCCGCACGCGCAAGCATTTCGCCCTGCTGATCCGGCTCGCCGTTGAAGCGGGAAGGAAGCTCACCCGCGACTACCTGATGGACCTGTTGTGGCCCGATGTCGCGGCGCCCCAGGCTCGCCACTCGCTCGCCCAAGCGTTGACCGTGCTAAAGGAAGCAGTTGGGCGCGACCATCTCGTCGTACAACGGGCCTCCCTCGGCCTCGTCGCGGGAGTGGTTCAGGTGGACGTAGCCCGGCTCGATGTCTCGGAAACTGAGATCCGCGGGCCGTTCCTCGATGGATTCGAAGTCCCGGGAGCGGTGCAGTTCGAGCAGTGGAAAGACGAGTGGCGTGCGAAGCTGATGCCCCGGATCCGCGACAGTCTCGTGAAGCAGATGGACGGTGGGCGTCGGATCGGCGACTTCGAAACGGTCGAGAAGCGCGCGCAGCTATTGCTCGAGCTTGACCCCTTGTCCGAGGATGGGGTGCGTGGTGTCATGGAGGCTCGGGCCTGGGTGGGCGATCGGAGCAATGCCCTCAAGGTGTACGGGCGGTTCGAGACGCGGCTGGCGGAAGAGCTCGGGGCGAAGCCGAGCCCGGACCTTGGCCGGATCGCGGATTTGCTCCGCGAGGGCCGGCGGGCGGCGCCGCGGCCGGCGACGGCCGGGCACGTGTCGGAGCGCCGGGAGCGGCGGTTCGAAGCGGAGACCCTGATCGGTCGTGAGCGCGAGTTCGCCCGTCTCTACGACACTTGGCTCGAGGTGCGGCGTCGAGAACCCCGCATCGTCGTGCTGCTCGGCGACCCGGGCGTGGGCAAGACGACGCTCACCAACGCGTTCGTATCGACGTGTCAGATGGAAGGCGCGGCGATTGCGCGCGCCCAAGCGTACGACGCGGAGCGCGAACTCCCATTCGGGGTGCTCGCGGAGCTGATCAAGCAGCTCACGCTGCAACGGGCGATCGGGGGAGCCGATCCGGAGGCGCTGAGCGAGCTGACGCGTGTCTCACCGGAGATTTTCACGGTATTCCCCGGTGTGCCGAAGCCGGTGGAGTGGGCGGCGGAGGTGATTCCGCTGCGCCTCGCCGACTCGTTCCTGAAAGCGGTCGACGCGGCAGCCGAGGAGAGTCCGCTCGTGCTCGTGGTGGATGATATTCACTCAGCCGATAACGCCAGCGTGGCGATTCTGCACGTCATCGCGCGCAAGCTCCCCCACACACGCCTGCTCCTGATCCTCACCGCGCGCTCGAACGAGCTGCGTACCGCGGAGGCGCCGAGCGCGCTCGCCTCGGATTCGGGCATCGAAGCGCTGCGGACACTCGAGCTCGAGCCGCTGTCTGCGACCGCTGCGGAGCGCCTCGTGGAGGCGCTGGTCATCAAGGCCGACGGGCGCATCGCCGACGTACCCGTGCCGCGCATCCTGCTCGCCAGTAACGGCAATCCCCTGGCGCTCGAGCTCCTGACCAAGGAATGGCTGGCGCACGGGTCGAGCTCGCTGCTCAGCGATTTGGAGGCACTCAATACACAGCCGGCCGCGAACATCGGCATCCCGCGGGCGATCGGGGCCGTGTTCGACCGTCAGATCCGGCGGCTCGATGGTCCCACTCGGGCGGCCCTCGACTTGGCGGCCGTGCTCGGAAGGCGGCTGGCGGAGTTGCCGCTGTACGAAGTCGTGGAGCTCTCCCCTGCCGGGGCCGGGGAGGCTCTGTCGAGGCTGAAAGAGGAGGGGATTCTCCGCGAGGTGCACGGCGGGCTCGAATTCCGAAACGAGCTGATTCGGGCGCAGGCGTATTATGCGGTGGCGGGGCCGGCGCGGCAGCACCTACATCGGCGGGTGGGGGAGGTGCTCGATCAGCAACCCGACGCAAAGAGACGGGCAGCGAAACTCGAAGTAGCATGGCACCTCCTGCGCGGAGGTGATCGGTCTCGTGCAGTGTCGAGTGCGATCGAGGGTGCTGAAGCTGCGATCAGTAGCGGCGGCTTCTTGGAAGCTGAGCAGATCCTAACCGTCCTCGTTCGCGAGCCCGGTCGAGAAGACGATACGCAGCGCCTCCGCTTACTTCTGGCAAGAGCCCTAGTGGGCCAGTCAAGGGCCGAGGCTGCCGCGCCCGTGCTGACTCTTCTGGAACAGGGGGCTGGGCTGTCAGTTCGTGACAGAGCCCTCGCCGCCCGAATGCAGGCCACCGTCGCGTATCTGCTGAATCAGGAGCCTGGACTCGGCTATTGCATCGCGGCGGATGCCGCCCTTCTGGCGGCACGCGAGACTGGGGATCTCGAGCTCATCGGGAACGCACTGTTTGAATGTGCCAGATCGGGTGCCAACGCCGGGGACGAGGGTAGGGTAGCTACGGCGCGAGAGCAAGCCGAAATCGCAATATCGCAGGTCGTCAGCGAAGTTCCGCCTATGCTCAGTTACTCTAAGGCGTATTGCGATTTCTTTTTCTATGAACTGGCCGCCGGAGCGAGCGGTCTGGACTCCGCCATCAGAACCTGGAATGCCCGCCAAGACCCAGTGGGCTTGTCGCTCGGATACACTGCATACGGGACTTGCAAGCAGGGACTAGGCGATATCGAGTCAGCGTGCGAGGCCTACCACAAAGCTTTGGTCTTCAGCGCTAGGATCGGCGACGACCTAAGATCCGCAGTCATCGCGTCTAATCTTTGTGTCGCGAAGCTTCATCAAGGAGACTTCGGCTCAGCGGTGAAGTTCGGCGAGCTCGCTGTCTCAACAGCCGGGCGCGCATTGAGTCCACGATTGGTGAGCATTCACTTGAATCTAGCAGCGTCTCTCTCCATGAACGGCCAGCAAGACTCAGCGTTGAAATCGTTGAGATCAGCTCAAGAGGCTAGCAATCGCGAGCGCAGCTGGTTCGCCACCATGGAATTCCTTATGGGTTGCGCGAGCTTTGCTCTTCAGACCCGTGATGTCACCCTTGCGTTGGAGCTAACCGAGGCCGCGCAGCGGGTCGCGTGGGGGAAAGAAAGGGCAGTGCCGCACGCTGGCCTGTTCGACATGCTGACAATCCATAGAGCTCTACACGTTGACGGGCTAAGTGCTGCGCGCCTTCTCGCTTCTCAATCCCTGGAAAAGTATCGAGGCCGACATCCTCTTTACTTCGCCGATATCGTGGGGTGTAACGCATGGCTCGACATGATGTCGTTCGGCGCCTATTCGCAGGAGACTAAAGCCGACTTGAACCTCTTTGGCGAGTGCGGGTTCGGGGGCCTGCGCGCGATTCTCGTCGCTCAAGGATTTCTGGCCCAGGATAGGCTAAGACCGCAACCCATGCTTCGACGGGGCGAGTAGAAGGGTGTTCCGCGTTAAGGTAGGGCGATGGTAGCGCACGACATTAGTCGACTTGGCGCAAGATGCTTTTGCGGCGTCCAGCTGCCGGCAGGGCCTATGGGTCGATGGTCACTGGGCGATTCGGTGCGCCCAGGCTGGCCTCGGCACTCGGGGAGTCTCGGCGGTGGGCTCAGGCACGCTGCGATCCCCTCCAACCAGCCTACGGATGCTCGCGGATTTCGAGACTAGTTTTACGAGGTGTGGGTCGAACTGACTCGCGGATTTCGAGACTAGTTTTACGAGGTGTGGGTCGAACTGACGCCCTGCGAACGTTTCCAACTCCTCGATCGCACGGGACAGACTCATTGCGCGGCGATATGGCCGATCAGTTGTCATTGCATCAATGGTGTCAGCGATCATGATGATGCGCGCGCCCATCGGTATATCGTTGCTTGCCAAGCCGTCGGGGTACCCCGATCCATCGAAATTCTCGTGATGGTGCCGAATCATGGCCTGGACCGATCCACGAAGTCGGGTCGCGGTCTCGACGAGCTGCGCACTTCGAGTTACGTGAGTCCGCATCGTCATCCGCTCTTCAGGAGTCAGCTTGCCCTCTTTGCGTAGCAGCGGTGCGAACTCTTCATAGATCTTGCCAACATCATGTAGCAGCGCTGCGCGTTTGATCTCATCCACGTCATTCGCTGACAGTCGCAATTCGCGCGCTATGGCAAGAGCGTACTCAGAGACCCTGAGGGAGTGACCTGACGTGTAGGGATCTCTTGCCTCCATCGCTTTAACCATCAGCTCAAGCTTCTCCTCCAATTCAAGCTGCATCCGAAAGTTCATCTGGTACAATTGGCGCACGAGAAACAGCGGGAAAACGAGGATCGCCAATCCGAGTAACTGCAGCTTTACATAGAGGAAGACCAGCAAAACAGCCAGTGTACTAGACAAAAGGTCAGTTGCAAGGGCGTCCTTGCCAATTCTGTCCCAAGCCTCGCGGACCGAAACGCCGGTGCTGAGGGAGACCGCCAACGCGACGCTACCGTGATTGACCAGGAAGTAAACTATAACGAGACAGGCGAAGGGGAGCGGCAAGAAGCTGAACCTCTCCAAGCTGACCGAACCACCTAGAGCGGTATAGACCCAAGCGCAAAGGCCCGAGGCGAGCATGAACTGGGCCGTGTTAAACCAAACGCGAATCAGCGGCTTGTGGCGAACGAAGGTGTCAGCGACTAACGCTGTGAGTCCCCCGATCAACATAGGCCAGGGATGTTGAAAAAGGGCGACCGATGCAATGAAGGGAACGAAGGACACCGAGGTCCGTACGTTCGCTACGGGGATCGTGAACGAGAATGATTCGCTTACGATCCCGAGAATCACAAATGCAGCGATGGCATTCCAGAACTTGGAGGGGAACGGCGCGGGGATATCCCACTCTCGGCGCGCCAGCACCCATAGTGTGGCAGCCGATACAGCGCTGATGTAGGTGTAGATCAGCGCTTGGTGCAGTTTCCGTCTAAGCTGTTCGGTCATCCCCAGATTTGCTGTTAGGTAAGTAGGGAAAGGGCCCCATAGGTCACTACCACGACACTGTGCCATTCGCGAGAACCAACTTCGCGACAGCCGCAAAAAGAAATGCGAGCGCATGCAACATTGAGCGTCACCCCCTTCGAGATACTGCGAGTCATCATCGACCGCTAGGAGTGGCACGCCTCGCTATGGCGTACCCCGACGCTCCGCTCGTCAACTTTTCGCTCAGCTCCGCTCTTTGGTAGCGGTGACCAGGGGCCCCTTTTTCGAAAGTGTCTCTATGTGGCTCGCCGGCTTCCGATTGGCCCGGCGCAACCCAAAAAACCTTCAATCCGTTGTGACGCCTACGCCGCCTTGCGTCGCCGCAACGCCTCGCGCATCGCCTCCACTACCGCGGGCATCCCCGCCGACTTGTTCAGAATCACCTTCACCCCCATCTGCCGCAGCGCCACCGCCGCCTGCTCCGGCATCCCCCCCGTCACCACCATCACCTCGGCGTCCAGCCGCCGCCCCGGCTCCAGCAGCCGCTGGATCACCTGCGGCGCGTTCAGGTCCGGCAAACTGTAATCGAGCACGATCAGCGACGGCTGCACCCGCCCGATCTCGAGCAGCGCGTCCACCCCCGTCGCCGCCTCCACCACCTCCAGATCCAGGTCCGACCGCTCGATCGTCAACACCAGCGCCTTGCGGTACCCGGGATCGTCATCCACCACCACCACCACGTCGGTCCCGTTCCCGCCCTCGAGCTCGGCCGGCACCGCCATCTCGTGCGTCCGCAAAAACGCCGTGAGGTCGTCCGCCTCCACACGCCGGCGCCCCGTCGGTGTCTTGTGCCCCTTCAGCAGCCCCTGGTCGATCCAGTTCGCTACTGTCGCGGGGGAGACCTGACAGACGCGCGCCACGCGCTGCGTACCCCAGTATCGCTTGTGCTTAGGCAAACTCACAGAACCCCAAATAATGCCAAAATGGGAAGTGCGCAAGGGGGTTTGTGGACTGCCCGCAACACTCTGTGGCGTTGCGAGCTAAGCTATTGAACTACAATATATTGGAAGGAATGTCACTGCCGCGGCAGCGGCGTTTCAGCGCCGCGCGTCGGTCCATCGGTTGGTTGCGTCCAACACCGCCAGCACCGCGCTCCGCTCGGTGCTCTCCCTGATCTCGCACGTTCCCGTGAGCAACTGCGCCTCCCGACCCCCCAGTCCGTGCACCGCCACCAGCACGAACTTCCGGTCGAACGCGTCGATGATCGTGGCGCCCTCGAGCGCGATCGAATTGTCGGGCAACAGCTGGTCCAAGCACAACGACGCCGCCCGCGCCGCCGCCTCCACCCGGTTCCGCACCGTGTCGGTCCCCTGCTCCTCCGCCTCCGCCTCCCTCCCCTCGAACGAGAGCTTCACCCGCACGATCACACGCTGCGGCCGCTCCGAGGGTCGCACCTCGAGCCCCTGGAACACCACCACCCGCTTCTTGGAGCGGGTGCGCACCGCCTCCTCCTGCATCTGCTCGATCGGCCGCACGTCGGCGGTCTGCGCCACGCTGATCTTGCGGTGGTCGATCTTCAGGCCGAGCTGGGCCATCAGCGCCGACTCGATGTTGCGGACCACCTGCTTCCCCTGCTGGTCGCTGGTGGTGAGCACGTGGATCTCGCTCACCTCACCGAGCGGCGTCACCACCACCCGGGCCGACAGGACGCCCGTGAGGCTCGCGATCAGGTTCTCGGCGCGCTTCACCCCCCACGGATCGGGCGCCTGCGGCGGCGTCAGCGGCAGCGGGTCGCGGTCCTCGACGCCATTGGAAATTGTCACGCTCAGCGTTCTCCCGTCGCCACCTGGTTTCGCCCCGACGCCTTGGCGCGGTACAGCGCGCGGTCGGCCGCCACCAACACGTCTTCCGTCTCCGGACCCCGGCCCGGCACGAACTCCGCCACCCCCACGCTCACCGTTACCAAGCCCTCGGGGTAGCCGAGGGTCCGGCCCATGCCTTCGACAGTGGCACGCACCTTGTCCGCCACGCCGAGGGCCCCCTCCACGCGGGTGCGCACCAGCACGAGCACGAACTCGTCGCCCCCGTAGCGCGCCGCCAGGTCGGTCGTCCGGATGTGCGCGCCGCACTCCCGTGCCGCGCCGCGCAGCACCTCGTTCCCCGCCTCGTGGCCGAACTCGTCGTTCACCTTCTTGAAGTTGTCCAGATCCACGAACAGCACTGCGAATGGATCACCGGTGCGGTCACTCCGGGCCACCTCGGTGGCCAGGCGGTCCCGCAACACGCGGTAGGTGGCGAGCCCCGTCAGCCCGTCTATGGCAGCTTGAAGCTGCGCCTGCCGGGCCTGCTTGTCGAGGTACGGCGGGCACGACCGCAGCGTTGTCCGTCCCAGCGCCGCGGCGTTCGCGAACATCCGGCACGTCGCGTAGCCGCACGCGCCGCAGTCCCACGGCTTGCCGTTGGGCGCGAGCCCCACCTCCCGCAGGATGGCGTCGACCGCTTCCGCCTGCGGCCGGTGGCCGTCCTGAGAGATCGGGAACGCCTCGGCGACCTGTACGCCGCGCGCCACCGCTTCCTCGACGACCGGCGTGCGCGCCCGCGTCGGCTCCGTCGCCCCCACGATCTCGCGCCGCCGGAACAGCTCGTCCCGCGGCCCCAGCAGC
>WNGD01006123.1_pt1 | contig 12075 bp, 11 predicted proteins | sample 5400671 | NCBI WGS metagenome assembly WNGD01 (sample SAMN13153369, study PRJNA577476) | soil metagenome | isolation source: 40 cm soil or saprolite under grassland replicate 2 | place: USA:California | collected 2016-06-15
CCTCCTTCGGAAGGAGGTACCACTCCGGCGTCCGCACGAACGGATACACGCACAGGTACGTCTGCGGAGGATCTCCCTTGACGAACGCGGGCCGGTGATCGGGCGCGAACTCCGCCGGCTTGACGACGCCCATGAACGTCCAGGCGAGGGTCAGCCGGTCACCCAGCTCGGTCCGCCGGAACTCGACGACGGCGCGTTGGAGCTCCTCGGCGGAACCGGCCGAGAGCCACAGCATCAGGTCGGCGTCGGATCGGAACCCCACCGTCGAATAGGTGCCGCGGACGCGAACGTCGTCCCCCCAGCGCTTGAAGAGCTCCTCGATCTCGCCCGCCGCGCGGGCTCGGTCCTTCTCGTCGGCGAACCGGTCTCGCAGCTCCCGCGTCGCGGCGAAGACCGGATAGAGGGTGTAGATCGTCTCGGTCATGCGGTCCGCTCCTTGCGCTTCGCATCGACGAAGTCCCGCGCGGCCTCGGCGACGTCGGTAGTGCCGCGGACGCATCCGGCGACGTCGATCCCGTCGTAGGCCTGTCCGCTCACGAAGATACCCGGCGGCAGATGCTCGCGGATGCGAGCCACCCGCTCGACGTGTCCCAGGAGGTAGCGGGGCACCGCGCCGGGCCAGCGGATCACGGCGGACGCATCGGCATCATCCGGCAACGGGAGGAGGGCGGCGAGGTGCCTCGTGCAGGCGCGGACGATGTCCTGGTCGTCCGCGTCGAGCACGTCTTCCTGGCCGGCCCCGCCCACGATGCAACGAACGACGGCACGCGATCCGAACGCTGCGTGCGGCCAGATCGCCGAGACGAGCTCGCCGGCGACCATCGGGGCCTCGCCCCGGGGGACCACGAAGCGAGCTCCGCCGTCCAACGGTTCGGCGCTCCCCTCCGCGTACACGATCAGCACGACGGCGACGGAGACGGCGGGGATCTGCGCCAGATCGGCCGCCACGTCACGTGCGACCGGCTCGAGCAACCGACGCGTCGCGGCGGGGTCGACCGTCAGGACGACCGCGTCCGCGTGGACGGGCCCGGATGCGGTACGGAGCGTCCATCGGTCGTCCTCGCGCGCGATCGCGTCCACGCGCGAGCCGACGCGCAGAGCGTCACCCGCCCGTTCGGCGAGCTCGTCGGTGAGTCGTGCGGCCCCGTCCCGGGGCCGCACGAACATCGGGGCCTGAGGCGAGCCGCCCTTCGCGTCGCGAAGGGCGGCTTGCGCCCCCCGGATCAGCGAGCCTTGCGTTCGCTCCCACCGGTGCAGCTCGGGAAACGTCGCGTCGGCGGACAGCGTGTCGACGTCGCCGCCGAACAGTCCCGAGAGGATCGGTGCGAGCGCCCGATCGGTTGCCTCGTCCCCGAGCCGACGACGGAGGAGTCCACCCAGCGTCTCGTCACCGTCCTCGCGCCGCTTCCGGATCACCAGGTCGCGGAGCGCGCGACGGCGGCCGCGTCCGGACAGCCCCTTCCAGTGGAAGAGGTCGCCGAGGTCCCCCGGGATGCCGAACGCCGTGCCCGCCGGGTAGGGAACGAGACCGGCCCGGGTCCAGAGCCAGGTGCCGGTCGCGGCCGGCCTCGTCATCTCGAGTCCGAGCTCACGGCAGAGCTCCACCGCCCACGGCTTCCGGCCGAGGAAAGAGTCGGGGCCCGCATCCAACGGGATGCCGGCCACCTGAACGGTCCGCAGCGCCCCACCGGGACGCTGCGACGCCTCCAGCACGACGACCTCGATCGAGGGGTCGGCCCCCTGCAGCCGGTACGCGGCCGTGAGACCGGTGATTCCGGCGCCCACGATCGCGACGCGAATGGGCACGTCAGTCATCACGCTCGGATCGCGCGTGCACGAGGTCGACCAACCGCTGCAGGGACTCCACCGGTGTGTCGGGCAGCACGCCGTGTCCGAGGTTGAACACGTGACCGGGGCGACCACCGGCGCGATCGAGCACGTCGAGCGCCTCGCGCTCGACGACGTCCCACGGCGCCATCAGCACCGTGGGATCGAGGTTGCCCTGGATCGCGCTGGAGGGCCCGAGCCGTTCCCACGCCCGGTCCAACGGGATCCGATGATCGACCCCGATCGCGTCACCGCCGGCATCGCGCATCAGCTCGAGCAGCTCGGAGGTTCCGACGCCGAAGTGGATCACCGGGACCGCGAGATCGGCGATCCTGTCGAACAACCGGCGCATATGCGGCAGGACGTTGGCGCGGTAGGGGGCGGGCGCGAGCGCCCCGACCCACGGATCGAAGATCTGCAGGGCGCTCGCGCCCGCCACAACCTGCGCCCGGAGATGTGGCACGACCACGTCGACGAGCGCCCCCATCAGGGCGTCCCACGTCGGCGGATCCGCGAACATCAGGCCCCTCGTCCGCGCGTGATCCCGGCTCGGACCGCCTTCGATCAGATAGCTCGCGAGCGTGAACGGAGCGCCGGCGAAGCCGAGCAACGGCACGTCGAGCTCGCGGGTGAGGGTGCGGACCGCCTCGAGCGTGTACGGCTCATCGACCTCGGGCTCGAGCGGGCGAAGCCGCGCGATGTCGGCTCGGGATCGGACCGGCTCGTCCAGCACCGGTCCGCGCCCGCCTTCGATCCGGAACGGAACGCCGATCGCCACGAGCGGCACGACGATGTCGCTGAACAAGATCGCTCCATCGAGCGGCATCCGCCGGAGTGGCTGGAGCGTGACCTCGATCGCTTCGTCGGGGATCCGGATCGTCTCGAGGATGTCGCGGTCGGCGCGCAGCTCGCGGTACTCGGGAAGGTAGCGGCCCGCCTGACGCATGAACCAGACCGGCGTTCGGTCGACGGGTTCTCGACGGAGCGCGCAGAGCAAGCGGTGGGCGGGAGGGGCCACGGGCTCCCCAGGATACGGGGGAGCTCCGGACGGGCGTCAGGCGAGCTCCGGGCCCTCGATGCCGAGCTCGCCCACGCGGCCGGGCTCCATCTTCCGGCTCCGACCGGTGGCCTCGAGGACCGCGTCGATCAGCCGGTCGATGTCGAACGGCTTGACGACGTAGCCCGAGGCGCCGAGCTGCCGGGCCCGCTCCATGTCCTCGATGTCTTTCTTGGCCGAGCACACGACGACCGGCACGGGGTCACCCATCGCGTGCAGGTCCTCCAGCACCGACCACCCGTCGATCCCGGGAAGCATCACATCGAGGACGACCGCGTCGGGACGTTCGGCCTGGATCCGCGCGATCGCGGTCCGTCCGTCGCCGGCGAGGATCGGCTCCACGCCCATCGCCGTGAGGTTCACACGCAGGACGACGAGGAGATCCGGATCGTCCTCGACGATCAGCACGCGCGGCTTGAGCGTCGGGGCCATCATCCGGCCTCCCCGACGCGTTCGTGGCGGAGTTCGATCAGCTCGGCGACGTGGGCTCGCTCGGCCTCGTAGAGACGGGCGTTGGCGATGGCGGCGGCCGCCTGTTCGGCGAACACGGCGACCGCGCGCAGGTCGTACTCCGTGAAAGCGTAGTCCGCGGCCGCGTTGACGTTCAGGACGCCGACCACCTCGTCGCGGTGAACGAGCGGCAGCGACATCGCGCTCTCGACGTACGGCTCTCGGTCCGCGAGCCCCGGGAACTCCGTCGGGTCGACGTGGCCCTCGATCAGCACGGGTTCACGACGGAGGGCGACGTGGCCCGCGATGCCCTCTCCGAGTCGAAGACGAGCGCCGACGGCCTCCTCTCGGCCGCGGACGCAGAGCGTCACGAGCTCGTCCCCCTCCACGAGCATCATCGAGCCGCCGTTCGCATCGAGCAGCTCGCACGCACTGCGGAGGACGGTCTGCAACAGCTCGGGCAGCTCCAGGAGCTGGTTCAGCGCGCGACCCGCGTCGAGCAACAGGGAGACCTCGTGCAGCCGGTTCGTCAGCGCCGCCGTCAGGACACGCTCGTCGGTCAGCATCCGAGTGGCGCGCCCGAGATGCACCTCCTTCTCGATCGCGTACGCGCAACACGCAACGGCGAGCAGGATCACGGACAGACGGAGCAGCGGTACGGAGAGCATGTGCGGCGACGACCCCGTCGGTCGCGCCACGACCATGACACCGGCCGCGACCGATGCGATCACGATCGTCGTCACGAGCCAGAGTTGCTTGCGGCGGCGTTCGACCGCCTCGAGCGACGGCGTGCGGAAATCGCGGAGGCCGGCCACACGCGCTTCGCGCCGCAGCCGGTCGCCGTCTGGAACCTTGTCGCGGTCGAACCGCACCTTCGAGGAGCCTCTCTCTCGCTCGCTTCCTGAGGTGCCTATCGGTGGTGGTGCGGGGCCACTCAACAGGGCGAACGGGGGACCCCCGCGCGCGGGAGGAAGCCCGTCGGGAGGTCGGGGCGTTCGGGCGGATGCCGGTCAGGGTGCGATGTTCTGGTTCATGTGGAACAGGTTGCCGGGGTCGTATCGACGCTTCACGTCTACCAGCCGCTCGTAGTTCCCCTTGTAGTTCGTCTTGATCCGGTCCTGATCGTCGCCGCTCATGAAGTTGATGTAGCCGCCGGCCTCCGAGAGCGGCGCCGTGGCTTCGTAGTAGCCGCGGACCCATCCGATGTTCGCCTCGTTCTGACCTGCGTCGGGCCACATGCCGGCGATCACGGTGGCGAAGTTCGCTTCCCGGTACGCGAACGCCGTCGCGTCGGGCGCGACTCGATGCGCGGCTCCGTTGATCGGATAGATGTGCACGGTCGAGTTCACCGCCGGCACGTCGGGCCCGTGCACCGCGTGTGCGGCGATCGCCTCATCCGTCAGCTCCTCGACGAAGTTGGCCTTCCAGTAATGCTGCAGACCCGGAGGGACGAGCCCGTCGAACGCGCTGTTCAACGCCGGATAGGGCATCGGTCCGACGAACTCCGCGACCACCGGAGCCACGTCGTGGAAGGGCTTCAGCGCCTTCTCCCCATCTTCGAGAGCGCCCGCCCAGCAGGCGACCATGGCGATGAAGGTGTCTCCGTGGCGCTCTTCCGGGATGAACGGCAGCGGTGGTGCGATCTGGAACGCCGGGAACGCGCCCAGCTCCTCGGGCGCGTCGGCGATGTACTCGCGGAAGAACCGCAGGACGTTCTCGACCTCGCTCAGCTCGAAGAACATTGGCCCGCCGTAGATGTCTTTCACCGGATGCAACTGGAACTCGAGCGAGGTCACCACGCCGAAGTTGCCGCCACCTCCTCGGAGCGCCCAGAAGAGATCCTCGTTCTCACGCTCGCTCGCGACCAGGAACCGTCCGTCGGCCGTCACGACGTCGGCCGAGATCAGGTTGTCCAACGAGAGGCCGAAGCCGCGCGCCAGGTACCCGATGCCGCCTCCGAGCGTGAGACCGGCGACCCCGGTCGTCGAGATGATGCCCCCCGTCGTCGCCAGGCCGAACGGATACGTCGCGGCGTTGAAGTCGCCCCACGTCGACCCGCCCTCGGCCCGAGCCGTCGCGGACGCGGGATCCACCCGGACGCCGCGCATTCGGGAGAGGTCGATCACGACCCCGTCACATGTGCCGAAGCCCGGAACGCTGTGCCCTCCCCCGCGGATCGCCAGGTCGAGCCCGTTCTCGCGAGCCAGGTTCACGGCAGCCATCACGTCGCCGACGTTGGCGGCTCGGACGATCACGACGGGTCGCCGGTCGATCATGGCGTTGTAGACGTGCCGCGCCTCCTCGTACGCGTCATCGTCAGGTGAGATGACATCGCCGCGCACCTGGGTGCGGAGCTCGTCGATCGATCCGTTCGGCATGTTCGGCGGTCCTCCTTCGGTTCAGGCCGCGGTGACCCTAGCTCTGGGGCGTGTGAGCCCGAGTGAGAAGGACCACGTGACGCGAACCTTGCCTCGGAGGTGGGCGAGCCCGCAGGATGGGCCGGCATGTCGATCACCGCCTACCTGCTCGGAGCACCCGTCGTGGTGCGTGACGGGGCCGTCTACGCGGCACCCAAAGGGAAGAAGGCGTGGGCCCTGCTCGCCTATCTGGCGCTGTCGGATCGCTCGCCGACCCGTCAGCAGCTCGTCGACCTCCTCTTCCCGGACGCCGAGGATCCCGCGGGCGCCCTGCGCTGGAACCTCTCCGAGCTTCGTAGGCTCCTGGGCGGACCCGAGACGATCGGAAGCGGGAACGTCGTGCAGCTCAGGCTCCCGGGCGGATCGCAGATCGACGTCCAGGTGTTGATGGCAGGAACGTCGCTCGAAGCGGTGGAGCTTCCCGGCCTCGGGCGTGAGCTGCTCGAGGGCGTCGAGATCGACGCCAGCCCGGGATTCTCGGCGTGGCTCCTCGGCGAACGTCGCCGGCTCGCGGGGCTCGGTGAAGCCGTGCTCCGAGAGGGCGCCCTGCGCGCGCTCGCTTCGGGGAACGCTCGCGTGGCGGTAGACCTGGCCACGCGACTGGTCGCCGCCGCGCCTCTCGACGAGGACGCGCACGCGCTCCTGATCCGTGCGTTCGCCGGCACCGGCGACGCGATCGCGGTGAAGCGGCAGCTCTCGGCCTCGACCGACCTGTTCCGGCGAGAGCTCGGGGTCGAGCCGGGGTCCGAGCTGGTCGAGGCTGCTCGGATGGACGTCCCCCCACCGCGGGCGGACGCGGGCGGAGGACGAGCAGCGGTGCGAGTGCTCCTCGAGTCCGGGGAGGCTGCCGTGAGCGCCGGCGCCGTCGAGGCCGGCGTCGACGGTCTGCGGAACGCCATCGCGGCCGGTCGAGCATCCAGGGATCGAGCGCTCGAAGCGACCGCCCTGCTCTCGCTCGGTACCGCCTTGATCCACGCGACCAAGGGGAAGGACGAGGAAGGGGCGGCCGCGCTCCACCGGAGCATCGCCGCGGCGGAGGCGGGCGGCGAACGCGCGGTCGCGGCGTCCGCGCACCGCGAGCTCGGCTATGTCGAGCTCCTCCGCGGCGACTATGTCCGTGCGGGAACCTGGCTCCTCACGGCGGAAGAGCTCGCAGACGGCGACCCGGTCGAGCTGTCCAAGATCCACGCCGTCCGGGGGGCGCGGTTCGCCGACGCCGGCGCGCACGACCTCGCGGTCGAGGCCCTCGGCCGATCGATACTGCTCGCCGGCGCGACGGGCCAGACCAAGCAGGAGGCGTGGTCGACGGCGATGCTCGGTCGCACGCGGCTTCTCCGGAACGAACTCGAACCTGCCGAGGCGGCACTGGAACGGGCGATCGAGCTGACCGCGGCCGAGCGATGGACGACGTTCGCCGCCTTTCCGGAGGCGCTCCTCGCCGAGGTCTGGGTCCGTCGCGGCGACCTCGACCGGGCAGCCGAGGCGTTCGAGCACGCGTTCGCGCTCGGATGTCAGGTGGACGATGCGTGTTGGGAGGCCTATAGCGTCCGCGGGCTCGGACTGCTCACGGCGGCATCAGGTGACCTCGCAGGCGCGGTCGACACGATGGGAGAGGCACTGACACGTTGCGCCCGCCAGCGCGACACCCACCTGTGGCTCCGCGCGTACGTGTTGGACGCGCTCTGTGCGGTCGCCGTCACAGCCGAGCACCCCACGGCCGCTCGCTGGGTCACGGACCTCGCCTCGCTCACCGGCCGGTCGGGGATGCGGGAGCTGTCGGTGCGCGCGTACCTCTATCGACGAGAGCTCGGCGACGACTCCGCGATCGAGGCCGCCCGCGTGCTCTCGGTCGGCGTCGAGAACCCGCACCTGCTCGAGCTCATCGAGGCCGGCGGCCCGCCACTCCTTGACGACATGCTCGGGAAAGCCGCCCGACCGTAGACCGCCTGCTGCCGAAGACGCTCTGCGGGAGGAGGACGAAACGCCCCACGCGCGTAGCGGTGGGGCCTAGGTCAGTCCGGCTTCGCATGCAGGGGGGTCAGTCCGAGCGACAGCCAAGCGGAAGGCCGAGGATCGCTAGGTGGGCTGGACCTGGACGACCGCGATCCCCACGTTCGTTACAGACACAACGGTAACCGCGACGTGGTCGCCGACGTGGATGGGGCCGTCATCATGGGAAGGCGGCCCCAAGCTGACGTCTCCAGCGCCTGCGTAGTAGCCGTCGGCGTGTGCGGTCCCGGGGTCCGGAGTGAGCGCGAAGCATCTCGGCACGCCTGTTCTGACAGGACCGCAGACGCCATCCACGGTCCCTGAGTACGTGTACAGATGCATCGACGTGTTGCGACCGCTCAGCGAGCCGAGGATGAACCCGACGGCCACCGCGATACCGACGAGTACGACAACCCACAGAGATCGACGACTCGATGGACCGGGAGAAGACTCGGCAGGACGCGTAACGGTCGTGGTGCTCATCGAACCGGATCCTAGGTCGATCAACGGGGACAGGAAAGAATGCCCGATCAGGTCGTGCCCCTGACGGGGCTCAGGCTGGCGGGAGGACAGGGATTCGAACCCTGGAGCGAGTTGCCCCGCTAACGGTTTTCAAGACCGTCGCCTTCGTCCGCTCGGCCATCCTCCCAGGGGGAGCCTACCGACCTCGACAAGTCCACCGCTGCTTCCGAACGTATGTGAACGCTGACCGGATAATCGCGTAGAAGAACACGTAGACGAGCGGCGCCAAAAGAACCAGTCGAAGAGGCCTCTCAACGAATGGAGCGACAGCGAGCGCTCCAAAGAGGGTTAAGCCCGATGCGATCAACCAGACCTTCTTCCTGAGCTTCCAATAGAGCAGTTCTGAGCGGTTCTCTGGACGGGGCTGGCCGCTACTTGCCGCCTGCGTCATGACGACATCACCTCCACGAGTCAGGTTTGTACCACCCGACCAGAATCGCCAGGCTATCCTCGTGTCAGATCGACCCGAGTGGAATAAGGAGCACCCGGTCGCGCCAATCAATTCAGCGGCTGCCTTTCCGGCGGGTTCTTCTGAGCCCCCACAGCGACTTCGCCTGCGAGCCGCCCTTCAGGACAAGGATGGTCGGCTTTCACAGATGTATGAAGCAGCCACTCGGATCATGGATGACTTCCCGGCGCGCCCGAGCGCGAAGGCGACCCACGCCCCCCGCTGTGGCGGTAGCTGACAACACCGCCGAAAGGAGAACCGAGATGGGAAGGATCGTCGTGAGCGACAACGTCTCACTCGACGGAGTCATCCAGGACCCGGCCGGCGACGAGGGCTTCGAGCGCGGCGGCTGGGTCGGCCTGATCAAGGATCGTCCAGGGGTTAACAAGCTTGCGCTCGACGATGCCCTAAGGGCCGCGGCCCTGCTGCTGGGCCGGCGGAGCTACGAATGGTTCGCCGGGCGGTGGCCATCCCGTAGCGGCGAGTTGGCCGACAGGTTGAACAGCATGCCCAAGTACGTCGTGTCCTCGACCCTCCATGAGCCCGACTGGAACAACTCGACGGTACTGAAGGGCGACGCGGCGAACGACGTCTCGACGCTGAAGCAGGAGCTGGACGGGGACATCCTCGTTCCCGCCAGCTTCCAGCTGGTGCGCACGCTGATGGAGCACGACCTCGTCGACGAGCTGCGGCTGAAGATCTACCCGGTCGTGCTCGGAGATGGTAGGCGCCTCTTCGGCGAGACAAGCGACAAGAAGGCCCTGCGCCTCGTCGACACTGAGACCATCGATGGCGACGTCGCGTACCTCACCTACGAGCCCGTCCGAGACGCCGAGCGAGGGGCGAAGAGGGAATGAGCATGAACTACTACGACACGTTGATCGAGGTCGCCGACGACTGTCCGGCTAAGGAAGCTCAAGTGCCGCAAGCAAGCGGTGCCAAGAAGACGAAGGCAATGGTCGAGTACGAGCTACTCGCCAAGCATCCGTACAAGTACACCGAAGAAGACATCGCCTTTGAGGTATACGCCGTTCTCCATGACATCCCGAAGGCGATCTGGCCCACAGAACGCACGAAGTTCTTGAGCAAGGGCCACCCACATCTTCGGGTGTCGGCGCTGGCGAAGCGTTATGGCTGGGGCATTCATAACAACGCCGAAGGCAAGCTCGCCCTGGTCGCCGTTGAGTCGCCCGAGTACAAGCAACTGCTCAACGATCCGCGCACCACGAATATCAGGGCGTTTCGCTCGAAGCGCGGGTAATGGATATGACGATCGATGGGATGGTCACGCTACTGGCCGAGGACGCCCGGATGACGAAGCCGCCGCTGTCGAACTGGTACGGCAGTCGTACTCCCCAAGAGGGACCAGCCGTCGGTCCACCGAGGGCGGTGAACCGGTGAGCCGACGTGGGGAGTCCGCGGGGAGGAATCGTGGAGCCTCCTCCTGAACTCCCCTGCCTGATGAAGCAGGCGTATAGTGCACGAACTCGCCTAGATAATCCCGCCCGCATAGGAACCATTTAGCGCTACCGTCCCCGTTGCTCCGTTTCAGGGTCGCCCTCCTCAACTCGGCGTACCGGGTAACTAGCAAGTGCGCCACTGACCGAACCCACAACATCCCAAGCAACCACGTCATCATATGGAGACAGATAGATGATGGTTCCCTTCTCTCCCGGGCGAGGGAGGCCGGATCGGGGCCCGTGGTCGCTCCCGATGTATTCGACGCGATCACCGACATGGAGGTCCCGAGAAGTCATGCCTAAACGCTACCGGTCTGGCGCTCATTGATACCGGTCACCCACGGCGACGTTCAACGCGTAAGAAGCAGCACTGAGACCATGGCCGCAAAAATCAGCAAGGCAACTAGCGGCGCCAGCAATCGCGACGCCGTCCGCGAAATGTCGCCATGGACGGTCGCTTTCGCGATTCTCGACATCACAAGAAAGAGCAGTAGCGTTCCGGTCCAGATAACGACGTATGGAAACTTGCTGCTGACGAATAGAACGGGAAGCAGGGCTACTCCCAGGCACGCCAGAACAACCAGCTGATAAATCGCGAAGAGACGATCAGAGTCTGGAGATGGCCGCTGTGCCTTCATGCGATTTGTCTCTGGTCCCTTGGTCGAATGACCTCCGGGACGATTAAGAGGCTCCTTCATTATCTGAGGAAGTTCGGGTTGATCCAAGTCATCGTTCCAAGCGCTACGGCAAGTGCGCCGCATAGCCGGTTCGTCTAAGTAATCGTTCGGAGATTAGTCGGACCATATGGCGGCCTGTGTCCTCGGTTCATGTAGTCAACCGTGCGCGACGCGAAGGGCTTGGCCACAATGATCAAGCCGATTCCGAGAACGATCAGGCCGATTGCTCCGCTACCCATATATCCGGACGCCCCTTCTTCTAACCGACGACGTAACACCCAGCCATCGCACCGGGAGGAACCCCGACACCAAATCTCCCAGAACTGGCCGTTGGTCGAGTGGCCAAGGTGTTCTCCTTCGGGTGATCAGCCTGGCGGGTGAATCGTCGCCAACAACGCCGCCTGCGTCTTGGTGCCCACCTTCCTCAAATCTCGGAGCGTAGGCTCCTCCCTGTTGCGCTCGACTGTTCGGGGAGATCGGACGCGAGCGGGTCGCGTACGAGGTCGAAAGCGGTGCACGACGAACTCGGGGTCGTCGTCTCGATCATTAGTCCAGCAGCCGCTCGAGGTCGCGACTCATGAGAACCAGATAGGCCTCCGCGTCGTATACGGACACGACTATGAACGCAGTCGAATCGACGATCCGCCGTTGCTCGGCCGCGGCTAGGGTGTTACCTGGGCTCAAAGCGAGATCAGCAGCTGGTGGTGGCTTGGTCATCTGATCGGTCACCCTTCGCAGCCAACGTCTGATGCCTGGCCAGAACAAGACCGCAGTCGCAAGGACGAATACAGATAGCCAATACGCGGGCGGAGCGACGGTGCTATTGCCCCGGATGCCGAAGAGCGAGAAGCCGATTAGAACCGCTGCCGCCAGATACCATCTGCTATGCGTCATGCCCAGTTCTCCTTCCGTGAGCCACGGCCGACGCCTAGAGCTCCCACTGCCCGGTGTCCGGACCGAAACCAGAGTCGAGCGTGAACTGAAACTGGGTGAGCTTGGTCCCGTCGGGAACCTCGAAGCTTATGTAGCCGACGCGCTTATCGCCGGGCGCGATCTTCACACTGCTTCCGATGCCCGGTCCGACAGGATCCGTGATGTCCGGGTCGTATTGCTGACTCTTGGAATCGATGAGTACCGCTCCATCCCGATCGGTTTCGAGGTGTTCCGCCGGGCGGACCCATCGCAGAGCGACCACCTCCTGGTCCGAACGGCTGAGGACTGTTACATC
>WNGD01008949.1_pt1 | contig 12075 bp, 12 predicted proteins | sample 5400671 | NCBI WGS metagenome assembly WNGD01 (sample SAMN13153369, study PRJNA577476) | soil metagenome | isolation source: 40 cm soil or saprolite under grassland replicate 2 | place: USA:California | collected 2016-06-15
CCGTCGACGCCCTCCAGCTCGCGGGCAGCCTCCTCGAATGACATGTTCTCGGCGTCCACCCAGCGCACGCGCACGTGGCAGCCGTGGTGGATCCCCGCGTGCTTGAGCGCCTCGTGCACCGAGAGGTACGCGTCATGCAGCTTCACGTACTTGCCGACGAGCGCGATCGTGACCTCGCCCTCCCGCTCGGCCAGGCGATCGGTCAGGTCCTGCCACTCGCCGAGGTCGAGGCCCCCGACCGGCAGCCCGAGCTTGTCGCAGACGAGCTCGTCGAGGCCCTGGTCGCGGAGGATGTTCGGGATCAGGTAGACGTCGGCGACGTCGGGGCTCGCGATCACCGCGTCGCGGTCGACGTCCGTGAAGAGGGCGATCTTCTCGCGGATCTCCGTGGCGAGATCCTCGCGCGAGCGGGTCACGACGATGTCCGGGTGGATACCGATCCGGCGGAGCTCGTTCACCGAGTGCTGCGTCGGCTTCGTCTTCAGCTCGCCGGCCGCCTCGATGTACGGGACGAGGGTCACATGGATGTAGATCACGTTCTCGGAGCCGACCTCGCGGCGGAACTGGCGGATCGCCTCGAGGAACGGCAGCGACTCGATGTCGCCGACGGTGCCGCCGATCTCGGAGATGACGACGTCGGCCGGGGTCGCCTCCGCGGCGCGGCGGATGCGCGCCTTGATCTCGTTCGTGATGTGCGGGATCACCTGCACGGTCGCGCCGAGGAAGTCGCCCTTGCGCTCCTTGCGCAGGACCGTGTCCCAGATCGCGCCCGCGCTGTGGCTCGCGCTGCGGAGGAAGTTTTCGTCGACGAAGCGCTCGTAGTGGCCGATGTCCAGGTCGGTCTCGGCCCCGTCCTCGGTGACGAAGACCTCGCCGTGCTGGAACGGCGACATCGTCCCGGGGTCGACGTTGAGGTACGGGTCGAACTTCTGAAGCTGCACGCGCAGGCCGCGCGCCTTGAGCAACCGGCCGAGCGAGGCGGCGACGATGCCCTTCCCGAGAGCCGAGACGACGCCCCCTGTCACAAAGACGTACTTCGGGGCCCGTGCGCTCACGGGATTCCAGAGTAGCAGCGGGGACGGCTGGAGCCTATGCCGCCGCCGGACGGACGAGCGCGGCGAGCCGCGAGAGCGCCTGCGACGGGAAGTCGCGGCGGACTCCGCTGAAGCGCGGCGCCTCGACGGAGAGGGTGGCCCCTGTCCCGTCGTCGTGCGGCGCGAGCTCGAGCACGGCGCCGATCCTCTCGCTCATGAGCTGGAACGCGACCCTCTGCAGCGGGAGGACCTCGAGCACGAGAAGATTGCCCCCAACCATCGGCTGACGCCGGAAGGTCACGCGGCCCGAGCGCCCGCCCTCGATGCGCCAGACGGCGCCCGGAGCGAGGGCGCGCCTGACCATGGGCTCGACCGCGCCGATCCCCGGCCACCAGTCCGCGAGGCGCTCCGGCTCGGCGAGCATCGCCCACACGTCCTCGACGGTCGCCGGCAGGACGCGCCTAGCCACGTACTGCGGCAAGGAACTCCTGTCCACCGAGCATCCGCTCGAGCTCCGCCTTCCGCTCGTCGTCGCCGAGCTGCTCGATCCGCGTATGCGTCGGGTCGCCCGGCGTCTTCTCGACCCGGAAGTGGCGGTCGGCGAGCGCGGCGATCTGAGGCAGATGCGTGATCGTCACGACCTGAGCATGCTCGGCGAGACGCCGCAGCAATCGTCCCACGGCGTGGGCCGTCTCGCCGCCGATCCCGGCGTCGATCTCGTCGAACACAAGCGTGTCGCCGCCGGCGACGGCCGCGATGGCCAGCGCGATCCGCGAGAGCTCGCCCCCGGAGGCCGTCTCCGTGACCGGCGCGAACGGCAGGCCCGCGTTCGGGCGGACGAGGAAGACCGCCTCGTCGGCGCCCGTCGCTCCCGACTCGTCCCGTTCGCGCGCCTCGCAGACGAACTCGCCCTCACCCATGCCGACGTCGCGCAGCTCGGCGGCAACGGCGTCGGCGAACGCGGGCGCCGCAGCGTTCCGCTCCGCGCGGAGCTCGAGCGCAAGGTCGTGGACACGCGCCCCGGCCTCCGCGAGCTCGCGCGCGGCGACCTCGGCCGGATCGGAGCCGTCCTCGAGGGCCGCGAGCTCGGCTCGCGCCTCCTCGGCTCGCGCGAGCAGCTCGTCGTACGTCGCGCAGACGAAGCGGCGCTTCGCCTCTGCGATCCGGTCGAGCTCCCCTTCGAGCTGCTCGAGCCGCCGAGGCCCTGTTGATCCGGTCTGGGCCTCGAGCGAGGCGAGGAAGGCGTGGAGGTCGGACGCGGTCTCCCGCAGGCGGAGCTCGACGTCGCGCAGCTCGCCCCCGGCCCGCTCCAGCTCGGGCGCGAGCCGTTCGAGCGGTGCGACCGAGTGCTCGGCGAGCGCGACGAGACCGGTGGCGCCTTCGCCCTCGTCGGGAGCGAGCGCCGCGGCCGCCGCGGCCGCCCCGGCGGCGAGCTCGGCGACGTGCCGGTGCCGCTCGCGCTCGGTCCGCAGCCGCTCCTCCTCCCCGGGCTCCAGGCCCTCGGTGTCCTCGACCAGCGCGCGCAGCTCTGCGAGCCTCGCCTCGGCGAGCGCGGAGTTCGCGGTCAGGTCGTCGTGCCGGCGGCGCGCCGCCTGCAGGTCGCGCCACGCCGTCCGCGCCGTGGCCCGGCGGGCGAGCTGCTCCTCGCCGCAGAACCGGTCGAGCACCTCGAGCTGGTACGACGGGCGCGCAAGCCGACGCTGTTCGAACTGGCCAGACATCGCGACCACGCGCTCGACGGCGGCCGCCACGTCCTCCCGCGCAGCTGCTCGTCCCCAGGCGTAGGCACGTGTACGGCCGTCGGCGAAGACACGTCGGGCGACGACGAGCGCGTTCTCGTCCTCCGGCCGCAGCTGCTCGAGCTCCTCGAGCTCGGCCGGGAGGTCGAGCTCGGCCTCGACGTACGCCTCGTCGCCTGCGGCGCCCACGTACGAGTCGTCGCCCTTCGCCCCGAGCAGGAGGCCGAGCGCCTGCGCGAGGATCGTCTTCCCGGCGCCGGTCTCCCCGGTGATCGCGTTCAGCCCGGGCGCAAGGTCGAGCTCGGCCTCGCGGATGAGGACGAGGTTCTCGATGCGGAGCCGGCGGAGCACGCAGCCGATCGTAGACCCGCCGCCCGACGCCGCCCATTCGCTCTTCTGGACACGTCCCGGTGCCAGGCACCGGGACGTGTCCGTTTCGACGGCTAGGACGTGAACGTCTCGCGGTAGCGGCCGAAGAACGTCGTCTCCGGCAGGGTCGCGAGGAGGCTCCGCTGCTCGCCAAGCCGGATCGACAGCGCCATTTCTGGCTCGAGATCGCCGCTGCGGCGCCCGTCGGCGAGGACGGCCGCGCCGACGCCCGGAGTCGCGTTCCGCAGCGTCAGCTCCGCGCCGCGCGGCACGACGAGCGGCCGGGCGTCGAGGGAGTGCGGCGCGATGAACGTGATCGCCATCGCGTCGAGCCCGCGGACGAGCACCGGGCCGCCGTTCGAGAGGTTGTACGCCGTCGAGCCGGAGGGCGTCGAGCAGATCATCCCGTCGCACGACACGACGCCGAGGTCCTCGCCCGCGATCGCCCAGCCGAGCTCGATCATCCGGCCGAGGGTCGAGCTCGTGGCGACGACGTCGTTGACGGCGACGAAGGTCTCGCCGTCGAGCTGCGCCTCGAGGGTCGGCTGCTCGATCGTCCGGTACTCGCCCGCGAACACGCGCGCAAGGTCGTCCTCCAGCCGGTCCGGTGCGATCGAGGCGAGGAAGCCGACCCGGCCGAAGTTGATGCCGAGCACCGGGACGCCCGTCCCGAGCAGCCTCGCGAGCGTGCGGAGGATCGTCCCGTCGCCGCCGACGGCGACCGCGAGTTGGGCGCGCTCCGGCTCGTCGACAAGGTCGACACCCGCGCGCTCGGCCACCGCCCGCACCCGCTCCACGGCGTCGCCGACGTCGATGCGCCCGTGCGCGACGACCGCAACGGTCTCAACCTGCGAGTGCTTGCTCGATCCGTTCGTCGAGGTCATCGGGAAGCGTCGGCTGGTCGGAGTGCACGAGGTGAAGGAACGTCTCCCGGTTCCCTTTCGGCCCCGGGAGCCCCGAGTCTACGACGCCGCGGACGCCGGCCCCCCAGCCGAGCGCCGCCTCGGCCATCTCGCGCAGCACGCGCCGCCGCACGTCGGGATCTCGGACGACGCCTCCCTTCCCGACGTCCGCGCGACCCGCCTCGAACTGCGGCTTCACGAGCACGACCGCCTGCCAGCCCGTCGTGCAGAGGCGCAGGACCGGCGGAAGCGCGAGCCGGACCGAGATGAAGGAGACGTCGCAGACGGCGAGCTGCGGCGGGAACGGAAGCTCGGTGAGCGTACGCGCGTTCGTCCGCTCGAGCACCGTCACACGGGGGTCCGCGCGGAGGCGCGGGTGGAGCTGGCCGTAGCCGACGTCGACCGCGATCACGCGCTGTGCGCCGCGCTGGAGGAGAACGTCCGTGAAGCCGCCGGTCGAGGCGCCGACGTCGACGCAGTCGAGGCCGGCAGGATCGACGCCGAGCCCGTCGAGCCCGTGCGCGAGCTTCTCGCCGCCGCGCGAGACGTACGGGGGCGGGGACTGGACCGCGAGCTCGGCGTCCTCCGCCACCTGCTGGCCGGGCTTGTCGTAGCCGTGGACGAGGCCGGCGAGCACGAGCGCTTGGGCCTGCGCCCGCGACTCCGCGAGCCCGCGCTCGACGAGCAGGACGTCGAGACGCTTCTTCAAGAGGGTCGAGCCGCCCGGTATTTGCCCTTGCCGCGGAGCCAGTCGACGTCCGGCTCCCACCCGTCGATGACGTCGCCGAAGCCCTCGCGGCGCGCCGGCTCCTCGATCCGCCTGAAGAGCTGGTGCTGAGCCTCCGACTCCCCCGCGAGCACGCGATCCAGAAGCGGCACGAGCTCGTCGGCGCTCCAGCCCTCGAGCGGATGCTGGCGCAGCTCCCATTCGAGGTACTTGTTGTACGGACGGACGCGACCGCTCAGCGCGAAGATCGTCCGCAGCGCATGCGGGATCGCCTCCACCGCATCGAGCGGGGTCCCGTAGCGCAGCGAGCGGTAGGCCTGGTTGAGGTAGCCGTCGAGCGCCTCCCGGACGACCGAGTCCCTGCTGCCACTCGGCAGCGACTCCTGCTCGGCGACGACGTCGGTCAGCTCCCCGCCCGTCTTGTCGAGGACGATCTGCGCGTGAGCAGCGGCGTACCGCCCGTGCTCCGACAGGTTTCCGCGAATCCCGTCGAGCGTCGCGGTGGTGATCTCTACCGGAGCACCGTGCGCGTAGGGAAACTCGCGATCGAACTCGTCGCGCGCCTCCGGGTCGGCGAGAACGACGCAGACATCCCAGTCCGAGCGCTCGTCGACCATGTAGTCCCGTCCGCGGGAGCCGAAGAGGTACAAGCCGAGAATCTCCTCGCGGGAGCGCGCGACCTCGAGCAGATCCTCGAACGACGCGCTCGTCACGGCCGTCGGGACACGTAGGTGGAGTAGATCCCGCCGCGGACGTCGCGCTCGACGATCTCGAAGCCCGCATGCTCGAGCAGGGCCTCGTGCAGCCAGGCGAACGTCGAGTGCTCGTCCCGGACATGCGTCTCGAGCTCAGCGCGCGTCCAGCCCTCCGCGGGAGTCGACGCCGCGCCGGTGAGCCACTCCCCGATCCGGCGATCGGCCTCGGTGGGCTCGAAGTCGTAGACGAGATCCCGAAGGACGAGGACTCCGCCCGGCGCGAGCAGAGCGTGGACGCGGGCGAGGGCGAGGCCCTTCCAGAAATCGGGCAGGTGGTGCAGGGCGTTCCGCGAGTGGACCAGCTGCGGCGAATCGCCTGCGTGCTCGTACGTGAGGAAGCCGGCCTCGACCCACTCGACCGCGTCGCTCCGGCGGCGGGCGACCTCGAGCATGGCCGGCGATGGGTCGACGCCGACAACGCGGCCGGCCTCGGACGCGGACGCCGCGGCGAGCAAACCGGTGCCGCAGCCCAGGTCGACGAGTGTCGTGTCCGCGCCGAGCCCGTGGCGGCGCAACAAGGCGAGACCATCCTCGAGGTCGAGCCCCGTCTTCGCGTCGTACCCGGCGACGTAATCCGCCTCGAGATGCTCCGGGCCGGCGCACTCCCGTTCGTCCGGATACCAGCCCGCTGTGCTCAAGCCGTGCGGACGGCGAGCCCGTCGACGATGTCGCGGAGGACGGTCGTGTCCGCGTCGACCTCGCCTAGGCGCGCGCGCGCACTCTCGGCCGCCTCGTCGGCGTAACGCCGAGCGCCGTCGGCGCCGTGCTCGCGGACATACCCGTCCGCGTCGAGGATGTCGTCGACGATCTGGAAGAGGAGCCCGAGCTCCTCCGCGAACGCACGCCACGGCTCCTGCTCCTCCTCGGGCAGCTCGGCCGCCCAGAGCGCCATCGTCACAGACGCGTAAAAGAGCCGCCCCGTCTTCAGCCGGTGCACCGCGGCGAGGTCGTAGCCCTCGACCATCGTGTCGAGGTACTGGCCGCCGATCATCCCGAGCGTCGCTTGCGCGAGCTCGCGCGCCACCGCCGACGACTCGTAGCGCGCCGCGAGCCGGAAGGCCTCCGCGTGGAGCGCGTCGCCCGCGAGGACGCCGACGCCCTCCCCGAACTTCTTCCACGTGGACGGATGGCCGCGCCGCTCCTCGTCGCCGTCCATCGCCGGCAGGTCGTCGTGGACGAGCGAGAAGGTGTGGACGAGCTCGATCGCGAGCGCCGCCGGCATCACCTGCTCGACCGGCGCCCCGAGTGCCTCACCCACGGCGAGCGCAATCACGGGGCGCACCCGCTTGCCTCCCACCTCGAGCGAGTAGCGCACGGACGTCGCCTGGCCGTGCAGCTCCGGCCAGAGGTCGAGCCGCTCCAGCGCCTCCTCGACGAGAGCCTTCAGCTCGTCAGGACTGTGCATCCGCCTCCTGCTGCGCCCGTGTCAGCTCCTCCTCGACAGCCTTGGCGAGGTCCGACAGTTCGCCGAGCAGCTCGATCGCGCGCTCCGGCGAGCCCGACTTTCCCTCGCCGAGCTGCTCGAGCTCCGCGCGCACCGCCTCGACCCGCGCCAGGAGCTGCTCGGCCCGCGTCAACGCCTCGTCGGTACTCACGTGGCGTGCTCCTCCCGGACGAGCTTTCCCAGGATGCCGTTCACCAGCCTCGCAGCATCCTCCGATGCATAGCGCTTCGCAAGCGTCACCGCCTCGTCGAGGACGACCTCTAGAGGCACCTCGCCTTCGTCGAGCTCCTCGAGTGCGACACGCAGGACGTTCCGCTCGACCGCGCCGAGACGGTCCGCCGTCCAGTCGTCGGAGGCCGCGGTGATCCGCGCGTCGAGCTCGGCCGCATGCTCGGTCACTGCCCGGGTGAGCTCTCGCGTGTACTCGTCGACGTCTCCCTCGTAGAGCGACCCGAGCGGCCGGCCGGTGACGTCCCACTGGAAGAGCATGAACACGGCGGCCCGGCGTGCCTCCCGGCGGCTGATCGTGCTCATGCTCGGTCGAGCTCCTCGACCGTGACGTGAACGGCCTCGACCTCCACGTCGCACATCCGCGCGAGCGCGTCGGCGACCCGCTCCTGCACGGCGGCCGACACCTCGGGGAGGACGCGGCCGTACGCGACGGCGAGCTGGAGCTCGGCGCGGGCGCGGCCGTCCTGAAGCTCGACGCCGAGCCGCCGGCGTCCCTTGCGCAGCCGGGCGCCGCCCACGGATGAGACCGCCCGCCGCACGATCTCGGCCAGGGCGACCTCGCTCACGCGCACGGAACCGCCGCTCTCCTGCACGAGTACCCGGCTCACGAGCCCGCCAGCGCCGGCAACCGTGCGCCGGCCTCCTCGAGGAACGACGTCGAGTAGTGGCCGCTCCGAAACTCGTCGCTCCCGAGGATCTCGATCGCCGCCTCGCGCGTCGTCGGCACGCCTGTGACCTCGAGCTCCGCCAGTGCCCGCAGTGCACGCACGATCGCCGCCTCGCGCGTCTCGTCCCGGACGATCACCTTCGCGATCAGCGAGTCGTAGTGCGCCGAGATGACCGTCCCGTCCTCGACGAACGTGTCCACGCGGACACCCGGCCCGAGCGGCGGCCGGAAGCGCTCGATCAATCCCGGCGCCGGCGTGAAGGCGTTCGCCGGATCCTCGGCGTTGATCCGGATCTCGATCGCGTGCCCGCGGCGAGGCGCACGTCCGGTCAGCGGCAGCGGCTCGCCGGCCGCCACCCGGACCTGGAGCCGGACGAGGTCGAGCTCCGTGACGGCCTCGGTGACCGGATGCTCGACCTGGAGGCGCGTGTTCGCCTCGATGAAGGAGAACGAGCCGTCGGGCCCGACCAGGAACTCGAACGTGCCGGCGTTGCGGTAGCCCACGTGACGGCACGCGCGCTCCGCCGCCGCCTCCATCTCCTCGCGCAGCTCGGCATCGAGCGCCGGCGACGGCGTCTCCTCGATGAGCTTCTGGTGCCGCCGCTGGATCGAGCACTCGCGCTCGCCGCACGTGAGGACGCCGCCCCGCTCGTCGCAGATGACCTGGATCTCGACGTGGCGGGCCGGCGTGATGACCTTCTCGACGTACAGCGTCCCGTCCCCGAAAGCCGCCTGCGCCTCGGAAGCGGCGCGGTCGTAGAGGCCGGCGAGGTCCTCGGCGTCCTCCACGCGGCGCATGCCGCGGCCGCCGCCTCCCGCCGCGGCCTTGAGGAGGATGGGGAAGCCGAGCTCCTCAGCCGCCGTGCGCGCAGCCTCGACGCTCGCCGTGCGGTCCGTCCCGGGCACGAGCGGCACACCCGCCGCGCGCATCTCGGCCTTCGCGCGGGCCTTGTCCCCCATCCGCTCCATCACCTCTGCGGAAGGACCGACGAAGACGAGGTCGTTGTCCTCGCACGCGCGGACGAAGTCGGCGTTCTCGGAGAGAAACCCGTAGCCCGGGTGGACGGCCTCGCAGCCGGTCGTCTGGGCGGCCGAGACGATCGCGTGGATGTTGAGATAGCTCTCGGCGGCGGCCGGCGGGCCGATCCGGACCGACCGGTCGGCGAGCCTCACGTGGACGGAGTCCTCGTCCACCGTCGAGTGGACGGCGACCGCCTCGACGCCGAGCTCGTGCAGCGCCCGGATCACGCGCACGGCGATCTCGCCCCGGTTCGCTACGAGGACACGGCTGAACACGCGTCGAGTCTACGGATAGGAGCGCTCCGAAACCCTCGGCCCGCGCGCCGGCGCCCAGCTGTGGACCCGCATTCGAGCTTGACGTCGGGATCTCCCGCGTTCGCGCCATGTACGAGACCGTGCAGCGCAAAACGCGGGTCGCGACGCAGGTTCCGGGACTTGCTGGTAGCCCGCCCGGAGCCGATGAGGATCTCGCCGGCCGAGAACACGGGCTCGACCGGGTCGAGCTGCGGCGAACCATCACCACGAAGCGTCGCGAGCATCGCCACGCCGAACACCTCGAGCTGGTCGCGCGCCAGAGCTGCAAGCTCGGGCGCCTCGGCCTCGAGGCGCCCCCAGCTCATAGCGCTGGGCGCCCGACGAGCGGCTCGAGCTCGAAGAGGAGCTGCCCGAACTCGACCGGCTGCGCATTCTCGGCGTGCACGCCGCGCACAACTCCCTCGACGTCGGCCTTGACCTCGTTCATCAGCTTCATCGCCTCGAGGAGGCAGAGGGTCTGTCCCGGCGCGACGACGTCGCCGACCTCGACGAACGGCGGCGAGCCCGGCTGAGGACCGCGGTAGAAGGTGCCGACCATCGGCGACTCGACGCGGACGAGCGTGCCGCTGACGGCAGTCGCCAGGGTTTGCTCCGGCTCGGGCAACGCGAGCGGCGCCTCGCCTTCCGGGCCGGCGGGCAGAAGATCCGGCGTCGAGCGGACCGAGATCCGCATCCCGTCCTCCTCGATCGTCACCTCGCCGATCCCGGACTCCTGCACGATCCGCACAATCTCCTGGATCCGCTGGGCGCGGTTTTCGTCCATCCCCGCGGTGTCGTCCTCGCGGTGGCCGCGGCCGCGGATCCCGCGCAGGAGCCGCTCGGCGTCCTCGCCGAAGAGGCCGAGCAGGAGCAGCTCCTCCTCGCTGGTCGCGACGCCGCCGGCGCGCTCGCGCACCTCGTCGAACGGCGGCGTGACGTCCTCTTCGCTCTCCGGGTCGGCGGTGAGCTGGACGACTCGCTCGAGGGCCGGGTCGATCGGCGCCGGCGGCGTACCGAACGCGCCGTCGACGAGGCTGCGCACCTCGTCGACGACGACGAGGTAGCGGCTCGCGGAGAGGACGTTGAGCACCGCCTGCGACGCCAGCACCTGGCCGATCGGAGCAGCGAGCGGCGGCCAGCCCGTCTCCGCCCGGATCTGGTCGAGCTCCTCGAGCACCTCGTCGAGCCGGTCGTCGGCGCCCTCCGCCCGCAGCGAGTGGTCGATGCCGGCGACGACGCTGGCCGGAACGTCGTGGCGCGCCGCGAGCACCGCGATGCGCGGGACGAGCGGGGTCACGAGCTCGTCGCCGATGTGCTCGTCCAGGAGGTCGGTCGCCTCCCAGAGTGCGTCGACATCGACGCCTGCATCGAGGCCGGCGCCGCTGAGCGCCTCGGCGAGGGCCTCGCCCGAGACGCGGTGGAGGGTGAGCGCGAGGGGGTAGATCGCGCAGGCGATGAGCTGCGCGCCCGCCTTCGCCGCGGCCAGGGCCGCCGCGAGGGCGCTGCCGGCGGCTCCCTGGACATAGATCCCGACCGGGAGGCCGCTCGCCTCGGCGAGCGCGGGCACCAGCTGCTCTGCAGTGTGCGGCTGCAGCGAGCCGGTCGGATCGTGGAGGAGGACGCGCACCGCACCGAGCTCGGGCAGCATCCGCGCCCGTTCGATCAGCGTCTCGAACTCGCCGGTGCGCCCGGGGCTGTAGACGAGTCCTGCCTCGAAGTCCCGTTCCGCGGCGACGATGGCCTCGGCCGCCTCGCGCAGGTTCGAGACGTCGTTGAGCGGGTCGTGGAGCCGGAAGACGTCGATGCCGTTCGCCGCGGCGGAGGCGACGAAGCGGCGGGCGAAGTCGGCGTCGACAGGACGTGAGCCGACGAGGAAGCGGCCGCGCAGCGCGAGGCCGAGCGGCGTCTTGACCCGCGCCTTGAGGGCGCGGATCCGCTCCCATGGGCTCTCGACGCCGCGCCTGACGCCCGCATCGAAGCAGCCGCCGCCCGAGACCTCGAGGTACGCGAAGCCCGCCTTGTCGAGGATCTCCGCGAGCCGGAGCTGCTCCGCCGCCGGGACGCGTCCCGCGAGCGGCTCCTGGCCGAGCAGCCGGATCGTGGTGTCGGCGAGCGACGGCACGCGCAGGAGCCTACCGCTGCGCGCAGTGCGCGACCGCCGCCGCCGAGCCGGCCGTTCTCAGGCGAGCGCGGGCTCGCCCGCCTTGCCGCTCGGGACGATGTTGTGGTTGAGCCAGAAGAGGTTGTCCGGGTCGTAGCGGTCTTTGAGGGCGACGAGCAGCGCGTACTTCTTGTCGCCGTACGCATCGCGGACGCGATCCGCCTCCGGCGTGAAGTTCAGGTAGGACCGGCCGGTCGAGTACGGCCGCATCGCCTCGGCGAACACCCGGGTTCTCGCGATGAGCCGCTCGTCGTCTCCCGGCTCGCTCCAGAACGTGATCGGATGGAAGAGGTAGTTCGCGTCGCGGTGCGAGAAGGCCCTCGCGTTGTCGGGAACCGCCGTCACTCCCTGGCCGATCCGGAAGAAGATCATCTGGCTCATCGGGGCCTCGCCGACGAGCGGCGGCGCGTGCTCGAGGAAGGTCGCGATCGCGTCGTCTCCGAGCGTCGGCAGATACTCGCCACGCCAGTAGCTGCGGAACCCGGCCGGAGCCATCGGGTCGGTGATCGCCTGGAAGGCCGTGTACGGCATCGGCTGGATCAGGTCGACTGTCGGGGCGAGTGCGCGCAGCGGCTCGACGACGGCTGCGCCTTCGTCCGGGTCGCCAACGTAGATGACGGCCATCCCGACCGCGAGCTTGCCCTGCATGTCCTCGGGGACGAACGGCTCGGGCGGCGCGGTGACGATCACGACGAGGCTCGACAACTCGTCCGGCGCGGCGTCGACGATGTC
>WNGD01006836.1_pt1 | contig 12074 bp, 8 predicted proteins | sample 5400671 | NCBI WGS metagenome assembly WNGD01 (sample SAMN13153369, study PRJNA577476) | soil metagenome | isolation source: 40 cm soil or saprolite under grassland replicate 2 | place: USA:California | collected 2016-06-15
ACGAGCGCGCGGCCTCCGACGCCGATCGCCGCGCAGAAGGCGCTGACGAGGCCGAGCGCCACCGGGAGGCTCGTGACGTGTGCGGTGAGCCCGATCAACGGCGGACCTGCGAGGAGCCCGAGGTAGCCTATGGTCGCGAGCGCGGCAAGTGCTTTGCCGATCGTTGAGACCGACCAGCGGGCGCGGACCGGGGATGTCCGGCCGGTCATGCCCGGCGCCGCCCCTGGTCGGCGGCGGCTGGAGCCGGAGCGTCGTCGCGCCCGTGCTCCGACCGGCCCAGCTCCCGCGCCAGCAGCGTTCTGAGCGCCTGCCGGGCACGGTGCAGCCGGATCTTCACGGCGTTCGGGGTCGACCCGATCGAGTGCGCGGTCTCCTCCGTGTCCATCTCCTCGATGTCGCGCAGCAGGATGACGGTCCGGTAGCGCGCGGGGAGCTGGTCGATGCACCGGCGCACCAGCTCGCGCGTCTGGCGGCGCTCGAGGAGGACGTCGCTCGGTGTCTCCCAGCCCACCACGGCCTCGGCGTGATACCCGGCGGCGTCGAAGCGCGGCAGGAGATCGTCGATCGGCTCCTCGCGCCGGCGCCGCCGGCTGCGGAGCCTCATCAGGGCGGTGTTGACGACGATGCGGTGGAGCCAGGTCGAGAGCTTGGAGTGGCCCGCGAAGCCGCCGATGGCGCGCGCCGCCGACACGAAGGCCTCCTGCACGGCGTCCTCGGCCTCGTCGTCGTCCCGCAGGAACCGGCGCGCGGTCGCGAGCATGCGGCCGCCGTGCTGGCGCACGAGGGTGGCGAAGGCGTGGTCGTCGCCGCGGCGGAGGCCATCGAGCAGGACGGCGGCGTCGTCCATCGCTGGATCGAGGTTCATTCGGCTTCTCCTTGGTGGCCGCCGAGCATCTCGCTCAGGAACGGGGAGCATCCCGTGAGCAGGGCGCCGCGTTGCGCGACGGCGTGCAGCAGGCCGAGGCCCTGCGCGTCGATGAAGGTCACACCCGAGAGGTCGAGCAGCAGGGGATGGCGCGCCGCGAGATAGGCCTCACACGAGGTCGCCAGCTCCGTGACCTCGGCCCCGGCGAGGCGGCCTTCGACGGAGAGCCGCGCCACCCCGTCGGTTCCCGGCACCCGTGTGATCCGCATCATGCCACTCGCGGGGAGCAACCCTCGTGCCGCGACGGCTCCGTGGTGGCTGGCGGCGCGCGAGCGCCGTCACGACGGGCGCTTGCGAGGTGATCCGTGAGCCGCCGCGGGCGCCGCGCCGCCCGCGACATTTCGCGGATCTACGAAGCCTGCTCCTCGCTCCGCCGGATGCCGAGCTTCTGCATCCGGCTGCGCAGCGTGCTCGGGTGCATGTTGAGCAGGCGCGCCGCGCCGCGCGGGCCGTCCACCCGCCAGTTCGTGCGCCGGAGGACCGAGAGGATGTGAGTCGGCGCGCTGCGCGGACCGCGACGCAGCGGCTGGCACGCTCGCGGGAAGGAGCTCGGGGGCGACCTCCAGGTCGGCTCCCGGGGACAGGATCACCGCCCGCTCGATGACGTTCTCGAGCTCGCGCACGTTCCCGGGCCAGGCGTAGCCGACCAGTCGCGCCATCGTCTCCTGCGGCACGCGGGAGATCTTGCGGCCGATCTTCGCCCGGTAGCGGGCGACGAAATAGTGCACGAGCGGGGGGATGTCCTCCGGGCGCTCGCGCAGCGGCGGCAGGGTCACGGGGAAGACGTTCAGCCGGTAGTACAGGTCCTGTCGGAACGTGCCTTCGGCGACCGCCGTCGGCAGGTCGCGGTTCGTCGCGGCGATGACCCGCACGTCGACCTTCACCGTCTGGCTGCCGCCCACGCGCTCGAACTCGCGCTCCTGGAGCACGCGTAGGAGCTTCACCTGCGTCTCGGGGGGTAGCTCCCCGACCTCGTCGAGGAAGATCGTTCCGCCGTGCGCGAGCTCGAAGCGGCCGGTCCGGCGCTCCGTGGCGCCGGTGAAGGCGCCCTTCTCGTGGCCGAAGAGCTCGCTCTCGACGAGCCCGCTCGGCAACGCCGCGCAGTTCACCTTGACCAGCGGGCGGTCCCGGCGACCGCTCCGCGCGTGGATTGCCCGCGCGACGAGCTCCTTGCCGGTGCCGGTCTCGCCCGAGATCAGCACGGAGGAGTCGGTCGCGGCCACGAGGCCCACCTGCGACAGCACCCGTTGCAGCACGGCGCTGCGGCCGACGATCTCCTCGAAGTTGTGGACGGCCTTGATCTCCTCCTGGAGGTAGGCGCTCTGGAGCTGCAGGCGCTGCTGCTCGCTCTCGAGCCGGCGGCGTTCGCCGAGGTCGCGCAGGTAGAGCGTGTAGAGCGGCCGGCCGCCGACCTGCGCGCACGACAGCGCCCCCTCGAACTCGAACTCCTCCCCGTCGAGGCGGCGCGACTTGAGCCCGGGCTCGCTGAAGCTGAACGTCTTCCGTCCCGTCCGGATGTCCTCCATGGCCTGCGCGAGCGAGCGGGCGGCCGCCGGGGTGCCGAAGCGCATGACGGGGGTGCCGATCACCTCCGCCGCGGCGCAGCGGAAGACCCGCTCCGCCGCCGGGTTGAGGAGCACGATCCGTCCCTCCTGGTCGGTCACGATGATCGCGTCCAGCGCGAACTGGATGATGGCCGAGAGCCGCGCCTCGCTCTCCCGCACCGCCTGCTGCGCCTGGTGGAGCTCGGTGACGTCCTGGGCGATGGAGCGGGCGCCGGTGATACGCCCCTGCTCGTCGCGGAGCGGGCTCAGCGAGACCCGGGCCCAGTAGAGGCTGCCGTCCTTGCGCCGGCCCTCCACCTCGGCGACGAGGTCGCGCCCCTCCCGGAAGACCTCTCGCTCGAGCCGCGCGAACGCGTCCCGGTTCTCGGGCGCGTCGGTGTGGAAGTCGAGCGCGCGCATGCCGCGCAGCTCCTCGTCCGTGTAGCCGGTGATCTCGGGACCGCGGGCATTCCAGCGCCGCAGCCGACCGTCGCTCCCGAACGTGAAGTAGGCGAGCGGTGCGTGCTCGTAGAGGTCGCGGTAGAGGGCCTCGCTCTCACGCAGCGCGCGCTCCGCGCCCAGGCGGCTGATCTCGGCGCGGGCCCGCGCTGCGAAGATGCGCATGACCGAGAGCCCGCGCGGACCGTCCCACATCGGCTTGTCGTCGCAGATCGCGAGATGGCCCACGACCACGCCTGCGGGATCGACCAGCGGCACCCCGCAGTAGCTGTGGACGCCCCAGTCGACGAGGGCGCGGTCCGCCGGGAAGAGCTCCTGCAGCCGCTCCGGGAAGTGCGACATCTGTCCGTTCAGCACGCCCTCGCAGGGGGTGCCGGCCAGCGGGACGTCGATGTTGGGCAGGAAGGCGCCGCGGCCCCAGAGCGCCCGCGTCCGGAAGCGCTTGCGGTCGTCCGACAGCTCCGAGACGAAGGCGTACTGCGCCCCCAGGGCGGAGGCGAGGTGCTGCACGAGCGAGGCGAAGAACTGGTCGCCCGTCTCGGATTCGACGCCTTCGACGATCGCCCGGAGTGCCGCGTCCTCCGGTAGTGGCTGCTTGTCCTGCTGGTCGCTCACCTTGGCCGAGTTGCCCCGGATACCACCTCGCGGCCGGGCCCGTCGAGGGTGTTTCAGGGGCCCGAAACGCAATGGCGCCAGGCGGCATCGAAAGGACGCCGACCATTCATGTTCAACTCAGACAACCCCCGCTCGACCCTTTGCCGCGTGCCCATCCTCCGCGGAGGTTCGGCGGCGTCTACGCCGCGCTCGAGCTGGTGCGTGACGGACGGGCAGGGGACGCTCGAGCCGGCCCGCAGCGGCGAGGCGGAGGCGTCGTGAGGCGGGGAGGTGGGACATGACCTGCCGTGAGCTGGTCGAGTTCCTCGCCGACTATCTGGCGGGCGACCTCCCCGCAGAGGTGCGGCGCGTCTTCGAGGCCCACCTCGGCGAGTGCCCGGAGTGCGTCACGTACATTCGCAGCTACGCGGACACGGTCCGGCTCGCGCGGGCGTCGGCCGAGACCGACGCCGCCCCGGCAGCCGAGGTCCCGGAGCGGCTGGTGCGGGCGGTCCTGGCCGCGCGCCGCCGCGCGTGAAACCGGCCCTCCGCGCACGCCATCGAAGGCCCGGAGCCGACATGTTTCGAGGAGGGACTTCGATGACCATCGCATTGCCTTCGCCTACGTGCTGGCCCAGTTCGCCGGCGGCTTCTCCGGGGTCCTGGTGGCGCGGGTGGTGCTCGGCAGCGCGGTGGCGGACGCGGCGGTGAACTACGCGGCCACCCTGCCCGGCCCATGGGGGCCCGTCCCGGCCTTCCTGGGCGAGCTCGTCATCTCCTTCGGCATGATGACGCTGGTGCTCATGGTGTCGAACTCGAGGCGCGCGCGCTTGACCGGGCTCTTCGCCGGCCTGCTGGTCGCCACCTACATCAGCGTCGAGGCGCCGCTCTCGGGGATGAGCATGAACCCCGCGCGCACCCTGGGCTCGGCCGTCCACGCCGGGCAGTGGACCGCACTCTGGGTGTACTTCACGGCCCCGCCGCTCGGGATGCTGGCCGCGGCCGAGGTCTACCTCCGTCTCCCCGGCGCGCGCGAGGTCTGGTGCGCCAAGCTGCATCACGACAACGAGAAGCGTTGCATCTTTCGCTGCCGCTATCCCATGGCGGCGCGCGCGACGGCGCGGGCGACCACCTGAGGAGGGGCCATGGCGGACAACCACTACGACGTGATCATCATCGGGACCGGCGCGGGGGGCGGGACGCTCGCCTATCGCCTCGCGCCCTCGGGCAAGCGCATCCTCCTCCTCGAGCGGGGCGGCTACGTCCCGCGCGAGAAGGAGAACTGGGACTCGCGCGCCGTCGAGGTCGAGAACCGCTACCACATCAAGGAGCCCTGGTACGACCGCGACGGCAAGGAGTTCCACGCCGGCACGCACTACTTCGTCGGCGGGAACACCAAGTTCTACGGCGCGGCGCTGATCCGGCTCCGCAGGCAGGACTTCGGCCAGGTCGCCCACCACGGCGGCGTCTCGCCCGCCTGGCCGATCGCCTACGAGGACCTGGAGCCGTACTACACCGAGGCCGAGCACCTCTATCAGGTGCACGGGCTCCGCGGCAGCGATCCGACGGAGCCCCCCGCGAGCGCGCCCTACCTCCACCCGCCCCTCAGCCACGAGCCGCGCATCCAGCAGCTGGTCGACGACCTGACGCGCATCGGGCACCGGCCGTTCCACATGCCCGTCGGCGTCATGCTCGACGAGCAGAACCCGCGCCAGAGCCGCTGCATCCGCTGCGACACGTGCGACGGCTTCCCGTGCCTCGTCTACGCGAAGGCGGACGCCCAGGTGATCTGCGTGGATCCCGCCCTCACGCATCCGAACGTCACGCTGCTCACCGACGCGTACGTCTCGCGCCTCGAGACGAGCGCGTCGGGACGCGAGGTGACGAAGGTCCACGTCGAGCGCAGCGGCGCGCGGGAGACGTACTCGGCCGGCGTCGTCGTCGTCTCGTGCGGGGCCATCAACTCGGCCGCGCTCCTCCTCCGTTCCGCGAGCGACCAGCACCCCCGCGGCCTCGCCAACGGCTCCGACGTCGTCGGCCGCCACTACATGTGCCATCTGAACTCGATGCTCCTCGCCGTCTCCCGCGACCCGAACCCGACGCGCTTCCAGAAGACCTGGGGCCTGAACGACTTCTACTTCCCGTCGAAGGAGTGGGACTACCCGATGGGGCACATCTCGATGATCGGGAAGACTGACGCGAACACGCTCCGCGCCGGGGCGCCGCGCATCGCGCCGGGCTGGACGCTCGAGAAGATGGCCGAGCACACGCTCTCCTTCTGGCTCACCTCCGAGGACCTGCCCCATCCGGACAATCGCGTCACCGTCGATCGCGACGGCCGGATCACCCTCTCGTACACACCGAACAACGAGGAGGGGCACCGGCGTCTGGTCGCGAAGCTCAAGGGCATGCTCAAGGAGATCCGCTGCCACGACCACCTGATCCCGCTGAACGCCTACATCCCGGCGCGCATCCCGCTGGCCGGCGTGGCGCACCAGAACGGCACGGTCCGCTTCGGCGGCGACCCGAAGGCCTCGGCCCTCGACGTCCACTGCAAGGCCCACGAGGTCGACAACCTCTACGTCGTCGACGGCAGCTTCTTCCCGTCGAGCTGTGCGGTGAACCCCGCCCTCACGATCATGGCGAACGCGCTTCGGGTCGGCGATCACGTCCGGGAGCGGCTCGGGTGAGACGGCGCGCGCTCCTCCATGCGGCGAGCGCCCAGAACCCCGTCCGAGGAACCCCAAGCGTGCCTCGACGTGATCCTGCCCTGATTGGCGCGAACGGTCGAAGCAGGTGGCGGCGAGGGATGAGTGCCTGGCGCTCCTCGGCGCCGCGGGGCTGCGACCGCACCGCGTCCGCCGCGACGGGACCTGCGCGCCCGCCGACGAGGCGAGCGCCGTCCGGGCCCGCGGAGGCGGCGGGCCACCTGAATCTCTAGTCCGAACGGCGAAGGCGAGCGGCGCGCGCTCGCGCACGGCCGGGCCGGTTTGCAAGGGTTTTGCCCGCCAACCCCCGGCGTTCTTGGAGCGGGCGCCTGGCACCCGGCTTGCTCCTACGGCCTCCCGGCAGAGAGGGAGGAGTTCAATAGTGATCCAGATGCTGCTCGTCGCGGACGGTCCGGACGGCGCGGCGACCACCGTCTCGACCACCTCGCGCCGTCGCCCCCGCCTGAACCCGCGCGGCGAAACCGGATGACGCCCGGTCGAAAGCTCCAGGCCCCCTGCGCTCGCTTTGTAAGAAGTCGAATTGTCGTGAAAATTTCACCTTCGGCTCGCTCCGCTGCTAGCCTGGCCGTGATCGCCATCCTCGGAGTGCTGCTGGCAGGCACGGCGGTCGCCCAATCTCTCACCCCGACCTTCGTCCAGGGAGCGGCATTCTCGACCGGGTCCCGGGTCCTGACGATCACCGTGACCCTCACCCAGCCGGTCGCCGCGGGGGATCTGCTGGTCGGGTGGTTTGCCCAGTACAACGCCCCCGCGCAGGTTCAGGTATCGGACAACGTGAACGGCGTCTGGACGCGGGGGCCCGGCTCGCTTCAGTTCCTGGACAATGCGGGTGACATCGCCCTCTACTACCGCGAGAACAGCCAGGCGGCGCCCGGCGGGTTGACCATCACCGTGTCCGTCCCGTCGATCGCGTACCTGCAGGGGACCGTCGCCGACTATGCGGGCGTCGCCCTCGCCGGCTCGCTCGAGCAGATCGCCTCTGCACGCGGTCAGGGGACGGCCGTCGACACGGGTACGACCGCGGCGGTGGGTGCGGGCGAGCTCGTGTTCGCCGCCTTCGTGACCGGCGGCTCTCCCATGACGGTGACGCCGGGCAGCAGCGCGGGTGTACCGTACACGCAGCGGGCACGGAACTCGAGCGGCTCCTCGTTCGAGGAGGACATCACGTCGAGCGCGGCGGGCGCCCAGCGCGGGACGGCCACCCTGGGCACCGCCACCGGCTGGTACGCGGTGTGCGCCGTCTTCCATCCCACTCTGGCCACCACCACGACCTCTACGGGATCGACCACCACGACGGCGACCGCGACCACCACGACGACGACCACGCTCGCGGGCGCCTGCAACAACCCGACCGCGATCCCGGCCCAGGGGGGCACCTTCAGCGGCACGACGAGCGGCACGAGCTCGCAGGCAGGCAGCTGCGGCAGCTCGGGCAACGCGCCCGAGCGGGTCTTCCAGTGGACCCCGGCGGTCTCCGGCACGGCAACCATCGAGACGTGCGGCGCCGGCACGAACTTCGACAGCGTCCTCTACCTGCGCAGCGGAGTGTGCGCGGGCGGGGCCGAGGTCGGGTGCAACGACGATGCGTGTGTCAACTCGAGTGGCCTGCTCCGCGCCTCCCGCATCACGCCGGCGGTGACGGCGGGGCAGACGTACTTCATCGTCGTGGACGGCTACGCCGGCGCCCAGGGGACTTTCAACCTGACGGTCACGCCGCCGGCGGCCGCGACGACGACCACGACCACGACGAGCACGCCGACCACGACGACGTCGACCACGACGACGACGTCGACCACCACGACGTCGACCGCGACCTCCACGACGACGACCACGCTCGCGGGGGCCTGCGGCAGCCCGGCCGTGATCCCGGCCCAGGGGGGGACCTTCAGCGGCACGACGAGCGGCGCGAGCTCGCAGGCAGGCAGCTGCGGCAGCTCGGGGAGCGCGCCCGAGCGGGTCTACCAGTGGACCCCCGCGGTCTCGGGCGCGGCGACGATCGAGACGTGTGGCGCGGGCACGAACTTCGACTCCGTCATCTACATGCGCAGCGGAGCGTGTGCGGGCGGGCCCGAGCTCGGGTGCAACGACGACGCCTGCAGCAACTCGAGCGGCCTGTTCCACGCCTCCCGCATCACGCCGACGGTGACCGCGGGGCAGACGTATTTCATCATCGTCGACGGGTACAGCGGAGCGAGTGGAACCTTCGCGCTCAAGGTCGCGCCTCCAGGGGCGAGCAGCACGACCTCGACGAGCACCTCCACCACGAGCAGCAGCACCACGACGACCACCACGCTCATGACGGCTTGCCGGCTGCCTGGGACCGGGCAGACGACGTGTTGGAACAGCAGTGGAGCGGTCATCTCCTGTGCCGGCACGGGCGAGGACGGCGAGCTCCGGAAGGGGGCCCCGCTCACCTACGTCGACAACGGGGACGGGACGGTCACGGACGTGAACACCGGGCTCATGTGGGAGAAGCTCTCGCACGACGGGACGGTTCACGACGATCACAACACCTACACGTGGGCGAACGTGTTCGCGCACGTGGCGACGCTCAACAGGACGAACTTCGCGGGCCACGCCGATTGGCGGCTGCCGAACGTGCGCGAGCTGCTGAGCATCGTGACCTACCAGAACCTCATCCCCACCGTGACCCCGGCGTTCGACAACCGCTGCTCGTCGGGCTGCGATGTGACGAGGTGCAGCTGCACGTTCTCCGGCGACACCTGGACGTCGACGTCCGAGACCGCCAGCCCGTCGAGGCAGTGGTTCGTCGACTTCCAGGACGCACAGGTGGGCGCCGGGCTCGAGGGCGGTACCGGCCCGGCGCGGGCCGTGCGGGATACCTCCACCGGCTGCCCGCTGCCCGCGACCGGGCAGACGACGTGCTGGAACAGCAGTGGGAACGTGATCTCGTGCGCCGGCACGGGGCAGGACGGCGAGCTGCGGAGGGGCGCGCCGCTCGCCTACGCCGACAACGGGAACGGGACGGTCACGGACCTGAACACCGGGCTCGTGTGGGAGAAGCTCTCGGACGACGGGACGGTCCACGACAAGGACAACACCTACACGTGGGCCAACGCGTTCACGGGGCACGTGGCGGCGCTCAACGCCGCGAGGTTCGCGGGCTACACCGATTGGCGGCTGCCGAACGTGCGGGAGCTGCAGAGCATTGTCAACTACCAGAGCTCCAACCCGATGGTGTCCTCGGCGTTCAAGACCAACTGCGCGCCAGGCTGCCCCGCGACCGGGTGCAGCTGCACCGCCTCCGGCACCTACTGGTCGTCGACGTCCAGCGTCTCCAGCCCGTCGAGGGCGTGGTTCGTGAACTTCCGGTACGGCAACGTGGATGCCTTCAGCTCGAGTGGCAGCAAGAGCGTCGCAGCCTTCGTTCGCGCTGTCCGCGGCGGCTCCTGACCCACCGCCCCGGACTCGCGACTCGGGAGCTGTCTCGCCCTCCGCGAGCGGCCCCACTACCGCGAACTTCACGGGCGATCACTTCGATGGCGACCTCCTCGTCGTCGCCGTCTTCACGAGCGGGGGCGCCGTGAGCTCCTTCGTTGTAGGGCAGTAGAGAGTCCGGAACCGGGCGAGACCAGCCCCTGGGGTAAGTCCAAATCCACCCCGGGGGGCCTCCGAGGCGGTTGAGACGACCGAACCGCCTCTTGCCCCCGGCCCGCCGAGAGCCCGCCTGCCGTGGCCGCGGCCACGCCAGACCGGGCGGTCCGGTGCGGATCAGCCGCCACTGTCGAATGCCCTCCAGGGGGAGTCAATATCCTGTCTCCCCTCTGCGGCCGAGCGATGAGCAGCCTGATTTCCGGATAGCCTTCTTGGACTTGACTTCAAGGCCCATCTCGCCGATATGGTAGCTGCGGCTCGTTGAAGGGAGCCGATGAGGAGAAATGGCGGGGGTCGGGGTAGGGGTTCCCTTTCACCGAGGGCAGCCGGTCGTGCTTGGCACGCCAGCCGCCCCGAGCCTGCGCCCAGCGGACAGCCAAGGGTCGTAGCGCACGGGCGACCGTCGCGCTGCGGTTCCGGCATTTGGGGGGAATGTGATGAGGACACGATCGTTGTTGACGCTGGCTGTTGCGGTGGTGGCGCTCACGGTGGTGAGCGGGCGAACTGCCTGGGCTCAAGCTTCGTGCACTGTCGATACCGACTGCAACTTCTGCAACAGCGAGACCTGCACGGGCAACGTGTGCGTCCCGAGTGGCGTGGGTGATCCCTGCGCGAGCGGGCTCGAGTGCAACAACACCTGCGACCCGGCCGCTCGTAACTGCTTGACGCCCGCCGGGAACGCCTGCACCGACGACGGGAACGCCTGTACCGCCGACGGGTGCGACGGGACGGGCGCCTGCGTCCACACGCCCGTGTCGAACTGCTGCACCACGAATGCGGAGTGCGACGACGCTCTAGGCTGCACGGTCGATACGTGCGACACAGGCTCGAACACCTGCGTACACGCGCCCCTCTGTGACGACGGCGACGTCTGCACCACCGACAGCTGCAACGAGCCGGGGGTCTGCACTTTCTCGCCGGTCGCGGGCTGCTGCCACACGGATGCGGAGTGCGACGACGGCAGCGCCTGCACCAACGACAGTTGCGACACGGGGCAGCACATCTGCAACCACGCCGACACCTGCAACGATGGTCTGTTCTGCAACGGCGTCGAGACCTGCAAGCCGGACGGCACCGCCTGTGATACCGGCAACCCGCCTAACCCGCCTTGCGACGACGCGTCGATATGCACCGTCGACACGTGCGACGAGAACCTGCAGCAGTGCACGCACACGCCGGTGCCGAACTGCTGCACCGGCGACGGCGACTGCACCGATGGCAACGCCTGCACGACCGACACCTGCGACACGGGCACGAGCATGTGTCAGTACGCGCCGGTCCCCAACTGCTGCAACGTGGACAGCGAGTGCGACGACGCCGACGCGTGCACGACTGACACCTGCGACACGGGCTCACATACCTGCAATCACTCGGCCGTCAGCTGCGACGACGGCATGGTGTGCACCATGGACTCCTGCGCCTCGGGCACGGGCTGCGCCAACGCTCCGATCCCCGGCTGCTGCATCAGCGACGGGGACTGTCCGAACGGGGACGTCTGCGCCGCGCCCCAGACCTGCGTGAACAACAGCTGCGTCGCGGGGACGGCGCCCAACTGCGACGACGGCAACGCCTGCACTGACGACACCTGCGACCCGTTCTTGGGCTGCATCCACACCAATAACAACGCTCCGTGTGACGATGGCAATCCGTGCACGGCCAACGACACCTGCAGCGGCGGACAGTGCCAGGGCGGCCCTGCGGGGAACCTCGGCACCGAGTGCCGGGCCGCCGCGGGCGACTGCGACATGGCCGAGCTCTGCGACGGGACGAATGCCGCGTGTCCTACCGATGCGAAGAAGGCGAGCGCGACGCCGTGCACCGACGACAACAATCCGTGCACGACCGACACCTGCGACGGCACGAGCGATACCTGCCAGCACGCGGCCGGCAACGCCAATGCGGAGTGCCGGGCGGCGGCGGGTGAATGCGACGTGGCCGAGGCCTGCGACGGGACGAATGCCGCGTGTCCCACCGATGCGAAGCAGGCGAGCGCGACGCCGTGCACCGACGACAACAATCCGTGCACGACCGACACCTGCGACGGCACCAGCGATACCTGCCAGCACCCGGCGGGCAACGCCAATGCGGTGTGCCGGGCGGCGGCGGGTGAATGCGACGTGGCCGAGGCCTGCGACGGGACGAATGCCGCGTGTCCCACCGATGCGAAGCAGGCGAGCGCGACGCCGTGCACCGACGACAACAATCCGT
>WNGD01005667.1_pt1 | contig 12072 bp, 8 predicted proteins | sample 5400671 | NCBI WGS metagenome assembly WNGD01 (sample SAMN13153369, study PRJNA577476) | soil metagenome | isolation source: 40 cm soil or saprolite under grassland replicate 2 | place: USA:California | collected 2016-06-15
TATTTGCGGGCTTGCTGGTCGGTGCGTTCGTGCTGACTAACGCAACCTCGATCTTCGCTCAGAAAAAACAAACTCAGTCAGACGGACAGCAGGTGGTCATTCAACGAGAGACAGTGATTCAGGGACCCGAGGGTACGCCGCCTCCGGGTGACACGTTTGTCTTCGTCGCTTCCGAAATGAACTTCGACGGCAAGCTGGTCAAAGGCGCTCCTTATTCTGCCGAAGCTGTAACCGAGAGCACGCAGACCTTCAGCGATGGCAACCGCATCGTCAATAAGTCGACGGCATTGGTCTATCGCGACAGCGAAGGCCGCACGCGGCGCGAACAAACACTTAAAGCGATCGGACCGTTTGTCGGCGACGCGCCCCAGACGATCTTCATCAACGATCCGGTGGCAGGCGTGAACTACACGCTTGATTCTCGGACACATGTCGCGCGGAAGATGGCGCCGATGCGGTTTGAATTCAAATTTGCGTCTCCTCCGGGAGAAGGTCCGGGTGGGCCGCCGAACGGAGCACCGCCTGCGGGCGGTTTGGGTGCGCGGCGGCCAACTGAGCGAGGTGACATGATCTTCGAACGCGCGACGCCGCCCCCACCGAATGGCGAAGGCGACGTTATAATGACGCCGCGGGCCAGCACCGCCCCATTGGCAATAGGTGCAGTGGAATGGCATGGCTCGCGAGAGCAGAACGCCAAGGCGGAATCCCTCGGCAAACAAAATATCGAAGGTGTCGAGGCTGAGGGTACACGTCACACCGTGACGATTCCGGCCGGCGAGATTGGTAACGAGCGAGACATCCAGATTGTTTCCGAACGCTGGTATTCGCCCGAGTTGCAGACGGTAGTCATGACTCGCCACAGCGATCCGCGTTTCGGTGAGACTATTTATAAGCTCACCAACATCAATCGCAGCGAGCCGGCGAGATCTTTGTTCGAGGTTCCCTCGGATTACACGATCAAAGAGGCGCCGCAAGCACCTCTGCCAATGCGCACGCGCAGACCGATGGACGAGCGGTAGGAAGAGTGAATCAATTTGTCTTGAAGGCGAGGCAGAAGCCCGACCCGGGGTGGGACGGTTAGGGAGGGCTAATCACTTGGCACAAGAGCCCCTGCTTACGCGCGGGCTTCTGCCCTGAAATAACAACGACGGGCCACTCGAAGCGACTTCGAGTGGCCCGTCTGATTGTTTCGGATTCAGCGCGCCTCTAACCAGGGTCGAGCGCGTCGTGTGCTATAATTTGGACTTCTTTTCTTGATGGAGTTTCGGCTTATGTCCACTCACGTCGAACCACTGCTGACCAATGCAGACCTCGAATGCTTGCCCGAAGACGGCAATCGCTACGAGCTGATCGAAGGAGAACTCTACGTGTCGACCGCACCCGACTTGATTCACCAACGCACTCTCGGAAAAATCCATTTCTCATTTGCCAGTTTTCTGGTTGAACATCCAATCGGCGAAATCGTGCTCGGGCCGGGCGTAATTTTCAGCGATCACGACGGGGTGATTCCTGATCTGGTTTATTTGAGCAACGCGCGTCGCGATGAGATCGCAACGGGCGAACGCATCCACGGCGCGCCGACTCTCGTCATCGAAATTCTTTCGCCCGGAAGTCAGAACCGAGAGCGGGACGGCAAGCTAAAGCTGAAGCTGTATGCGAAGTTTGGCGTCGAGGAATACTGGATTGTCGATCCGCGCAAGCGAGCCATCGAAGTCTATCGCCGCGAAGCTGAAACGCTTAAATTGTTTACCACCTTCATCTGCGATGAAGTTATTGCGACTCCACTGCTGCCCACCTTTGCGCCGGCTGTCGGAAGTTTTTTCTAGCAGCGCTGCTAAAAAATGATTCCCAACCAAGGAAGACGCTAGATTTTGGAATGAAGCGACTTATCGCCGCTTTAGTTCAGCAATTCTCCCTGATGTTTTAGAGCGTGCGGTTCCGATCCAAAGCGCGACAAAGTCCGCCACACATCAAAAGTAAAGCCGTATTTATTGCTTCCCTGTGCGTCTATCTCTCTGAACTCGGTCGCAGTCATCATAGATTCTTTGAATCATGGCTCGCTGTCTATACAAAATTTCCAGCACAAATTCCTTATGTTCAAGTGTAGAGCGCGTATCAGCCCCTTGTCGTTCTATTGACGTAGCGATATCGGCTAGTTGTCTGGCAGCTCGGTCCTTTGTTGGCTGGGTTCGTTCATCTGAGACTTGTTGCTGAGGCCTTTTCCGTCTGAGCTGTACAAAGAGTATAGCCCCACCGACAATCACTGTTATGACAAGAATCCACATGCTTTCCTTGGAAACTGAGATTTGATCTGGAACACCTTAGATAACCACAGCGCCGCTCGCACTGAAACAAACAATCGCCTTCGCTCCGGCGGAGCCGCATGTTTATAGACGCGGCGACAAAGCCAATGACCTAGCTCCGTAGGAGCGAAATGTACAGCGCCGCCTATGAGCCCGCGAAGAACATGTCGCTCCTCCGGAGCTTACGAGAGATTTGGGTAACGCGGTTCTATAAACATTTCGTCCCTCTGGGACTGGATCAAGAACTCTTGTTCAGAGCAAGAGGGCATAACCTTCAACACGCAACGCTACTCCTCCTCTTCACCCCGGATTCTCCCATCGGCGCGCGCCTGCTCGACGACCTTCTGCGCGAGCTGGGGCGGGAGCGGATCGTAGTGAGAAAAATGCATGTGAAAGGAGCCGCGTGCGGCAGTAATCGAATTGAGGGTTGATTGATAGTTGAGCATCTCGGCCATCGGCACCTGCGCTTTGATTACCTGGTTATTGCCCCACGTGTCCATCCCCTGCACGCGACCGCGGCGTGAATTGAGATCGCCCATGATGTCGCCGCTGTACTCCTGCGGCGCAGTTATCTCGACATCCATGATCGGCTCGAGCAACGCGGGTTTCACCTTTTCCATAGCCGCACGAAACGCCTTACGGCCCGCGGCGCGAAATGAATGCTCGTCTGAATCGACGTTGTGATACGAACCGTCGATGAGCGACACCTTGAAATCCACCAGCGGGTAGCCGGCGATCGCGCCTGAGGCGGCGGCTTCGACAATGCCTTTTTCAATAGCCGGACGAAACTGTTGCGGCACCGCGCCACCGAAAATCTTGTCTTCAAAAATAAAACCTCCGCCGCGCGGCAACGGCTCGAAGATGCATTTGCAGTCGCCAAACTGGCCGCGTCCGCCGGTCTGTTTCTTATGACGGCCCTGTACCTCAGCGCGCTGTGTGATGGTCTCTTTGTAAGGCACTTTTGGCGGATGCAGCATTACTTCGACGCTGTAACGTTTTTTCAGTTTCTCAACCACGCTCTCGACGTGAACCTGACCTGAGCCGGCGAGCAGAAACTCCTTTGTCTGCGCGTCGCGGCTGAAGTGAAGTGCCGGGTCCTCTTCCAGAATCTTGTGCAGAGCGGCGCTGATCTTTTCTTCGTCCTGCCGCGATTTCGGTTCGATCGCAAAAGCGATCGCCGCTTCGGGATACTCAACTGGATCGTAAACAATCGGCTTGCTTTTGTCGCAAAGCGTGTCACCCGTCTGCGTCTCTTTCAGTTTGACGCAAGCGATGATGTCTCCGGCATGCGCCTCGGGGATCTTGTCGAGTTGTTTGCCCTGCATGATGTGCAGTGCCCCGAGCCGCTCGCTCGAGCCGCGCGTTGAATTGAAGACGGTCGCATCTGTTACAACTTTGCCGCTAATGATCTTCATCACGTTGATGCGCCCGGCAAATGGATCGGCGACGGTGCGAAAGCAATAGGCGGAAAAGGGTTCGCTGTTACTATACTTGCGTGCGATCTTTTCGGCGTCCGGAGCAGCATCGACGGGCTTACCGAACTCGGCTTCGTGGTGCGCCGGATCGGGGGCGTAATCAACAATGCCGTTGAGCAGCGCGCGCAGACCGACCTGCGTGATGCTGGAAACCGCGAAGACTGGACAGAGTTTGCTTTGGGCGATCGCTTTGTTGATGTTCGGCAGAATGTCTGATTCCTCGAGCGTTCCCTGTTCGAAGTACTTCTCCATCAAAGCATCGTCGGATTCGGCCACCAGCTCGACCAAACGTTCGCGAGTCTTCTCAACCAGCTCACGCCCTTCGCTGGGGATGTCTATCTCTTTGGCTTGGCCGTCCGCCCCGAGTTCGTATGCCTTCAGGTGCACCACATCGACGACGCCACGAAAGTCTTTCTCTTTTCCAATCGGCAACGTGAAAGGAATAATTGCCCGGCTGAAGGTCTTCTGCGCGCTTTCTAGCGCGGCGCTGAAATCCGCATTCTCCTTGTCCAATTTCGTAATCACCATCATTCGCGGCACGATGAATTCATTAGCGTAGGCCCAGGTCTTTTCGGTCTGGACCTCGACGCCTTTTACGCCGTCAATCACTACCAGCGCGCAATCGGCGACGCGCAAGGCGGGGCGCGCGTGTGCTACAAACGCGGCATAACCGGGCGTGTCTATAAAGCTGATTTTGGTATCGCGATGATCTAAATGAGCGAGTGCGATATTGAGAGTAATTTTGCGAGCGATGGAGTCTTCTTCGTAATCGGTAACGGTTGTGCCTTCATCAACTTTCCCCCAGCGTGGCGTGGCTCCGGCGACGTAGAGAAGCGAACTTACAAGTTGCGTCTTCCCTGCGTCGCCGTGTCCGATGACCGCAAGGTTGCGGATGGCTTCCGTAGCATAGGCTTTCATAGTGGTGATTCCTCTCAGGCATGATTTTGGCGCAGGATACCCACCCTGTAACGGTTTCGGATCGTCGATAGGATGTGTTCCGAGTGAGGTGGTAATTTAGCCGAGCGGGAAGGGTAAAGGCAAGTTAGCCGAACTAGAGTTATGTTCTAAGCGCAGAGCCTCAATTGCGAGCGAAGTAGTTGGGTCTGACTAAGAGCGCCGTTAGGCGCGAAATATTTATAAGCCCGAAACTTAAGCCATAAATATTTCGCCGCTACGCGGCCTCGGGATCAAGCGGGCCCAGAGTTCATTTCACTCTGCCAGTAGAGTTTTGATTACCGTCTCGGCCTCGTCATACCGTCCTTCACCAACATGCGTCCAGCGAATGCGGCCTTCTTTGTCGAGAATGAAGATCGTAGGCCATGCTTCAACGTTGTATGCCCGCCACGTTGCGTAATCGTTGTCGGTCACGACTGGATAGCGAATGCCCAGCGAAGCTGTTTCGCGCCGCACGTTGTCGATCACCCTTTCTTCTTCGAGTTCGGGTGAGTGAACGCCCACGACCGTCAGCCCCTTGTCGCGATAATGCTCGTCCCAGCGTTTGACGTAAGGCAGTGTGTTGCGGCAGTTGTAGCAACCGAACGTCCAGAACTCTACCAGCGCTACGCGTCCGCGCAGCTTCTTCAGCGTCAACGGGTCAGAATTGATCCAGGTTCCGGGCGCAAACTCCGGCGCAGTTGGACTATCCTTCGCAGGAACGTTTACGCTCGATGAGTGTCCGGTTACTGTCGCCATGCCGCGCGCTAACACGCCGAACGTCGATTGGCGTTTGGTAAGCGCTGCTGTGGTTATGACGACGAGCAGCAAGCTTGCGATGCCGATGGCGATAATATTTTGTCGATGCATCGATTGTATCCTAATAATTACGATTCTACTCGCATTGTTGGTTTTACGCACCGATTCGGTTGAATCGGTTATGTCTTATTTCTCTTTTTTTCTCTGGGCAGCCTCAGCGTTCTCTGCGTCCTCCTTTGAATCGCCCTGTAACCCACACTCACCGCAGAGACGCTGAGCGCGCGGAGTGAGCGCAAGAGAATTTTAAAATTAAGACAATACCGTTGAATCTGATCCAAGCAGGCCACCTTCTCAACGATCTTTCGCATCTTAACGGCGACAAAAAAGGAAAGCCCAGGAGGTTGTTTCTGGAGAAGGAAGGATTTATGTTTCACGGACCAAGACTGTTCCCCATTCTATCAACTTTGATCATTGCCGCGTCATTGAGTGCCGCGACGTTGGCATCGACGGCGGACGGCACGGACAAAGATGGAAACAAAGCGCGAGTCGAAGCGCCGCTGAATATGGCGATCCTGATTCAGGATGATCTCATTTCCACTGTCGGCGGAGAGATTCGCGTTACAGCCGACTTTATTCGCTCGTTACCAAATGGATCTCGCGTGATGGTTGCTTACATCACCGCAGGAACTTTGCAGGTGCGCCAGCCGTTCACGCCTGACCTTGACAGGGCCGCGAGAAGTTTACGAATTCCGGTCGCCAGCACTTCCGGGTCTCCGTTTAATCCTTACGTTGAAGTCATCGAAGCGCTGCGCCATTTCGACGCGAGCTGGAAGGGCAGAAACGCGTTGTTGCTTATCTCTGACGGTCTCGACGTGTCGCGCGGATTCGATTCGAGCGCTGCCGGTCACACGATCGATCTCGAGCGCGCGATTCGCGAGGCCAATTCACGTCGAGTGCCAGTCTACTCGTTCTATGCGCCGTCGGTTGGTTTGACCAGCCACAGCCTCTTGGCCGTGAACTACGGGCAGAGCTCACTTAACCGAATTTCGGACGACACAGGAGGTCGGGCTTTCTTTCAAGGTACGACGGGCTTTGTGACATTTAACTCGTACTTCGACCGTTTGCGCGCAGCGCTGAACGCCCAATACGCACAAGCTTACTAAGCGCTGGTTTTGCGCGTCAGTGAAGAAAGATGCGCTCCATCCAGGACGCCGCCCGCGGAGCACCGCACTGTTCTTGCTCCGAGGGCGGCGTCTCGCGCTTGACGAGTCGCTTAGAATTATAACGCTGAATGGCCAGCCGAGCTTGGCCTGCAAAAGAGCGCGATGGTAAAGTTATGAACGCCGCCGGAGCTTGATTGGACCGTCATCCTCTGGTTTGCTGGATCGCTCACGCTGTATAGACGGGCAAAGTGCGCGAATACTGTCTAATCGTCGAGGGAGCTTACCTCTCGGAGTCCGACGCCGAACATGCCCTGCGTGACCCGTTCATCGAGGACTGGGTCGACCAGACGGGAAGTTTTCGCATTCACAACATGAGTGAGATACAGATTACGCCGGGCGTGACCCTCGGTTCGCTTGGCGTGGTGATGCTCGACGAGCGTTTATTCGAGATTGCGAGCACCGACGCCGAGCACCCGCTGACCGAGCACAAAGCTAAAGGCGTTGCCGAGGCCCTGCGACGGCAGGACATGTTTGACGAGATTAAGATTGAGCCGCGCGATTCCGTTCCGGAGGAATAAAGTAAACAAGTATCTGGTTTTCCCAGTGCCTGTTTGCCCTAATAAAAGTGCCTGGGGACTACGAAAAGACGTTTTTGAATGGATGCGTGAAAGTTCTGATCGGAGACATCACGCGTCAGGAGGTTGAGACAATCGTCAACGCAGCCAATTCGTCTCTGATGGGGGGCGGTGGCGTAGACGGCGCGATACATCGAGCTGGTGGATCGCAGATACTTGAACAATGTCGCGAGATAAGACGAATACTCTATCCGGATGGCCTACCTACAGGTGAGGCGGTGATGACGACTGCGGGTGAACTGCAGGCGCATTACGTGATTCATACCGTCGGTCCCATTTATGGCCGTCACGGAGGACGTGAAGCCGAGTTGTTGTCTGCGTGTTACAAGAATTCATTAACGCTGGCCGCAAAACATTCTCTTCGTTCGATAGCTTTCCCCGCTATCTCCACGGGCATTTATGATTACCCGCGAGCCGAGGCTGCCGCAGTGTCCTCTCGGGCGATAAAAGAATTCCTCGCGAGCAATGACACGGTCAAAGAAGTTCGCCTGGTCTTCTTTCAAGCCAGCGATGCCGAAGTGTTCCTGAACAATCAAGAGTTCGAGGAGGCGATTAGCTAGTTTCCGTTTCCAGGTTTTGAGTCCGACCTTTACATTATCCTGAAATAGACACAAGCTAAGACAAGGGCGCTAAAATAAGAAAAACTTAGTAACGCATGCAAAACTTACGAAGGATCGAAAGCACCGATGAATTAGAAAATACCACTCATGAGGAGAATCGGAAGCTCCCACTTTCTTTAAGTCCGCTTGAGAACTTGTCGTGGAACTACTGGTGGACCTGGTCGCCGGATGGCCCGAGTGTTTTCCGCGATCTCGATCTGGAGATCTGGGAAGAATACGAGCACAACCCGCGCCTATTGCTGGCGAAGACCTCAGAGTATCGCCTGGCGCAGATGTCGACCGACCCGGTCTACATCGAGCGCGTGCGCCGGCTGGCTGAAGCGTTCGTTCGTTACATGGAAGCGGTCGAGCACTGGACGCCGCGCGAGGGTCCGAGCAAGATTACTCCCGAACGTCCGGTGGCCTATTTTTGTGCCGAGTATGGTCTGCACAATTCATTACCGCTCTATTCCGGCGGATTGGGGGTGTTGGCGGGCGACCATCTGAAGTCCGCAAGCGATCTTCATTTGCCACTGGTGGCCGTCGGCCTGCTGTACCGCTACGGATATTTTCGTCAACGTTTGAGACGCGACGGTTGGCAGGAGGAGTATTACGGCGAGACTCATCCTTCCGAATTGCCCATCAAACAGGTCCTCAGTGAAGACGGCTCACCACTGCTGATTGAATTGATGATTCGCGGACGGTTGGTGCGCGCGCGGACGTGGCGCGCTGATGTGGGACGCGTTGCGCTGTATCTGCTGGACACGAACATTGAAGAAAATGACGAGACGGACCGGTTGGTTACAGGTCACCTTTATGGCGGAGATCGTGAGACACGAATCGTGCAGGAAATGTTGCTCGGCATCGGCGGCGTTCGCTTGCTGCGCCGGCTGGGCGTTGACCCCCTTGTGTTTCATCTCAACGAAGGTCACTCGGCCCTGCTGACGCTTGAGCTGGCGCGCGAGCTGATTCATTCGAGAAACATTTGCTTTTCAGACGCGGCGCCTATCGTGCGCGAGCGTTGCGTGTTCACGACCCACACGCCCGTCGCGGCCGGCAACGATGAGTTTGATCTCGATCTGATCAGGAGATGTTTTGATTCATCTTACGAACAGGAGCTTGGTCTGAGTCATGAAGAATTTATTGCTCTGGGGCGCCTCGATCCCGCAAATGTTGACGAGCCGTTCGGCCTAACGCCGCTGGCGATCCGAATGTGTCGCTCGACCAACGGCGTGAGCCGCAAACACGGCCAGGTCTCGCGCTCCTTGTGGCAGAGGTTGTGGCCGGGAAAGACCGTCGATGAAGTGCCAATTACCCACGTCACCAACGGCGTTCACGCGCCCACGTGGGTCGCGCCTCTGATTCGTTCGCTCTACGAAAAGTATGTGGGACCTGACTGGGCGCGATGTGTGCTCGAGCCGACTCGCTGGGAGGAATCGGTGTCGAAGATCTTTGACGAAGAATTATGGATGGCGCACATGCTGCTCAAGCAGCGTCTGGTCGCCTTCATCCGGCACCGCTCGTTTCACGCCCGGCTCAATCGCGGCGAGAGCAGGGAGTACACCGAATCGGCGCGCCGGATGTTTGATCCCGAGGCGCTGACGATCGGGTTTGCCCGGCGCGTCGCTGGTTATAAGCGCTGGAGTCTTCTGCTGACGGATCCAAACCGGCTGCTGCGTCTCATCAACCACGAAGAGCGCCCCGTGCAGTTTGTTTTTGCCGGAAAAGCACACCCGCAGGATCAGAGCGCCAAGTTCATTCTGCAACAACTCGCTCAGTGGAAATACGATCCGCTCGTTCGTCATCGCGCTGTCTTCCTGCAGGATTACGATCAGGAGATCGCGCGGCAGTTGGTCCAGTCCGTCGATGTGTGGCTCAACGTGCCGCGCCGGCCGCTCGAAGCATCCGGCACCAGCGGCGAAAAGGTCGCGATCAATGGCGGCCTCAATCTTTCGATTCTTGATGGCTGGTGGTTTGAAGGCTATGACGGCACTAACGGGTTTGCGATCGGCGATAACTGTGACAAAGCCGACACGGTTAACGTTGATGAGTGTGATGCGGAGTCGCTCTATCGCGTGCTGGAAGAAGCGGTCGTGCCGTGTTATTACGAACGCGAGGCCGACGGAATTCCACACAAGTGGATCGCGATGATGAAGCGATCCATCGGAACGCTGGTGCCGGGCTTCAACAGCGATCGCATGGTGGCTGAGTACGCGGACAGAATTTATTCTTAGTTGAACTCTTGTCCCTAGCGAAATTTTCAATCCCCCGGTTCGCCTCTCACCAACCGTTCGTTGTAAACTAATTCGCCGATGAAGTACTGCACAATCTGCAAAGCCAAATACGAAGACGCCGTCAGCTTCTGTCCTGTAGACGGCGAAGTGTTGGAAGACGATCCCTCATCGTTCGTTAACACCGTTCTCGATGGCCAGTATCAGATCGAGGCGATGCTGGGCAAGGGTGGCATGGGCGCCGTCTATCGCGCGCGTCATATCCTGCTCGGCGACCGCGTGGCCATCAAAATCCTGCCTCCGGAGATGCGGAACAATGCCGAATGGCTGCGCCGCTTTCGACGAGAGGGCCAGGCGGCGCGGCGCTTTCGCCATCCAAATGCCGTCACTGTTTATGATCTGCGCACGGCCAGCGACGGCATGATCTACATGGTCATGGAATACGTCGAGGGCCGCACGCTCGACGCAGAGCTGAAAGTGCGCGGGAGTTTCACACCGGCGGAAGCCTTCGAGATTCTGGAGCCGATCATGTCCGTCCTTAATGCGGCGCACGCGATGGGCGTGGTGCACCGCGATCTGAAACCGGAAAACATCATGATCGGAAAAATGACCACCGGCGGCGAACCCACAGTAAAGTTGCTGGATTTGGGAATTGCAAAACTGCGCGAAGTTGCCGGCGCAGACGGCGGCGGAAACACGGCCCTGACAATGGCCGGGCAGATGCTGGGCACTCCCTACTACATGTCGCCCGAGCAATGGGGTGAACTGCCACGCGATGGTAACCCTGAGATTGATGGGCGCGCGGATATCTACAGTCTCGGTCTCGTTTTTTACGAAACGATCGCAGGTCAAAGGCCCTACTCATCCCTGACACTGCTCGAGTTGCGCAGGGAGCACGTCTCGTCAACCCCAAAGCGTTTGGATGAAGTTGTCACAGATGTGCCTCCGGCTTTTAGCGACGCGATTGAGCGCGCGATCGCCAAGGATCGTGGCGACAGACCGGCGACAGCCAATGAGCTGGCGGCAGAGTTGAAAGAGGCATTGGCGACAGCGGAGCCTGGACCACCTCACGCAGAGCGCGGGACCGGGACTGACAAGTCTACGGCTGCGATCGGCAAAAGCTCGGACACAAAGTCGGATGTAGACGCTCCGACCATCATCACGCTGGACCTTGCTCCTGAAGTCGATACCAAGATTCTCGCCCCCGCGCCGGCTGCGGCTTCGCCACAGGGTCAAGCTGCGCTGGCATCCTCCGCCACGATCTTCGAATCGGCCGACATGGCTTCAAGCATAACCGTACCGCAAGCTCCGAAACCAAAGCCTGCGCAGCCGCGCGAAGTGTCGACGGAAATCGTTGCGCCAGTGCCGCAAATTGCACCGCCTCCGCGCCGCAAATCGATCTTGCCGATCATTGGCGGCATGCTGGTGTTGCTTTTGATCGTGGGCGGAGTGGGCGGTTTCTTCCTGATGAACTGGATGAAAGCCAAGCCTGCTGACACGAATGGGGGCAACAAGAACGGGCCAGCGAACGGTTCGACCGCCGAAAGCGCCACCGCGAAAGACGCCGCGCGCTATTGGTTGGAAATTGCCCCGACGACGGCGGAAGGACAATCGTTGCGCGTAGCGGGCGTCGTGCCGCTAGCCTCGGGACAATCGTTTAAATTTCATTTCACATTGAGCGAGGACGGATATCTCTATATCGTTGGCCCGGGCGAGCAAAACGTGCCGACGGCTTTCCTGACGACAAAGCCGGCGGCAGAGTCCGGATTGCAAACGAATCGCGTGCAGAAGGGAATCGATTTCAGTTTTCCAGGCGGCAACGATCACTGGTTGACGCTCGATAAGAAGCCGGGCGCCGAGAACTACACGCTCATCTTTTCGCCGGCACCGTTGGCGTCGCCACAATTTCTGGGCGCGGAAGCAACTGGACGTCCGCTAAACGCAACGGAGCAGATGGAGTTGACGAGTTTTCTC
>WNGD01005668.1_pt1 | contig 12072 bp, 10 predicted proteins | sample 5400671 | NCBI WGS metagenome assembly WNGD01 (sample SAMN13153369, study PRJNA577476) | soil metagenome | isolation source: 40 cm soil or saprolite under grassland replicate 2 | place: USA:California | collected 2016-06-15
CGGGAGCTCGCCGACGACGTCGCCCAGGACGCGTTCGAGCGGGCATTCGCGGCGCTGTCGCGGTTCGACGAGCGGCGGCCGTTCGGGCCCTGGCTGCACCGGATCGTTGTCAACCGCTGCCTGGACCTGCTCCGGACCGAGCGCCGGCTCGTCGCCGGTGAGGCCGAGCTCGCACGCCTCGAGTGGCACGACGTCTCCGCCGGCGATCAGGAGCTGCTCGACGCGGTCGCGAGCCTCTCGCTGCAGCGCCGCGTCGTCGTGGTGCTGCGTTACGGACTCGGCTACACGCCGACCGCGATCGCCGAGCTGCTCGGAATCCCGACCGGCACCGTCAACTCCCGGCTTGCCCGCGCGCTCGAGGAACTGCGCGCCGACTACGAGGTGAACGATGTCGGCCGAGCTTGAGCAGCAGCTGCGGGCAGCGTTCGGGCGCCTGCCGAAGCCGAGCCGAGATGCCTCCGCCCGCGCGCGGTCGGCGGCCCTCGCCGCAATTGGCCCGAGCGGCGGGCGCTCTTCGAGCGTGCTCGTCCTCGTTTTCGTCGCCGTGGCCTTCGCCGTCGGCGCGGGTGCCGCCGCGCTTGCGGCGACCGGCAATCTCCGCGTCGACATCGGGGCGCCGCGGCAGCCGGCTCGGCCGGTGCCGACGCGGCTGTCCGTTCCACCCGGCTCGCACGGGCTCGCGCTCGTCGCAGGCGGGAAGCTTTGGCTCGCGACCCGAAATGGGCTCCGGATCGAGGGAATGCCGGTTTCCGCGGCCGAGCTGTCGCCGCGCGCGCTCTACGCGGTGGTCGGACTCGGCTCCTCGCTGGTCGCCCTCGCGCCCGGCAACCGCCGTCCTTGGGTGCACCCGACGGGCGGGCGCGTGGCGGCGGCGTCGTGGTCGCCCGATGGGCTGAAGATCGCCTATGTCGTGGCGCGTCCGGGCGGCTACCAGCTTCGGATAATCGAAGGCGACGGCTCCCCGGACGGCTTGCTGGTGCGCCACGTTGGCGCCGTGAAGCCGTCGTGGCGTCCGGACGCGCTGGCCGTCGCCTATGTCGACTCGCGCGGCCGCGCGGCGGTCTACGACCTCGCCACCGGGAAACCCCGCACGTTCGACACCCAGAAGTGCGTCGGCCGGGCACGGGCAGTCGCCTATGCGCCACTCGGGAGGGGGCTCGCGGTCGCGGGCGCCCGCGGCGTCGCCGTCATCGAGCACTGGGACCGCCCGCAGGCGTGCTTTGCCATGGAGCAGGACCTGGCGATCAACGGGCTCACCTGGGTCGGGACCCGGACGCTCGCCACGACCGACAACGGGTTCACCGGGATCGGGCGGAGCGCGTTCCGTGGCTACCGGCTGACCGCGAATGCGCAGCTCGACGGGACGGGCGGAGCGACGACGAGCAAACGCCTCCGCGCCGTGGCGGCTGCCCCGGACGGGCGCCCCATCGTTGCGTTCCAACCGGCGCCCGGCACGGTCGAGCTCGCGATCGTCCGTCGCGTCACGCCGGCGAGCCGCGCGCTCGGCGCGCAGAAGGCGCTAGTCCGCGTGCACGCGCGGGTCTCGGCCGTCTCGATCAGCTGGCGCTGATTCGGCGCCGAGGCGTCACCCACTCGTAACACTGTGCGCGGCACGCTCTAGGACGTGCCGGAGTTGCCCTTCGAGCTGTCGCGTCGGCGGATCCTGGTCGCGATCGGGTGCCTGGTGCTGCTGCTGTTCGTCGGCAGCAAGCTCTTGGCGCGACCCCAGGCGGACGCGGCTCTCGCGCCGCCCGCGGCGCCGCCGGCCGAGACGGCCACCACCGCCACCCGGGTCGTCGTCGACGTCGTCGGCGCCGTTCGCCGGCCTGGGCTCTACCGCCTCGAGCAGGGCACTCGGATCGCGGACGCAGTCTCTCGCGCGGGCGGCGCGACGCCGAAGGCCGATCTGTCACTGATCAATCTTGCCGCGCCGCTCGCCGACGGTGAGCAGGTCATCGTCCCGAAGCGGGGCGCGGCGGCTGTCGCGGCCCCTGCGGGCGGCGCCGCGGGCTCGGTCGCCGGAGCGCCCTCGACCGGCCCCGTGCACCTGAGCACCGCGACTTTGGAGCAGCTCGACTCACTGCCGGGCATCGGCCCGGTAACGGCGCAGAAGATCCTGGACTACCGCCAAAAGCACGGGGCCTTCACGTCTGTGGACGAGCTCGACGCCGTCCCGGGGATCGGCCCGGCGCGGCTTGACCAGCTCAAGGACCTCGTCGCTCCGTGAACCCAGCCTCGCTCCGTGCGCCGCCACACTCGCTGCTCGCCTCGCTCTGCCTCGGGATCGCGTTCGCGAATCTGGTCCGCCTGCCGACGCTCGTCGCCCTCGCCTCCGCCCTGGCGGTCGTGCTCGGCGCAAGCTCGTGGCGGACGGTCGGCACGATCGCCTGCCTGCTGGCGCTGGCCGGCTGGTGGTGGGGAAGCGCCCGCCTCGACCGGCTCGACCGCAGCGCCTTGCGTGCCGAGGTCGGCCGCGCCGAGAGGGCCCTGGTCGTCGTGACCGCGGCGCCGCGACGAGGCCGCTTCGACCTGAAGATGCCCGTTCGCGTCCGGCGCTTCGGGTTGCTCGCGCTCGACGAGCCCGCGCAGCTCGAGCTTCCGCTCGGCCGAGCACCACCGCAGGGCGCCGTGCTCGAGGTTCGCGCGGAGGCGAAGCTTCCTCGCGGCCGCAGCCACGGCTTCGATGAGCGAACCTGGCTCAGGCGTCGCGGCATCCACGTCGTGCTGGCCGGAGACAGCTGGAGAGTGGTGGGACATCGCCACGGACTCGGCCGACTGGGCGACCGTCTGCACAACTGGCTCGGCGGCTCCGTCGCAGGCGGGCTGCACGGGGAGCGCCGAGGAGTCCTCCTGGGAGTTGTCCTCGGTGACGAGCAAGGCCTGAGCGAGCGGCTGCGCAAGGACTTCCGAGCGTCCGGGCTCTACCACTTGCTCGCTGTGTCCGGGCAAAACGTGGCGCTGGTCGCTGCCGGCGCGCTGATGCTGGCGTGGCTGCTGGGCATCCCACGCTGGTTGGGCCAGCTGGGCGCGCTCGCCTCGATCGGCGGCTACGTGCTCGCCGTCGGGCCGCAGCCCTCGGTCGTGCGAGCGGGAGTCGCAGGAGCGCTCGGCTCGTTCGCCTGGCTGACGGCCCGGCCGACCGACAGGTGGTACTTCCTCCTGCTCGGCGCGCTGGCACTGCTGGCTTGGAACCCCTACGTGTTCTTCGACGCGGGCTTCCAACTCTCGTTCGCCGCGGTCGTCGCGATCTTCGTACTCGCGCCGCGACTCGAGGAGCGGCTCGAGGGCTATCCGCTGCCGCCGATGCTCCGCGAGGTGATCGCAATCTCGACTGCGTGCGGACTGGCGACGGCGCCGATCCTCTGGTTCCAGTTTCACGCGATCCCGCTTCTGGCCGTCCCGGCCAACGCGGCTGCGGCTCCGGTGGTCGTGCCGCTGCTCGGCCTGGCGATGTCGGCGGCTGCGCTTCACCCGTTCGCCCCGACGGTCTCGGCCGCCCTCGCCCAGGCGGACGGCCTCTGCGCCGCTTACCTGGCGGCGTGCGCGAAGGTCTTCGGACGCCTTCCGCTCGCGCAGGTCCGTTCGGGCTGGGCCGCCGTGGCGCTGACGCTCCTCGTCGGCGGAGCCTGGGCCTATGCTTGCCGCGATGGCCGAGTTGAAGCCCGCCTACCTGATCACCGGCACAGACCGTCCGAAAGTGAACCGGGCCGTGCGCAGGCTCCGTGACCGGATCGGCGACGACGCGACCGAGCTCCTCTCGGCGCTCGAGGCCGGCGGAGAAGCGGTTGTCGCGTCTTGCAACGCGCTCGGTCTGTTCGCCAGCGAGCGACGGCTCGTCGTCGTCGAGCACGTCGAGAGCTGGAAGGCAGGCGAGGTCGAGCCCGTCGTCGACTACTTGAAGTCGCCCTCTCCGGAAACGGTCGTGGCCCTGGTCGGGGCGGGGATCCGGAAGGACGCCGCGCTGGCCAAGGCAGTCGGCAAGGTCGGGGAGCTGCTCGTCTACGACCTGCCCAAGCGAGGCACCCGCGCCGATCTGCCCGGCTGGGTCCGGCGCCAGTTCGCGGCCCTCGGGCTCAAGGTCGATGCCGCGGCCTCCAGCCTGCTCGTCGATCTCGTCGGCGACGATCTCGATGAACTCGCCGGCGAAGTCGAGAAGCTCGCCGCCTGGGCGAACGGGGAGCCCGTGGGCGAGCGGGAGGTGGAGCTGCTCGTCGCGCCGCGGGGCGAGATTCCGCCCTTTGCGATGACCGACGCCTGGGGCCGTCGTGACGTCGCCGGCGTGCTCGAGGCGAGCGAGCGCCTGCTCGCCCGTGCCGGGGGGCCCGCGCGGGACTCGTTGCCCCGAATCGTCGGGCTCATGACCAGCCATGTCGCGCGAGTAGCCGAGTGTCAGTCGCTCGCGGCCGACGGGGTCACGCCGCGGGAAGCAGCGGAGCGCCTGAAGAAGAACCGCTTCTACGTCGAGAAGCTGTTCGAGCAGGCGGCCAACTTCACCGCCGACGAGCTGCGGGATGCAATCGTCCGGCTCGCCGAGCTCGACCTCGCGCTCAAGGGCGGCAGCCGGCTCGCGGGCGAGCTCGAGTTCAGCCGGGCACTCGTCGACCTGACCCGGCCCCGCGAGGCCACGCCTGTGGTCTGACCGGCAACGTTCGCCGGCTCCCTGGCCCGCGATCACCAGGCGCCAGAATCCACGCCCCCTTGTCAAGACCGCAAGCCTTGCCTGCGGGCGATCGCGCCTCTGGCTTGGTGCCTAGGAAGCGGGCTACGAGCCGCTGAGCAGGCGGGCCGCCTGCGCCTTCTTGCGCGCGGCGGTATTCCGATGAAGTGCCCGCCGGGACGTCGCCCTGTCGATCGCGCGCACGAGCTCGCGATGCTCGGCGATCGCACGCTGCTCGTCGCCCTCGGCAACGGCAGTCTGCAGGCGTCTCGTCAACGTCTTGACCGTCGAGCGGTAGCGCAGGTTTTCGAGCCGCTCGCGAGTTGCGGTCCGGACGCGCTTCTTCTGCTGTTTGATGTTCGGCATGACGTAAAAAACGCCCGCGTCGCGGGCTGCGCGATCGTAGCAAAGCGCCCCTAGCGGTCCTTCGCGCTCGGCCCTGCGCGTCCGCGCCGCCGCCGCGATCGTCACGTTTTCGGCGCAGACCGGTCGCACACCGGCGCGGATCTCAACGGTAGGCTCGATCGCAGAGGGAGGTGGGAAGGAGCCCCACCCTGGGGTGGGGGCTGGACCCAGGAACGCGCGGCCCGCGGCGCCCGCCGGACGGAAACGGCTGACGGCGTTCCTATACTCGCCACGTGGACGGGCGAGACGCGGGCCGCCGGCTGGCCTGGTCGACGGCGATTTTCTCGCTCGCCACAGGCGTCTCCCGAATCCTCGGCCTTGTCCGCGAAATCGTCGCCGCCTACTACTTCGGCGCCCGCGGCCGGATCAACGCGTTCACGGTTGCATTCCAGGTCCCCAACCTCGTCCGCGCGCTGCTCGCAGACGCGGCGATCTCGTCGGCCTTCGTCCCCGTCTTCAGCGAGCTGCTCGAAAAGGGCGACCGTAAGCGCGCCTGGCGCGTCGCATCCAGTCTCTTCTGGCTGATCCTGCTCGGCCTCGGCAGTCTGACGGCGCTGGGGATCGTGCTAGCGCCCTGGTTGATCACTCCGTTCGGGAACCCGGGCGGCGACAAGCAACTCGCGGTCGGGCTGGCGCGGGTGCTTTTCCCAATCGTCGTTCTGCTCGGGCTCTCCGGCGTCGTCGTCGGCATCCTGAACAGCTACGAGGAGTTCGCGATTCCGGCGCTGACGCCGGTTTTCTGGAACGTGGCGATCATCGTCGGCCTCGTCCTCGGCGTCCCGCACGCCCACACGATCGACGCCAAGCTCTACGTCTACGCGGTCGCGATCGTGATCGCGACGCTGATCCAGTTCCTGCTGCCGCTGCCGTGGCTGCGCGGCCGGGACGGCCGGCTCCAGCTCGTGATCGACTGGCGCGATCCCGCAGTCAAGCAGGTCTTCGTGCTGATGCTCCCCGTCACCCTCGGGCTGGGCCTGATCAACTTCAACGCCGTCGTCGACTCCGTGTTCGCGTCGCGGCTGATCGACCCTGAGCTGGCGCCGACCGCGATCGACCGGGCCTTCCGTATCTACATGCTCCCGCAGGGGATGTTCTCTGTTGCCGTCGCGACCGTGCTCTTTCCGTCGCTCTCGCGCCTGGCGACCCGTGGCGACCTCGACGGCTTTCGCGCCACGGTCGGGCTCGGCCTGAGGCAGATCGCCTTCCTGCTCGTTCCGGCGAGCGTCTTCGCGGCCGTGCTTGCCGAGCCGATCGTCCGGCTCGTCTACCAGCGCGGCCATTTCGGCCCAGGGCAGACGCCGGTCGTCGCCGGGGCGCTGGCCGCGTTCTCGCTCGGGCTGACCTTCAACGGCGCGATGCTGATGTTGAACAGGGCCTTCTTCAGCCTCCAGTCGCCGTGGCTCCCGACCGTGATTGCCCTCGCCAACCTCGGCCTGAACGCGGCACTCGACGCAGCCTTCTACCGGTTCGGAACCTGGGGGATCCCGCTCTCGACCTCGCTCGTCAACATTGCCGGTACGGCGCTCCTGCTGGTGCTCCTCCGCCGGCGACTGCAGCGGATCGAGTTCGCCCGAACCGCGGACGCCACGTTACGCATCGTCGCCGCGGCGATCGTCCTCGCAGCGGTCTCCTACGGCGTCTGGCGCGGGCTCGACGAGGGCCTCGGTCGGCCGCTCTGGGCCCAGCTCGTCTCGGTCGGCACGGCGCTCGCCGTTGGCACCGCCGCCTACCTTGTTTCGTGCCGTTTGCTGGGAGTTCGGGAGCTGAACGCATTGCTAGCCTTGCGCGAGCGCCTCCGACGGCGCTAGTCGTATGGACCTAGATCACATCCGCAACTTTTCGATCATCGCGCACATCGACCACGGCAAGTCGACGCTCGCCGACCGCATTCTCGAGCTGACCAAGACCGTGTCCGGGCGCGACATGCGAGCGCAGGTGCTCGACACGATGGAGCTCGAGCGGGAGCGCGGGATCACGATCAAGGCCCAGGCCGTGCGTGTGAGCTGGAAAGCCCACGAGCTGAACCTGATCGACACCCCCGGCCACGTCGACTTCACCTACGAGGTCTCGCGCTCGCTACAGGCCTGCGAGGGAGCCGTGCTCGTCGTCGACGCGGCGCAGGGTGTCGAGGCGCAAACGGTCGCCAACGCCTACCTCGCGATCGAGAACAACCTCGAGATCGTCCCCGTCGTCAACAAGATCGACCTGCCGCAGGCCGATCCCGATGGGGCCGCCGCCGAGCTAGCCGAGCTCGTCGGCGGGAAACCGGAGGACGTCTTGCGGATCTCCGCCAAGACCGGGGACGGGGTCGCTGAGGTGCTGGACGCGATAGTCGAGCGGATCCCGATGCCATCCGGCCTTGTATCGCCGCAGGCGCCGCCGCGCGCGCTCGTCTTCGACTCCTCCTATGACCAGTACCGTGGCGTCGTCGCCTTCGTGCGGGTCGTCGACGGTTCGTTCGTCGCCCGCGAGCCGCTGCGAGCGATGGCCCAGGGGACGCGCTTCGAGGCGGAGGAGGCCGGCTTCTTCGCCCCGACGATGAAAGCCGCCGACACGCTCGGGGCCGGCGAGGTCGGCTATGTGATCACGGGGCTCAAGGATGTCAGCCGTCTCCGCGTCGGCGACACGCTCACCTCGGAGCGGCGCCCGGCCGCCGAGCCGCTGCCCGGCTACAAGGACGTCAAGCCGATGGTCTTCGCGGGGCTGTTCCCGACCGACTCGGACGACTACCCGGACCTCCGCGACGCGCTCGAGCGGCTGAAGCTGAACGACGCGGCCCTGTTCTACGAGCCGGAGACCAGCCAGGCGCTCGGGTTCGGGTTCCGCTGCGGCTTTCTGGGCCTGCTGCACATGGAGATCGTCCGGGAGCGGCTCGAGCGGGAGTTCGACCTCGACCTGCTCGTGACCGCGCCGAACGTCGCCTACCGCGTGCTCGAGCGCAACGGCGACTGGCTCGAAGTGCACAACCCTGCCGAGATGCCGCGGGAGCTCGACGTGGTCGAGGAACCGTACATCCGCGCTTCGATCATCGTCCCCAAGAGCTATGTCGGCCCGGTGATGGAGCTGAACAACGAGCGGCGCGGGCGCTTCGACCACATGGAGTACCTCTCGCCCGAGCGCGTGCTGCTCGCCTACGAGCTCCCGCTCGCGGAGATCGTGCTCGACTACTACGACCAGCTGAAGTCGCGCACGCGCGGGTACGCGAGCTTCGACTACGACGTCGCCGGCTTCCGCGAGGGCCAGCTCGCGCGCGTCGACATCCTGATCGCGGACGAGCCGGTCGACGCGCTCTCGATGATCGTCCACCGCGAGGCCGCCTACTCACGCGGCAAGGCGCTGGTCGAGCGCCTCAGGCGGGAGATCCCGCGGCAGTTCTTCGATGTCCCCGTCCAGGCGGCGATCGGCTCTCGGGTGATCGCGCGAGAGACGGTCAAGGCGAAGCGGAAGGACGTGCTGGCGAAGTGCTACGGCGGCGACATCACCCGCAAGCGCAAGCTGCTCGAAAAGCAGAAGGCGGGCAAGCGGCGGATGAAGCAGGTCGGCGCCGTCGAGGTGCCGCAGGAGGCTTTTCTCGCGGTGCTCAACCTCAACGACGGCGGCAAGAAATGAGCGGCTCGATTCGCCACCTCTACGTCCACTTGCCCTTCTGCGCGCACCGCTGCGGCTACTGCGACTTCGTCACCGTCGTCGGCCGTCGCGGCCAGCACGCCGCCTACGTGGACGGATTGCTGGCGGAGCTCGCGCTCGAGCGCGAGCTGCTTGCGCCCGAGCTCGAGACGATCTTCTTGGGCGGCGGCACGCCCACTTTCACCGAGCCGCGCGAACTGGAGCGCCTGCTCACGACCCTGCCGCCCGCGGCCGGGGTGACGGTCGAGGCGAATCCGGAGACGGTGACGCCGGCCCTGGCGGCGCTCCTTCGCCGCAACGGCGTCGACCGCGTCTCGCTCGGCGCGCAGTCGTTCCAGCCGAAGCTGCTCGCCGTCCTCGACCGCGTTGCCGGTCCTGACGACGTCCGACGTGCCGTTTACCATCTTCGCGATGCCGGATTTGACAACATTTCCTTGGATCTCGTCTATGGGATCCCGGGGCAGAGACCCTCCGACCTCGATGCCGACATAGGCGAGGCGCTCGCGCTTCGGCCCGAGCACCTCTCGTGCTACGAGCTCGAGGCGAAGCCGGGGACCCGCTTCACGCACACGCACGGGGCAGAGCTCCGCCGCCAGGCGGAGGCGATGGAGGACTACTTCGAGCGCGTCGTCCAGACGCTCGTCGGTGCGGGCTATCGCTGGTACGAGACGGCGAACTTCTGCCGTGTCGACCCGCGCGGTTGCGACCTGCGCTCGCGCCACAACCTGGCGTACTGGCGCGGGCGCGATTACCTGGGCCTCGGGATCGGCGCCGTCTCGACCGTCTCGGGCGAGCGCTGGCGGACGACGCCGCGGCTCGGCCCGTATCTCGCGCCGCTCGGCGCGGGCCGGAGGCCCCTGCGCGAGGTCGAGCCGCTGCCGGACTCGGTTCAGCGGGAAGAACGGGTGATGCTCGGCCTGCGGTTGGACGAGCCGTTGCCGCTCGAGGCCGTCGCGACGTCGCTCGACCCCCGTGCGCTTGCACGGCTGGAGCGGCTCGGTCTGGCTCGGCGGCTTCCGCTCGGCGACGGCGAGGCGCCGCCAAACGCGGGCGCGCTGACGCTGACCACCCGCGGCAGGCTGCTCGGCGATGGCGTGACGGCGGACCTCCTCGCCTAAAATCCCTGCAGAGATGACGAATGTCGCCCCGATCGAGCTGACGGATCGCCAGCGTGCGCTTCTCCGCGGCGTCGTCGAAGCGCACATCGCGAGGGGCCGGCCAGTCGGGTCGAAGGAACTGGTCGAGCGCACCGGGCTTCGGGTCTCGTCGTCCACGGTCCGCGCCGAGCTCGCCGAGCTCGAGGGGCTCGGCCTGCTCACCCATCCGCACACCTCGGCCGGGCGTGTGCCGACGGAGGCCGCGTACCGCCACTACGCGGACGGGCTGCTCGAGCGGCTGGAGCCGAATCCGGGGCCGTTTCCGCTCGACCTGAGCGCTGCGCAGGCCGAGGTCGAGTCGGCGCTGCAGGCGACGACCGAAATGCTGTCCGCGGTTACGCGGCTGCTCGCGCTCGTTTCGGCGCCGCCGCTCGAGAGCGCCACGGTCCGCCACGTCGAGGTGCTCCTCCTCCAACCCCAGGTCGTGATGATCGTCGTGATCACCTCGGCAGGCGCAGTGACGAAGCGCATCTACGCCTTCGCCGAGCCCGTCGATCCCGGGCTCGCGAACTGGGCGGGCCAGTACCTGAACGACACGGTCGCCGGCCTGCAGCCGGGCACGCATCAGCTGCGACAGCGGCTCGAGGATCCGAGCCTCTCGCAGCGGGAGGCCGCCTTCCTCGCGACGCTCCGGCCGACCTTCACGGAGCTGCTCGAGGAAGGCAAGAGCCTGTACGTCGGCGGCACCGCCGGCCTGCTCGAGAGCGCCCAGGGCGACGAGCTCGAGGCCTATCAGCGGCTGCTCGAGATGCTCGAGAAGCGCGCCGCGCTGCTCGGTGTGCTCGGCCAGGCGCTCGATCCGCGGCGGCCCTTCGTCCGCGTCGGCGTCGAGCTCGACCATCCGGACCTGCAGCGGCTATCGCTGGTCGGGGCAGCGTACGGGGTCGCGAACAGGACGCTCGGCGCGGTCAGCCTGCTCGGGCCGGTGCGGATGGACTACGAGAAGGCGCTCCGCTCGGTGCGGGGCGCCGCCTCCGAGCTCTCCCGGTTCGTCGAGGAGATCTACGAAAGCAATTGATGGCTGGGGCCAGAGCTAGTCTGGGCTGATGGCGACGACGCAGCGCGACTACTACGAGGTGCTCGGCGTCGCTCGTGGCGCCGACGACGGGGAGATCAAGCGCGCCTTTCGGAGGCTTGCGCGCGAGCTTCACCCCGATGTCTCGGAGGCGCCGGATGCGCAGGAGCGCTTTCGCGAGGTCGTCGAGGCGTACGAGGTGCTGTCGAAGCGCGAGACGCGCGAGCTGTATGACCGCTTCGGACACGCGGGGCTCCGCGGCGGAGGCTTCACTCCGACCCAGTTCGACTTCGGCAGCCTCAACGACCTGTTCGCGGCCTTTTTCGGCGACGATCTCTTCGGGGTGGGAAGTCGCGCGCGCTCGCGCGGGGCGGACCTGGGCGTCCAGGTCGAGATCGAGCTCGCCGAGGCGGCGAGCGGCACGAAACGAGAGGTGCCCTTCCCGGTCGCCGTCACCTGCGCCACCTGCAGCGGGAGCGGGGCCGCGCCCGGCACGAGCCCGGTCACCTGCGGCACCTGCGGCGGCTCTGGCCGCCTCCAGCGTGTCTCACGGAGCGCGTTCGGCGAGTTCGTCCGCAGCCAGACCTGTCCGACCTGCCGGGGGGCGGGGCAGCAGATCGAAGATCCCTGTCCGGCCTGCAGCGGCGACGGGCGCACCGTCGAGGAGCGAAAGCTCGAGGTCGAGATCCCGCCCGGAATTCACGACGGCCAGCAAATCCGGATCTCCGGCGAGGGCCATGCCGGCGGCGGCGGGGCGCGCGCCGGCGACGTTTACGTCGAGGTGCGGATCAGGCCCGACCGGCGCTTCGTGCGCGAGGGAGACGACATCTTTTCGACCGTCGACCTGACGATCACGGAGGCGGCACTCGGCGCGACGGTGACCGTGCCGACGCTGGACGGCGACGCCGAGCTCGAGTTCCCGGAGGGCACCCAGCCCGGTGAGATCCGCGTCTTGCGCGGACGTGGCATGCCGGTCCTGCAGGGCTTTGGCCGCGGCGACCAGCGCGTCCTCGTCAACGTCGCCGTACCGCGCCGGCTGACCGACGAGCAGCGTCGGCTGCTCGGGGAGTTCGCACGCTCGACGGACGAGGAGACCTACCGGGCCGACGAGGGGTTCTTCGAGAAGCTGAAGAGCGCGTTCCGCTGATCGGCCTGCGGCGCGTCTCCATCACCGTCGACGGCGAAGCGGCCGAGTCCGCCCGGGCGGAGAT